>Ga0335078_10000180_pt1 | contig 106400 bp, 107 predicted proteins | sample Lox_Sample_32_FD_206711 | JGI IMG/M metagenome (GOLD analysis project Ga0335078, IMG submission 206711) | Soil microbial communities from Loxahatchee National Wildlife Refuge, Florida, United States - Lox_Sample_3.2 | ecosystem: Environmental > Terrestrial > Soil > Wetlands | place: USA... | reverse complement strand
TCGGGGCGAAGGACCTCTACGCCTTCCGCCTGAGCGACCGGGCGATCGCCGAAGGTCTCGGCCGACGCGCGGGCGCCCGGGAAGCGGGCCCGTTCTTCCGCGCGGTCGACCAGTATCGCAAGATCCCTCCCGCGGAGTTCGAGGGCGAGCTTGCCGCCGCCGGCGTCTCGGCGGACCGGGTCGAGGAGCTGCGCGCGTGCTTCGAGAGCGCGGGCTCGGGGATCCCGCCCTCGGGCCTCGAAGCGTTCCTCGCCGAGCTCTCCCGGGAAGGGCTGGACGCCGCCGCGCTCGCCGGCGTGGAGCGCCTGCGGAAGCTCTTCGCGCTCCTCGACAAGGCCGGCCTTTCGGACCGGATCGTCTTCGACCCCACGATCGTCCGGGGCATCGCCTACTACACGTCGACGGTCTTCGAGGCGTATGCCAAGAACGGGGATTCGCGCTCGCTCTTCGGTGGCGGACGCTACGACCACTTGATCGAGCTGTTCGAGGGACCGCCCACGCCGGCCGCGGGCATGGCGATCGGCGACCAGACCCTCGAGCTCCTGCTCAAGGGTGCCGGTCGTTGGCCGGAGGGGGAGCCCCCCCTCGACACGTTCGTCGCGGTCGCCGACCCGGCGCTCCACGCCGAGGCGATCCGCCTTGTTCAGGAGCTGCGGCGGGCGGGGCGCAGCGCGGACTGCGACCTTCTGGACCGCAATCTATCGCGCCAGCTCAAGGAGGCGGCGCGCCGGCGGAGCCGCCGTGCCCTGATCCTGGGCCTGCGGGAGGCGGCGCCGGGTGCGGTGGTCGAACGTGATCTCGCGACGGGTGCGCAACGTGAGGTCGCTCGGAGCGCGGCGGTACGATCGGAGTGATCGACTCGAACGTCGTGCCGTCCCAGAGCAGGATCCCGGGGGGAGATTCCGCCCCGTCGACGTACCCGTACCAGTAGACGACCGCGCCCTCTCCGAAGATCTCGGTGTAGGGTGCGAGCTGACGCCGAAGGTTCTTGCGGAGCTCGACGTCGTCGCCGAAGTTCGCCTTCGACTCGATCCAGGTGAGCTTCTGGCCGTAGAAGATGATCGGCTCATCGAGGAGAGCGTCCGGCGTCTTCGCGTACTTGCCGCGCAGGTCCTTCTCGGTGCGATACCCGATCCCGTGCTTTTCGAGCCAGGTCGCGAGCCGCTCCTCGCCCTTGCGGCCGCGTTCGCGCTGGAGTTCCATGCCGTGCGGCGAGTAGATCATGTCCGCCGCGAGGAGCTCCTCGACCTCCTTGCGCAGCCGCGCGTCCGGCGCGGTCTCGGGGTGCAGGAACGCGCCCCACACTTTCTTGCGCGGGATGCCGAGCTCCCCCAGCATCTGCTGGCCCATCAGCACCGGCGGGAACTTCCACTCCCGAGCGATGTCCAGGATCGACCGTCCGTGCTTCCATTGCCCGACGAGCTTCGGGAGCTGACGCTTGACCACGTAGAATCGCCGGGTCGCGTCGCGCGTCACCCGATGCGTGTGGATCACGAAAAGGAGCTCCTCGTCCCAGTGTTCCGCGTGCGCGATGCGGTGAACGTCCTCGTAGGCGACGAGAGCGTCGTAGAGGCGTTGGTAGGTCGCTCGGTCCATGGAGGTACGCTGTCGGTAGACGGCGCCCGGAGCCGCGGACGGGTAAAACGTTACGCCGGCGGTCGAACGCCGAGCTCGCCCCGCGGGCGCGGTCATTCCCGCCAGTCGATCCCGATGGTACGGAGGCGGATCTTCGCGATCGGCGGCGGGCGGCGTTTGTGCCGAAATCGAAGGACCCGGTCGGCGACCTCCCGTACCCGGGCGAGCGGGAACCCGGTCAACGACGCGATCTCCTCCTCGCTGCGCAGTTGCTCGAGACCGTAGAGGATCTGGTCGACGTCGGCGTACGAGATCCCGAGCTCGGCCTCGTCGGTCTGACCGTCCCAGAGCCCCGCGGTCGGCGGGCGCTCGAGCACGGCAGACGGGAGGCCCAGGTCGCGGGCGATCGACCGCACGTCGGTCTTGTAGAGGTCTCCGAGCGGCAGGAGGTCGACGCCGCCATCCCCGTATTTCGTGAAGTAGCCCAGCAGGAGCTCGGACTTGTTGCCGGTCCCGACGACCAGCCGATGCCGTTCGCGCGCGATCGCGTAATCGATCGCCATCCGGATGCGGGCTTTGATGTTCCCGAGCGAGACACGGTCCGCGAGCTCGGGAAGCAGCGCGCGGTACGCGCTCTCCACCGATTCGATCGGCACGGTCCGCGACTCGATCCCGAGATCCCGGGCGTACTCTTCGGTCTCGCGCAGGAGCGGCTGCGGAAAGGGGGCGTCGGGCAGCAGGACCCCGAGTACGCGCTCGGGCCCCAGCGCGTCGCGGGCGAGGCGGGCGACGAGCGCGCTGTCGATGCCTCCGGAGAGTCCGACCACGACCCCGTCCGAGCCGTTCCCGAGCGCGTGCGCGCGCAGGAACTGGGCGATCGTTTCGACGGCATGGGTAGGCACCCGCGGCACGAGCCGGCTCATGCTTCGACCCCGAGCGGAGCGTAAGTGCACGTGGCGCGCCATTCCTCCCGGCAGGCGCAGTCGAGCGTGTCGAGACCGGCGAACTCCTGGGTGAGGGACGCTTCCTCGATGGCGGCGAGGACGCGCGCGTCGCACGAGCCGCAGTTGTGCGGCCCCCGCGCCAGGCCCCCGGCGGTAGGGAAGGAGACGAGGCGGGACGATCCGCGCGCCGCGGCTCCCGTCCGGAGGACGTCGACGAGCGACCAGAGCCACGGCGGCCGATACCGGCCGCGGTGGTAGAGCCACTCGACGACGGTGCCGTTCTGGATGTGGACCGGGTTCACGGAGAGGGCGTCGAAATGGGGGGCCGCCTCTCGGATCGACCGTTCGACGTCGGAGACGGCCTCCGATTCGGTGAGATACGGCGGCTTGAGCAACAGGTACGCCTTGCGGCGAACGCCGAGGGCGCCGAGGCGGTCCGCGGCCGCGAGGTATTCGGACGGGGGAGATCCCTTGTTGACGAAACGGCCGAGCACGGTCGGGTCGGTGCTTTCCAGGCCGAGCGCCACTTCGAGCTCGCCGCGGAACGCATCGCGCAGGGGCGCGATCCGTTCGGGCTCGACGAACTCGGGGAGGGTCTCGAAGAGGAAGCGTCGCGCGCGCCCGGAGAACGCGGAGACCATCGCGGTGCGGCTCGCGGGGTCGACCTCCCGGTCGTCGAGGAAGCTCCCCGAGGTGTAGACCTTCACGTACGGCTCACCCGCGTAGCGCGAGAGGGCCCGAGCGAGCTGTTCCGCGAGCTCGTCCGGGGTCGCGGACCGGCCCAGCGTGTCCTTCGAGTAGCCGCACATCGAGCAGCCTTTCACGTCGGCCCAGTAGCACCCGCGGGTGCGCAGGATGAGGACGAACGCGCGCACCCGCTCGGAGCCGATCGCTTCCGCCTCCACCCACTGATTGACGTATCGTCGGGCCTCGCCGGACGGCGCGGGGTCGGGTCGCCGGTCCCGTGCCACGGTGCGGCCGACCGACTCTGGCGTCACGATTCCTCGATCGCGACCTCGACCGTGTCGTGGTCCTTGAGGTGGAGCGACTCGCGCAGACAGTCGCGGGCGATGAACTCGATCACATCTTTGTAGTGGGTCCGGTCGGGATGGATCAAATGGCACGGGTGGCCGTTCATCCGGGCCGGGAAGCACGTCGCCCCGCCGAACGTGCGACCGCTCGCATGGAATCCGTCGATCCGCACGCCGCTCCATTCGGAGACGAGAGAGGCTCTCCGAAGGGCTTCCGCTCCAACTCGGACGTTGAGCGTCCCGGGGTACGGGCTGTAGCCGAGCCGTTCGGTGAACTGGATCACGTACCCCGGCTGGCTCAGGTAGTACCGGCCCTCGCCGAGTCCCGAAGTGACCTTGCCCGAGAGCGAGACCTTCGCGGGCCCCTCGAAGATCCGTCGATACCCGTGGTACTCGCTGCGCAGGAGCTCCATCCCCGCCGGGGTGAGCAGCAGGCGTTGTCGGCGCTGGGCCATCGACCGGGTGATGAGCCCCCGCGCCTCGAGGGCGAGCAGATACCGGTCCGCGGCCTGTTGGCTCACTCCGATCCGTTCCCCGACCTCGCGCGAGGTGAGAACGACCGGGGTATGGTCGCCCCCCGCCGTCGCGAGGACCTTGAGGACGGCGAGCGCCTCGCCTTTGGGCCGAGGTCGGCCCGACTCGGTAGGGGCGGAACCGGGCGGACCCATCAGGACGACTTCCCTGCCGCGCCCTGCGGGGCGTTCAGGGTGACGACGTTCGAACCGCGCAGGACTACGCGCCCCAGATGGCGGGTGACCTCGGAGGTCCGCTCCTCCGCGTCGTCGAGAACGACGTTCATGTGCTCGTCGACTCCCACGAGCTTTCCCGAGAGGGTCCGCGAGTCCTTGAGTTCGAGCGTTACCCGCTGCTGGAGGAGTCGCTCGACGACATGGGCCGGGCCATCGACCATCGGGAGGGACGACCGGAGCATGGCCTTTAGCGTTTTCCGCGCGGGGCGAACGATAAGATAGCCACCGCGTTCCGACCGGCGTGGCGCCGGCGCATCTCTCGAAGGGGCTCGACGATGTCGTGGTCGGTCAATCGCAGGTCTCCTGGGTCGGGGGGACGACGGGCGACCTCGTCTACCGGGGGTTCGACGTACGCTCGCTCGTTCCCGGCATCCCGTACGAGTCGGTCGTTCACCTCCTGCTCTACGGGAATCCGCCCGAACTCGACCCGTCCCGCGAGGTCGTGACCGCGCTCCGGTCCGAGCACGACCCGCCCGAGGCCGCCGTGCGGGTCGTGGACGCCCTCGCTCCCCAGCTCCCCCCCCTCGAGGCGCTGCGCACCATCCTCTCTTCGATGGGCGACGGAAGCTTCGGGTACCCGCCCTCGCTCGAAGAGGGGTTCCGCCTGATCGCCCGGACGCCGGTGCTGCTGGCGCGGTTCGTGCGCCGCTCCCGGGGGCAGCCGGTGCTCCCGCCCCGGCCCGACCTCTCGCACACCGCGAACTACCTGTGGATGCTCACGGGGGAGGAGCCCTCGCCGGAACATGTCCGCGCTCTCGAGGGGTACCTCTGTTTGCTCGCGGACCACGGAATGAACGCATCCACGTTCGCGCTTCGGGTGGCGATCTCGACCCAATCCGACCTCATGAGCGCGGCGACCGCCGCCCTCGCGACCCTGAAGGGGCCGGTCCACGGCGGGGCACCGAGCCGCGTCGCAGACATGCTCGATGCGATCGGTTCTCCCGAGCGGGCCGAGGCATGGATCTCCGAACGACTGGCCCGCCGCGAGCTCCTGTTCGGCTTTGGCCATCGGGCGTACAAGACCGAGGACCCACGGGGTCTCGTGCTGCACCGGATCGCCCGCACGGTCGCGGACCCCGCTCGCTTCGAGCTCGCGGAGGCCGTCGAGAAGACCGCGCTCGCGGCCCTGAGAAAGGCCCGGCCGGACGCGCGCCTCTTCACGAACGTCGAGTACTACAGCGCGGTCGTCCTCGAAGCGGTCGGCCTCCCGCGGGAGCTGTTCACCCCGACGTTCGCGGTCGCGCGCACCGCGGGCTGGACCGCCCACGCGCTCGAGCAGGCGGCCGACAACCGGCTGATCCGTCCCGACGTGGAGTACGTCGGTCCGGCGAAGGGCCGGGAGTGGCCCCGCCCCGTGGCGGCGGGGTGAGCTTTCGCTCTACGGCTCGCCCTTTTCGCCGTTGTTGTTGGAGTCGACGACCTTGAAGTCGGCGTCGACCGGCCCGGCCCCATGCGGCGGCGAGGAATCCGTGGGGCCCGCGGTCGGCGGCGCCTCCGTGCTCCCGCTTCCCGGCGCGGAACCGGACTGGTAGAGTTTCTGGGCCACGGCGTGGAGGGCCTTGGTGAGCTCGTCGGTCGCGTCCCGGATCTCGCGGGTCGTCGCGTCCTTCTTCGCGATGACGTCGCGCAGCGCCTTCACCTTGTCCCGGATCGCATCGGCCTCGCCGGTCGAGATCTTCTCCTTCTGGTCGGTGACGACCCGCTCGGCCTCGTACGCGAGCGATTCCGCGGTGTTGCGCGCCTGGATGAGCTCCGCGCGTTCGCGGTCCTTCTCCGCGAACTCCTCGGCCTGCCGGACCATCTTCGAGACCTCGTCCTTCGAGAGCTTGTTGGACGCGGTGATCGTGATCCCCTGTTTGCGGCCCGACGCGAGGTCCTTCGCGGAGACGTTCAGGATCCCGTTCGCGTCGATGTCGAAGGAGACCTCGATCTGGGGAATGCCCCGCGGGGCCGGCGGGATGCCGGTGAGCAGGAAGCTGCCGAGCGCCACGTTGTCCGCCGCGATCGGCCGTTCTCCCTGGTAGACCTTGATCTCGACGGTCGACTGGCTGTCGCCCGCCGTCGTAAAGATCTGGCTCTTGTGGGTCGGGATCGTCGTGTTGCGCTCGATCAGGTGGGAAGCGACGCCGCCGAGCGTCTCGACACCGAGCGAAAGCGGGGTCACGTCGAGGAGGACCACGTCCTTCACTTCGCCCGCGAGCACCCCGCCCTGGACCGCCGCACCGATCGCGACGCACTCCATCGGGTCGACCCCGTGCTCGATCGGCCGACCGATCGCCTGCTCGAGGAACTTCTGGACGATCGGCATGCGGGTCGGACCGCCGACGAGCACCACCCGGTTGATCTGGTCCTTCGCGATCTTCGCGTCCTTGATCGCCTGCTCGACCGGGCTCTTGCATCGGTCGACGATCGGCCGCACGAGCTCCTCGAGCTTCGCGCGGGTCAGGGGGAGCGCGAGATGCTTCGGGCCCTCGTTCGTGGCGGTCAGGAACGGCAGGTTGATCTGCGTCTCCATCGTGGACGAGAGTTCGATCTTCGCCTTCTCGGCCGCGTCGCGTACGCGCTGCATCGCCATCTTGTCGGAGCGGATGTTCACGGAGGATTCCTTCTGGAACTCCGCGGCGATCCATTCCGTGACGGCGTTGTCCATGTCGGTCCCACCGAGCTGCGTGTCGCCGCTCGTCGACATGACCTCAAAGACGCCCTCGCCAAAGTCCATGACCGTGACATCGAGCGTCCCGCCTCCCAGGTCGAAGACCAGGATCTTCTGGTTCTTCCCGGACTTGTCGAGCCCGTACGCCAGGGACGCCGCCGTGGGCTCGTTGATGATCCGGATGACTTCGAGCCCCGCGATGGCGCCCGCGTCCTTGGTCGCCTGACGCTGATTGTCGTTGAAGTAGGCCGGGACGGTGATGACCGCCTTCTCGACCTTGTCGCCCAGGAAGGCTTCCGCGTCGCGCTTGATCTTTTGGAGGAGGAACGCGGAGAGTTGCTGCGGCGTGTACTTCTTTCCGTGAAGCGTGTACTGGTAGTCGGTCCCCATCTTCCGCTTGAACGCGGTGACCGTGCCTTCGGGGTTGGAGATCGCCTGACGACGGGCCGGCTCCCCGACGATGAGCTGACCGTCCTTCGTGAACGCGACGTACGACGGGAAGGCCTTCCCCCCGCCGACCGTCGTGCCCTCGGAGCTCGGAATGATCACCGGGCGCCCGCCTTCGAGGACGGACGCCGCAGAGTTACTGGTTCCCAGGTCGATACCGATGATCTTGGACATATTGTTGCTCCCGAGCCGCCGCCGGTCGGCGGTCGACTCCCGGGTTTCTTCGGGATAAGTAAGTAAGCACTCATATATAAAAGAAGGGGATGTGAATTGCCACGGGTTCCCGAGGTCCGAAGGGTCCGGACCGCCGTCCGAGCGTAGTCGATCGTCGCCCGACGAGGGGCCGTCCCCCGTCTGACCCCAGCCGGTCGACGGAGCGGTCTTGGGTCGGATCCGAGCCCCGGAATACGGGCACCCTCGTGCCGGGAGTTCCCGGGGGGACGAACCGCGGCGGCCCTTTCTCGCGTACTCAAAAATAGAGGGTGGGACCGTCTCCGTACCCGCGGGTGGAAGGTCGGGCCGCGTTCGCCCGACCTCCGGGTCGTGAGCACCGATCGCGGTACCGCCCTGCGGGCGGCCGTCGTCGCCGGGGATGAGGGAACCCGCACGTTGCTCCGCGGTCTTCTCCAGATGCATCGCGTGCCCGTCGAGGGGGAGGCCTCCGGAGAGACCGATGGGTTCGAGCTCATCCGCGCCCGTCGCCCCCCGATCTTGGTGGTCGACGTCGCCTTGAACGAAGGTAGCGCGAACGGGCTGATCGGCCAGTCACGAGCCCTCGCGGGCGCGCTGCGCGTGATCCTGATCGCGCCCGCCGGAACCCCCCCGTCGATCCCGACCGACCTTTCGGAGCGCCCGGACGTGACTCTGCTGCGCCCGTTCCTTATCCGTGAGTTTGCAGAGGCGCTGTTTCCGCCGGAGGCAGGATGACCGGGCGGCTTGGAAGGACCGACGAGCGGAGCCTTCTCTCCCCTCGGGCCCATGGGCCGTTTCACGAAATGTTCTTACCCACTACATATCGTGAACCGGACCGACCCAACCCCGGGGACCGTCCAGGTTGAATCCATGCCCACCAGAGGTTTCTTCACTCGGCCGACGACCACGGTCCTGTATGGTGCCGACCGGCCCCTTCTCAACTGGGTGGCGTACGCTCTCGCGTCGGCCTCGGACCCGGGATTCATTTGGACCGACGTTCGCTTGGAGGGCGAGGTCCTCGCCCAAAGCGACATCTTGGCGGGAAACCTGATCCCTCCCGAGCGTCTGAACGTTATCGACCCCGAGACGCTGGCGCCCCACCGATCGGCGGCGAAGGCGGCGGTCGAGAACGTCGTGCGTGACGGAGAGTCGGACGAGTCACTTCAACGCCTGATGGATTTCCTGCGGCTTCCCCTCGGGGCCCAGCGGCTGCTCGCGAAAGGCTCGAGCGGAAGCCATCCGCTCGTCCTGGTACTCTCGAATGCCCAGCGCGCGGTAGCCCTCTGGCCGAGCGAGACCGTCGCCCCCGTACTGGGGGCCATTGTGGGTGCGGGGGGGACCTTCATCATGACCTTCGCCGACGCGCCACCCGGTTCCCACCGATCGTTCGATGTGATGCTCGAGGCAGAAGGCGAGGATCTCCGAGAGTGGGACCGGGTCCGTCTGCGCGTTCTGAAAGGGCCGGCGAACGGGCCGCTCCGCACCGGGGAGCTCCACCGGCTCGGCGAACTCGCTCCGCTCGCCGCCATCCTAGCGCGAGATCTCGGGGGTGCGCTGGGGGGCCCCCGTCCGGCCGCGGCCTCTTGGTGAGCTTTACTTCATCGGAATCGGGGAGTAGACCTCGACGAGGTAGCCGTCCGGGTCTTGGAGGTGGATCGTCCGGAGCCCCCAGTCGGGGTGGTTGGTGGGTCCCTTGAGCAGTCGCACCCTTCTCTGCTTCAGCACCTTCGCGAATCGGTCCACGTCGTGGACCGAGAGGATGATGGCCGAACGACCGACATTCCGGGTCGAGTACCGCCCCGGGGCGAGGCCGACCGCCCGGGCCATTCGCTTTCGTTCGAAGAGGCCCAACACGGCTCGACCGCCGCTCACGAATTCTCCGTACGGCGGCGCACCGTGACCCTTGTTCGGGGTAAGTCCCAGCCGGTCGCGGTAGAAATGCCACGACTTCGCAAAATCGCGGACGAGCAATCGCACGCAGTACACCGAAGGGATCTCGGCACGTCGGGCGGCCATGGGAAGCCATTCTCATCGCGTATTTAGACGGTGGTTGAGGGTCCACACCCGCGACAAGCTCGGCGCCGAGCGCCGTCGCTCCGTACGCCGGGGCCGTGTGCCCGAAAGGGGTTTTCCCCGAGCCGTGCTGTGGCCGCCCGACGTTGGAAGTCTGACGCAACATGCGGGTCATTCTCTTCGGCGCGACCGGAATGGTCGGACAAGGCGTGCTGCGAGAGTGTCTTCTCGACCCCCGCGTCGAAACGGTCCTTTCCATCGGTCGGACTCCCACCGGCGAGGAGAATGCGAAGTTGCGCGAAGTGATTCGCCGGGACTTGACCGAGCTCGAACCGGTCGAAGACCGGCTTCGGGGCTTCGATGCGTGCTTCTTCTGCCTCGGAGTCTCGTCGGCGGGAATGAAGGAGACGGAGTACCGGCGGGTTACGTACGACCTGACCGTTTCGGTGGCGCAGCGGCTCGCCCGCCTCAATCCCGGGATGACCTTCACCTACGTCTCGGGGGCGGGCACCGACAGCACGGAACACGGTCGTGCGATGTGGGCGCGGGTGAAGGGGCAAACCGAGAATGCCTTGCTCCGCATGCCGTTCAAATCCGCCTACATGTTCCGACCCGGCGTGATTCGACCCCTTCACGGTATTCGCTCGAAGACCCGCAGCTATCGTACCCTCTACGCCGTGTTGTCTCCGTTCGTGCTGTTGGCCGCTGCCGTCGCGCCCAACTCGATCACGACGACAGAGAAGATGGGGAAAGCGATGATCCGGGTGGCCCGGGACGGGGCGCCGAAGCCGCTCCTCGGTACCCGGGACATCAACGCGCTCGCGAGGTGACCGGACGTGCGTCGAGCTACGACCTCGCCGACCCGTCGCGCGGTGGCTCGACGTTCGACGTTCCGCGACCCGCCACGGGATCGGAAGCTGCGAGCCACGGTTCGATTCGTCAAGACCGGGGCCGAGCTCGACGCGGCCCGGTCACTGCTCGCCGAGTACCTGGGCTGGCTCATCGAACACCGGGAGGTGACCGCGTTTGACGATTCCGTGTTGAAAGCGGGGGTCGAGGATTTTCATCGGGAACTGCATTCCCTCCCGGGTCCGTATGCTCCTCCGCGCGGCGCGCTGATCCTCGCCTTCGAGGGATCGGTTCCGGTGGGATGCGGCGCGCTGAAACCGCTCACCGGGGATCGGGGGGAAATCAAGCGAATCTACGTTCGAGCTGGGTCGCGCGGATCGGGTCTCGGGCGTCGCGTCACCCGAGCGCTCGTGAATCGCGCCCGTGCACTGGGCTACCGGGAGGTCGTTCTCGATACCCTACCCAAGATGACCGCGGCCATCTCGCTCTATCGGAGCGAAGGGTTCGTCCCGATCGGACGGTACTGGGCCCACCCCGTTCCGGACGCCCTGTTCTTTGGGAAGGACCTCCGGCCCGGACGGCCCGCCCTCCGGCTCAAACGAAAGTAGGTGGAATCGCTCGTGCGCCTACTGCCCGCGAAGGTGCGCGGTGCGATACCGCACGGCTAAGTCAGGGCCGGCGGGAACCCCACCCTTCCTCGTAGACCTCTTGGTGATTCGGGCTTTCTTGAAAGGACCACCGAGTGCGCAGATGGAACGAGTGGGAAGGGTCCAGGGCCAGGATCTCCTTCGCGAGCTGGGCGTGAAGGGATTCCTGAGTGGTCCCCTCGAGGAGGGGGACGACCGCGTGCCACTCCGCGGGATGGTCCAAACTGGGCTGCGCCGGAATCTTAACATCCCAGACATCCGGCCAGCGCTGGGAAAGGAGGGCCGTGATTCCGGTCGAGACCCCTTCGGACAGTCCTCCGTCGACGTAGAGCTCGACGCGAAGTTCGACCGCCGCATTGGCCGCCATTTCGGTTGGGGTGACCGGAACTGAGGATAAAGGCACCTCGGCGGCCACGAGCGCTGTTCCGGTCGGATGTTCCGGCCGCTAGCGACTCGGGCAGACTGCGCTCTGGCCTTCTGCTGGCGGACGACCTCGCGCCGGAGCCTCGAATCGCCCGCCGAGGTGTTACCGCGAACCCGCGCCGCTCCGGTCCGGGCGGCTCGGTGCTCGAGAGCGAACGCGGTGATCCGGCTCGCTCGAGTCGCCCGTCGGGAGCGGATCAACCGATCATCGATCTCAGTCGCCGCTCCCCGCCCGAGGGTCGTTCCGGTGAGCCGTTGCCCACCGCTCGCTCCGAGCGGACCTCGGCCTTCATTCGAGCCGTGCCACGGTCTGGATTTCGTGGTCACGTCGCCTTCGATCACGGACGATCTGGGTCACCGTTCCGCGAGCCCGCGGATGTCGTGCCATCCGTAGCTGACCTCGGGCAACGGGCCGCCGCCCAAACGGTGGGAAACACCGATCCGACGACCCTCGAGGCTGCCACCCAATCGCTCGTAGAATCGGCGGTAGGGATTCTGTTCGAGCACCCAGACAACCATGCTCGACCGACCCGTGTCCAAGAAGAATCGCGCCACCTCCCGCACCAGCGCGGTCCCGACTCCGCGGCCCCGATGCGACGAGAGGACGTAGATGGCCACCAGCTCGCCGGCAAACCGCGGGTCCGGATCCCGGTTGGGACTCGCGCGGGCATATCCTGCGATATTGCCGGTGGGGCTCCGCGCCACGAAGACTCCCTCACCGGGGCCGGGTTGGTGCAGCCATCGTCCAAAGCCGCTCGCGAGGTCGAGTTCGACCGAAAGGCGGTCCAGTACCGTAGCCGCTACGATCCCCCGATACGCGGTCTTCCACCCGTCCACGTGGACCCGGGCCATCCCTGGAAGGTCGTCCACTACGGCCCGATCGACGCGGATCGAAGTCGGCGGGCGAGGTCCGTTCGTATTCGTCGGACCTTCTCCGCCCATCGCGGTCGGGGTTTCGAACGCCCGCGCCCTTCTTGAAGTCCGCGGGCTTGGACGCGTCGGTTTCGGTGGTGATTTCGCCTTGGCAGACCGGAAAGAGGCGAGCAGGTCGCGGGAACGGAAAGGAAGCTCTGCTCTCCACCGGGCCCGATGGCACGCGACCTACGCGCGGACAGCGTACGACCAGCTCCCTTGGTTCGAGCCCGGGCCGAGCCCCCCGATCGAGCTCGCGGATCGGGAGGGTTTCCTTCCGAAGGGCGGAGACATCCTCGACATTGGCTGTGGAGCCGGTTCGAATGTCCTCTTTCTGGCCCGCCGAGGCTACCGCGCCCACGGAGTCGACCTCTCCCCCGGGGCGGTCGCTGCCGCCCGGGCGCGGGCCGCGAAGGAGGGACTCAAGGTCGACATAGAGGAAGGCGATGCGTTGGCCTTACCGTTCCCGAACGCAAGCCTGGATGGCCTGCTCGACCACGGTTGCTTCCATACGCTCCCTCGCAGCCGACGGGGAGAGTACGCTCGCGAAACGCACCGGGTCCTCCGTCCGGGCGGCAGCTTTGTCCTCTGCTGGGTGGCGCGAGAATTCACCGGGGATCGGGGTCCCCCGCACCGACCGTCCCTGAATGAAGTGACCCACAGTTTCGAGTCCCGATTCCTCTTCACGCGGACCGGTTATCTTGCGGGTCGAGCGGAGGGGGATCCGTCGCTGTATTACGGTTTCCTTTCTCGGCGCCCCTCGCCACAGCCTCCCCCTCGCTGGTCGGCGACCGAAGAGGCCGGAGCACCTATTGGCCGCCCTCAACCGGACGGACCGCAGAGACCGACCACATCAGGGGAATCATGCCCGCTTGTCGATCGAGATGCCACCACCCGTTCGCATCTTCCGTCATGAACGGGAAGCGACGCCAAAAGCCGTACGGGTACTCGCGTACCGATCGAATGCGGAGACCGTGGCCGGCGAGCGCGGAGAGGATGTCGGCGACCGTGTGATTCCAGAAGTAACTGACCCGGTGCTTCATCTTCGTGTCCGTGGCGTAGGTGCCGGCGTACTCTTCTCGGATCGCCCGGGACCGGAAGTAAGGCTCTCGGAGTTCGAGCTCGGTGATCCCCGGGTCCCCCGGAAAGACCTCCACGATGGGATGGTCCTCGAGTAGGAAGAACCGGCCCCCCGGCCGCAAGGTTCGGGCGACGACCTCCGCCCAGCCGTCGATATCCGGGAGCCACGGCAAGACCCCTTTCCCGGTGTAGACCACGTCGAACCGACCGTCGAAGGAATGGGGGAGGTCGTAGATGTTCGAATGCACGAATCGCGCGCCAATGCCGGTCTTCTTTGCGAGCCGGCGCGCGGTCCGGACGGCCGGCAAGGAGAAGTCGACCCCGGTCACCTCCGCCCCCCGCCGAGCCCAAGAGAGCGTATCGAGACCGAAGTGGCATTGCAAGTGGAGCAGCTTTTTCCCTCGGACCGGACCGACTTCCCGGACCTCGAGCGGTCGGAGCGTGGACGCTCCTCGGAGGAAGGCCGGTACGTCGTACAACGGGGACGCGACGTGGAGCGGGACACTCTCGTCCCACTTCCGGCGATTGACGCTCATTCGGCGGCGATCGCCCTTCCGCATGCCTGCCCCATTCGACGGCCGTCTGATAACTCAGGCGGGAGGGCGATGTAATGAAGGGGCCGCAACCTTGCAGGAGGGACAACCATGACCAACTCCTGCCCCGATTGCGGCACGTCGATGGAATACGAACAACACGAGGTCCGCCTGCGGACCGGCACCTGCCCATCCTGCGCGAAGGAGTTTGCGTTCGTGGAAGGGACCGCGGTCTCCTCGAAGCTCGGCGCTCCTCCGGAAGGTTCCTCCTCGGAGGAGGACGCCGGAGGGGGGGTGGCTGTGGAGAGGGGACCCGAGTGCGAGACCTGCGGGGCTCCGCTGGCGTTCCGAGAAGGCAAAGGCGGGACGCTCGAAGTAGTCTGCGCGGACTGTGAGACCACGACCGTCTTTGTGCCCCAGCAGTCGGCTCCCCGCCTTGAACGGATCCGAGAGGACCGCCCCCAACGGTTCGAGCGGCCGCCCCGTCCGGGCGGATTCGACGCGGAAGGGCCGAGGGGACGACCGTGCCGCAAGTGCGGCGCGACCCTGCGGTTCTCGACCGGGGAGGACGGCAATCTCGTCGGCGAATGCGAGTCGTGCGGGAACCGGTTCACGCTGCCGCCTCGGGACGACTCCGGAGCGGGACGGGGCCGTCCGTCGTACGGGCGTAGCAATTTCCGGCCATCGTCCGGCGGCCGACCCCCGTACCGGGGCCGTGGAGGATACGGCGGAGGACGGTCGTACCGCCCATCGGATCGGCGCGGCCCCCCGCGATCGGACGACGACGATAACCGGCGCAAACGCCGACGCCGAGACGAGTAGGAGCTGAATCCCGAACCCGGCCCGGCCCATGAACGAGGCTACGACCGTGAGCTTCGTGGCGACGAGCCGGGCGGAAGCGGCCCGTGACTTCTACGCGAACAAGCTCGGGTTTTGCTTCGCCGGGGAGGATCGGTTCGCTCTCCTGTTCCGGATGCCCGATGGCGGAAAGTTACGGGTTCAGAAGGTTGAACAGTTCGAGCCTCAGACCTTCACCGTACTGGGTTGGGAAGTGGAGGATATCTCCGAGGCGGTACAGGCCCTCGCGGCGAAGGGCGTTGAATTCGTCCGGGTCCCGAACTTGCCGCAGGACGGGGACGGGGTCTGGAGCGCACCGGACGGCACGCGCGTCGCCTGGTTCAAGGATCCGGACGGCAACACCCTCTCTCTGGCGGAGCACCCCGCTACCCTGTGAAAGCATCGAGCGGCGGGACTTTCGGGGCCGACGCGTTCTCGATAGCATTTCGGGTCGGTCCTGCGCCAGCGCGGGCGGGGTATCGCCGAAGAACGGGCGAGGGATTGGGAGAAAGGGTTCGGTGCCCAGGATGGGGAGGGGAGACCTACGGGTGCTTCGCCATCGCCATGACTTCGGCGTGGCTCACGTCCTTTCCGTGCTCCGACTTCACGTGCTCCTGTACGTAGTGTACCAGCTCGTGCTCCTTCTTCGAGATCACTTCGAAGCCGTCCTCGCAGGCTACCTTCATTCTTCCGCAGCCCATGTTTACCACTCCTCGCCCGAGACGAGTGGGCCGACTATGGTTTACCTCCCATAAAAACCCGCAATACGTCAACCACGGAATGCGGGACCCCGCCGCGGGGTGCAATCGTGCTTGCACCGACTTTCCGGCCTGCGGGAGCGGAGGCTCTTATCCCGCGTTCGTGCGACGAGAACATCGAATCGGAAGAACATGGGTTTATGAACCCCCCGAGGCCAAGTACGTTCCACTATGGAAGCCACGGTCGCGCTCTCTCCCCTCGCCACCAAGATCGAGGCCGCCTTGAATCAGGACCTCGACCGTCCCTGGTGCGTCCACCGGCTGTACGAAGAGCTCCTCTCCGGGCCCGGTTCGAGCGCGCGGGAAGAGTTGCTGGCCGTGACCGCCACAGCGGCCGAGGAGCTGGTCCGGACGAAGCGCGCTCGGCAAGAGTACGTTTCCGCGACCACCATCGGCGTCCACTGTGAAGACACCCTCTATTGGTCAGTCGGGGCCGGGAAGGAGCGGCTGGCCGATTTCGGACCCGCCTACGAGTGGCCGACGGTGGTCCAGCGACTCGGCTCGCACTTCCAGTGTCGGGGTCTCTGAGCCGAGCCCCGCGTCGTCACGACGGCGGCAGAGGAGTTCCGCAGTTCCGGCAAAACCGGGCCGGGGGAACGACGGGGCTTCCGCAGCTGGCGCAGAACCGTGTACCATACGCCCCCGGCGGTGGGGGCGCGGCGGCCGTCGCCATCGACTGACCCGCAGGCGGCCGAGGTGCATAGGGAGCGGTCACGATCGGCGTGTACGGGGCCGGATAGATCGGGGCCGGTGGAGGGTTCCTCTGCACAGCGGCGTCCTCGTCGGCCGCGTCGCCGAGCTTCACGTAGGCGATGATGTAGAGGATCCCCGAGATGATCCCGAACGTGAGCAGGGAGAGGATGCCGAAGACGAGCGTCGGGGTCCGGGCCTCCTCGAACTCGCCCTCCTTGGTCCGAGCATACGAAAGGGTGTAGACCAAGATCACGAAGACGAGCCCGATGAACGCGAAGAATAGGACGATCCCACCAAGGAACGGGAGGATGAGGAGAACGAGGCCCACGCCAAAGAGGATCACGACCGTGATGATCTGCAGAATCAGACCGATCAGGATCAGGATCTCCGCTGTGTCCCCGGAATGCCCCGCCACGTTTCATCCCCCGCTCCGGGATTTCGGCCCAGCACTTAGAACTGCCTCGGGATCGAACGCCGGGGCGTTCCGCGGCGGAATCCGCCGCTTTAAGGGCCCGAGGACTGGCCCGGTCGATGATCCTCCCGGGCCTGATTTCGCTCGTCTTCTACAAGCGGCCGCCCCGCCGGACCCAGGTGATCCTGGGGCTGATCGCCACGATCGTCCTTTCCGCGGCGCTCGGTTACATCTCGCCCCCGGGCCCCCTCGGAGTCGACAGTTCGATCGTGGTCGCGATCGTTGGGGGGGTCGCGATCTATTTCGCGATTCTCGCGTATCTCCAGTTCCGATACTACCCCAAGCACGCCGGCGCAGCCGCTCCTCCTGCGCAGTCCCCCTAATTCCGGAAGTTCCAAGGTAACCCGATGCTTTCGGCGGGACGGCCATGACGACGCCCGTATCCAAGGTCGTCGGAGAACCCGTGACCGACGGCGTCGGCCGCATCCCCGGGTTCGTGAACTCCTACATCTTCCGGGAAGGGACGGAGACGTTCCTCGTCGACACCGGCTTCGCCCGGAAAGCGCGACACATCGTTCGCGCGTTTCGCGAGGCCGATGTGCCGCTTTCGTCGGTGTCCAAGGTGCTTCTGACCCACCACCATGTCGACCATATGGGCGGCGCTGCCTTTCTTCGCGATCGGACGAACGCACCGGTTTCCTGTCACGCGGAGGACGCCCCGTTCGTGGACGGACGCTCGGAGTCGCCCGGACCGCTGCTCATGCGACTCTTCGCGCGGGTCCGCCCGGCGCCGGTGGCCGTAACCCTCCAGGAGGGTGACCGCATCGGTCCCCTCGAGGTGGTGCACGTGCCGGGACACACTCCCGGCGAGGTCGCCTTCTACCACCGGGCGCGGAAGATCCTCTTCTCCGGGGACTCCGTGGTGGAACAGGCCGGCCGTCTCACGCTGCCCGGACGAAAATTCGCATCCAACCTCGAACAGGCCGTTCGATCCCTCGCTCGGATCCGTGCGCTCGAAGTGGAGCTGCTCCTCCCGGGCCACGGCGTCCCGGTGGTGAAGGGCATCGGAGACCGGCTGGAGGATCTGATGCGACGTGCGCCGGCCGAGTTCCTCGGTCGGTAGCGCGCAGCGCGGAGTTCCGGCACCCGAGCTCAGGTCCGAAGTACCACGACCTCCCCCGGCTTTGGGGGAGGATGGAGCTTGCCCCGGCTCGTCGTGTCGTTGTGGGGACTCCAGCCGTGCCATCGGCGAAGCATCTTGACCCGAACCGGCAGCCGGCGGCCCCGAAATCGATGGCGGTAGAAGTCCATCGTGATCACATGCTCTTCGAAGACAACGGATTCGTTGTACCCTCCTACCGCTTCGAACGCGCTCCGGCGCACGGCCGCGAATCCCGACATGAACATCTTGTATCCGAAGACGGAGGTCAGCACGTTGAGCATCGTGCTCTCGGCCCGCATCATGAATCGGTTGACGCTCGGCGCGGGCCAGTACGTTTCGGCGATGGCGAACTGCCAATCCCAGGTGAGCCACCTCGTCCAGTCCCAGTCGGTCACGAGCTGAACGTCATCATCGACGAAGACGAGCACCTCCCCCGATGCAGCGGCTGCGCCAATGTTTCGGGCGTGGGCGGCACCGCCCGGCACCGAGACCACGATGAATTCGGACCCCGGGGGGAACATGCGCGACATCCGTTGGATGTTCTCGGGGTCGACGCGCCGAGTGGGCGTGATGAAGGAGATCCTCGGCCGGTCGGGAGTGGATGGCGTCGTTGTCTACTCCGCGATCGGCGGGGCCACGGTGGGCTCGGGGACTGCCGGGGCAGGTTCGGCCGTTCGAGTCCGGCGTGCCAAGGTCGGCAGGTGGGCGAACTTCGCGTGCCGACGACCGCCGAGCACTTCCTGCGCGAACAGGATGCTCACCGTACCGACCACCGTGATCGCGGCCGCGATGAAGAACGCGTACTGGAATGCGAGATGAATGGGGGCACCCGCGAACGGACCCGAGGTCAGAATGTAAGTGGCGAGCAACGAGCCCGCGATCGGGGCGCCGACGCTGCCCCCGACGTTGCGGAACACGTTGTTCATCGCCGTCGCCTGTCCCATATCCTTCGGGTCCACCGTGAGGACCAGCAGGTTGATGATCGAGGAGTTCAGCAATCCCATGCCGGCCCCGATGACGACCTCGATCGCCAGCGCGGTCCCGAGGTTGGTCGCGAAGGCCTCCAACGTGAACCCCAAGGCGATGACCAGGCCCCCCGTGAACGCGAGCGGTTTGACGCCGACCCTCGAGACCACGACGCTGGTCAGGAGGGCCACGGCGGTCATCCCGAGCGCGAGCGGCAGGATGTCGATGCCCGCGTTCAGGATGTTGTAGTTGCACGTCAGCAGGGCGTGACATCCCGAATTGTACCCGCCGGAAGCGATCGGGAACTCAAATTGATAGATCAGGCTGAACAGGGCCAGGTACATGCCCAACCCCGCCACGGTCAGCACGACGTTGGTCACCGCGACGTTCCGCTCGGTCAAGAGTCGCACGTCGACGATCGGCTCGCGCTTGATCGCGGTCAGGCGTCGTTCGACCAGGACGAACGGCACGAACATGATCGCCCCCATCGCGGCAAACCCGATCGTCAACGCGGACGTCCAGCCCCAAGCCTGCCCCTGCGAGAGCGCGGCGACGATCCCGGCGAGGCCGAGGCCCAGGAAGAGCGCGCCCAGGTAGTCGACGCGCGTCTCGGGGCGGCGATACGGGGACTCCTTCACGAGGAGAAAGACGAGGACCGCCATGATGACCACGAACGGGACCGCCGAGTGGTAGGTCCAGCGCCACCCGTAGGTTTGAGAGACGAACGAACCCAGCGGGAGGCTGATCGCGAACCCGATCCCGAACATCGCGCTCAGGATCCCTTGCGCCCTCGGGACCATCTCGCGGGGGAACTCCTCCCGCATCAGTGACATCCCGAGGGGCATGATCGTGAGTCCCACCCCCTGGACCGCGCGGGCCCCGACCATGAACGTAAAGGTGGGGGAGAAACCGGTGACGGTGACGGCCGCGGCGTAGGTGAACATGACGAGCACCATCACCTTGCGCTTCCCGTAGATGTCCCCGAGTTTGCCGACGACCGGGCTGAGGGCAACTCCCGCCGCAGCATAGGCCGAGATGATCAGGGTCACCTGGCCCGCATCGACGCCGAAATCCGATTGGATGGTCGGAAGAGAGGGGGTCAGCATCCCTTCGATGTACAGGACCACGAGCACGACCCCGGCCAACAGCATCATGATGCGGTTCGCGTAGGCTCGGTCGAAGGTCTCGATCGTCTTCGGGACCACCGGTGTCGATGGAAGCGCGAGGGCTTCCGTTTCTCCGGGGGTCATCTCTCCGGAACCCATTCTGACGGGGCGTTTCCCGCGTGGCTACAAGAGCTCTTCTCGCCTCGGGAAGACTTCCCTCGACACTATCGGCGGGCCGCAGGCGCGCCGAACGTATCGGCGGTCGCGGGCGCCGAAGGTGGTGGAGCCGCGAACACCCGAGGAATCGCCGTCAGACGTAACGAGCGCACGAGTAGCAGTAGTACCGGCCGTACTGCGCAATGTAGGTCGTGGGCTTTCCACAATTCGCGCACGCGGGGCTCGCGGGGGCGGCCGCGGGGGCGGCCGTCGGTGCCGGCATGGACGCCGCGGCAGGATCAACCATGGGGGACGGAGCTGCCATTGCCGGGGTCGCTCGCTTCCGGCCCATGTACATCGGCGTCACCACGCGGAAGAGGTACCCCAGGATCGCGAGGAAGATGCCGACACCGGTCCAGACAAAGAACGCTTCGAACTCGCCCTGAATGGTCGACGCCACGGGCGGGTTCGCCCCCTCCGCGGCGTAGGCGGCATCCCCGAAGAGGAAGCCGACAAGAATCAGGATCGCGCCCACGAAGATGACCAGAAGTCCGATGAGGTCCCAAAGGTTGAGCCACGACGGGAGCTTCACGCCCGCCGAAGCGGGCGGCGAGGAGACGGACGCCGCGCCGTAGGTCGGTGCAGGCGCGTAGGCCGGCGCGGGCGGTGGTGCGGGGGGACCCGACATGAGGGGCGTCACCCCCTCCATCTATACGAACTTATTCCCGGTGGAGGGCCGTTCCTGCGCAGCGTTCGCAAGGACCGAGAAATCTCCCGGCCGCCTCCCGCAAGCGAGCGGATTCACTCCCCTCGGATGTGCACCCCGCGTGAGCATCGCTTATGGGCCACGGTCACTAAGCGGCGGTCGGTGCTCGACAAACCACTCGGAACGACGGCGTCCCCCGCCTCGGAGGCCGTGATCTCTGCGGAGAACCTGCGGCATACCTACGACCACCACCACTTCGCTCTCGACGGGGTGAGCTTCACGGTCCGCCGCGGCGAGGTCTTCGGGCTCCTCGGGAGGAACGGCGCCGGGAAATCCACGCTCATCAAGGCGATGACGACCTTGATCCAGCCGACCTCGGGGAAGATGCGGATCCTGGGTCTCGACCCCGTGCACGACGGTCAGCGGATCCGCGAGCGCATCGGCGTGGTGCAGCAAGGGGAGTCGTTCGACTTCACAACCGTCCAGAAGAATCTCGACGTCTACGGAATGTTGTGGGGAATCCCCAAGACCGCGAGAAAGCAACGGCGGGAGGATCTCCTGACGAAGTTCGGGCTCACCGACATCCGGAAGCGGCGGGCCTTCGACATCTCGGGGGGACAGAAACGACGGGTCCAGGTCGCTCGCGAGTTCATGCACGACATGGACATCCTTTTCCTGGACGAACCGACGGTCGGCCTCGATGTCATCATGCGTCGGACGCTTCTCGATTCGGTCCGGGAAGAGGTCCGCCGGGGGCTCACAGTGGTCTTCACCACCCACAACCTCGAAGAGGCCGACTACCTGTGCGACCGCGCCGCGGTCATCGACGAGGGAAAAATCCTCATCCTCGATTCGATCGAGAATCTGAAGCAGCTGTACGGCGGCAAGCGGACGATCGACCTCACCGTCGGCAACGGCGACGCGCCGCGCTTCTTCACGGCCCTCCGCGAGCGGCTCGGTCCCGGGGTCACCCTCACGGCCAAAGCGGGGTCGGCCGTGATCCTCACCGACGACCCGAAGGGCACGCTCGGCAAGATCGTCGAGCTCACACAGAGCCTCGGGGTCCAGCTGGAATGGCTCAACGTTCGCAAGAACACGCTCGAGGACGTCTTCCTTCGATCGGTGACGCACGGAGGAGAAGCGCTTGCGGGTCCCTAACGTCCTCCGGCTCGTCTATCGGAACATCCTGGTCAACACCGACCCGGGGAGCCTCATCATCCTGGTCGGACTCCCGGGGCTCTACCTCGTCTTCTTCGGATTCGGCTTCCAATCGGTCGCCTCGGCCTCGGGTTCGGGGAACAGCTACCTGACGTACCTCACGCCCGGTATCATGTCGTTTCAGGTCGTGATGGCCGGGAGCGTCGGCGGCAGCATGCTCTGGGCCGACCGGCGCTGGGGGATGCTTTCGCAACTCCTCAGCGGACCGTTCACCCGGCTTCAGTACCTCTTCGGGATCATGCTCACGTCGATCCTGTTCGGGCTCGGCGGTTCCCTCGTGATGCTCGGGGTCGCGTACGCGCTGCTCGGGACCGGACCCACTCAGCCCCTCGCCCTCGCGATCATCTTCGCTTCCATCACGGTCGGTTCGATCTTCTTCGGCGGTCTCATGCTGTACATCTCGGCCCTCGTGAAGTCCAACACGGCGTACAACAGCATCCAGATCCTGATCCTGTTCGTCGTGAACTTCGCGAGCACGGTCTTCTATCCGCTCAGTAGCGGGCTTCCGATCATCCTGAAGGCTCTCTTCGAAGTGAATCCCCTCACGTACGTCGCGGACGCCGTGCGCGGCGCGTACTCGGGCACCCTGACGACGACCGACGTCTACCAGATGCTGGTGCTCGCGGTCGAAGTGGCCGTCATCCTCTTCTTGGCGGTCCGGGCCTACATGCGCTCGGACGTCTCGTACGAGTGAACGGTCCGTCCCCCGGATCTGCGGTCAGCCCGGACCGACCCGATGGTCGATCGGGATCCCCTCGCGCACCGCTCCCGACACCGTGCAGAAGTCGGCAAAGATCTCGACGCAGTGGTCGAAGCGCTCCCGGTCGGCCTCGTCGACGGGCTGGGTGGCGATCTCCACGCGCAGGCCCCGCACCCGGCGTCGCCCCTTCTCGTTCACGCCCAGGGTCGCGCGGACCGTGGTCCGAACCGGCGTTACCCGGACATGGGCGCGTTCCAGAGTGTTCACGAGCGTCGAGCTCATGCAATGCCCGACGGCCATGGCCAGCGACTGGACCGGGTTCGGGCCTCGGTCCTCCCCGACCGGTGGCGGCTCGTCCACGGTGACCGCCGGAAATGGGGCGTCGGCGAACTTGACCGTGAAACAGTAGCGTTCGACCTGCTCGAGCTCGGTCCGGGCGTCCGAGGCGGACATGGGGGCCGCATCGGGCGGAGGCTAATAGAGTCGCACGAGCCCGAGCGGTTCCTTCCGGAACGGGCACCGGGCGGAAAACGGGTCTACGTCCCGGAGCTTTCGTCGGCGGGGTCCGAATCTTCGGGGGCCGGCTTTCCACCCGATTCCTTCTTGGGGGGCGGCTTGAGGATCTGCCCGCTGATCGCGTCGAGCTCGGCGAAGATCGAATCGATGTCGAAGTCGGACTTCGGTACGGTGCCGGGGTCCACGTACCGGGGTGGCAGCGGTTCGGGTTCGGGAGGAATCTCCGGCTCCGAGACCGGCACCGCCGCGAGCGCGGCGGCGAGCGGGTCGGTCTCCGGTTCAACGGGTTCGGCCGGTGCCGCGGGTGCCGGGGTCAACGGGACACGGGAGGGCGCGAGCGGCGCGGACGCGGTTCCCGGGACCAGCACGGGCGCCGGGACGGCCGCGGCGGCCGGAGCAACGTCGGGGATGGCCGGGGCGGCGGGTGGCGGAGGGGGAACGTCTGCCGGCTGGTCCGATGGAAGCCCCTCCTCCCACGGAGCGGGACTGGCGGCCACGACGCCCCCCACCGCCGGCTCTTCCCATTCCCGGGGTCCCCCGCGCGCCGCGCCGCGACGTCGGCGCACCGCGAACACGCTCGCTACTATCAACGCAAGGATGACCGCGGCCACCACGATCCAGATCCAGGGGAAACCGGACGACGCCGTCGGGGCCGCCGTCGTCGTGAACGTCGTGGTGGCGGATTCCCCGCCCGGGTCCGTCACGGTCACCGTCGTTCCGGAAGTGCCGCTCGGCACCGAGAACGTGCAGGTGAACGTCCCCGAGCTGCTCGTGGTCAGGGAGCCGGACGCGCACGTCGAGACCGGCACCGAGTCGAAAAGGAGGGAGGTGATCGTCGTAGCCACCGAGAATCCCGTGCCCGCCACCGTCACCGCCGTGCCCGGCGAGGCCTGCGCCGGCGTCACGGTGATCAACGGGGTGGTGATGGTGAACATCAGCGACTCGGTGACCGTCTGGGTGACCGAGTCCTCGCCCGTGAGCGCGTACGAGCCCGCCGCTTGGTTCGGGGCCATGAAGGTGCAGACGAATCCGCCCGACGCGTTCGTGGTGATCGTCGGGCCCGAGAACGTCCCTTGCGAGCAGGCGCTCGGCGTCTGGGGCGAGGCCGCGAACGAGAAGGTTGCCGAAGAGGTGGCGAGGAAGCCCGAGCCCGTCACGACGTAGGTCGCGCCGACGGGGCCCTGCGCCGGGCCGATCTCGATCATCGGGGCGAGCGCGGTCACCGTCACGGTGGACGAGGCCGGTGAAGTGGCGATTTCGGGGGCCGACGCGCTGTCCGACACTCGGAACTCGAACGAGTAGGTTCCTCCCGGGCTCAGAGTTCCCGCGGGGATCGTGCACGTCTCCACAGCCGCGTTGCTCGCTCCGGTCCCGCTGTGGACGGCACACTGCGTCGCGGCCCCGTACGCGGCCGAATCGATCGAAACGAGCCAATCCCAGGAATATGTCGAGGTTCCGGTCGAGGGGACGGTGCCCGAGATCGTGAGCGTCTCCCCGGTGGCGATCGTCGTGGCGCTCGGACGCGGCGCCGCCGGCGCGGTCAGGGCCGGGCTGACCGAGATGGGCCCGGAGGTGGCCGAGGTTTGGGACTGCGGGGTCGAGGCGTTGTCGAACACCTCGAGCTCGAACGCGTAGGTATCACCGGCGATCAACGTGCTCGCGTCGACGGTGCACGTCTCGGTCGCGCCCCCGACCGCCCCGGTGCCTACGTTGACGATGCATTGGGTCGCGTTGGCGTACGTCCCCCCGTTGATCGACGCGAGCCACAGCCAGGAATAGGTCGGGGTGCCCGACGACCCGAGGGTGACGGTGAGTTCGAGCGGCTGATCGACATCGAGCTTGGTGGCACTCGGGGCCGGCGCGCCGGGCGCGGTCAGCGCGGAGTTCACGGCCAGAGCGACCGCGTCCGAGGTCACGGTCTCGGGAGTCGCCGAGCTGTCCGTCACCTCGAGCTCAAAGTGCCAATTGCCGGTCGCCGTCAGCGCCCCGGTCGGAATCGACGGCAGCGACCCGGCCGTGCAGGCGAACGAGCTTCCGAGGTCGGTGAAACTTCCCCCCGGCGCTTGCTCCAGCCACTGGCAAGAATAGGTCGAGGTTCCGCCGCCGAAGGCGGCCGTGGTGGCGAGGCCGGACGACTGACCGCTATCGACCGTAGACGGGGATATCGAGATCGCCGGCGCCACGAGGTTCGGGTTGACGGTCACCGAGACCACGTTCGAGGTCGCCACAACCGGCGCATCGGAGCTGTCCGTCACCTGGAGCTCGAAATGCCAAGTTCCGAGCGTCGCGAGCTCCCCGGTCGAGAGTTCCGGCGTGGCCCCCTCGGTGCACCCGAACGCCGAGCCGAGGTCGGTGAAGCCGGCGCCCGGGGCTTCTTCGAGCCACTGGCACGTGTACGACGAGGTCCCTCCGCTGAAGGCGACGGTCGTGGAGAGTGAAACGCTCTGCCCGGAGTCGAGCGCCGGAGGAGCGGCCGAGATGGTCGGCGCGGCCAGCGCGGCGTTGACAAGCACCGAGACGGGGGCCGAGTCGATCGTCACGGGAGTGTCCGAACTATCCGTGACCGCGAGCTCGAACGACCATGTACCGGTGGCCGTGAGCGCGCCGGTCGGGCTCGAGGGGGTCGCACCCAAGGCGCACGGAAACGAACCGCCGAGGTCGACGTAGCCGGAACCGGGAGCCTCCGCGAGCCACTGGCAGGAGTACGTGGAGGTTCCTCCGGAGAAGGAGACGAGCGTCGAAAGCGATGCGCCCTCGCCCGAGTCGAGGGTCGCCAGGTTGACGGAGATCGAGGGGGCGGTGAGGACGGGGTTGACTGTCACCGACACGGTCGGAGAAGATGTCGCGTTCACGGTTGGGCTCGCACCCACGGTCGTTCCCGTGTCGGTGAAGACGACGTAGATCCCCGCATCGGGCACGGAGAAGCCGTAGGTCGCCGTGGTGCCCATGCCGGAAGCTCCGACGATTGCTCCGGATTCGTCGTACCACTGCCAGGAGAAGATGCCGGTGCCTCCGATCACGGTGGCCGTCAGGGTCGCCGTCTGGCCCGCGTCGATCGTGGCCGGCCCCGGTTGGACGAGGATCGAGGGCGAGCCGTCTTCGGTCACCGTGTCCCAGGCCGAGGCAGCGGTATTGAGGACGCTGTCCGTCACGACGTAACAGTAGTAACTCATCCCCGCCGCGAGGGGCGTCACCGTTTGCGAAAGCCCGATGCTTAGGGGAGTGCCGGTGCACGGGCCGGAGCCCGTCCCGTTGTACCATTGGACCGTGTACGGGGTCGATCCACCGGACGGGTTCGCGGTCAGGGAAATCGATTGACCGGTATCGAGGGTGGGCGACGTGGGGGTCGGAGTTCCCGCCAGAAGGCTTTGTCCGACCTCGACCTCGACCGGGCTCGACACGGAGGTGTACAGGGGGACGCCGCTATCGGAAACGACGGCGCAGTAGTAGGTCACTCCGGCCGAACTCGTGCTCGGTGTGAACACGGTCCCACCGACGCCCGTGTCGGTCGTCCCGGAGTTGCAGACCGTCGAAGCCGAGCTGAACCATTCCACCGGGGCGCTGTTCGGTCCGGAGTAGTTGATGGCGGCGGTCAACGTCGCGGGAGTTTGGCCGACGTCGTACGCCAAGAGTCCGGTGGGTGAGACCCCGACGGTGGGGTCCGCGTCCACGACGATCGCCGCGGCATTCGAAACGACGCTGGCGGGCGTCGCGGAACTGTCGGTCACCTGGAGTTCGAATTCCCACGTCCCGGCGCTCGCGAGGCTCCCACCGGTGGTGGGTTCTCCGCCGGCCGAGCAAGCGAAGGACGCGCCGACCGGCAGGAAACTTCCGCCCGGAGCTTTTTCGAGCCACTGGCAGGTATAGGTCGCGGTGCCGCCGCTGAACGACGTGCCCGTGGTGATGGTCGAGAGTTGACCGACATCGACGGTCGTGGGCGCGATCGAGATCACCGGGGCCGTGAGCGCGGCATTCACGGTTACGGCGTCCCAGGCCGAGGAAACAGAGTTCAGGTCGCTGTCGGTGACCACGTAGCAGAAGTAGTGGGTTCCGACCGAGAGCGACCCGGTCGATTCGGAGCTGGCGGTCCCGATCGAACTCCCCGTGCAAGGTCCCGAGCCCGTTCCACTGTACCAAACGAAGGTGTTACTCCCCGAGCCGCCCGCCGGATCCGCGGTGAGAAGAATCGACTGCCCATTGTCGAGCGTCGGCGAGGTTGGCGTCGGCGTGCCTCCCGACAGCGCCACTCCGACTTCGACCTCCACCGAGTTCGAAGGCGAGGAGTAGCCCGGGACTCCGCTGTCCGAGACCACCGCGCAGTAGTAAGTCGTCCCGGTCGCGCTTGTGGTCGGGGTCAGCGTTGAGCCGGACACTCCCGTGTCGGTCGAGCTCGAGCTGCACGAGGCGGCGGTCGAGCTGTACCATTCGACCGGGACTGAGTTCGGCCCGGAGTACGTGACCGACGCCGTCAGGGTGGACGCGCTCTGCCCCACATCGTAGGTCAGCGGGCCGGCTGGGGTCGCGGTCACGGTCGGGTCGGCATCGACCGTCACCGCCACGGCGTTCGATGTCACCGTGGCCGGCGTCCCGGAACTGTCGGTCACTTGGAGCTCGAAATGGTACGTTCCGGTCTCCGCGAGCGGCCCGGCGGTGTTCGGAGCGCTTCCGGCCGTGCACGCGAACGACGCGCCCAGGTCGGCGTAATTCCCGCCGGGGGCCTTCTCGAGCCATTGGCAGGTGTAGGTGGGCGTTCCCCCGCTGAACGGCGTCGAGGTTGTGAGGGTCGATATCTGGGCCACGTCGACCGTCGTCGGAGCCACGGATATCACCGGCGCAACGAGCGCGGAATCGACCGTCTCCGCGACGGCGACCGATGTGGCGGTCTCCGGACTGCTCGCGTGGTCGGTCACCTCGAGCTCGAAGTTCCAGACACCGACCGTCGTGAGGGTGCCCGATACCGTGGGGGTGCTCCCCGCCGTGCACGAGAACGAAGCCCCGAGGTCGATGTACGCTCCACCGGGCGCCTTCTCGAGCCACTGGCACGTGTACGTGGGTGTCCCTCCCGAGAACGAGGCCGTTGTGGAAAGCGTGGAAAGTTGACCGCTATCGATCGTGGCGGGGGCGACCGAAACCACCGCCGCGGCGAGGGCCGCGCTCACGGTCACCAGCGCCGAGGGGAGGGAGGTCTGCGACTCCGCGACCGTCGCGCTGTCCGAGACCTCGAGTTCGAAGGTGTAGTTGCTGCCGGCGCTCAAGGTCGAGGCCGGGATGATGCAGGGTTCGGAAACCCCGCCGCTCGCGCCGCTGCCGCTGCTCGAAGAGCACTGCGTCGCGGGCGTGTAAGCGCCCGTGTTGATGGAGACCAGCCACTGCCAGGAGTACGTCGAGGTCCCGGTGCTCGGGATCGTTCCGCCCACGGTCAGCGCCTGGTTGGCGTCCAGCGCGGAGGCGCCGGTCGTGGGAGCGCCTGGCGCGGTCAACGCGGATTGGACAGCGACGGTGGTCGAGGGGCTCGAGGTGGCAACCTCCGGCGTGGTCGCTCCGTCGGTAACCCGGAGCTCGAAGGCATAGTTGTCCCCCGTCGTGAGGGAACTGGCGCCGACCGTGCAAGTCTCCGTGGCGCCGGCGGTGGCACCGCTCCCTGAATTCAACAGGCAGAGGGTCGAAGCGGCGTAGGCCGCGCCGTTGACCGAGACGAGCCACTGCCAAGAGTAGGTCGGCGAACCGGTCGAGGGGATCGTCCCGGTGATCGTCAACCCCTGGTTCACGTCCAGCTTCGACGCGCTCGGGGTGGGTGAAACGGGCGACGTCAAGGCGGCGCTTACGGTAACGGTCGGGGACGCCGACGAAGCCTGGACTTCGGGGTTTGTCGCGCTGTCCGTGGCCTGGAGCTCAAAGGTGTACGAGTTTCCGGCGGCCAGGCCTCCCGCGGCGATCGTGCAGGTCTCGGCGGCGCCCCCGCTTGCGCCGGATCCGCTGTTGGTCGCGCACTGGGTGGCGGAGGTGGGCGCTCCGCCGTTCGTCGAAATCAACCATTGCCAGGAGTACGTCGAGCTTCCGGTCGAAGGGAGGTTCGCGGAGGCGCCCAGGACCTGGTTCACGTCCAGCGCCGGAGCCGTGATTGTGGGGGTCGTGGGCGCGGTGAGCGCGGAGCTCACGGCCACCTGCGCCGACGCGGGCGAAGTCGCCGATTCCGCCGTCGACGCGCTGTCCGTGACCTTTAGCTCGAACTTGTATGTGTCACCCACGGTCAGCGACCCGGCCGAGATCACGCAGTTCTCGACCGTGGTGCCGGCCGCTCCGCTGCCGCTGTTAACGGCGCACTCGGTCGCGGCCACGTACGCCGCGCTGTTGACCGAAATTAGCCATTGCCAGGAATAGGGCGAGGTACCCGTGGAGGGAATCGTTCCGCTGGCGGTCAGGCCCTGGTCGAGGTCGAGCTTGGTCGCGCTCAAGGTCGCGGCCGCGGGCGCCGTCAAGGCCGAACTCACCGGTACCGCGGCGGAACTCGGCGACGTAACGATCTCGGGGGAGGTGGCCCCGTCGGTGACCTTGAGCTCGAACGCGTAATTGTTCCCCACCGTGAGGGTACTCGCGGCGATGGTGCAGGTCTCGGTTGCACCGGCCGCCGCCCCTGCCCCGTTGTTGGAGGCGCATTGGGTCGCCGCGGCGAACGCGGCGCCGTTGATCGAGATCAGCCACTGCCAGGAGTAGGTCGACGAGCCGGTGGAAGGGATCTGGTCCGTGACGGAGAGCGCCTGGTTGACGTCGATGGCGCTCGAGGCCGGCGTCGGCGCGCTGGGCGCGACCAGCGTGGACTTGACGGTGACCGTCGATGAGGCCGTGGACGTCGCCACTTCGGGCGTCGTCGCGCCGTCCGTGACCTTGAGCTCGAACGAGTACGTGTCTCCGATGGTGAGTGTGCTCGCGGCGATGGCGCAACTCTCGGGCGCGCTCGCGAGGGCGCCGCTCCCGCTGTTCATCGAACAGAGCGTCGACGCGACATAGCCGCCGACGCCGTTGATTTCGACGAGCCATTGCCAGGAGTACGTTGACGAGCCGGTGGACGGGATGGTTCCCGAGACGGTCAATGCCTGGTTGAAATCCAGTTTAGTTGCGCTCGCGGTGGGCGCGGACGGCGCCGTCAGGGCTGAGCTCACCGCGACCGCCGACGACCCGAGGGAAGTCGCCGACTCGGGGAGGTACGCACTATCGTTCACCAAGAGTTCGAACGTGTAAGATTGTCCGGCGGTCAACGTGCTCAATGCGATCGAGCAGCTCTCGGGGGTCGCGGCGACGACCCCGGTGCCGCTCGGAGTGGAGCACATTGTCGCCTTGGAGAATCCGGAGCCGGTCGAGAAGATCCACTCGTACTGGTACGGACCGGTCCCGGTCGACGGGATCGTCCCCGAGACGGTAAGCGCCTGATTCACATCGAGGACGGTGGCGCTGACGGTAGGGGCCGCGGGTCCCGTGAGCGCGGAATTCACCGCGACCATGGCGGCGGCCGACGTCGCCGTGTTCGGGACGGTATCGTTGACGGTATAGCAGTAGTAGGTCGTCGCGGTCGGCGAGGCAGAGTAGGAAGAGGTAGTTGCCCCCGGGATGGCCGCCGACAATGCGATGCATCCGCTCGCGCTCGTTCCCGAGTACCACTGGTACACGTAACCCGGTGATCCGCCGGACGGATTCGCGGTGAGGGTCACGGACTGCCCATTGTCGATCGTGGGCGTCGAAGGCGTTGGGGTGCCCGCGGTAAGAGCGGCGGTCGTTGTCACTGTCGCGGAGGTGGTGGACGTCTGGCTCTCCGGGACGGTGGCGCTGTCGGTCACTTTCAGCTCGAATTGGTACGTGGTGCTCGCAGCGAGCGTGTTTCCGGGGACGGTGCAGGTCTCGGTCGCCCCGGCGTTGGCCCCACTCCCGCCATTCACGGCGCATTGGGTCGTGGCAAGGAACGCGCCGCCATTGACCGAAATGAGCCACTGCCAGGAATAGTGGGAGGTCCCCGTCGTGGGGATGGATCCCGTTACGGTGAGAGGGCTCCCCGCGCCCAGCGATGTGACGCTGGGAGTCGGGGCGGCCGGGGCGGTGAGCGCCGCACTGGCCGTCAGCGTGGCCGACGCCGCTGAGGAGGTCGACTCCGGGGTCGAGGCGCTGTCGTTGGTTACGAGCTCGAACTTGTAGGTGGTGCCCGCCGTCAGCACGTTGGATGCAATCGAACAGGTTTCCGTCGCACCCCCCGAGGCGCCGCTCCCGCCGCCGATAGTGCACACCGCGGCCGCCGAGTAGCCTCCCGCACCGTTGAGTTGGGTCTCCCACTCCCACGAGTACGGAGACGTCCCGGTTGCGGGAAGTGTCGCCGAGACCGTTTCCAGTTGGTCGATATCGATCTTCGCCGCGCTCAATGAGGGCGTTGTGGACGCGGTGAGGGCGGATCGAACCGTGACGGTGGGCGAAGCGGGAGAGGTCGTCGTCTGGGGCGTCGAGGCGCCGTCGGTCACCTTCAGCTCGAACGCGTAGGTATCCCCGACCGTCAGGGTATTCGCCGCGATCGTGCACGACTCACCGGCGCCGGCAATCGCGCCGCTTCCGCTGTTCGTTGAGCAGTGCGTCGCGGTCGCGTAACTGCCTCCGTTCACCGAGACGAGCCAGCTCCACGAGTAGGTCGGAGTCCCTGTGGACGGGATCGTGCCGGAGATCGTCAGCGCCTGGTTGATGTCGAGCGCGGTCGCGGTGGAGGTCGGGGCTGCCGGCGCCGTCAGCGCCGCATTGACCGTAACCGAACCGGTGACCGCGACCGAGTTCGAACCAGAATCGGTGACGTTGAGATAGAAGACGAAAACCCCCGCGCCGGACGGGGTGAACGTGTAAGTGGGCCAGGCTGCCGAAATATTGGTCGCCGACCCGTTCACCTGGAACGTCCAAGTATAGGGTGGGACACCGCTCGAAATACTAAGCGCGAGCACGGAGGATTGTCCGACATCGATGGTCGCGGGCGAGGGGGTGACCGAAGCGGTCAGTCCGCCACCGGCGGGCTGGACAACGTCAGGGGCGAGTGAGCCGGAGTCGGCAGCTATCGAAGCCGAGGGCGATGCAGGGGTCATGGAGAGGCCATCGGACTCCTCGGCTGCCGGGATGACCACCGCAGAGGCAGCCGCGATTGTGACCTGCGGGAGGAGCGCGACCGAGACGGGGGTAGGGCCACTCTCGGTCGCCGACGACGTTGCTTGGCTGGCCACGGAGGAGAGGGCGGTTGCGCCGATCATGAGGAGGCAGACCAACAACACGAGCCCGAAGGCGCGACTGCGGGTTCCACGCGACGTTTCGTTCACCCCCTTTCCCAGATGTGCAGGCCGTTTCCCGCGAACCGGCTTATCCCGAGAGCAGGTCACGGGAACGTCGGGGCGGCTCCCGCCCCGCGTAGATGGGCCCACATCTGCCGAAAAGTGACTGAATCGACCCACGAATAAAGGTAGTGGCTTCGGGGGGGGCCGCGGTTCGTATAACTCCCCTTCCGTTTCGAGGGAACCGGCGGTTCTGCTGCGGCGGCCCCGCGGGGCCGCCAGCGAACTTCGGCTTTTTCGCAGCGTCCGCGACCGATGCCGTTGTTCCTTGCTCGACCCTCGCTACTTCGCTATACCCCGTCCTGACGAACTGGTCGCGCCTCCCCTCGGCGTCGGAGGATCCGGGGAAGCTGAGCGATTCCCAAGCATCCCCGGAGTGGCGCGGCCCGCCGGAACGACCGTCGGGCCGCACGGCGCTGGCGGGCCGTCTGCCCTTTAGCCTCGGGGGGCCTGACTTCCGGCAGAGTGAGGCCTACTTGACCACCGAATGCGAGACTGCCGGGTGCATGCATCAGCTGCGACTACACGGGCCGGACGGACGGTGCCGAGCGTGCGCATGCACCGACTACACCCGGACCGGACCCGGGCATCAAACCAAGGCCGTTCGAAAACAACAGGCCCAGGCGCTTCGTAAGTGGTAACGGAACGTCAGCCCGGGGCGCGATTCCAGTCGATCTGAGCGGCCCATTCGCGGAGACGGTGCCATTTGACCTGGGGATACTCCCGACGGAGCCCTTCGATATCCGCCGTGTAGCCGGCCCGCTCGAACCATTCGAACATTTTCGCATAATCGGCGCCCTGCGCGCGGACCGCGTCCATGGGCAGCCGCTGGAACTCCACTGTGCGCCCGGTGACCTCGGAAAGGGCGCGAGCGGTCTCGACCGGACTCGCCGAGTCTGACGCCACGTTGATCCGCTTTCCTCGGAATTCCGTGGGATTTTCGAGCACGTGGGCGACGAACGTGCTGAGGTCCTCGAGAGCGACCATCTGGAGCTGCCGGTCCGGGGAGAGTGGCTGGGCATACTTCCCCAGTCGAATCGAGGTGATGGACCAAGGAGCGAGGAGATTCTCCATGAACGAGGTGGGAGCGGAGATGGCGTGGGGGACTCCGGATCGAGCGAGATGTTCCTCGACCGCGAACTTGCTCTCGAAATGGGGGATACCCGTTTGGCGGTCGGCATCGGCCACCGAGGAGTAGACGAGCCACGGCACCCCGACGCTCTTCGCCGCATCGATCGCTACGAGACCCTGGCGTTTCTCCACCTCGGGACCATTTTGGAACGGAGTGCCCATGAGGAACATCGCGTCGATTCCCCGGGCGGCGTTTTCGATAGAGGCCTGGTCCTCGAGATTACCTTGAACGACATCCACTCTTTTCGTCCGGAACGTCTCGAGCTTGGGAGTCTGCGGGGTCCGAACCAATGCTCGGATCCGGTGCCCGCGGTTCAGAAGCTGTTGGGCGAGGCCCCCGCCCTGGCGGCCGGTGATCCCGGTGACGAGAACGAGCAGGGACTTTGGCGCGGTGCGACTGCTGGATCGATTGCGTGATCCGCTCATGAAGCCCGAACGTCTGAGCGAATTGGGGCATGTCTACCTTCGCTTACCCGCGAGTAATCGGCGGAGCTTGCTTCGGGGTCCGCTCACTCACCCGTACACCCACCGTTTCGAGGGTTGGGAACGAAGAAGGCGTTAGATAACGGCGGAGCTTCCCGGCCATCGGGGGCGAGTCGCGTGGGCGGTCCCGCGGCGGATACTTGGCCTCAGGGCGGGGGCCATCCTATGCCGAGTGGCCTGCCGCCGCCCCAAAGCCCGCCCGCACCGCCGCCGCCGGGCCCGCCCAGACCCCCTCGCTCGGGCCAGTGGTCGACTGCGATGATCATCGTCGTTGTGGTGGTGGTGCTGGTTGCCTCGAGCATCGTCATGAGCGCCGTGCTCTATTTCCTGGTGAGTGGCTTGACGACGAGCCAACCGTCGTCCCAGCCCCTTGGCGTCGCATTTGCCCTGGGGTATCCCACCGAATCCGTTGGGGAGGGGTACCATTACTACAACTTCTCCGTGATCGCCATCTTGGAATCGTTCCCGTGGGACGACCTCCGTTTCTCGGTCTTAACCGGTGCCGGACTCCCGATAAGTCAAGCCGGAACGTCGGTCGGCATCCTATCGGAAGCGGTCCCCGTCGCGAGCTACGCTCTTGCGGGCAATTCATGGACGGCGGGAGGCGCGTCGAACGTTGTTTCCGGACAGATCGTCAGCGTAGACACCCTCGCGATCTCCGCGTCGTCCGGGATGCTGGTCGTTTCGGCGGTCGGCGGTCCGTGCTCCGGCACTGTCTCGTTCACCATCTCGTGATCACGACCCGGAGAGCAACCGAGCGTCGCCCCGAGAACCCACGGCGTCGAGGATCGAAGATCCGGGCGAGCGACGGTTCTTCGTACCGGTCCGACTGCCAGACCCTCTCCCGGGACACGATAAGAGCCGGCCCGCCTCGCCTTCGCGGGTCCTCCGATGGTCAAGCAAGGCTGGGACGCGCTCGCGGAATGGCGAGACCGCCGGATGGGAGAGGCCGGGGACCTTTGGCACCGCACTCTCATCGACCCCACCTTGCTCGCCGTCCTCGGGCCGGTCCGGGGAAAGCGGGTCTTGGACGTCGGATGCGGGAACGGCTACCTCACCCGGAGGATGGCGCGGCAGGGGGCCGTCCGAGCGGTCGGCGTGGACCAGTCGGCCGCGTCGATCCGGTTCGCCCGCCGTCGAGAAGCGGCGCGCCCCTCCGGCGCAGAGTTCGTGCACGGAACGGCCGCTCGCCTGCCCCAATTCGGGGACGGGACGTTCGACCGCGTAGTGGCGAACATGGCGTTGATGGACATCCGAGACGCGGCCGGTACCGTTCGAGAGATCGGCCGTCTGCTCGCCCCCGCGGGACGGCTGGTGTTCTCGATCAACCATCCCTGCTTCGACATCGACGATGGATCGGCCTGGCTGGTCGAGCGGACGCCGTACCGCGAAACCACCTCGCGAAAGGTCGAAAGGTATCGGAAGGAGCGGTCGGTTCGGATAAGGTGGGACGTCGCGGTCGGCGAGAGGGCCTTCACGACCTCCTACCACCGAACGCTCTCCACGTACTCTCGTCTCCTGCGCAACGCGGGTCTCGCCATCCTCCGGCTGGAAGAACCATCCCCGACGCCGGAGTTTCTCCGGGAGAGTCCACAGGGCCGGTTCATCGCGGAGATCCCGCTTCACCTGGTGGTGGAAGCAGTCCGAATCCAAAACGCCCCTCGGCAACGACACCCTGCGTCGCCCCGGCCCAAGTGAGACGATCTGTCGACCGAGGGGGGCCCGCGGGCGGGAATCCACCCGTCAGCTAACGTAGTAGATCACGAGCTCTTCGGTCCAAGTGATCGTGATAGGGTCGGGGCCCAGATTCTCGATAACGACGAAGAATTGGGCCGGGGATCCCGGAACCTGGACGGAAAGGTTGAGGTCGGTCACCGGGCCGGAACCCCAAAAGTAGGAGGGTGGGGGCGTTGACGGCGCGGTGGGAAGGTCTCCGAATTGGGAGGAGTTCAACACATACGGATTGACCGTGATGTTCGGTGCGGAGCTTGCTGCAAATTGACCGGCCACCGTTTCTCCGTCGGACAGGCGGACGACCTGGTACGAAGCGTACGAGCGCGGGGCCAACTCCACCGAGGAGTGGCAAGGAGCCAGAACGTAGCTTTCGGCACCGACGAGCCCCTGGGGTTTCGGTGGGGCACAATTCGCCGGGGCGCCGCCGTTCGGCCAAGCGAGTACCAAGAGCGAGACGATCGCGGCCACGACGCACACCGCGCCCACGAGCCCGAGGAGCCGACGGCGACCCTGCCGAGCCATACCCTGACCGAGGGCCAAAGGAAGCGAACTGCCTAACTACCTTGAATCGCGAGCGAAGGCCCTCGCTCCGGCTTCGCCAGCGCTGTGCGAGGGTCGGCTCTGCTTCCTTGGACGGCGCCGCAAAGTGGTATCAGCAAGAAAAATCGAGAGCGGGAGTCACTTCGGGCTTACTCCCAAGTGACGGAGAAGTCGGAGGTAGTCGGTCTTCGAGACCCACGTCACCCGAAGATACTCTCGCAGATAGCTATCGGGAACACCGAGACGACGGGCTTCGGCCACAGATAGAGAGTAGGCCTCGACCTCGGTCGGGCGGTCCACATAGGGGATCCGCCCCGTCCAGAGTTCTCGTCCCTGCTTGCGTTGAAGGATGTGCAGGAACTCGTGGATGATGTCGAGGTAGACATCCATGCCGGGGCTGTTCACGAGGTGGGACTGAGCAACCACGATCTCGTCGTCCTTGCTCTCCACCATGCGAAAACCGGCCGCCCGTACTTCGGGAGGGGTCCTTCGGGGCGCCACGTACATCCACCCCGGTCCGGGGGTGATGTGGGCCCAGGTCCGTCGGGCGGTTTCGAGGTTCGCGTCGTCATCGCCCGGGTACTTTCGGAATGGGACGGTCTTCTCGAGACCGGAGAACACCTTGAGCAACGGGAACCTGCCGAGGGGGGTCTCTTTGGCCGGGCGAAACATGGCCGGCACCGGGTAAGCCTCGTGCACGCGTCCGGCGGCGACCTCCGGAAGAGTGAGGCGGGATCGGCGGGGGCGCTTCGTGGTCACAGCGACCCCCGTTGCATCCGACGAAGTACGTTAGACCGCATATCCACCCGAGCCGCCGAAGAGCTGGAGCCCGGACTCTGTGTTCGTATTAATCATACCGCGCGCGGAGGCTGGACCGGAGTCCGGACTCGTTTCCAACGGGAGTTGGGGGGGGCGCCGGCGTGCCGGCCCTCAACGGGGCGCACCGATCGGTCGCTTAGGGAGATCCGCCAATATCGGGCGGAGTTTGAATGCGACCGGCCACGGGACAAAGAAGACCTTGGTTTTCGAGCCCCGTCCGGGGTACGTCACCCGGTACCAATCCTCCGCAACTGGAGCCTCGGACAGTTGAAGCTCCTCGAGCGCGATCCAGTGCGAATGCGAACCGTACATTTCGATCCAGAGCATCCCGCCGCTCGCCGATACCCTGTGAATTCGGGAGATCTTGGGCGTCGCCTGAGTTCGGGCGATATACCAGCGTGTAAAGAGGAAGACCAGGAGCCCGGTCGGGATGCCGACCGCGAGAAACGTCACCAGAGCGTCGCTGAATACCCAGATGCCAGTGCCGAATCGCGACTCCAGCGCTGCGAGTCCCGCGGTTATTCCTAGCATCGCCCCCACCACCGCAGCAAGCCAGTTGACCCAGAGGTCCGGACCGGCAAACCGGCTCCGTGTCACTTCGGCCGGAGGTTCGCCGATCTCGATCCAATCGAACCCCGTGGAGCGGGCCCCGACGCCCGAGAAATCCAGGGCCGCCATGCTGGGCCGAGGTACTCGCGCTCGCCAGAAAGAATTGTCGTCTTCCCGGACCTCGCTTCGGAGCGACCCGGCCCGCGGAGGGTCGGCGGCCGGCGCGAGACCGCGCGGTTAAATACGCCCCGACAAACTTTCGTCCCGTCCGAAGGGCCTCATCCATGAACCCGTCCCCCGTTCGCTTCGTCCAACAGTTCCGAGTCGGATGGGGCGATATCGACGGGAATGGCCACATGGCCAATACCGCTTTCCTCGACCGGGCAGCGGACACGCGAGTGATGTTCTTCAGCGAACACGGGTTTCCGGCCCCACGTTTTCTTGCGGAACGCATCGGACCGGTGATCCTGCGCGAAGAGCTCGTCTATCGCAAGGAGCTCCGCCTTCTCGATGAGTTCACGGTCGATTTGGAAACCTTGGGCTTCTCCTCCGACGGAACCCGATTTCACGTGAGCAATACCTTCCGGAACGCGAGCGGGGAGGTCGCCGCCGTCGTCCGTTCGCAGGGGGTCTGGTTCGACCTGGACCAGCGCCGTCCTCGACCACCGCTCCCGGAGTTAGATGCCGTCCAACGACAAATGGACCGGGGCGATGGCTTCTCCGAGATTCCGCCGCGCCCGTCGTAGCGGCGACGGCGTGGCCATCGGGGCCGGACCTTGCGCGAAGTCGGACTGCCTGCGGTCGTGACGCGACCAAACTCCGGCGGCCCAGCTCCTCCGGGGGTCGGTCGGGCACGTTCATCTAAATACGCTCACCCCTCCCCCCGGGGGAGAAGGCACCCATGGACTGGACCTCGTACCTGCCGGAAATAATTCCGGCCGTGACCGCGATCATCCTTGCCGCCGGGGGCTACGCGCTCTCGAGCTGGGCCGCGGCATGGTTCCGACGCCGCGGAGCTCCCCCGACGGCGGTTCGCTGGGCCCGCTTCTCAATCTCGATCACCGGCCTTCTGTTGGCCGCCGCGGTTCTGTTCGTCGCCTTCGGCCCGCTGACCGTGTCGTCGGGCCTCACGCTCTCCGCCATCGTGGGGCTCGCCGCCACCCTCGCCTTGCAAACCACCATTGGGAACGTGATCGCAGGTTTCATCCTGCTCCGGGACCGGGTGCTTCGGTTGAACGACCGGATCACGATCGGGGGGACTACGGGTACCGTCGTCCGTCTCGGCTTGGTCACTACGTGGCTCCGTCTCGACGACGGCAGTCTATCGTCGGTAAGCAACTCGACCTTACTCGGGGGCCCCCTGGTCAACAAGACGGCGACGGAACGCTTGAAAGGTGAATATTAGCGGGAGCGGATTCAGGTCGAGTCGCAGGCGGGCCCATGAAGATCCCCGACCAAGCTGAGTTCCGCCGCTTGGCGGTCTACTACGACGCGATCAACGATTGGAAGGACTACGGCGCCGAGGCCGAACGCCTTGAGGTACTGGCCCGTCGGTTCGGTCGGGCGGGGTCGACGTCGTGGCTGGACGTGGCCTGTGGGACCGGTCGGCATCTCGAACGCCTCCGCCGTCGTCACTACGTCGCCGGCGTCGACGCGAGCCCCGAGATGCTCCGGGTCGCCCGTCGCCGCTTGCCGGGAGTCCCCCTCGCCCGCGGCGACATGCGGACCTTCCGGCTCGACCGTCGGTTCGATGTGGTGACTTGTCTCTTCAGTGCGATCGGCCATCTGAAGACCGAAAGGGATGTCCGAGCCGCGTTCGGGAACTTCGCGCGTCACCTGAAACCGGGCGGCGTCGTCATCGTGGAGCCTTGGGTCCTGCGGCCCGCCTTTCGACCTCCCCACATTCACCTTCGGACCCACCAGAGCCCCGGTTTGACGATCGTTCGGCTCTCCTCTTCAGAACGCCGAGGACGTCGATCGGTGGTCCACTATCACTTCCTCCTCGGCGAACTCGGTCACGACATCCAGTACTTCGAGGAGGATTCCGTGGGACTGCTCCTCACCCGCGAGGAACTCTTGGGCCTCCTGCGACGCGCCGGCCTGAAGGCGCAATTCGTCACTCACGGTTTCATGCGCGATCGGGGCTTGTTGATCGGGGTCAAGCCGAAGACGGTGTAGAATCCGGGCCAAGTCCGTGCAACCCTGTTTGGGCGCAGGGGCCCGCCCTCAACCATTTCGGGGGCGCGCTCCGCGGACCGGTTACGCGAACGATCGGCCCGGGTGAGCTCATTGGACGGGCGACGCCGAGAAGACGAGGGTCTCTTGGTACTTACTCGTCAACACGAGCATCGCCCGAAGATGCGAGTACGTGCTGTGCACGCCCTGGACGAACTCCGGGGATGCCACCCCCTCCAGTACTCCCATCGCATCGAGAAGGAAGCCCCGGGCGCAGGAAGTGGCGCAGAATTCCTGGCGAGACATGACCCCGACAAGGTCCTCCGGCACTCCGTCGAACTTGAAGCAAGGCGATCCGGGGTTGATTTGGGCCCCGCAAGCGCAACGACCGGGGGAGTTCGCGAGTCGGATTTCGAAGGTCAGCCCGCTCCGAGTCATCGCTCGAACGCGGTGAGCGAGTCCATCCTTAAAGTCCGAATCGACCGGCACTAACTACTTGGGAATGGAATATCCCGGCTCGGCCATCGACCCGTTCCTCGGGACCTTCGAATTGCGGGGTTCTCAGCGCGGCAAACGAAACGGAGCGAGCCTAGGAGAGAGCCGTCCCGTTTCGAGCGCGTTCGCGACCAGCTCTCCGATAGCGGTCGCGAACTTGAATCCGTGACCGGAGCATGCGCTGACGATCACCACGTTTCGGGAATCGGGATGGAAATCGACGATGAAGTTCTTGTCCGGCGTGTTCGTGTAGAGGCACGTTACGTGTCGGTGAGAGCGGACGCTGAGGAGGGGCAGGTGCTCCTTCCGAAACGCGAGGATCGATCGAAGCTCTCGGGCGGACGGAGGCAATCGTCGGGAAGGGTTTGGAATCCGTTGGCCAATGCATCCGCCAATCTTGGCTCCGTCGCCGACGTCCGGCGTTCCGTAGAAGTAACCTCCCTTCGAGTTGTACCACACGAACGCGGGCATGCCTTGGAAAGACCCACCGCTTCGGACGCGCGGTCGGAACCAGTAGACCGTTTGCTGCTCAACGGAAAGAGAGCCCCTGAGCCTCGGGACCAGGTCCGGCATCCACGCCCCGGTCGCGACCACGAGTTCGTCCGTGAGATATTCCCGGGTTGCGGTCCGGACGAGGATGCGGCCACCGGGCTGGACCCGCCACTCCGTGACCCGCGAGTTCCACCGAAACGCGGTTCCGCGGCCGTGGGAGATCCGGCGGATCGCGGCGATCGCCCTCTCCGGGAAGAGGACACCCCCCTTCGGATCCCAGAGCGCGAGCTCGCCCTCGGCGAATCGGAACGCGGGAAACCGGGGCCGCGCCTCGGTGGGCTCGAGCATCTCGTGCGGAAGCTTCCACCGTTCGGCGCTTCGTCGAGCGTGGCCCAGGGACTCCGAACTAGAACGGGCGGCGAGGATCACGCCGGTCGGTCGAAAGATCTCCTGCCGAGCGGCCCTCGAGAGCTGGACCCAAAGCTGGCGCGCTCGGACGACAAGAGGGACATACGCCGCCCCTTCCGCGTACGCCGTCCGAAGGATGCGGGTCTGTCCGTGCGACGAGCCGAACGCATGGTTTTCGTGGAACCGTTCGAGGACCAGAGTGCGGCCGTGCAGCGGGGAGAGGAAATAGGCGGCCGAGGCACCCATGGCCCCCGCCCCGACCACGATACGAGCGTAGACGGCCGGACGGTAGCCCACGTGCGGACCCTCCTCGGAACCGGAGCGCCCTGCGCCTAAAGTCGTGTCTCTGCAGCCCGAAGATTCGAAAATTGCTCCCGCGCCCGCCCCCGGGCAACACCCCGGACGTCGGCTCCCGCGAACCACGACCGGTTTTCCCTTCCATCCGGAGCAACGGGTGCAAGGGTGCTTGCAATCATCTCGCGCTTTCTCGCGAGAGAGCGCCCTCGTATCCTCCGGCTGACGTGTCGCAGACCTGTTTCAAGCACCGGAGCGGCAAGATCCGGGACGTCGGTCCGGACGATGACCTCCCCCTACGCGCGACCCCCGGCCGCCGCACCGCCGGATCCAACCCCGCCGCTCCCTCGAGCCCCGGACCGGGCCGTTGCGGGACCCGCTCGACCCGGCTGAGAACCCAATCGCAGGATCATGCTTCTCGGCCGAGGCGCGAGCGTACCGGTGCCCGCGGAGGGACTCCCGGGACCCAGGATGCTGGTCTGTTCACCACCGGAGTGGCCCGTTCCATTACCCCCCGCAAGCACGTAAATCCCCGCTCGCACCAGGGGTTTCCGAAGACGGGTCCCATGATCGCTCTTGCAGACGTGGCCGTAGTGGTCTCGAACGCCAAGACCTCTTCCGAGTGGTGGCAGAAGAACCTCGGGTTCGCCACGTACAGCGTGGGAAAGGGCGGGCATGCCCTCATGGTTGCGCCGCCGGGCGACCGATTCGTCCTTCACCTTTGCGAAGGATTCGCTCCGCTGGAACCCGGCGATACCGGTATCGCCTTCGTGACCGACGAGATCGACCCGTTGGTCGCCCGAATGCTCAAAGGATCCGTCAAGTTTCCCCAACCCCTCACGAAGGAATCGTGGGGGAGCATGGCGAAGTTTGCCGACCCGGACGGCAACATCTTCTGGCTTTTCGAAATGCCGACCTCGATGGTCAGCACGACGATGAACCTTCGGGCCCCGAGGCGGGGACCAGCCTCTCGGAACGCCCGGCCCCGACGAGGGAAGTAGGGCGTCCCCGAGACCGCCGGCTTCCCAGCACTGCGGCGGGGAGAGACGTCGAATAGTACCTCAACCCTTGTGGCCCTCTCGAGGGCTCCCTCCGTTCCATGAACGCGGCTTTGTTTGGCCTCGGGATCTTCCTCCTCGTTGGTGGTCTGCTCGTCCTCGCATTCATCCATTTCGTTCCGGAGTCAGTGCGCCGCGAGAAGCGCCGAGTTCGGAACCTCGAGCAACGAGCTCGAGAAGCGGGGCTGCGCGGCCGTTACGTGTTCGTTGCGGACCGCTCGAAGTGGGACACGCCCGATGGTTTTGGAACGTACCAATCGGCGGACGAGGAGGACCGCGCTCTATATGCCGCCGTGAGCTCGCGTATCGAGAGCGACTCGTCGTTCTTCGCTCGGTCCGCCCTCTGGAGCGACGTACGCCTCAAATGGGTCGGAGTGCCCGCGCTTCTCGTGGGCATTGCCGCCTGCGCGGCCGCCGCGGTCGGGTGAATCGAATTTTCCCCCGGGGCGCTACGATACGGGAGCCGAGGGTCAGCGCCGCCCGGGAACCAGTACGTCGGGGTGCGCGGTCCGATGATCGTCCGGCCGACGATGCCGCCGATCAACAGCGGCTGATGATTCAGCCGCAGGAGAATGGCCATGCCGAGAGCGACGAGGACCACCACGGCGAGGTCCTCAACGATCAGGATCTCCTCGACCGTCAAGGATATCGTCTCCTCCAATCGGACAATCCAGAAGGAAGCTCGCCCCGGGCGGCGGAGGTGAGCCTCGGGACTCGGGCCGCCGTGGCCCTCGGCAAGAGGAATAACCCCACGCAGGTTGGCTTCTCCGATGCACGCGACCCGCTCCCCGACCCCCATCTGTGGCTTTTGTCACCACGCCCTGAACCTGAAGGACGACGTGCTCTACCAGGGGATGGGGGTCCTGACGGGCCTCAGCGTGGCGTACTGCGGTTGGTGTGGCGCGGTCCTCGGTGTGGGACCGTGGACCACGGTTATCGGTAAGAAGGACTGACGCGCCGGTCCCCGGCCCGACCGTTCGCGGCCGCGGTGTTCGCGACGCGGACGGCGCTTGCGTTCAGAAACGGAGCGATCGGATGCTCGGCAGGGCGAGCGCAAGTAGACCCGCGACCAGGAACCCGATCGCGACCACGCCTCCCAGGACGAACGGACTCACCCCGTTCGCGAGCGAGCCGAGAACGAGAGCGCCCACCGAGCTCGTGATCCCGGGGAAGAGGTACATGTTGGACACCAGTCGACCCAGCTCGGAGGGTTGGAACGATCCCCGGAGGAACGCGTACTTCGCATCGAGGTAGGCATTCCAAACGAACCCGGTGCCGAAGATGGCGCCGCCTTCGAGGAGGAGGACCGACGGCAGCCCGATGATCAGTGCGAACGTGGCCGAGATCCCGAACAAGGAGACGACGAGAATCGGGCCGATCTTCGCGCGGGGGTTCCACTGACCGAAGGCGAGCCCCGCCGCGGTTCCTCCCAGCACGTAGCTCACGAAGAGCACGCCAAAGGCCGAGGCCGAGGAATGGAAGGTAGACGCGGCCAGGAGGGTGATGAGGAGGGCCGGCGACGACGCGAAGAAGCCCTGGACCGCGTCGACGGTCGCGAGCTTGAGGAGCGGCCGACCGGGCGGGTCGGTGATGAGCCGCCAGCCCGTTCGGAAGCTCTGCCCGAACGTTTCGCCAGGAACGGGAGACGGTCGAATGACGAGGGGGGTCGCAAAGACCGCGGCCAGAACGAGAAGCAGCCCGTAGAGGATCATTCCTCCGTCGGCCCCGACCAAGAGGATGAGGACACCACCGGCCGCGTAGCCGGCGATCGCGTTCGCGCCGCCCACGGCCCCGAGAAGCCCCTGGGCCGCGAACTGTTCGTCCTGGGAGACCAGAAGGCCTGGTGCGGCATTCCCCGCCGCCCACGCGATGTCCCACAGGACGGAGATCAGGGCGATCAGTCCGAGGAGTACCGGAACCGTGAGGAATCCGTCATGTACACCAATCCCGATGACGGCCGCCGCCAGCCCCATGATCGGGTAGCACGTCACGTAAAGGGTCCGTTGGTTGCCGACGCGGTCGGCGATCGGCCCGACCAGGAAAGTCCCCGTGTACGTGGCGTATTCGATGAAGATGACCGCCCCGACGACCAAGAAACTGTGCGAGACCGTGTATGCCAACCACACGACCGAGATCGCGTAGACGGAGTAGCCCACGCCGGCCGAGGTCCATGAAGCGAGGAACCAACGGAACTGGCGGTTGTGGATCACCGGTCCAAATCGGCTCGGTGCTTTCTCGGGGGAAGGGTTGTTTTGCGTGGTGCCGGGAAGAGTCGGCGGGGTTAAGGAGCGCCGCTCCCGGACTCGCCTCCGAGAATATCGGACCTACGTGCGCCGGACCCAACCCTGACAGGTCTCACTCTGTGCGGGCGCGGACTTGTTCGAATCTTCCAGGGGAGCTACTTTCCGGTGTCCCGGGAGAGTTCCCTTGACAAGGGGCCGCCGGGCCCGACCGCACTTTCAAGCAGTTTCTTCTCGATCAAGGCGATCGATTCGGAGAGGCCGGATTTGCTCCGGTTCAGTTTTCGCGCAAGGGCGGTCAGGGTGATCCCTCGAGGAACCGCGAAGTAACCGGCGTCCATGGCCTCGTGGAGTAACGTTTGCTGCTTCGGAGTCAGAAGTGGCAGATGGTCCTGCAACGGTCGCCGCCGGATGGATACAATTTGCGGGTCCAGACCGAAGTTCTTGGCGAACTCGAAGACCTGGTCGAATTCCTTGGCCCGGGCCACGACCTCCCAACGCACGTAGCCGCCCTGCATTCGGATCGGGAGAGGGAGAGGTAGGCCGAGGCGCCGGTAGAGGCCGACAATCGGCGGACTTTGCATGGTTACGCGGTAGAGGGTTCCCCGGCCGAGTTCGGTTAGAGCCTCCACCTTGTGGACTCCCGCATACGAAGCGATCTCGGTTGTCCAAACCCCCGGGGTGCGACCGCTGACCCACATGTCACCGACCATCGTTTCGGTCCCGATGTCGCCGACACGCAGGATCTCGACGAGCGCGTCCGGGTGAAGACGAGTGAAAGGCCCGAACCAATTCCGTTCCGGCAGCCGGAGACGAAACGAAACCACCAGAATCCGATTCTCATCCTTGCTCCGAGCGAATCTGTCGAGGCGGGGGGTCGAGGAGGCGATCGGAGAGGTCGTCCCCTCGGATTCGCCGGCGCTCGACGGGCGGTTCTGCCCGACGAGCTGGATCGGACGACGGCGCGCGGTCAATGGCCCGTTCCCCTCGGCGGAAGGTTCGTCCGGCATTAATAGCCCAGCGGCGGGGTCCGGTCGGAGGCGCGGGCTGTCAAACCCAAACGCAACCTCCCACGACGCGGCTGCGGTCGAAGGGAGAAAACGGGTGGAGCTCGAGCGCCGTGCTCCCTGTCGGGGTCGGGGAAACGCACCGAGCTGCAACGTCCCATCTACAACCGCCCGGCGATTGAGTGGGTGCTTCCGCCGAGTGGACCACGGTTCGACTCCCCGGAGATCGCAATCTGGCCGACGCCGTAAGTCTCGTGCCAGAGGTAGTTCGGGCTAACTCCGAACCTCGAGTTCGGGCCCAAAGGCATCTCGTTTCCGACTAGGGAACGGGGGGCCTTCTTCGTACGCCAGGTGACCTCGATCGACCTTCTTCGATGCTCGCACCGCTGGGAACTCACTAGGTCGCGGTACGTTGAACCTCGGCCGTTTTCGTGCTTCGGCTGTCGTTCACGTTTTCCCCACATCGGTTGGGCGTAGGGAGTTTTATCAGGCCACATCGGTTCAACCCCTTGATGGCGAACCCGGGCTTCGCCGACGCCTTCTTTCCCGCCGGGTTCAACAGGCCCACCGCCGTGTTCATCTCCGGGACCGACCGTACCTTGCTCAAGTGGTTCGCGTTCGCCGCACTCGCGCCCTACGAGGGCCGGGTCTTCTGGACGGACGTTCGACTGCCGGGCGAGATCCTCGACCGACTCGACCCTATCGTACTGCATATGATTCCCGAGGACCGGATCTACGTTCTTTCTCCCCGTGAGCTGCAACCCGACGACTCCGGGGCCCGGCAGGCCGAGGCGGCGGCGGCGACCATGCTTCAGTCCGACGAGACCACCCACTCGATCGAAGGGCTCGTCGAGTTCCTTCGCATGCCGTCTCATGCCCAGCAGTTGATCTCGAGCGCGGGAAGCGTCGACTCGCCGGCTATCCTCGTCACCGCGAATTCCCAGCGGCTCGCGACGGTCTACCCCATCGAACGCACCGCACCCCTTATGCAGGCGATGCTCGAGGCGGGAACCTGTCAGGTTGCTTTGTGGGCCGAGGCCCCCACTCAACATCTCGCCATGTTCGACATTGTGCTACATCTGGAAGGGGGCGGCCCGGCTCAGTGGAAGAGCGCAACCATCCGTTGCGAAAGGGGGATCACGGCTGGACCACTCGCTTCGGGCGCGGCGGTCCGGCTCTCGGACATCCCGCCGATCGCGAGGATCCTGGAGAAGTCAGTTCCCGCCTCGGCCTCGGGCCCCTAGCTTTCGCGTGGGCGCAACGCTGATCGCACATGTCCCCTTCTACAGCAATCCCGCGGGGAGTCCGCGCCGCGCTAGCCTAGCGCTACAAGACCGTCGTGTAGAACGTGCCCGTGACGAGGACCGTGCGCGGAGCCCCCGAGACCGAAGAGAAGTCACACGCAAAGAACTGAATTGGATCGCCGGTACTCTTGACGAACGAGTAACCGTACGAGCTGTTGTAAAACAAGGCCCCGATTTGAAGAGCCTCGCCGACCGGGGGACCGGAAGGCGCCCATACCTCTCCCACCGGGTGGCCGTCCGACGACCTCCACTCGAACGCTAGCATCGCGCCGGAAGGGAGGCTCACATTTTGGACGGGGATTCCGGACGAGGGGTTACAGGTACCCACTGCCAACTCGAGGCTGAAGGAGTTGCTTACCGGAATCAAGAAAAGCGCGGGCAAAATGAGACAGATCAGAACGACCAGCAGGACCGGGACGACTCTCCGGGTCGGATGACGATGGGGCGCGTAGAGGAGAGGGTCGAGCCGGAGAGCTTCCTCGCGGTCCCTCTCCCCTCGCGCAAACCCCACCAGCAGCACTCCCCCGCCGGCAATGAGCGTTCCGAACGCGTCGAGGGCGGCCGCATACGTCGGTCCGATGGCGGGGCCCGGGACCCACGTTGAACTGATCTCGGCGAGGAATTGACTTCCTTCGCGGCACGCGACCACCACGGAGATCATGCCGAGCGCGACGAGAATGTACCCGGTGACTGCCGTTACACCCCCTCGAATTCGCCATTTCACTCCAGATCCGAGCTTCATTTCTCAGACCTGGCGGGGCGGGAGAACCGGAGACCTGGGTAGCCGCCTTCGAACCAAGAAGCAGACCACCAAAATTATCGAGGTGCCGATGGGAGCGCCCCAGAGCCATACTTCCAATACCGGTAGGACGCCCGATGCCGCCGGACTCACCGTCACGACTGCGCTGTTCGTGCTGGCGTTCGACCCGTCTTCCCAGAAGACCGTGGCGCTGACGTGCTCCACGCCCGGGTTTCGGTAAGAGTACACAAGGGGGATGGGGCCCTCGGGCGACGGACCTGCGACGCAGTCTGAGGTGGCCTCGTCAAAGGAAAAACCATCTCCCAAATGAAAGGTCACGAGCGCGACTGTTTCGCTCGGAGGCGCGTTCGGAGAGCAGTTCACCGGCGCTATGTTCAGCAAGAAACGGACTGATTCACCGACGACCACCGCCGTACGATTGGCCGACAAGGTTGCGGAGGAACCTTGGTCCGGCTCCAGAACCGCGGAACGGACAGGGACCGGGGGGGCGCCGTAGTTCGGGCCCGACCCCCCCGTTGCGGCGATGAAAACGGGGGAAATGGCAAGCACCGCGACGACCAGAACGACCGGGAGCCCCGCTCGGACCGGAAGGCGTTGCAAGATCCGCCCACCTCTTCACCTCGAGATGGTAGACTCGCCTTATCAACATTCGACGCGGAACGGCCGCGCGAACGTTCGTTCGGGTCGAATCAGCCGCTCTGCACGACAAGGATTGCACCCAGCGCACGTCCAAAAAGTGTCGTACTGGAGTTTCCTCTCGATTCACTCGTGCTGCCCGAATACCCAACCCTTCTTGTCGATAACATCAAAGAGGTTGCCATCGGGGTCCGCGAGTGTCACGAAGTCCTCCCCCTTGGAGGCAGGCCTCTTCAGAGTCGCGCCCAAACCCAGAAGGCGGGCAACCTCGAGCTCCGGCTCGGATGAATAGAGGTCTGGGTGCATCCGGTAGTCATTTAGGGGCTCCTCGGAAGTTCGGCTTAAGGATAGGTTTGGACCGCGGCCCTCGGGATCCTTCAGAACAACCCCATCCGGTTCCGGAGGATCTCTCGGAACATAGTGGAGGGCCGCCTGCCAGAATGCCATCATCCGGGGAAGGTCGCTGCAATCGATCACGATCGAACCTATCCATATCCGGGGCTGCTCCACCGCGGCCATCACCCTCGACATCGAACTGCGGTGATAAGAGCCGACGGCGTGAGATCTCAGCCACCCGATCGATGGACGGTCCGATGATGGACCTGGAGCTCGGCCGGTGACTCGAATTTTGCACCGCAGATCTCGCAACGGGGCGCAAAGGGACGGCCAGCGTGCATTGTGGCCAGGTGTCGCCGCAGTTCGGGGAGGTTTTCGAAAGTCGCTCCGCAAAAGTCGCAACCGAATTTAGGAGAAGTGTTCGTGCCGGGCGGAGGTACGATCATGAGTTTCGACCTCGCGGAGGACCAGACTGATGCGAACTCAGTCCGTCGTTTCCTTCTTACGATTAGAGGGCTCGGGACCTTAAACCACCGGTAACACACGGGTAATTCGCGAGTCGTTGGACAATCCCGGGGGCGTTCCGGCGGAAGTGACTTCGGCCGGCTCGACGATCCACCTAGGATCTCCCAGATTTCTCCCAGCGAAACCGGGGTTGTCCTCCCAAGAATGAGGATTCTGCCCTCCGAGAGGATCGCGCTGCTGACCGCACGCGCGATCGCTCCAGGCGCCTCTTCATTCGGCGCACCAAGGGAGCCGTCAGATCAAGTCGCGCTATCCGCAGCTCCGGGAGCCGGGCCCGCTTTTAGTCGGACAACGTCTTGGGGGCCGCAACAATGGCTCGGCGAGCGGCAGGTCAAGGCCACGCGCCCCCGGCGTTGGTCTCGTGGAGCAGCGGCAAGGACGCTGCCTTCGCGCTCTACGATGTTTTGCGAACAAAGGTCGTGGAGCCGGTAGGACTCCTCACGACGGTGACCGAGTCGTTTGACCGAGTGTCGATTCACGGGGTGCGCGAAGAACTCCTGCGGGCGCAGGCGACGGTCCTTGGCCTTCCCCTCACGGTGGTCAAGATCCCCTATCCTTGTCCGAACGAAGTTTACGAGCGCGAGATGGGTCGGTGTCTAACCGAGGTCCGCGCGAAGGGCATCCGGCACGTTGTGTTCGGTGACTTGTTTCTCGAAGACATCCGGAGCTACCGCGAAGCACGAATGGCAGAGGTCGAGATGGAATGCGTGTTCCCCCTGTGGCATCGGCCCACTGATCGGTTGGCCCAGGAGATGATAGACGCGGGTTTTCGGAGCCGATTGGTGTGCGTGGACCCCCGGGTGTTAAGCCGCTCGTTTGCGGGGCGAGCCTTCGACCAACGTCTATTGGCCGATTTGCCGGCCCAGGTTGACCCGTGCGGCGAACGCGGAGAATTTCACACGTTCGTGGAGGACGCTCCGATCTTCAGATCGCCGATCCGCGTTCACCCGGGTGAGGTCGTGGAGCGTGACGGATTCGTATTCGCTGACCTGAAGCCCGCCTAAATCTCATCGTCGCCCTGGTGACGAGCGCTTACCGAAGAGTCTCGGCGGTGGGCGACCGCAATCCGGTGCCAGCGCTCAAGCGAGTGGGTGCAATCACCATTGCACCTGACCCGCCGGAAGCGGTCCGGGTTCAGCTGGGATTAATATCGAGCCCGTCGCCCTCGACTCGAACTTGGTAAGTCTTCACAGGCTCGAGGGCGGGCCCCCGGACCACGGCACCGGTTCGAAGGTCGAACTGAGAGCCGTGCCATGGGCAAGTCACAACGGTCCCAGTCACGGGCCCTCGCTCGAGCGGACCGCCAACGTGAGTGCACCTCGCATCTACTCCGAAGAGTAGCCCTCCGACGTTGAACACGGCAATCTCGGTTCCATCGACGCGGACTCGGATCGCCTTGCCGGGGTCCGGTGCCGCTACCCCAGATACCTTCATTTTTCGTTCTCCGGAGTTTCAATCGGAAAGGAACTTCTTCAGATTCTCGTCACTGAAGTTGCCGATTCCCTCGAGGCGACGACCGTCGGTGCGGACAAGCACGGGGAAGTCGCGGAGATGATGCACGTGCTCTTCGATCACTCGTCGGAGAACCGACTCCTTCCCCACGTCGACGATGTGCAGGGTCTTCCCTCGGTTGTGGACCGCGAGGGAGGCGCGCTGGATTGCTTCTTCTTCGGCCTCGGGAATCTCCTTCTCCCGGACGGGCCTGTTCCCAAAATATCCCGCGTCGGGTCCGGGGGTGAGAGGGAGTCCGCGGAGGGACGCCATAGCGGGAGTGCAGTATCCATTCGCCCGGTACGCCCGAAGGGCTTCGTCCTGGGCGTCTGGCGCGAGCACCATTCGGATCGTGTCTTCGGACTTGACATACATCAGAACGTCTTGGGCGCTCAGATCGTTCATTGGGTCGTCCCTCCCTCGTGAATCATCCCCGACAGGCCCATCGGTTAAATTAGACCTATCGAGGTCGAAAGAGGGTCCACGTCGGTGCTCCGGGCCGTCAAAGGTTTTGAGAAGACCAGATTGCGTTAGGGTCATCAGTTGCCCCCACGACCGAGCAAGGGTGCTCGCCGGTGCGTGCCGAACTCGCCTCCGTCCACATCTCCCCGGCGTGGGTGCAACCAACGTCGCGCCAACTTCCGCTATCACCCAGGTCGAGCGAAACCGGAGCGGCCTCTCGCGGAATCTGAAGAGGGGCGCTTACGCGCGAGGAACAGTTCGTGACCCGAATCTCCTTCAGGGATGAATTCCTGGCGAACGATGATAAAACCAATTTCATGCAGCCATCTCCGGTAGGTGGCCGCGTCCGCATGGCTCCAGAACATGGCGACATCGCTACTGAGCCACCCACGTTCGGTTCCCTCCCACGCATCGTGGCCTACCACCGCTAGTAAGAGCCCGCCGGGGACGAGCCATGAGTGAATTCGCTCGAACAACGGTCTTTGTCGGGCCAGCGGAACGTGGATGATGGAATACAGGGCGACAATTGCCCCGAAGGTCTCTTCCTTGAATCTCACGCGCGTCATATCGGACCGAATGAACCGGCCGGTCGGTACTGCCGTTCGGGCACGTCGGACCATCACGTCAGATACATCGACCCCGGTGACGGCGAAGTGTTTCGCGAGCCCCCGGCTCGCGGGTTCGCCCGATCCGCAGCCAAGATCGAGTACTGCCGTCCCCGGCTTCAGCTGCTTGATGAGCGGACGGAGCCACTCGCGATACTGCCGGCCGGTATGACCAAAATAGTCGAGATTCGCGCCCGGGGGCCGGTAGAGCTCTGAAAGGCGGTTCCACCCGTCTCGGACTATTCGATTGGGGGTGTGTCTCGAGCTCTTCGGGCGACTCGCCCTGGTCCCCTGAGTCGTACCAGTTCTTCGTCTCATTCCCCCCTCAGAGCTCCTACCGGGCATCTCAAGGGACACGATCGGGTCGCGGTCGGCCCTCTTGCGAATGCCGCGTCATCCGGAATCTTCCCGCCTGTAGAAGGGTCGGTGCAAACACCGTTGCAAACACCGGCCCCCGAAGATAAGGCTCAATCGGGAACGAGGGCGGCGGGTCACACCCTCGCTCGGAAGCTTCTCGCCGGCACTCGGCAATTCGGACGCCATTCGGCAGACGGGAACCCTGGAAGGTTTGCTGACCTTTGGTTTTCAGTGGGTGGTCTCGGCAGGAGCGCGCTTTCCCGATGCTCCACCAAGCGCCATCATCACGATCCCGGCGACGATGCCGATGACCGCGAATCCTTCCATAGCGTAGAGGGAGGCGTCGCTCTGCCCGCCCACTAGGAAAACTGTTCCGGCGACGGTCGCTCCCAGTGCCGAGAGTGCAGCGATCCCTGCAGAGGCCCGCGGTACGGCCTTGTAGCGGCGGCCGACGACGGACGTGGCGTACCCAGCTATCCCGAGGGTGACGAGTGCCAAGCCGATGTGGCTGGCAAGTGTCACCGGGAGGTAACTGCTCTCTAGGGCCAGCGACCCGCCCACGGCCGATGTCAGAATGAACATCACGAAGGCTAGCGCCCCCCAGAACCTGAGGGATTGTCCCCGGGCAGAGTCCGTGATCTCGGGAGTTGTGGGCGTCGCGGGTTTTGTCGCCATCGTCAGCCCCCGCCCTTCTCGGCGGACTATTTGGCCGCTTCGCTAGCCCACTTTTGGGCGACGTCCGAGTCTTCGCCCCCCCAGTCTGCCTCGACCTGTCGTGTTGTTACGTTGACGCGATTGTACAGGTTCTGAGTGGCAATCCCCAGGACGAGGAGCGCCAGCTCGCGCTCCTGGAAGTGTCGCGCGGCCTCGTCCCATATCGCGTCGGGCACAGGGTCCGACCGGTCGCTCATTCGTGTCATTGCCTCGGCGAGCGCGAGTGCGGCTCGCTCCGGAGCTGTGAACCTCGTCGACTCTCTCCAGGCCGAGACGGCGAAGAGCCGCTCCTCGGTCTCGCCGAACTTCCTCAGCAGCATGCAGCTTCCATCGAGGCATAGTGCGCAACCGTTCAACTGACTGGTCCGGAGCATTGCGAGGGACAGCGCCCGCGCGGGCGGGCCCTGCAGTTGGCCGAGGAGCTGCCCAAGGGCTTGCAACGGGGCCATTGCCTCAGGAACTATCGTTGCGGGGTTCTTCAATCGGGTCTTGGGCGTTACGGTTGATGCCGTCACGTTCTTCCTCTCCTTCGAGCGATTGCTCGCGTCAGCACTACATAACCATGTGGGTATATACTGTACGGGTCCCCCTGGAAACTCGCAATGGGGCCGTTTCCGTCAAGAGCGTAACTGAACTTCACCCCATCGCCCATCCGAACGACAGATAATTAATGGCCCTGTTATGTTGTCTTCGTGGGACATGGAGCGGGATGTCTTCGCCGCTTTGGCCGACCCGACCCGTCGACAGGTGTTGGACCTGCTCACTCGGCACGAGAGGGCAGCCGGTGAGCTCGGTAGGGCCTTCCCGCGAATCAGTCAACCCGGGATTTCGAGGCATCTCAGGATACTCCGGGAAGCAGGGTTGGTGCGCGTGCGCCGAGAGCGCCAGCATCGGTACTACTCGCTACGTAGCGAGCGATTGGCCGAGGTCGATGCCTGGATCTCTAAGTACCGCGGTTTCTGGGAAAGCGAGTTGGACTCCCTCGAGGACTTCTTGGAACGTGCGAATCGGAACCGACCGGGAAAACGCCAGTGAGCGAGGGATCTTCGCCGGGCAAGGGTCCCGGAAGCGTGGGAGGCCCGGGGCTGCTCCAAGCGGAGGAAGGGAAGGCGCGACTGGTCTTCCGACGCTTGTTGCCGTACCCGATCCAAGACGTCTGGTCTGCCCTCACCGATCCGAAAAGCGTCGAGGTCTGGTTCATGGCAAAAGTGACCCGTGAGAATTCTCCCGGAGGGCGGCTCGCCATGGAGCACCCAAATGGCGTCCACGCAGCGGGCCGGGTGTTAGAATGGGACCCGCCCCGGATTTACGAATACGAGTGGAATCTTCAGCCCGGGCCGAACCGCCCGGATGGCGAGGCTTCCGTGGTCCGGTGGGAACTGACCCCCACCCAGGGAGGGACCTTACTGGTACTGACCCACCAGAAACTCACTCGCGCCACGGCCGAGGTTTTCGCGCGGGGACTTCCCACCTTCCTCGAGAGGCTCTCCGCGCACATGGCCGGGAAACCGTTGCCCGACCCACCCTGGATTCCCCGCGAGGCAACTTCGAAATCAGGCGGTCGTTGAGTGGGCCCCCTAACCCCGCGTAGAGCCCCCTTCCGGTTCTCCTACGGCGGGTAGGAATTCTTCTCGAACGGCGAAATCTCACAGGACAGGATTGCGCCCCTGAACAGACTTCGCCCCAGGGTCGCTTTCGGTCCAGGTCATCCGCGCCCGCCTCGCCTAGACAGGGCGGAGAGATTCGGACAGGCTCTTATCCGAAGAGCGTCTCCCAAATCTCGTGGTTTCCGGGCGCCGTCTTGCAGCTGTGATGTTCACCGACACAGTGGGCTACACGGCGTCCACCCAGACGAACGAGGGACGGACGCTCGACTTGCTTCGCCAGCAGACGGAGATAGTGCGCCCGATCGTCTCCCTTCACCAAGGGCGTGAGATCAAGTCAACCGGGGATGGGTTCCTCCTCGAGTTCGACAGCGCGCTCAAGGCTGTGCAGTGCGCGGTCAACATCCAACGTCGGTTCTTCGAGAGGAACTCGGAAGGGGGCCTCAGCCCGATTCAGATCCGTATCGGGATCCACCTCGGCGACGTAGTACAGAACGGGGCCGATATTCTGGGAGACGCGGTCAACATAGCGGCGCGGATCGAGCCGCTGGCCGAACCCGGTGGAGTTTGCGTCTCCGGCGCCGTGTACGAACAGGTTCGAGCGAAGGTTCCCGACAAGTTCGCCAAACTTCCCCCGAAGGACCTGAAGGGGCTGCAATCCCCCATCGATGTGTATCGTCTGATTCTGGCGTGGAATGGAAACGGGGGAGACAAGCCGGGTAACGAATCGGGTCCGCCGGATCCCAATCGAATCGCCGTCCTTCCGTTCGCCAATATCAGTCCCGACCCCGGAGACGAGTATTTCGCCGACGGATTGACCGAAGAGCTGATCGCGAATCTCTCGCTGGTCCCCGGTCTCAAGGTGATCGCCCGGACTTCCGTCATCGGCTACAAGAAGACCGAAAAGTCCGTCGCGTCCATCGGAAAGGAACTTGGGGTCGGCGTCGTCGTCGAGGGGAGCGTCCGACGTGCGGCCAACCGAATCCGAGTCACGGTTCAGGTCATCGACGTCGCGACGCAGGAACATCTCTGGACCTCGAAATACGATGACGATCTCAACGACATCTTCGCGGTCCAGAGCGACATCGCGACCAAGGTAGCCACGTCGCTGCCCGGGAACCTCGAGAAAGCCCGAGCCACCGTCCCCAAACTTGAGAAACCTACGGAAACGGAAGCGTACCTATCGTATCTGCAAGGGCAGGCATTGATGTGGAATCAGGACGAGGCCTCCCTCCGCCAGTCCGTGGGCTTCTTCGAGAAGTCCATCCGAACCGACCCGACCTTTGCTCGAGCCTACGCGGGGCTCGCTCGTGCCTACATCGGTCTGGGTTCGGAGGGCTACATACCCTGGGTGGACTCCATCAAGCAGGGCAGGACCGCGGCCGAGAAGGCCAGCGGTATCGATCCCGACCTGGCCGACGCCCACGCCGCGAGAGCTGAGCTGGCTTTCATGGCTGACGAGCCTTCGGATGTTCTCAACCGGGAAGTGAGACGGGCACTCGAGCTGAATCCGAATCTGGCTCAAGCCCACTCCATCCTCGCTGCGATGGCCGCGACCTTCGGTGTGGTGGAGTCGTATATCGTTCAAGCCGAGGAGGCGTACCACTTGGACCCCCTCTCCTCGGAGACGATTCGTCGCCTCGGAGATGCTTACTTTTTTGCGAACCGGGTGGACGACGCGCTCGCTCATTGGAAGAAGAATGCCGAACAAGCGCCGATCAGCGCCGATCGCGGACTCGTAGACTATTACATCCTCACGGGGGATCTCGACCAGGCGGAGCACTATACTCGGGAACTGGAACGAATCGCTCCGACCAGCGATTATGCCTACTTGTGTCGCGGCTACTTAACCGCCGTCAAAGGCGACCGGCCCGCTGCGATGCAGGTGATCGCGAAACTTCAACAGGTCCATCACGAGGGAAGTTCGCGACGCCAATCGTCGATCGGATTCATCTACTACGCACTGGGGGACCTGGATCGATTCTTCGACTGCATGAACATCGCTGCCAAGGAGCATACTATTCAGCTGGGCCGGATCCGCCTCTCGCCGTTGTTTGCCGCGGCCAGGAAGGATCCCCGGTTCCTCGAACTCCTCTCTCGGTACTACCTACCGGATCCGAACCTCAAGTGAGTGGGGTTTCCTCGCGACGGGTCCGGGCCGACGGATCCCGTCGAGCCTCGTCCGCAACTTCCGGCCCGGGGTACTCTTCTCAATTCGAGCCCTTGATCAGGGCCCCGAATGACGACTTCCGTTTGATCTTCCCGTTCTCGATCTCGAAAATGTCAACAAATCGGACCGAGAGCGACGTGCCGTCCTTCTTGGTCACGTGGGCCGTGCCTTCGGCGACCACTACGTTGCCTTCCTCGGTCAGCCGGTGGAGCTCACCCGAGAGTTGGTCGTCGCCGTAATTCTTGAGGTGGGCTTCCTTTCCTCGCGTCATCGCTCCGGACGCAGGGACTCCATCGGCCCACTCGATCCACTCCACGTCGTCCGCGAGCAGCGGAGCCAGCTTCGACTTGTCGGCGGTGCCCAAGTACGTTTCGATGAGTTTCTTGTTCGCACTCATTGCCGCCGGGACCACGGGCTTGGACTTAAACCGCGTGCCCATCGCCCCGGGGTTCCGCACCGTGGCGGAATCTCCCCTTCATCTGCTCGAGGAGGAAAACCAGCATCGAGGCGAACTGATGCCTCTCCCGTGGCAACTCGAAGCGGTCCCGCCGCTCCCCGATCGCATCACTTCGAGCGGACATTGGCCACCCGCCGATACAAATAGTCGAACTCATCTCAAGCTGCGAACCGGACGGTGCGCCGATGGTGTTTGTGAAGGACGAAGGAAGTGTCTTCGACGCCCCAATCGATTTTGTCTGGAAATACATCTTCGGCGCCGCAGATCACGACTCCGCGCACAAGACGACACGGAATCCAAAATTCGAGAAGTATTCCGATATCACATTCATTTACGGATCCGAGCGGTACCTCCGAGGCAAGTGGGCCCCGGATCGCATGCGAATTTCGAATTTCCCACTGATTGCGGTAGTGACCGAGTGGACGGAGGGTGTGCTCGCGGGATCGAAGTTCACCTACGTGTACTCTCCTCAAGGCGACAAAACCCGGATTGACGTGTACGGGGAGTTTACCTCAAAGACCCTGCCGGCCGAGGAGGTAGAGGCTGCGGCGAGGGAGTTTCTAGATTCTGAATTCGCCGACGATGCTCCGGCGATTCGTGCTGCATATCAGAAGGAAAAGGAATCGAAGAAGTAGCCCGACCGGGGTTGGCCATTCGGCGAAGTCGGGTACAACATCTTTTGCACATGACCCCGGACGGTGGGCCCATTCCGGTTAGGTCATCGGTTTCGGCTCGAGGCAGCCTTATTCAGCGCGACGGCGGCTCGGAGGAGCGCCTTCAGCGCCTCCGGATCGAACGTATCTCCCTCTCGCAAATCCAAGGCTCTAAGGTAGTTCCCATTCAGAGCCGCATTGAAGATGTGTTTCGGGTCTCTCAGCAGCGCCCCGTTAGCAAAGGTTAGTCTGACGTGATCCTTCCAAACGTTTCCAAGGCAGATGATTCCATCCTGAGACCACACAGGTACCCCGTCGGGGTTCGAGGGCTTTCTCCATTTGACCTCCTCGACAACCCCGGGAACTGTCTTCCGGATCAAAGCGCGAAGCTGCGATAGGGTCTTGCCACGCCAATCGGGGAGCTCTTGAATCATCCCATCGATAAGCTCGGCCGGGGACTTTGCTGTCGGGGAACTACTCTTCTTCATACGGCTTCGTGAATGCTAACCAGATTTAATTCTTGGAGCCCGGGACTCGGAACCTTTCGGAGCGAGGTGGCCCGATCTGACTTCTGCGCCCGGGCTCGCGAATCGGGCGACAGGCAGGCGTAGCCACCGTTGCGTATTCCCTCCGAGGGCGCCGCCATTAATCGTAGCCGTATTCCTAGGAATCCGTCGCTACCTCACGGTCGTCTCGGGCTTGAGTTTACGCGACGCCGCGGGTCCGTTTGCGGACTCTTGAAAGGACATTAGTCCATTCGCGGCTTGCCATCGGCATGTCCGGGGCGAACTCGAGATGCGCAGTATGTCTGGGGGCGGAGGGAGACAAGGAGCTCGACCGGACTCTCGTTTGGGAGGACACGTACTGGCGGCTCACCACCAGCCTTGGTGGTGAGGTCATTGGTTTCTCGTATCTAGAACCCAAACGACACATACCTCACATTACAGATCTCGACGGCGAAGAAGCGCGAACCTTAGGCCCGGTACTCGCTAAGGTGACCCGAGCGCTCAAAGAATCCACGGGTGCCGAGCTCGTCTACATCTATGTATTCGGCGGCGGGATCCCTCACCTCCACATTCACCTCGGACCTCATCGCGAGGGGGACCCGCTGAACCACCAGATGATTCGGGGGGAAGTCGCTGAAAAGAAACTCCCGAGTGGAGCCACCGCGTTCGTCAGTTCAGATTTTCCCCAGCTTCCGGATTCGCTCCATCGCGATGCTCGGGAACGAATCCGACGCGCGATGGCGAGCGGACCATCGGAAAGACCCCACTAAGATTCTCGCCCTCGTCGTGGGTGCAACCCCCATCACACTCACGACCAGGAAGCCCGGCAGCGAGCAACTCCCTGCCGGTCGGGGGGCCATTCCGTCACCGAGAATCGCGCCGGTGCATCTGAATGCGGTCTGGGCCTCGCCTAGCGGGGTGGATTCAGCCGGGGAGCGGGCCCTGGAGTCGCTCGGTCGTGGTTCCGCGCCTCCGCCTAAGGTAGAAGCGAGGTTCGGACCTGCGTCCGCTACGTTCCGGAATAGAACTCTAGCGCGATGCCGCTAATCGAGGGAGTCTGCGAATTCCCGACCTGCCAGTTGAATGTGACCATCCCGGAAGACTCGGCGTCTATGCCCACCAGCTCTTGCGCATCCCCGAGGAACGTGGTCCCGGTCCACACTCCTCCCATCGCCCAAGGAATCCCTCCCCCGGGCGTGACCGTCACGATGGGACTCCCGGTCGGGCGCGTTGCGCCAAAGAGTGCCATGATCAGTGACGGTTCGTGCAAAGCGGAATTCGTGACGCTCAAATCGAAGGAGCCCGGCACGCTTTGCCCCGGGCCGATCACTCCCAGACTAGTGCCGGCGCTAAGTTGCCCGACCGTACAGGATCCAAACTCAACCTGGCTGATGGACACCGTGATGGTGACGTTGCCGCCCGTCTCGTCCGGAACGTCGTAGAAGGCGACCGATTGTTGGTTCGCAAACACGCCAGCGACGAATGTGAACGAATCGACCCCACCGTCTCCGATTGAGACGACCAAATCGCTTCCCGCCATGTAGTTAATCGCAACGTAGAGAAAGTCGCCGGCGGTCTCCACGAACCCGGGAACTACGCAACTCGTTCCTGAGCCGTTGGTGGTGGTGCTTGTCGCATTGCATGGTGATCCACCGAAGCAAGAGCTCACTGTCGGCAACCACGAAGGCACTGAGGTTCCGTGGGGCGTTCTGCTATTGCTCGACCCGGCGGGCTCACCGAGTGTTCCAAGCACGAACCCGAGGACCAGTCCGATGGCGACGCCGATGACAAGGAACGCCCACCGCGAGGTGGGGGACGGAAAAATTCCGCCCGTCATAGCACCCTCTCGACCCGGTACCGTTTTGCTCGTATTAGCGATTTTCCCGAGCTCCCTCCGAGAATCTCAAGCCTAGGGCTCTGCACGGGTTGCAGTCATGTCACTGAATGCAGATGCGGCCACAACCTTTCCTAGGTTCTCGGAGAAGGAGTGCAACCGCCATTGTACCCCCCACGACGTCCGGATGCGGCGGTACCGAGATCGCGAGCCTAGCTGCAACCCTACAGGACCCTCGGCAACGGGCGCTAGTTCCTTGGCGGCGAAGACGAAGGGGAGGTTGGCGGCTCCTTACCGCGGCGGCGTACCAAGGCGATCCCAATCGCGGCCGCGATGACGAGGACGACGACGATTCCCCCGAACAGCGGCCAATCGAAGGCCGACATCGTCGATGAAGACACTGCGGGATTGCCGTGAGGGAAGTTCACCAAGACAAAGATGGGGTTTTGGTCGCTCACATTCACAAAACCGGAGGTGCTCCCGTTGAAGTAGGTCGAAGCGGTGTAGGAGTAGCTCCCACTCGAGAGATAGAACCTGATGGTAGGATTGTTGTCCGTCCATCGGGTGAGATTGTTATCGTCCAAGATGCGAATCAAGATCGCTGAGGAAGCTCCCCCGGAGATTGAAACCCACCACGTAGGATACGCTGGCAGGTTCGCGGCTGAGAACGCCACTAGGGTCACCGGCACGAAGCTCACATCAGTCGTGACATTGCCGCCCTGAATCCAGAGCGTTCCATTCGATGGGCTCGGACCATAACCGTCCGACACTTGGACGGAGAACGCATACTTCCCCTCGAACCCTTGGAACGAGATTTCTGGAGTAGTGGACGAGTACAGGGGGCCATTATTCCAATAGTCGGATGGCACGTTGTTCAAGGTCAACGACCAGGTGACGCCCGAGGGAAGCCCGGCTTCCCGAAACGTGATGTTGTACGGAATCGGCTCGAAGTAGACTGTCAGGTTCACCGGCGCGCCGTCGATAGTGACGTTCCCGGACCTGGGGGAGGCGAGGTAACCCTGAGATGGCGGAATCAAGTAGGCAACGGTCCCGTTTGTCTCCGCAAATCCCGCTGACACGCCCCCTAACTGCACGAAAATAGGGCCCTCGGTAGTGCCGTTGGCCGACGCCGACCAGTTCGCAGTATTGCCTAGCCCGACTTCTGTTATCGTGAACAAGTACAACCCCGGGCCGATGAAGGTTAGCCCGATGGAGACCGGCTGGCTCCCGACTGCGATCTGGTCTTGGGCCTGGTTCCCACAGCCCTCCGAAAGGTACCCCAGCACCTGGCCCGGAGTACACAGGTAGTAGCCGAGCGGTTCCGAGAATTGGAGTGTGGTCGTAGTCGTGTACTTGGTGGTGGCGTTGGGAAGCCCGAACCCGGGAAAGTTCGAAAGAGTGACCGCCCAAAAGGTTCCCGGAGCCAGCCCAGACTCGGTGATCGTGATGATCTGTGGCGGGGAGGAGTAGGCAGGAGTCGCGCTCGATCCAGTCGCATTGCCTGTCAGCCGAGCCGATTTCGTGACCTCGGGCCGGGCGTGTCCCGCCGTCAGAACACTTGACGTGAACGGAGAAGCCAGTCCGGAGACCAGGAATAGGCTCGCAAGGAACGCGGCACCGAGAATGACCGAACGAGAAGCTCGCATCGGACCCTCGTCACTCCCTCGAGCGCCAGCAGACTGATAATCCTGTCCGGGACCAGTGTTCTTGGAGAATTCAGCTAAATTTGGGCGCGTGAGTCTTAGATTTCGGACGGTAAACCGAGCACGAGGCAGGTGAAAGGGCGCATCAATCTATTCGGTGGGTTAGTCGCGACGCTGTCGTCGGTTGTGCCCTGGTCGTGTGTTCTGCCCGGACTCGCCGACCGCTTTCTGACCGCACGTTTGCGTTATCGGCTCTTCAGGCGGGGCGAAACTGCGGTGCCCGAAAGGTTAGCCGATTTTCGGGCCCTCGGTCCGGGATGATCATTCCTTCGAATCAATTCCGTACCTTTCTCACGAGCTTGCGACTCCGCCGGACCGAAGTAGTCGTTTCCGGGTCATTCAAGAGAGAGTCGGCGTTTGTCGGGCGAATAGGATGCGTGGGGCATTGGACGAATTGGTCCCGAGTAGTCGGCTGAAGTTTGAGGTGTAGTGCATGTCTTGTGCCAACAGCATGGGTTCGTAGGCGCCTCTACCGCCAGAACGTTGTCTTTGCCAGATCGATGACCTCGTCCCCTCTCCCGCTGAAGACCGCCTTCACTACAAACAGGCCGAATTTCCGCACGAGATCGAGCTCGATAGTCGGCGGAAGCACGATCTCTTGGCGAGAGACCGCTACCTCGACGAGCGCAGGGCCAGGGTGCTTGAGCGCTTGGGTCAGCGCGGGTCGGACCTGGTCGGAAGAATTGACCGATAATCCCAGGAGGCCTGCGGACTCTGCGAGGGCCCCGAAATTGGGGTTCGTCAGGTTTGTTGCAAAGTCGAGGAACCCTGCGGAAAGCATTTCCAGATTCACGAAGGCGAGCGAGTCGTTCTTGAAGACCACGACTTTCACAGGAATCTCTCGCTGGTGCAAGGTCAGCAATTCCCCGAGGAGCATCGCGAGCCCACCGTCCCCCGACATCGAGATCACCTGTCGATCCGGGTACGCGAGCTGCGCTCCAATCGCCTGGGGCAAAGCGTTCGCCATCGACGCGTGATTGAACGAACCGAGAAGTCGCCGCCGCCCATTCATCGAGAGATAGCGGGCGGCCCATACGGTCGGGGTCCCGACATCGCAGGCAAAGATCGCGTCGTCGGCGGCGAGCTCGTCGAGGACGCGCGCGACGTACTGCGGGTGAATTTTACCCCCCTCGTTACCCCCAGTGGCGAGCGAATCGAGGCCCTCGCGCGATTTCTCATACGCAGCGAGCGCTGACGTGAGATGGTGATCATCACGCGACTCCGGGATCCGGGGTAGAAGGGTGCCGATTGTCGCACCGACGTCCCCGACAACTCCAAGGGTAACCGAGGTCCGACGACCGATCTGTTCGCCTCGGACGTCGACCTGAATGACCGTCGCCTTCGGGGGGTAGAACTGTCGGTAAGGAAAGTCCGTGCCGAGCATGAGGAGGACCTCGGCGGCCTGCATCGCGTGGTACCCGGCCGAGTAACCGAGCAGCCCTGTCATTCCTACATCGCACGGATTCGCATATTCCACGAACTGCTTCCCGCGCAGTGTGTGCACAACCGGGGCTTTCAGTCGCTGGGCGAGGTTCACGACAGCATCGTGGGCCCCCGCGCAGCCGGCTCCCGCGAGAATCGTGACCTTCTTCGCCCGGGCGAGCAGCGTCGCCATCTCAGAGATCTCACTGTCGGGTGGACAGATCTCGGGCCGGGGATCCGCGAGTTTCAAGCCCGTCGCGCTCTCGGTGGCCTCCCGTAAGGCGACGTCGCCCGGAATGGCGACGACCGCCACGCCCTCCCGAGCTACCGCCGTCCGCATGGCGATCTCGAGGATCCGCGGCATCTGTTCGGGTTGCGAGACGAGCTCGGCGTAGTGGCTGCATTCCCGGAAGAGTTGATCGGGGTGAGTTTCCTGGAAGTAGGCACCGCCGATCTCAGGGCTGGGAATCTGAGCCGCGATCGCAAGGACCGGCGCTCGGCTTCGATGAGCGTCAAACAGGCCGTTGATCAGATGCAGATTCCCCGGACCGCAACTCCCCGCACACACCGTGAGATGTCCGGTGAGCTGGGCCTCCGCACCGGCCGCGAACGCGGCGGCCTCTTCGTGCCGGACGGGGATCCACTCGATCTCCTTCCGAGGGCGGATGGAATCCGTGATTCCATTGAGGGAGTCGCCCGCCACGCCGTATACGCGGCGGACCCCCGCATTCACGAGAGTGTCAACGAGGACATCTGCGACGCGCTGGGACGTCATTCGAGTGCGGACAGGAAATCTGAGTATAAGCGAAAAGCGGGGGCAGTAACAAATTCATCACCACTTCCAACCGCTTCTCAGACGTTCGAACCGTGGTCTCAGTGCGATTGCCTTCCCAACGACCCCGGATTCCGGGGTGGCCCGGGTGGGCCTCGAGACGACCGGAGGCATGAGTTACGTTAGACCGGGAGTGCGGCCCCCGTGAAGAGCACGTAGAGGCCGACCGCAACGAGGATCGCGGCGAGGACGAGGAGGAACCAGTGAGCGACCCAAGAAAGGATGAGGGCGACGACTCCGGCGAGGATGAAAATGAGGGCAAGCGGGTAGCCGCCGATCGTCGTCATCGGCCTACCAATCGCGAACGCGATATTTCCGAGTCCCGTTGGCGGTCCGTTACTTCCTAAATGAATGCAAACGCCGTACCGATTCCCTTCCCACTCCAGCGAACCCCCAGGGTCGGCCGGTGGTTACAAGGCCCGTTGCACTTACGCAACTTTCCGGAAACTGCCCAGAAAGATAGGATTATGTCGCGCGAACATTTCCGAGGGACAGGAGCGGTGAGGTCCATGAAATCCACTTGGTGGGGTGTATTGACTCTACTCGGGATTGTCGCCATTCTCCTCGCCAGTCCCGTGGCCGCGGCCTCCGGCAGCCCGGCGGCCACCTCTCACACGAACTCCGCAGTCGCCCCGAGCTACTCTCATCATCCCGTTGAGAAGAAGTTCTACCCGCGCTCCTACGACGCAACGATCCTTGCGTCGGTTGGACCGGTGGCGCTGTCCGTTCTTCTCCTCAACAACGGTTCGGAACAAGTCATTCTTTTCAACGCCGTCACAGACTCCACGTACATCGCCCAGAAGGTTCTACCAGGAGGTACACTCGGCTTTGCCGATACTGTGGTCGCGGCAGGCGGCAATTTCTTCCTGCAGGGCGAGGACCTCTTGTCGAACACCAACTACTTCGAAGAAATCACCCCCGCCGGGGTGATATCGACGCCTTCGTTGCCGGTTCCGCTCTACTCGGCGTGGACCTTGATTGGCGACAATTCGAACCACCTCTTCGCGAGCGGGCCCACCGACTTCATCGCGATCAACCCCTGGACATTCGCCATCGAGGCCAACTTCAGCGCCTTGATTCCCGCGAACGTTGGTGTTACGAGCGTTGCCTCCGCGGGTCCCTTGCTCTACATCGGCGGAACCTTGTCACTCCCCTCGGGAGGCACGGCTCCGTTCTTCGGGTTCATCAACACCAAAGCGTTCTCCGAAACGACATTGAGCTCCTCCGTTTCGAGCAACCCGTTGTACTTGGACGGGGGAATCGACACGATTGCTGTTTCCCTGGGATTCGTTTTCTTCGGGGGCTATCTCCAGATTTTTGAGCCAACTCTTCAGACGATCGTGGGGGGCTACCTCTTCGACTATTCTCCGTATACAGGGACCGTCAAGAACCTCAGCTACCTCGAGCCGATCTCCAAGTGGGCGGTGTTTGCGATCTTCAACCTCGGGCCTGCGATTGTAATGACCATCGGAAGCTACAACTCGACGCTGACTGGGCTCACCCAGGTCAGCGGTACCTACGGCCTGGCGCCTCAGCCGCACCAGCTCTTCAACCTCTCCCGGTTTACCGGTTCGAACTTCGCCGCCATTTACCTTGAGACGTCCCTCACTGATGGGATTTTCTTTGTGGGCGGACTGGACGTGAGGACCAACGTGGCCGAGATCGTGGCGGTGCCCGAGGCTGACCTTGAACCTCGGTAACAGTGTTCCGCCCTGAACAGCGACTTGGCTCGGACGGCCGGCCCTCGAAGTCCACTCGACTCGACACCCCAGCGGGGTGGTGCCACACGAACTCTCCAGTGATTGCAAGGCACATTGCACACAGAATTCGGTCCGACAGGACGCGGGGGGCTTCTTAGGGACGAAGGGGCAGGTTGCGGGAGGTCAGGCCGACTCCCGTTCCGGAGCAGTCTCGATATACCGAAAGACCACGCTTCCCGACACAACGAAGAACACGGCCACACCGACCAGCACCAAGATCGCTCCGGCGGCGGTCAGCGGGGCGTCGAATCCTGAGAGCGGGCCGGTCGGAAGTAGGTCGGAAAGGAGATTCCTCAGATAGAAGACGAGGGTCAACTGAGGGGCCGAGCCCGGAAGGAGTCGCACTAGTTCTTCCCAGAGAAACCCGTAGAGTAGCCCGATGAGAAGCGCCGACCGGCTCACCAGCCCCAAGAAGAGGAAGAATCCGCCGTACGCCATGGTGGCGAGGGCAGCGGCGACGGTGAGCGCCACCGGTACATCGATCGAATAGGCTGTACCTCCGGCCAATGCGGCGACCGCGAGCGGCAGAAGAGCGGCCGGAACGACAAGGACCAGTGCCGCCGCGAGGGATCCCAGATACTTTCCGAGAACGATCATCGGACGCGAGATTGAACGATCGGAGAGGTAGAGCAGTGTTTCGTTGTCGATCTCATTGCGAAATTGTCCTACGGAAAGGACGAGGACAATCACCATCGTCACGATGGGGAGGGTGAGAACCACGAACAGCCCTTCCGCGGAGTTGGAAAGAGTGCTCGCCCCCGGATGTGTTGAGGCGACGGCGGCCACGATGAGGGTCGGAACTAGGGCGAACGCCACCAGACCGAACAGTCGGGCCCCCCGAAGGCTTCCCCGAAGGGAGAGCCACGTAACGGCACTCAAGCGGGTCCACTCTCCGGTCATCGCCCGCCCCCGGCGAGATAGCGGAACACCGCGTCCAGGTTATCGTCGGCGCTGTGCACGGAACGGATAGTGACCCCTTCGGTCACCACGAGGGACGGTAAGGCTGTGTAGAACGTCTCCGGGGAGCGGGTGCGCACTCGAAGTTTTTCCGGGGCGGTGAATTCGATCGATACGACGTGGTCCCAGGCACCCAGCAAACGGGCGAGCCCTCGGGGGTCCGGAGACTCGAGGTCGACCATGTGCGGTCGAGAGTCGATGAGGTCGCGGATCCGGTGAATGTCTCCCTGAGCGATCGCCTGTCCGTGCGCGATCATCACGATCTGCTCGGTGAGCCGTTCGACCTCGTAGAGGACGTGGGAGCTCACGATCAAGTGGTGGCCGTTCGTGCTCAGCTGACGCATGAGCGCGCTCAAGTTCGCGCGCCCCACCGGATCGACGCCGTTCAGCGGCTCGTCCAAAAGGATCAGCATCGGATTGTGGGCGATGCACTGGGCGAGTTTGATCCGCTGACGCATCCCCTTGCTGTATCCTCTCAAGCGGCGGTCGCGGGCTTCCGTCAGGCCCACGATCTCGATCGCCGCGAGGGCACGCTCGTGCGCCTCGGCGCGAGGGAAACCATCCACCCGGAGAAGTGTCGTGACGAAGTCGGTTCCGGTCATCCAATCGAACAGGGACGCGTGCTCGGGGCAGTACCCCACGGACCGTCGAAACTCGCCTTCCCCCCACGCCGGGAAACCCAGAATCGTCAACGTTCCCGCATCGCACCGTAGCTGGCCCGCGAGCAGGCGGAAGAGTGTCGACTTGCCCGCCCCGTTCGGCCCGATCAGGCCGGTGATCCCCGCTTGAAACGAAGCGGAGAACCCGTTCAACCCGAGAACTTCCCCGTAGCGCTTGGTGACGGAGTCGGCGTCGACAATCCCCGTCATTCTCCCACCACCTCCACGCGAGACATCCTCCATCCGGCGAAGAACGCGAAGAACGCGCCAACGAGACCGAGAATGAGGGCAGAAGTGACTGGGTCGGTCGCATAGGGTCCGGAGATCCCGAACGCTCTCTGAGCTACACTCAGGATGTCCGTGACCGGGCTCGCGTAGGCGACGGAGCTATTGCCGGTCAACCCGGAGACGAGCGGAGCGGCAATCTCCAACGAGAGGACGACACCGAAAATGGCGACTCCCGCGTAGAGGGTACGCGTAGTGAGAGAGGAGAGCGCAAGGGCGAGGCCGGTGAAGAAGATGGAAGCAAGGAAACCCACGGCCACGAACGCGGCGGCACCGCTGAGGACCAGTGACGCGGGCGCCCAGCCGAGAACGAGGATGACCGCGAGCCCGAGCAGTCCCGGGCCCACGGACGCAATCACTAACCAGGACCCGGTGGCGGCCGCCTTTGCGGCGAGATAGTCGACGAGCTGGATCGGGCGCGAGAGATAGAGCGTGATCGACCGGTTTCCCACATCCTCGGCCAAACTGCCTGCGCCCACCGAGGTAGCCACGATGAGCATGAGGAAGGGCCACACCGGCGACGCGTACGGGGTCTCGAAGGTCGAAAGGGAAAGAGTACCGACCAAGGACGCGAATTCCGTGTTGATGGTAAGCACCAGAGTGACGGCGAGGTAGGTGAGCGCGACCACCAGGATCGTGCCAACACCCGAACGTCGGAGGAGTTCTCGTCGGACGATCGCGAGCGCTCGATGGAAGCGAGTGGTTCGCACCACGGAAGCTGCGCCGTAACGCGGGGCGCTGATGCTCACGGCGCCACCTTTCCCGGCGGCTCCTCAGCGAGGGTGAGGAACAGATCCTCGATCGTACGGACGGCGGGTCCGAGATAGCGCACCTGTGTATGGGTATCGTTCGCCGCTTCGAAGACCGGTCGAGTATCCCCGGTAGGGAGAACGATCCGGAGTTCCGACCCCTGGACTTGCGCTTGAACACCCCGCTGGGAAAGCGCCGTGACGAAACCGGTTACGTCACCGCGGACACGAACGACCGTTTCGTGCTTCTGGGTCGAGAGGAGCCGTTCCACCGGACCCGCGGCGAGCAATTTCCCTGCATTCAGCAGTAGAACCTGGTCGACGAGACCCTCTGTATCGGGGAGAAGGTGCGTGGACAGCACGAAGCTTCGGCCCCCGAGCCGGGCCAGGGCCGCGATCAGTCCGAGCATCTCCTCGCGACCCTCAGGATCCAGCCCGGAGGTCGGCTCGTCCAAGAGGCAGAGTGGGGGGTCGTGAACGATTGCCTGCGCCAGCTTAACCCGCTGCCGCATTCCGACCGAGTACTCGTTGATCTTCCGGTACCGCTGTTCCTTCAGCCCGACGAACTCGAGCACCTCGTGGGCTCGGCTCATCGCCATCTCTCGGGGGAGTCCGCTCACCATTCCCATGTAGGCGACGAAGCCAATGCCGCTCAGATCCGGCATCAAGCAGTCATGTTCGGGCATGTAGCCCACCTGCTCCCGAACCCGAAGCGGCTCGGTCTGGGGATTGTGGCCAAGCACCGACAAGTTCCCCGAGGACGGAGGTAAGAGGCCCATGAGGAGTCTCAACAGCGTCGTCTTTCCAGAGCCGTTGGGTCCCACGAGACCGATCGTCCCCGAGGAAAGATCCACCGAGAGGTTCGAGAGAGCCTCGATCGCGCCGAAGCGCTTCGTGACGGAGTCGGCTCGGAGAAGTCCTCCCGCCACGGGGGGGACCAACCGGCGGGACTATTTGGCCCAAGGGCCGCAGGGGAGCTGACGGCCAGCTCTAGGGCGGATCACAGGGTCGTGGGTGTGAGTGCGGCAACACACTCTCCTCGGGGCGGGCTTACCCAGTGAGAGTGTCTGCCGGACACTTCAGGGAGCTAGCGCAGATGCCCGGGCTAGTAGTCCCGCGGAACACTTTTTCCCCTCGAACCGATAGAACAAAACCGTGGGAGCCCGGCGCCCGTTCGCACAGGAATTGGTTCACCTCGAACCGGCTCGACTGGACTTCCGGAAGGCCGTTTTAGGAGCTTCTCTCGTCCTGATTCCACTCATCGTTGGCTTTGCGCTCGGACTTGCCGAAGCGTCGGTGTTGGTCACCATCGGCGCGCTAAACCTTCTGTTGGTCCAGCTCCCGAGCCCGTCGGCCACCCGTTGGAGAGTTCTGATGGTCGGTGTCGTAGCGAACGCCGCGGCCTTCGGAGCAGGAACTCTCGTCGGACTGGCCCCCGTCACGGCAGAGATACCGCTCGTGGCGGTGGCCATCTTCTGCGCCCTGCTTGGGACGCGGAACACGGAGTGGGAGGGTGCGAGCTTCATTGCTGCGGTAATGTTCTGTTTCGCAGTCGGAATTCCCCCCACCACGCTCGCGGGTGTAGTTCTTCGTCCCGCCGCCGTGCTCCTTGGTGGGACCTGGACGCTTGCGGTCCTCTCCGTGATTCAGCTCCTTTGGCCTCGCTTTCCCTCCGGTGTGGAGCAGCCCTCGAGTGCACGTCGAGTCCACCCCGAAGCGCCGATGGGTCCAGTCGTGACTCACTCCGCCGTGGTGGCGGTCACCGTCGCTGCCGGACTCCTGGTGGGGATCGGACTCGGGCTTCCGCGCGATTATTGGATCATGCTGACGGTTCTGGTCGCTCTCCGACTCGACCTTGCTAGCACCGTCAACTTTGCGGCCGCGCGGATCGTGGGGACGGTCGTAGGCGCGAGCGCGGCATTCGTTGTAACCACGTGGACGGCGAGCCCCTGGATTCTCTTTCCGATTCTGGCCCTAACCACTGCCCTCTGTCTAGCGACCCGAGGGGTGAACTACACCGTCTACGCCGTGTGGATTACACTGACCGTGATTCTGCTCCTGAACCTCGTCTACTCCGGCGGCCCGACTCTGGCGATCGCGCGGGTCATCGACACTGTGATCGGGGGAGCCCTGGCCCTCGCAGCTGCTTTTGTGCTTGCCAGGACGATCCAGCGTAGGTCGTCCGGCCCTTCGACCGTGGCCGAATCAAGCTAGACAAGGTCGCCCTAGACTCGGGCCACTCCACGGACGGTAATCTTCTGTAGGAACTGTAGGCGTGCTTCCCGATTTGCCCGGGGCGCGGTGCAGGATGTGCAACCACCGGAGCATTCGCATTGTTTGGTGCTCGGGCCGCTCTCCGACCGCGGGGCCGCGTACTACGGTGCGCTTGCGGGATTCGCGAGGAAACTATTCGTGCAGGCCCCGCGTTGAAGTATGGTCAGGCGGACAATGCGTCGATCTACGGGGTGGAAAGTCGCTCTCGTGGGCGTCGCCTTGACTCTGGTCGGGGCTGTCACGCTGTTCGTTCCGATCGTATCTCAAGGCGACCAGGTCTTGCATGTCAACCCCCCAGCCCCCGGCGCAGGATCCCTCGTCGAGAACTTGAGCGGTTTCTCCATCATCGGGTATACTCCCGTGATGGTCTCGTGGAGTTCCAGCAATGGCGTCTACGCCTCGGTTCTGGCGGCAGTCTGTCAAGCTCCGTGCTCCGGCAACGACGTCCACGGACCCATCACATACGAGAACGGCTCGAGTGGTAGCTTGACTCTCAACCCCCCGAATGGGTGGGGAATCGTTCTGATAGTGTCCATAGATAGTGTGCCCGCCTCCGTGACATTCCGATTTGTTGCCGCGGCGAGTACAATCGGAACCTGTTTCCTGGTGGGAGGCGAAGCGTTTCTTATCGCGGGAGTCGTGCTGCGGAGCAAGTGGAAACCACCCCTCCCCATTTGAGCGTCGTTGCTGACCGCTCACCCGAAGGGGGTTGCAGGTGCCGTTGCGCGAACTCTCACCGGTATTCCCAATAACTGGGCGGGGATACGGTTCAAAGTGGATCGGGACCAGGTTGTCGGCCAGCTCCTGAGGTCGAAAGAGCCCTCGATCCGATGGAAGACCAGAACTTGGATCCTCGAGGAGGACCCGGACTCTCGCGGGCTTCGCCGCCTCCAGCAAGAAGTCGCCGCAGCCCCTCGAACCCGTGCACTCCTCCAAGGTCGGAAGCGACCTGGCCCCCGGGGTGTGCCTCTTGGGGTCTATCATAAGTGGTTGGGGGACCACTGGGCGCTCGCCCATTTGGCCGAACTTGGATACCCTCCCGGAGACCGGGCCGTTCAGCCAATGGTTGAACGGGCTGTCGAGGTCTGGTTGCGACCATCTTACTTTCGTGAGTGGGTTGCGAAGAGTGCTGCCGAAACCTACCGGCGGGTCAATGCGGACCGGGGCGTCCCTTGTATCCGGGGCAGACACCGGCGCTGCGCCTCCCAGCAGGGAAACGCCCTCTACTACGCCACGAAATTAGGTCTCTCGGACGACGCGTGTGACCGGCTCGCAGAGCGTCTGATCCACTGGCAATGGCCGGACGGGGGTTGGAACTGCGACCGGAACCCATCGGCCGACACGTCGTCGTTCGGCGAAACACTGACGCCGATGCGTGGGCTCAGTGCATACGGCCTTTCTCGACGGAACAGCGCGGCCCGCAAAGCAGCCCTGCGGGCCAGCGAAGTGTTCCTGCGCCGACACCTTTACCGCAGGACCTCGGATGGTCGCATCATCCACTGGGAGTTCGCTCGCCTCCACTATCCTCTCTACTGGCATTACGACATCCTCGGCGCTCTGAAAGTCCTCTCCCGGCTGGGCTTGGCGCGCGACGCCCGCTGCCGAGACGCCCTGGATCTCCTCGAAGCGAAGGAGCTGCCAGGAGGCGGGTGGCCCGCCGAGGGCCGGTACTATGATCTCCCCGGCCAAGCCCCCCGAAGGGGGACCGACCGCGTCGACTGGGAATCCAGGGGGCCTGTCGGTAACGAATGGGTCACCGTAGACGCGCTTAGCGTTCTCCGCGCCGCGGGACGGTTCACCCCGAAGAGTTAGTTGAAGTCCGACCGAATTCACAATCTCCGGAACCTAGGTCGCGGTGAGGCTACCTGCACGTCACGCAGGATGCAGAGTCACTCCCGGCAGGCGGTGTGTGCGAGTGCCATTGCAGGTTTACACTGGGCAGGGATTGGTTCACACCGTCCACTTCTGTGGCCACTCTCCTGTCCGGGGATCGTTTTTCTTTAGGATAGAGTCTTGAGTCACGGGAGATTGCCCACGCCCGACCTAGGTGAGATTCGTGTCGCTTTCCGTCTTCATTAGCCACTGCACGGCCAATGCCGATGGGGCGGTGGTATCAGAACTCGCGAAGAGACTACATGGACGGGGAATCGAGGCTTACCTAGCGGAACGTGACTTGCAACCTGGAAAGTCTCTCTCCTCGAAAATACTGGATCGAATTCGCGGTTCGGATTTTGTTGCGGTTCTTTGGACTCGGGATGGTTCAGCTTCCGCGTGGGTCAACCAAGAAGTGGGGGAAGCCAATGCGGAAGGCAAACCCGTGATTCCAATAGTTGAAAAGGGGGTCCGAGTCGTCGGGGCGCTCGAAGGGTTGGAATACATAGAATTCGACCGAAGCAATCCAGACACTGCGTTGAATTCCCTCGAGTCATACCTCCAGCGGCGTGCTGAATCCGAGAAGGAACGCAGCGCTCAGCTTGATTCGGACGAAGCGACCGATGCCCTTCTGATCGCGCTGGCGGTTGCTGCGATCATCGTGATCATCCTCTTAATCGTGTGGGCGGCAACGGCTGGTTGATCTGTCCAGATTTACCCTACTCCGCTCCGGCGTGGGCTGTGTGCAACCACAATTGCAACTAGGTCCCGCGGTTATTGAGGTCCCCTCCCTGATTGTGCACCCCGACCTCGAGGCTATGGGGGCTCAATCGACGGGGGTGGAGGCGCCACGCTAGGCGAGCTTCATCTTCTTCAGCAGGGACCCGAACCTTGGGTCGCGGCGGATCGGTTCGGCCTCGGGGTCAATACGCACCATTTGGAAGGGTGGTGTCCCGTATTCAAGTGCCCTATCATAGATTCGAAAGCATCCGTCCAGGTCGCCAATCTTACAGTAGGCCCAAACGGCCGACTGAATGTTAGCCATGGAGAGTTCCGTCGCCTCATACTCCTTGAGGAGCGCCCCCGCTTTCTCATTCTCTCCAGAGTACGCGCAGATTAACGCCTGGGTGCCGAGGTCCCCGCCCGGCTCCGCATCCCCTTCGATTTCTCGTCGGAGCTCCCGAAGGAACCCATTGAGGTCTGATCGAGCGAGACAGTAACGTGCGAATGCACTATGGTAGGGCTGGCCGTCGGGTTCAACGTCACCAAGTCTCTGAATCCTTCCGAACGCTTCGTCCAGCCGCCCAAGGCAGATCAGTGTCCAACTGAAGTAGAGGAGATTCAGTGGCCATAGAGGGTCCACTTCCTCGGCCAATCTAAATTCCACCAATCCTTCTTCCGCCCGGCCTTCATCGAGGAGAACGACTCCGTACCAGTGATGTGCGAGAGAGTAGCTTGGATTGAGTGACAAAGCTAGCTTGAACTCCCGTTCTGCGGCCGGGTACTCGCGGTCGTCCCACAGGATGATCGCCAGCGAAGCATGGGCCTCCGCCAAGAATGGGTCAAGTTCGATCGCACGTGCGGCCGAACGCCGGGCCGCCTTCTCCCACTCCTTATGTTGATACGTTCCTGTGCCGCCCCACGCCATCAAGCGGATAGCGTCAGCCAGGCCGGAATGAGCCGCCGCGTTTCCCGGGTCCAATGAGATTGCCAGTTCGAATTGTTCTTTTCCTGCGCGGGTCGATGCTTCTTTGAGTGTGTGCAGGTAACTCCGGCCTTTCAGGTAAGCGAGGTAGGAATCGGGCCGAATCGAGGGTCTCGATTCTAACCGCGCCTGTTCTGTCGCTCGCAACTTAATCTCCAGAGCATCGGCAACCTGCCTCGCGAGCTCGGCTTGAACCGCGAACACGTCGTCCAGGTCTCGCTCATACGTCTTAGCCCAGAGATGTCTGTCAGATCGAACATCAATGAGCTGTGCAGTAATGCGGAGCCGATTGCCCGCCTTTCGCACGCTCCCCTCGAGGATCGACGAGACCCCCAACTCCGCCCCGATCTGGGAGACGGCCTTTGTGGTCGCCTTGTACTGCATGACCGAAGTGCGAGAGATGACGCGAAGATCTTGCAGCTCGGAGAGTACTGTGATTAGTTCTTCAGTGAGACCATCAGCGAAGTACTCGTCCTTTGGATCTGGGCTTATGTTCGTGAAAGGTAGAACGGCGATTCCGGTCGAACCAGAGTTCGCGGAGGAGGTTTCGCCAAGGCTCCAGGGCAAAACGATTCGGTAGATTTCGAGTGATGATTGCAACCCTTTTAGTGCTGTGGGCGGGAGCTTCTCGAACCTATCAGTGATCTTGTTCCTCACCTGTTCATAGACGGCTCTTGAGACGCAGACGCCGCCGGGCTCCGCTTCGGGTTCGATTCGGGATGCGATGTTTACTGCGTCTCCGAAGATGTCGCTCTCACGCTGTTCAACGTCCCCGAGGTGGATTCCAATCCGAACTTGGATGGGTGAAGAGCCCGGTCGCGTATTTCGCTCATGCAGATGTTGCTGGATGTCAATCGCGCACTGGACGGCACGTAGCGCACTATCGAATTCAGCCAGAAACCCATCGCCCATTGATTTGATTTCTCGGCCCTGATGGGCAGTAAATAGGGGCCGAACCAGCTCCGCCTGCTCGTCCCGCAACTGGAGGGCCTCTGCTTCATTTGCTTGGGCGGCGGCCGTGGAGCCAACCATGTCGGTGAACATGATCGCGGCGAGTCGTCGAGTCGCAGCCACGGCCCCAAACCTGCTTCCGTTAGATTAAGCGCGCGGCCCTAGGGTCTCCCGTCGAGTCCGACATCTCTTCCGAGAGAGATTGCGTGTAACTACAATTGCACCTCAAGGGTCGAACTTCCTCGGTCACTCACCTCGCGGTGACAGTAATTGTGAGGGCATGCCTTGAGTACGATCGCCACCGTCCGCAATCCAGCGTGGTCACAGAGTAATCAACGAATAATTGTTAACTAACACTGCGAAGGCAATGGCTGTTAGTGATCATCCCATCCGCCCAGAGAGCCTCGGTCTGCACTACGGCTTCAAACAAAACCCGTACGACACCGCCAGGGAGCACGGTCACGACCTAGGCCCCCACCTTTCAGTTTCCGCAGGGCCCACAATTGTTAAGACAATTGGGGACACATTCATTAACGATGGCGGCGAGCGATCGACCCACGACGATTACAATCCCAACAGCAGTTCGACAGGCTTTGGAGCGGTACAAGAAACCAGGGCAGACCTACGGGGAAATACTCCTCGAATTCATGGAGGAGTTCCCTCCTGAGGAGTTCCTAGCCGAGATGGATCGACGCTTCCGCTCAGAGAAGCGGTATCCGATTGAAAGGATCCTTCGCGACGCGGGACTTTGAGTGTCGTACCGTCTCGAGGCCACCGAGTCTGCGCGACGAGAATTCCTGCGACTGCCTCGGCACGTCCAACGGGACTTTCAGTCCGTCTTTGGTCTGTTGGCGCAGAGCCCCCTGAGGGCGACGATGGAACTCGACGTTCACCAGCTTCGGGGTGGAGCTGGGTTGTGGACGCTCCGTGTAGGCGGGTACCGGGGATTGTATCGTGTGGATGGGCGGTCAGTCGTATTTGTTGCCTTCCGGCTGCGTCCGGGCGCTTACAAAGGGCTTTCCGGTTTCTAGCGCGGATAGACTGGCGATCGGATCCCGGTGTGTGCAACGACAATTACGCCTACTTCACAGGCGACACTGATTGCGTCGCGGCCCTCGGGAAGATGCGTTCCTTCCGGTATCAGGGAAGATCCGAGTGCGATAGTGCAGTGCTTAAACCAGTTCGGGAGAATACCGCGCCTAATGGCAGAAAGGAAGGAAGAGCGAGGAGGCGCACGGAAGACCGGCACCGGAATCACGGCGGAAGAACGCGCCGCGATGAAAGACATGATCGTGGAACGGAAGATCGTATGGGGCAAGAACCGGGCCGACGACGAGCGTGCCGTCCTCGCAAAGATTTCCCAGATGCCGGAACCTGACCGCTCAATCGGGAAGCGGCTCCACAAGATCATTCAGACTGCCGCACCGACGCTCTCGCCGAGGCTGTGGTACGGAATGCCCGCCTACACGAAAGATGGGGACGTCCTTTGTTTCTTTCAGCCGGCCCACAAGTTCAAGGCGCGCTACGGGACACTCGGCTTTGGCGACGGAGCAAAGCTCGATGACGGAGCTATGTGGCCGACGGTGTACGCCTTGAATTCCCTAACGGCGGCTGAAGAATCAAGAATCGTCGCTCTCGTGAAGAAAGCGGTCGGTTAGCGGTTCGTTGGCTAACCCGCGACGCGGACAGGAGGGTCGCATAGACCCGCGCGGAGTGTGCGGCCTTTTTCTCGACCGCGGGGCGGCTTCGCGGACGGCGTGCAGGGTCACTAAGCCAAGATACCGCTTTCCCCGGTGAGTGAGGGCAGCTGCAATCGCAACTTAAACGCGGGCGATCGAGTCGGACGCGTACGACGAGCCCGGAGGGATGGTGGGGAAGAGTCCGGCCGACCTGGTCTCTTCACATATCACCGATCCCGCGACGTTCGCGTCGTCAGTAGCCCCGTCGACTTGAAGGACCATGTCAAGGTCGTGTCGATTCTCTCGCGGGCGGCTGCAGGCCGTGAGAACAATCGTAACTCCTACACGATTCAGTGCCTCAATGTAAGGGCGCAGTGTTCCGGCGGTCGCATCAAATGCCGCGCTCGCCCGCTCCGCGTTGGTTATCAGGATGACCCGGGGGGCCCTCGCCGAATCGCCCTCCAGCGCCGCGGTGCGGATGGAATCTGGAATCCGGGACAGATAATCGATCAAGCCGGGCGACTCGGGAGCGGGGGGCCGGTAGACCAATTCCGAACTCTCACGATCCCTTCCGGCACTATCCAAGTGCATCTCCGGAACATCGATGCGGTGGAGCCGCTCCGGTGAAATGTCCGCCTCGAGAGCCAGCTGCCACGGAGGGGACTCCGATCCGCTCCTTCTGATATCGAACCATCGAAAATCGGTGTCGATGCGATGGGCAAGCCCGACTGCGACGCGAGTAAGGAGGACGCGATTCAGACCGCTTATCGCAACGGAAGTTGGTCGACCGCTCAGCGCATCGACCAGGGGAGCGACAAATGTGGAGCCACGCGACGTCGGCACGGGAGTGACGAGGTCCGCATTCTCTCTTGAAGAATTGGTGTGGAGCAGTCGACGGGGTTGCCGAGATCCGAAATACTCGATCGAGAACAGTCGCGATTCCACGGATCGGCTCAACCTAGCCAATTCCAGAAATCGTCCTGCCAGAAATCCACGGTCTCGCGGACGTGCCGGATCCGCGTCGGCTTCAGTCCTTCCCGCTCGGCCGCCTCGAATCGCTTCCGGAGTTCCTCAACGGTTTCGTCCGAAAGGGAATCCAAGAGACGTTTCAAGTCGTGTTCAATCCCCAGGTCGAGGACCCGTTCGGGGTGGCGGATTACCAATCGGAAATGGTGTCCGCCCGAGCCCTCCACGCGCACCACTTGCCACGCAAGTGCTTCTCCCCGATCTTGCTGGAGCCGAAAAGCAGCCAGGTTACCGATCGCCTCCGCGATGAAGTTCTCCCCGCTGAGCCCGGGCCTCAAATACAGCCCAATCTCCAGTCCGCGATGCGTGTGAATCCGTTACGTCGGGAGGTGAAATCTCCTTCGGGTCGGACAAAAACGTTTCGAGCGAGGCCAGGCGACTTCTGCGAGAGCCATCTCCCCCGCCGCCGCCGCAAACCCCATAGTGTCCGCGGGGCTGCCCTGCCAATTTTGGCGGGTGTTTTGTCACGTCTCAGACCTCCCCGGCTCCCGGTCCCGCGGACCCCTCGGATTCTCCCCCGACATCACCTCCGTCGCCGAGGTCTTGGAAGAACTGGTTCCGTCGCCGCCGTCCTCTGCGACAGCCGGCCTGGACGAGCGTCTATCGGGATTTGGGACGTTGGGCAATAATTGCCGCTCCGATCGGAATCGTCGCGGGACTCGGCGCGGCACTGTTCTACTACCTGATTACTCTGTTCACGGGAACCTTTCTGGTACAGATCGCAGGGCTTACTCTCCCTTCCGAGGGCACCACTACCGTCTCCCAACTCGCCTGGTCGAGCTCGTTCCCACGGATTCTCCTCGTTCCCGCGCTGATGATGGTAGGAGGTCTCGCCGTGGGAGCGATCATCTGGGGCGGTGCGTCCGAGGTCGCGGGTCACGGAACAGACGCGACCATCCGCGCGTTCCACAAGAACGCGGGAAAGGTTCGCGTCCGAGTACCGATCTTGAAGACGCTCGCGAGTGCGATTACCCTCGGCACCGGCGGAAGTGGCGGGAGGGAGGGCCCCGTTTCTCAGATCGGGGGTGGGTTCGGCTCCATCTGGTCCGATGTGTTCCGCCTCGGCGACCGGGATCGTCGAATTGCTCTCGCGACGGGCATGGGAGCCGGGATCGGAGCGATCTTTCGGGCCCCGTTGGGCGGCGCCGTCTATTCGGCTGAGATCCTGTACATGGGCGACTTCGAGCCCGAAGTGTTCGTTCCCGCGATCATTGCGTCCGTGGTCGCCTACTCGGTCTACTCGAGCATATTCGGCTTCGGCACGTTGTTCGCGACCTCACTTTCGAGCTATGCCTTCGACCCACGGCGGTTGCCCCTGTACGCGGTCCTCGGAATCGTCTGCGGCGCGGTGGGGATCTTCTTCACGTGGATGTACCACCGAACGGATGCCTGGTTTGGGTCGCGCCATTGGCCGCGCGTCCTGAAGCCGGTCGTCGGAGCGGCCGTCGCAGGGGCCGTCTTTCTCGGAACCTACTTCCTCCTTCCGGAGCAGGGTCACTTCGCCTCTCTCTCCTCCCTGTCCATCGGTTATGGCTTCGTCCAGGCCGTGATGCTCAACCAGCTCTCCTCGGGAAATTTCACGGTGGTGATTCTCGGGATTCTCCTAGCGGCGGTCTTCCTTCGAATGGTGATGACATCGTTCGTAGTCGGCAGCGGGGGGAGCGCGGGCCTATTCGGAACCAGTGTCGTCGTCGGGGCGTTCCTCGGGACGATGGTCGGCGGAATCTCTCACGACCTGCTGCCCGGCCTCGTCCCCCTCGAGGTGATCCCGGTCTTTTCGATCGTCGGCATGATGTCGTTCTTCGGGGGAATCTCGAAGGCGCCCCTCGGTGTGCTGATCATGGTGGTCGAGATGGCCGGTACGCTCACGATCCTCCCGGCGGCGATGCTTTCGATCTTCGTGGCCTATGTCGCCACTGGTCGAACCCACATCTACTCGGAGCAGATTCCCAGTCGTATCCAGAGCCCTGCACACCAGGAAGAATACCGGAACTACTTCCTGTCCGGGACCCCAATCGCGGAAATTGCGGCCCATGAGTCGGAGGCCGTCCCACCGTCGATGCGCGTGGGCGAGGCGGTGGATCTCGCGGTACTGAACGGGCGCTCGGTCCTTTCCGTGCAGGAAGGACAGACTTGGCTCGGAGCCGTCCGTTTGAAGGACCTCCTCGAGGTCCCAGCCGCCCAGCGAGCTGAGACCAGAATGGCCGACCTTGCTCGTCCAGTCGACCTGCTCCTGCCGGCCGACCTCTCGGCTGCAGACTCGCTGCGCCGCATGGAGCTCCAGGACACGAACGTTGCCGCCGTTCTCTCGGTCGAAGGACCGAGCCGTGTCATCGGTCTCGTGACTCGCCGGGGGATCCGAGCCCCCGATGTCAATTCAACCCCCCGGTCGCCCTCCGCCCGCTAACGACCTTCCCTGCCGGGCGGGTGAGTCACCCGGCCAGAATCGAGGTCGGAATCGAAGTCGTCAATTCGACCTACGGTCCTTCCAAAATTTGGGAAGCACCATTGCCCTTACCTGCCCGAATCGTGCTGTGGCGTCAGTTCGGCCCCGTGCCGCGGTGGTGCAGCCGACTTTCTCACTAAGATTATTTTGACAAAACTAAGAACTTCCCCCCGCGACCATCGCTCGACGATCGTCAACGGAGACACGAATGAGTGTCGAGTTGCTGAAGACCCTCCGTGTGGATCAGATTGTCGACGCTCGCGAGATGCCCTGCCCGAGACCACTCCTGGAGGCCAAGAAGGCGATCGGCATGGTACCGATGGGCGGGATCATCGAGGTGATTTCGTCCGACATCGGTACAACGCTGGACATCCCGGCATGGGCCTACAAGGTCGGACACCAATACCTGGGTATGGTCACCGAATCCGGAACTTGGAAGCTCTTCGTTCGGCGGAATAAGTGACCCCTGGGGCGCCCGAACCCACCGGTTCGCGGCGACTTCTACCCGAGGGCGGGTGCAAGCACAATTGCAATCACGATCCCTCGTGGGCAAGTTTCGAACGCTCGGTGCCGCGCGGTCTACCCAAACGACGCCCCGGGCAGATTTCGGATTTCTTTGGATGACAGGACCCTCCCCGTTCGGCACTGATTCTCAGTTCGACGTTCGACCCTGTGATATGTCGCACTCCCCATCCCTCAAACCACCGGCTAAAGAGCTGGTGGGAGCATTGCCGCGAACCGAGGAAGGGCCATGTCGGCGTACTTTGTTATGGGAGTCGATTGGACGGACGCGGCGATCGCCAACGAGTATCGGGTGAGGCTCGGACCCACGTTGGAGAAATACGGGGGCAAGACGCTGGTTGCGGGGAAGCCGGAAATTCTCGAAGGAAGGTGGCTCCCTCAACGTGTTGTGGTCATCGAGTTCCCGAGCATCGATGCCCTGCAGAAGTGGTACCGCTCGGACGACTACACACCGTTGATCGAATTGCGCCAGCGTGGTTCCAAGGGCGATGCGCTCGCGGTCCAGCCGTCGCCAGGGTGATTCACGCCAACTCGGGCCGCTGGGCTGGAAAGGGCCGGCAGGTCAGGCGACGCGCGAGAGGACCGTCAGAGCCCTGAGGGTGATCATCTTGCTCGGGCGCCCCGCCTCTTCGAACGACAGGGGGGCCGGGCGTTGCTTCGGATGGGCCGCATACCACTTGACGCCCTCGGGGTCCGGGTCGGGCTGAATTCCGTCGAGATTCCATCGCCCGTCGGGCCGCTGCTTCGAACGCAGGAGGTCGAGCGCGAACTTGAGCCGCGGGTCATCCCCGTAGCCCAGAGCGGTCAGAATGTCCAACCCGACCAGAAGGTCGTAGTAGTAGTGCACGGGCCAATGGAAACGATACCACGGCTCGTACCGGTCTCCTTGGACGTGAAGCTCGTGCTCGAGGTAATACTCGGCGCCCCGCTCGACGCAGGCCTGCATCGAGCCCGTCCACTTCGAGCGAGGAAACACGGCAAAGGCACCCAACCCTTCCCAAGCGTCCAACGAACGACTGGGGGCCGGGCCGTCCCTCCCGTACCGACAGGTCCACCCGCCCTTTGGGTGGGCGGTCTTGACCAGCCATTCGAGGGTCCTTCGGACTCGCGGGTCGTCTTCGTAGCCGAGAAGGATCAACGCCCGCGCCATGTTACCCGTGTAGCAATGGTGACCCTTCCCCTTCCCGAAACCCCCAACACCGCCCCCTTCGAGGGGAGACTTGGCCATCCAGTATTCGGCGGAGGCGCGGATCTCCGGGAGATTCCGCGTTGCGCCGAGGTCCGCGAGCGCGAGCATGTTCCAGTGAGTCCCGAGGAATCTCGGCTCGAGCCATCCTCGATCGCGAACCCACCAGCCCGCCGGGTCCCGCCGTCTCAGAATTTCCGCCACCCAACCTACGGAGGGTAGATCTGCCCGGGCATCGCGGACCTCCGGGTCTGTTGCACGCTTACCCTGAAGCTTGGTCAGGGCGAGATATCGAATCGATGGCTGGTCCTTCTCGAGAAGCCAATCGAGGGGCTTTTTGGATGCCACGGCGGCTCCGGTATCGCCGAAGCCGCATTAAATTTCGTTTCAAGCCGACTCGCGAAGAGCCGACGCGCGCGGGTCTAACAACAATCCCTCAGGACTGAAGCGGGACTAGCCACCCCTACCCGGGACGGACCGACTCCCGGACGGGTTGAAAGAAGCCGGTGGCAGGTCGGCCGCCCGCCGAAGCCGGGAGCACGCCCCACTCGCGGCGGGTTTTTTTCGCGACCTGGCCGTCCGCGGCCCGACCCGAGCCATGCCCTAGCACGAGGGACCGTGAAACCTATAGCCCCCTCGTTCGTCGACATCTCCAGTAAGAGCCGGGATCTCGATGGACCGATACCAACGAGTGCCCATAGAGGAAGAGAACCGCGAGGAGCGGGTCGAGAAGTTTGCACTGATCGACCACCCGTACACTCTCGAGGAGGCGGTTCTCGAGGGCCAACGCTGCCTCCAGTGCGCGATGCCCTACTGCATCCAGGGATGCCCGATCATGCAGGACGCGCGCGGGTACAACATCAAGGTCGGGGAGCGCGACTTCGACGCGGCGGCCCTGCTGGTCCTTCGCGAGAATCCGCTCGCTACCGTCCTCTGCAAGACGTGCTACCACTTTTGCGAGGACGACTGCATCATGGCCGGGCGGGGCGTCCCGATCGCGATCCGACACCTGAAACGGGCGGCGCTCGATTTCGGGAAATCCGACCTGCTCTACGTTCCCTCGAAACGGAAGGAGGAGCGAATTGCCGTCATCGGAGGCGGTCCGGCGGGCCTCATGGCCGCGTGGGACCTCGCCATCCGCGGCCATCCCGTCACGCTCTTCGAGGTGCAGCCCTTCCTCGGGGGTCAGATCAACACGATCCCGCGGTACCACTTGGAGGCGGACGACCTCGCGACCGACCTCGCCCGCTGGAAGAACCTCGATATCACGTTCGTCGCCGGGAAGAAGGCCGGCGTCGACTACACGCCGAAAAGCCTGCTCGAGGAGGGTTACGAAGCCGTCCTCGTCACGGTCGGCGCCTCGAAGGCCCGAGAGCTGGGGATTCCCGGCGAACATCTCGCCGGAGTCTACCACGCCCTTCCGTTCCTGCTCGCGATGAACACGGGTAGTGGCGGCTTGTTTGGACGCACGGGACGGCGGGTGGTCGTGATCGGAGCGGGGGACGTTGCGCTCGATGCCGCTCGGTCCGCCCGCCGCCTCTCGGGCGGCAGCGAAGTGATCCTCGCGTACCGCCGCGGGCCCGAGGACATGAAGGCGACGGAGGAGGAGAAGACCGGCGGGGAGATCGAAGGCATCAAGTTCGTCTTCTATCGGGCTCCCAAGGCCATCCTCGGTAGAGACCACGTGGAAGGACTCGTTGTGGAGAAGACCGAGCACGGTCCGGTCGACGCGAAGGGCCGCCGCACCCTGGTGGTCGTTCCCAACTCGGAAGAGACAATCGAGTGCGATATGATCGTGGTCGCCGTCGGCGAGGTTGCGGACGTCGAGGACTTCGACAAGGCTTACGACTTCAAGTTCGCGTCCATGGGGTGGCCCGAGGGCAAGAACGCGGACTGGATGACGGGGGTGGAGGGCGTCTTCGCGACCGGGGGGCGCTCGGTCGTCCATGCGATGGCCGCGGGAGAACGCGCGGCGGCCGCTATCGATGCCTATCTTGCGAAGAAGCACGGGCGTGCACCGGAGCCTCGACCCGACCCGTTCGGGGGCCCGACGCCCCCCGAGAAGCCTGCCGGGTACGGCGGACAGACCTGGACGCCGTAGGGTGGTTGGCCCGGCATTCCTGCCGCGCCGAGTGGTCGCGTCGCGCCGGAGCTTTGCCCGGTCGCGCTTTCGAAGAGACGGATGCTCGGCGAGACCTACCATTTGGCTGAGGTGCGCCGGTCGCCCGATCCCTTCGAGGTATTCTGGTATCCCTTGGAGGTCAGCTATTGAGGGCGTTCATCGGGAGCAGTAGCCCGCGTCGATACAGCCTTGGGGTTGGTCACGACCCGAACTCGGTGGAGATCCCCCGCCATGCCGTTCGACGAGCACCGGAAGAGGCACCGCGAAGAAGGCCCACCACCGTGCCGCTCGACGGTTCGATGGCACTACTGGCGGCCCAATTCACTCCCCGCGCGCATCGGGTGCACGCGGCGTTAGAGGATCATTCCGGAGCGAATGATCGGGGTCCCGTCGACCGAGATCTCGGCGCCGGCGAGGGAAAACCAGGTGAAGAACGTCGAGCGGTTGGTCCCGCGGAGAGATTTGTTCCCTCCGATTTGCAGGGATACAGAACCGCCCTCGACGGTCTCCAAGTTGGGCACGTCATGGACGGCCGGGTTCAGCCCGAACTTGAGAATGCTGGTCCGGTCCTTGCCCGCCGTGCCGTTCTTGTACTGACGGGCGAACTCTTCCGCGCCGTTCTCGAGGGACCACGCGGTAAGCCTTCCGTTGGCGAATTCGAGATTTCCCCCCTCGTGCCAGTTCCACCAGATATTTGTTCGACGGTTGGCGCGGAAGCTCCCCTCCGCGGTTTTGGAGTCGAGGGCCGCGTCGACGGTCCCGGCGGGGACCTGCTGGAGCATGCCCGATGCGGGGTCTCCCTTGGTCCACGCATGGGGCATCCCGTCGATCACCCGTGAGGGGAGTCCGGCCAAGGCGACCTCTAGGTCGGTTCCGTTCGGGTGGGTGATCCGCACCTTCGTCCCGCGGGAGAGCACCCTCGAGAGCCAAGCTCCGCTCTTGGCCAACTCTTTCGGGTCGACGAGTGAGGCCCGCAGCATGTCGTCATCCCACTGGGCGCGGTCCACGCACCATTGACGGGCGCGGGCCTCCGACACGAACGCGGTGGTCATCCGCACCCCGCGAAGCCCAACCTTCCTCGCGACCCCATACCAAGGCCAGTTCCAGGCGAACGCCTCGTTGCCGGGCTTGTCGGGGAGCTTCTCCATTCGGTCGGTGTCGCCCGGACCCCAAAAATTCACGTACACGTCCGCGGCCTTCAGGGCCGCCCACTCCGGCGCACTCGACCGGCCGAGGAGCTTGCTCTGTTTCCGGTCGAAAGTACGCCACCACGCGTCCTCGTCGCTGTATTCGAAGAGGACCAACCCTCCGACTCGCCGGACCTCATCGACCATGGCCGAGGCCAACGGCATGGTGTGCTCCCAAGACTCGATAATCACGTTCTCGCCCGGTCGGATCTTGAGGTACTTCGTGACGATGTTGCGGGCAACGTCGCGCTGAAGCTTCGAGGGAGTTCCCGGCATTGTTCTGGTCCCGATTCGACGGACCTACTTCTAACCCGCGACGGGACCGCCTCGATCCGGCAGGTGGGCCCAACCGGCATTGCGCAACCTTCCCTGGTGGGTGCCGTAGAGAGGAAGGGAGGGGAACCCCGCGTCCGCTGGTAACCCTCCTTCCACTCCGCGTGTATAGCTCATATCCTCCGGTGGGGCCGAATGGGGCATGAAGCAAATCCACGTTTGGCCGAACCACATCCGTATCCCGCACATCGACCTTGTTCTGCCGCGCGCCCGGGAGGAGCCACTCTCCCTCACGCTGAGCTACCTTTCGCGCCTGGGTCTCGATACGCGTGCCGAGAACGTCGTTGTCCACGGCGACGTTCGCGCGAACTGAATCCGCGCCCCGCGCTCGGCCCTGATGACGGGCGATCGAGGTACGTAAGGTCGACCGAGTCGAATCGCGCGGCCGCGCCGCATCGTTCCGCGGCACGTCGCTGGTGCGCCAATTACGACGTGGTGGGCGGCAAGGTCGGCGGCTCTTTCGCAAGCGCGACCGGGATCATCATCCCGGCGGCCACGACCGCCAAAACCGCCGAAACCAGGAACGCCGGCGGCGCCGAGTAGGCGGTCCAGATGGCACCGACGGCCACCGATCCTACGAGAGAGGTGGTTCCTCGGACCCCTCCGAACCATCCAAACGCCCTCCCGACGGAATCGGAGGTCACTGCGCGACTGATCCACGCCGATTCCGCGACGTCCAGGAGGGATACCTGGATCCCGGCCACGAGGAAGGCGAGGAAGGCACCGAAGATTCCGGGTGCGGTGATGAACAGCACGTCGACCGGAACGAACAGTAGATAGCTCACGGCCACGAGGCCCGTCCGAGGAAATCGGTCGGCGAGAATGCCGGCGGGGTAGGCCATCCCCGTGTAGACCAGGTTATAGAGGAGGTAGGCGAAGAGTGACACGACGATGGCGCCGGTGACCCCGGCCCCGGGAGCTCCGGTGAGCGCCGTGCCGACTCGAAGAAGACCCAGCAGGATATTGAAGAACGCCAGACCGAAGATTCCGCTCGCCACCAGATACCAACGAAACCGGGAGGGGAAGGGTGGGGCTGCGCCGTTCGACCTCCTCAATTCTTCATTGGTCCGCACGGGCCGATCGTGGACATAGCGATAGAAGAGCAGTACCGCCACGATGCCCGGGATCACGCTCAGGACGAAGATCGAGCGGAACCCTCCGACGCCGTTGGTGATGACGACGTATGCAGCCGAGATTGTCCCGGCGATCGCTCCCAAGGAGTCGAAGGTTTGTTCGAGCCCGAACGCTCGGCCCGCGCCCATCGTTTGGGCCGCCTCCGAAAGGATCACTCTCTTGATGGGCTGGCGCTCGCCCCGAGCTCCCCACGCCAGCACCCTCAAGCATGCCGCGTAGGGCCAAGCCGTCGCGAGCGAGATAAGGCCGTGCGCGGTGGTCGTGGTCGCGTACCCTGCTGTCCCGGCCGCCTGGCGATTGGCTCGGTGCGCGAGGCGACTCCCCGAGACGAACTGAACCATGCTTTGGGCGAAGACCGCGACGCCCTCGACGAGACCGACCACGAGGGGAGAAGCGCCCAAGTCGATCGATAGGAAGAACGGGATGATCGGCAGGAGCATCTCGTAGCTCCAGTCCGAGAACAGACTAGTGATGGAGATCGCCCAAACATTGTGGGGGACCCGAAGCCCCCAAGGCTTCGGCGGTTCGGACCCTCGGGCCCCCGGTCCCATGTCGGGCTCGCTTACGGGACGACGAGGACCGGGCGTCCCGCGTGGGAGAGCACGGCGGTGGAGACGGACCCCAGCAAGAGACGGGCCGGCCCGCGCAGGCCGCGGGTTCCGACGATAATGAGATCTGCATTCACTTCAGCGGCAGCCTCGATGATGACTCGGTCCGGAGCGCCTTCCCGCATCCAAATCGTGGTCGGAACCCCCACCGTCCCCGCATAGCGTCGAACTTCTCCGAGGGCGGCGGCAATCGCCGCGGCCTCTGTGCCCTGTGCTTCTTCCGTGCGCGGCTCCGCAACCGCGCGCGGCGTCTCACTCGCGTTCACGATCCAAGCGGCCGCCCCGGCCGCATGACCCCACGTGAGGGCGAGCCGAACGGCGCGTTGAGCCGCATCGGACCCATCGAAACCGACGAGAATTCGCTTCGGTCCATCCACCGGGAGCCGTCGAGCCGTCGAATTCTCCAATCGTCACCCCCCCCTCGAAAGGTACTGTTCAGCGGCGGCCCGGGACTCCTCGTCCGCTGGGACGGTCGGCTGCGGTCGGCCCCTGTCGAGCTGAGCCAATCCGGCCTCAAGGGCCTTCACGCGGAGCGCCAGAATGAAGTTATCCTGGTAAAAGTGAGCGGCCGCGATCGTCAGCCGAGCGCGTTCCCGGGCGCAGTCGGCGAGGGCCCGCGCGATCTCGCGCAGCCTCACTTCCGGCGGTGCCGAGGCGACTCGGGCCCCAAACGCTCCCGCTTCGGGGACCGGGAGTACCGGGAGTATACTCTCCAGCCAAACCCAGAACCCTTCCGCGCCCACCGTCTCGACGTCAATCCATGGCAGCAACTGCTGCCGGGTCTTGGCGGCCGGGGCCCATTCGGTCCGCGACGGCTCCCAACGCTTCGGTGATTCCGTAGGGTCGTGCACGTTCTGCCTCGTAGGGGTCATCGGCAGGGTGCTGCGGTTCCCGCCCGTCCCGAGACGGGAGGTGGCTGACCCCACAGCCGAGCGAGACTAGGCTCGTGAGTATTTTACGAATGCTCGCTCAACACTAGCCGAGAGCAGCTTTTCGCACTCCCGGTCGTGTGACTTCGGCGCCTCACGACGGGTGTGTCATACTGGCGACGCGAGCGGAACGGGGAGGTTTGCCGCGTGGTTGGCTTCCGTCGACAGGCTCGGGGCGCCGCAGTCCAACCATGGGAAGGGCGGGCGGTAGGGGTCGGGTCCAACTAGGGTTCGACTCCGGTTCCAACCCGTTCCATCGCGCTGACATTGAAGGGACCGGACGGAAAGATGCTCTCCGTCGCGCAGCCACGATTAAATACGGGATTGCCTGACACGAAGACGGCGGAGGCGTCCGCCGGCCGAACTCTCGGCAAACCGCCCATGGGCCAATGACGCCTACCCTCCCGAAACGGGGTAGGCAAAGATGGACGCAACCGCACAGGTCGTCAACATACTGCAGGCGGCCACCGTCCTGCTTCTCGCGCCGCTCATCGCGGGAATCTCGGCTCGGGCGAAAGCCTGGACCGAGTCCCGACGGGGGCCGTCAATTCTCCAGCCGTACCGGGACCTCGCGAAATACCTCCGAAAAGAGACCCTCCTTCCGGCCGGAGCATCCCGAGTTTTCGTCTGGGCCCCGATCCTGGCGTTCGGAGCATACGTCACGATTTCGATCGTCGTTCCTATCATCACCCCGTATCCCATCCCCTTCGCCTCCACGGTCGACTTCCTCGGGGGCGGGCTCCTGTTCGGCCTCGCGGGGACGCTGGCGGCGCTCGCGGCCCTGGATGCGGGCAGCAACTACACCGCGCTCGGCGTGAGCCGGAGCCTTTCGTTCGCGGCGCTGGCGGAACCGACCCTCATCGTGGTATTCTTCGCGGTCGCGGTGATCAGCGGAACGAACAACCCGTACGTAACGAACAATCTGCTCGCCTCGAACGTTTCGGTCTACCTTTCCGCCACCCACCTTCTCGTCACGGCGGCGTTCTTCCTCCTGCTCCTCGCGGAAACCGGAAAGCTTCCGGTCGAAAGCTCCGGACTGATGGAGTTCGGCATGTTGGAGGACGCCCGTTCGTTCGAACACTCCGGCCCTCTGCTCGGGATCTCCCGGTGGAACGGCTGGATGAAGCAGTTCCTTCTCTACTCCGTCTTCCTCAACGTCTTCCTCGTCCCGTGGGGAATGGTCAGCGCCCCCACGGTGGGCGGCGCGGTCGAGAACCTGGGCCTGTTGATGGTGAAGCTGCTGTTCCTCATTGGTGTCATCGTACTGGTCGAGGCGACGGTTGCCAAGGTTCGGCTGTTCAAGATTCGGGATTTTCTCGCCCTCTCCTTCTCCCTCGCCCTCCTTTCGGTCTTCGCGTTCGCGGTGCTGGGGGTGCCCTAACTGCTCCCCTCGACCGAGGTGGTGGGCCTCGTGGGGGTTGGCATCCTCCTCACTGCGCTCTATCTGCAATCCGAGTCGTTCGTCGCTCCGCTGATCCCGGCGATCGCGCTCCAATCGCTCGTGATCGCCGGGCTGTTGGGCTGGCTCGCATGGACACAGCAGAGCGTGGACCTCGCCGTGGTCGCCGGCGTGGTGGTCGTGATTCGGGTCGTCGGAATACCCTGGGTGCTCCGACACCAGATCAAATCGTTTCGATGGAAGGTCCGGGAGATCCACGCCTCGCACCGTGTGACCGGACACGCCCTCGCCGCGGTCAGCTTCGCCATCATCGCTTGGTTCGTCTTCGAGGAGACGCTCGGGCCGTCCTTCCCATCGCCGTCGTACGCCCTCCCGTTCGTCCTGCTCATTCAAGGCCTCCTGATGCTCGCGACGCGGTCCAACACGTTGGTGCAAGTCATCGGGTATCTCGAAGAGGAGAACGCGATCGTGTACGCCGCGGCCATCTTCGCGAGCGGTTTTCCGCTCTTCGTTGAGGTCGTGGTCTTCCTCGATGTTCTCGGGGTCGTTCTGGTCGGCATTATTCTCTCCATTCAGCGCGACGTCACGGGGACCCTCGAAGAAGGTCAGGAGGATGCGCTCGCGGGATGACGCCCACCGGTCCCGTCCTCTGGCTGTTCATCGTGCTCGTGGCCCCCGCCTCGGGCGCGATACTCGCACTGATCCCCCACCCGCGCGCGAGCGAATGGGTCGCGAGAATCGCGGCGATCACCACCCTGGCCGCGGCGCTCGCGCTCTTGGTCACATCGGCGACCGGTCGTTGGGGTACCTACCTCGGAATCGACCAGCTGAGCGACGTGTTCCTGGTCATGGTCGCGGGGATCTACGCCACCTCGACGTGGTATTCCCGTCGGTACCTTCGAGCGGTCCACCAACCCTACCTGACGGCGTCGACGTACTACGCGTTGCTCGGCGCGTTCGCGTTCGCGATGCTGGCGACCCTGGTCGTGACCGACCTCGGCCTGATGTGGATCGGGCTGGAGGGGACCACGATCGCGAGCGCGCTCCTGATCGTCCTGGAGAGAAAGACGACCAGCGTCGAGGCCGCCTGGCGGTACACGATCATTGCGTCTGCCGGCCTGACGATCGCGCTGTTCGCGCTGATCTTGCTCTACAGCTCCACCGGCACGCTGGACGCCTTCGAGCTAGCGGCCGCCCCTCCCGCCCTCTCCCTGCCAATCGAGATGGCGGTCGCGCTCGCGCTGGTCGGTTACGGGACCAAGATCGGCCTGTTCCCGATGCATGCCTGGCTTCCCGACGCCCACTCGGAGGCTCCTTCTCCGGTCTCGGCGATGTTCTCCGGCGTGCTCTTACCGACTGCCCTCTATGCGTTCGTGAGAGTCTACCGGGTGCTGCCGTCGCCTGCGCCTGTCGCCCTTTCCGACCTCGTGCTCGGTTTCGGGCTCGCGACGGCCCTCGTGGCCGCCTTCCTCCTCCAACGTCAGAGATCGTTCAAACGGCTGCTCGCGTACTCGAGCATGGAAGTGATGGGTCTCGCGATCACCGGGATAGCGATCGGCGGGATCGCCCTCTACGGTGCCCTGATCCTTCTCGTCGCCCATGCGTTCGCGAAGTCGGCGGCCTTCTACTGCGCGGGCAACGTCCTCCAAGAGACCGGGACCACCCGGATCGACGAGGTGCACAATCTCGGGAGGAGACTGCCGTGGACCGGAGCCGCCTGGGTCCTCTCCGGCTTCGGCGTTACGGGGGCTCCTCCGTTCGGGACTTTCCTCGGAGAACTCCTGATCGTAGTCGGAGCGCTCGCCACGGGCGACATCGCGCTCGCCGCGGTCATCGTCGTCGCGATCCTGGTCGCGTTCCTCGGCCTGAACTCCCAGATCGGCCGGATGGTGTTCGGGGGACGCGGCGCCGAGGGTTCTCCGGCGGCAGGGCGGTCCTCCGAGGGCGGAATCGCGGTCGCGTATCTCAACGTGGGTGTCGCACTTGCGCTCGGCGTCGTCAGTCTTCCATACCTGACGGACGCCATCCGCGCGGCGGCGAGCGTTCTCGGGGGGTCGGTTCCGTGACGTCCCCTCGGTGGAAGGTCGTCGCTGGCACGGACCTCGATCTCTCGGCTCCGGAGTTGGCGCCCGCGTACCAAGCGGTCGATGGAACCTTGGCAATCCACAATGACTACGCGGCGGGGATCTCGATCCTGTCGGAGGGCCAGCTGCCGCCCCCGCGGAGTGCTCCGTTCACTTTCTGGCGCAGCGAGGGTTCCCCCCGCCCGGGACCGTTGGCCCCATCCCAGTCGATCGACGGCTACGGGGTGTTCACGTTCCCCTACGGTCCGGTATCGATGGGGGTTCCGGAGGCGGGGCGCTTCGACGTGCGAACCTACGGGGAGCGGATCCTCGACCTCGTACCGCTCGGTGGGTTCAAATCCCGTCACATCGCTGCCTCGGTGGTCGGGCTCCCGGTACGGGATGCGGCGCTCCGGATCGAGCGGTTGGCGGGTCATGTTTCGCCGGCGCACGTGGCGGCGTTCCTCGCGGCCGCCGAGAGCGCTCAGGAGCTCGAAGTGCCACGCGAGGAGCTCTGGATCCGGGCCCTGGGGCAGGAGCTCTCCCGGATTTACAACCACGTCCACGGCATCGCCCGGGTCGCCGAAGCGGCATCGCAAAACGTCGGCCTGGCCCAGTCCCATGCCCTCGCGGAGGATGTCCTCCGCCTGCAGGGCCGGCACTTCGGTCACCGGTGGCTCTTTGGTGCGTTTCTCCCCGGCGGCCCCCCGCGACAGCTCTCCTCCAACGACCGCGCAAAGCTCGCCACCGCACTGAATGGTCTGTCCGCGGATTTCGAGGAGTTGTGGGAGCTGTTCCTCGAGTCCCGAACGTTCGTCGACCGGATTCAGACAACGTGCCCCGTGTCTCGCGAGCAGGCCATTGAATGGGGAGCCGTGGGCCCCACCCTGCGCGCCACCGGGGTCGTGTGGGATGACCGACTCCGCATCCCGGCTCCGCCGTACGACGACTTGTTCGTCTCGACCCCTCGTGAGACCGGAGGTGACGCACTCGCGAGAGTGGTGGTCCGGGCGGAAGAGGTTCGGGCGAGCCTCCTCCTCTTGGAGCAATTGATCGAACGGTGGCCCGGAGGGGCTACATTGGTCGAACCGTCGCCGCCCCCGGTGGCCCCGCGTCGGGGGATCGGTCGGGTCGAAAGCCCGGGCGGCGACCTGGTCTACGACGTCCGGATCGACGACGCCGGCCGGGTCGAAGCGCTCGGCCTGCGGACCGCAAGCGACGCCAACTTCCCGCTCTTCTCAATCGGAATGAGAGAGGCGGTCTTCACGGACTTCCACTTCGCCTTCGAGAGCTTCGGGCTCTCCTTCTCCGAGACGGATGGCTGAGCCGCGATGACGAGTTGGGTTGGCCGAGCGGTGCGAAGGGGCATCCTTTCATCGCACTACCCGCAGTCTCCGGCCGCTTCGGAGGAGGTCCCCGTAACCGGGCGTCCGCCCGTCGCGGGTCCCGAGTCCCTCGGCACCCCCACGAATCCGGGCGTCTGCCCGGTCGGGGCGATTTCGGTCGGTAGCGTGGACCAGGGTCGCTGTATCCGGTGCGCTCGGTGTTGCGCCGAGGGGTTCGCCTTCGTCGGGGCGGTCGAGGCCGCGACACGCCGCCGCAACGACCTGATCTGGAACCCGGGCGAGCGAGCACCGCTCGCGGCGATCGACGCTCCGCTTGCGAAGCTGGGTCGATCGCTCCACGTGTTCATGATCGACGTGGGGAGTTGCAACGCCTGCAATCTCGAGGTCTTCGCGCTCACGAATCCGTACTACGATGCGAGCCGACTCGGAATCTTCTTCACTAACTCGCCCCACCATGCGGATGTCCTGCTCGTGGTCGGGGCGCTTACCGACAACATGGCCCCGGCCCTCCAGCGGGCCTACGATGCGCTTCCGGAGCCCAAGGCGGTGGTGGCCGTAGGCGCATGTCCGATCAGTGCGGGTGTATTCCGGGGGTCGCCGGGCGTTCGAGACTCAATCACAGCATCCATTCCGGTCGACATCTTCGTCCCGGGCTGTCCTCCCCCGCCGGTCGCCGTTCTTGACGGCATTCTCCGTCTATCGGGTCGCAGCCGTTCCGGCGCGGAGGCAAAATGATCTCTGGGTCCGGCCTCGTGCTCACGGTCGCCCTCGCCGGATTTTTCGCGGGCGCCGCGGTGGCGCCGTTGGGCCGACGCCTCTCCTATGCCGTCGCGCTGGTGGGTTCTCTCCTCTTCCTCGCCGCGGGAGTCATGGCCCTCGCTTTCGGGTCTTTCGTGGGTCCGAGCTGGACCGACCCGATCGGCGGGGTAGAGACGATCTCCCTCGACGGACTCTCGGGCTTCTTCGCTGTCGCCGCCGGCCTCGTATGGTCGGCCACCTCGGCCTACTCCCTGTGGTACGACCAGCGGCCGTCGTCGCTCCTCGCTGCGGCCTATTGTGCGACGCTCGGCTCGATCGCTTTGCTGATCGTTTCCACCGACCTGGTCTTCTTCCTGATTGGCTGGGAAGGGATGACGATCGCGGCCTACGCGATGATCCTCCAGGCCGTCGGGCGGCGCGATCGAGTGTTCTCCGCGGCGTTCGTCTTCCTGGCCTTCGGTGAGGCGAGCACCTTGCTCGTCATCGTGGCCCTTGCGGCGCTGCGGGTCGCCAACGGCTCCTTCGAGGAGCTCCCCGTCGCCGCCGGCTCCGCGATGGCGAGCCTCGTCTTTGTCGCGGCGCTCCTCGGCTTCGGGCTCAAGATGGGCGTCGCCCCCTTCCACATGAGCGAGTGGCTGCCCATCGCGCACTCGTCCGCTCCCTCGAACGCCTCGGCGGTGTTGAGCTCGACCCTGACCTTGGCCGGCGTCTACGGCCTTTTCCGAGTGGTCAGTCTGCTGCCCTCGCCCCCCGCGTGGTGGGGCGCCCTCACCCTGATCGTCGGGGCGATATCGGTTCTCCTGGGCGCTCTCTTCGCGGCGGTCAGCGAGCACACGAAGGGACTCCCGGCCTACTCAACCATCGAGAACAACGGGCTGATCCTGGTCGCGTTCGGTGTTGCCCTGATCGCCCGGTCGGAGTCCCTCCCGGACCTGTACGCCTTTGCTCTCTTCGCGGCCTTCTTCCAGGCCCTGGTCCACGCGGTGGCGAAGACGGCCCTGTTCTTGTCGGCCGGTTACGTGGAGCATACCGCCCACTCCTACGACCTCAATTCGATCGAGGGGCGGTCGAAGGACAGGGGCCGGACGGCGTTCCTGGGGACGGCGGCGGCCACGTTGAGCCTCGCCGCCGCTCCCCCTTTCGCCGGATTTGTCAGCGAGTGGATGATCTTGGAGGCGCTCTTTCAATCCTACCGGTTCAGTTCGACCTACCTGCAGTTCATTGGGCTCCTCGCCGGTGCGGCCGTAGCCCTCGCCGCGGGATTGATCGTGGTTGCGATGCTCAAGTTCCTCGGCTTCGCGTATCTCTGGCGGCCGCGGCCCACCGTCTCCGGCGAAAAATCGACGGGATTGGCCGCGGTGGTTTGTGCGGTCGGAGCGGTCGTCCTCGGATTCGGGGTCGCGGCTCCTTGGGTACTAGGGGCCATCGCGCCCGCCGTTTCGGCGTTCGCCGGCAGCTCTATTTCGGCCCCCGTGGGTGGTCTCCTGGACGTCCCCAACGGTTGGTCGATATTGTCCGGGGCGCCGTTCGGCATTCTCTCGCCCCCCATGGTCCCGCTCGTCATCGCCGCCGGAAGTGCGGTCGGGCTGGGTTACTTCCTTCTGGCACGCCCCCGCCGGCAACGGCGCGTCGATCCGTGGATGGCGGGCAGCGTGCCCGGTGCGGCGGGGGAAGTCTACAATTCCTTTGGCTATTCGACGGGCCTTCGCATCATGTTCCGTTCTTTCCTCGGGACCCGCGAGGTCCGGTCGGAACGAGGGTCCCTCGTCACTGCTGGACTCGCGACACCGAAGTCCTACAACGTTGAGTTCGAGGTGCTGGATGTGTTCAAAGCATTCTACGACGGACTGGTTCGTTTCGGGGAGGGCGCCTCTTCCGTGCTCAAGACCGCGATCATGCCCGGGCGGTTGGGGCGGTACCTGTCCTACGTGCTTGCGGCAGTGCTCTTCGTCGTTATCTATACAGCAGCGACGCTTGGTTGACCGGCAGCGGACGAGGTCCGCCTCCCTCCCTCCGGACCGGCCGACGGCCCCGATCGTGGACGTCGGGTGGCTCGTCGGAATTCGCCCGAGGATACGTCACGGAGTCTCTGCCGGGGAGGGTGTGAAGCTACCCTGGCACGCGGTCGACGCTCCCGGCCGGACACCGAACCCGTTCGGACGGCCGAACAGTTTCGGGTCTCCGTAGTTAGCTGTACCGCCGTCTATCATCCAGAGGCGCGCGATGGGAGTGGCCTTCATCGCTGAGTCGTCGACCCCCGTCGCGGGAAGGTGCCGCTGCGGGACGGACATCCAGCCGGGAGACAAGGTCCTGCGCGTGGAGTCGATCACCCCCGTCTCGGAAGTACTGTTTCGGCGTCAGATGTTCTGCTCCGCGCGATGCGTCCGCATGTTCTGCCTCGAATCCATGGAGACGCTGGCCGCGCTCGATACGCCCAGTTCGGCTTCGGTGGTGAGCGACATCCACGAGCTCTATGCGGGCGTCGCCGAACTGTTCGCCGAGACGCTCGAGACACTCTCGTGAGCGAGTCGCCCCGATGCAGATGCGACTGCTCGGGGGCGCCCACAGAAATGGCTGAGTAGGGCCATGGCCATGCGCCCCCGGCTTCCCGCTCGTGGCGCCCAATCCAATTTCCGCACCGGCCGCATTCCGCTGTCCAAATTGCGGTGCGCCGGAGTCGGCCACTTCGGCCTACTGTTCGACATGCGGGAGTCGTCTCGGTACGTACCCGAATCCTCCCCCGCCCAGCTGGGGTTCGGGTGCCTCTGGCGCCACTCCGAAAGTTGCGCCGACCCCCAACGAAGCCTACCCGAGGACCTTGACCGGTCTCCTTCTCCTGCTCATCGGGTTTTTACTGATCTGGGTTCCGGACGTCAGTTTCGTCGGTGACCTCCTCATCTTCATCGGCATCATTTTCCTCTGGCTCGGCCGGCACGAGTTCGCGGAGCCGCACCCGCGCAACGTCGTGCGGGGCTCTCTCCTGGTTCTCGCCTCGATCCTCCTCGCGGTCGGGCTCGCGATCTGGTTCGTCGCCGCGATCGTCGGCGCCGCATTTTCCGCGGGACCCTCCGCGACACCGTCTTCGCTCTCCGCTTCGATCACGTCTGCGTTGGGCGTGTTTGTTGTCGGGGCTATTGTTCTAGAGATCCTCCTTCTGTTGGGAGAGATCTGGATCGTGTATGCCCTGGCCGACCGCGTGGTTCGGGAATTGCTCTGGGCCGCGTTCGCCGCTCAGATGGCGATCAGCGTGATCCTTCTCGCGATAATTTATCCCCGCATATCCGGCGTGGTGCAACAATCGGTCAATGGCACGGCGGTGAACACGGGCCCGATCACTGCGTTTCAGACCCAGATCGAGATCTACTCTCTGTTGAATGCGATACCCGCGCTCATGTTCGCCTACTCGTTCTATCAAATCCGGGAGAGGCTGAAGCGGGAACCCGTCACGGCCACGGTTACTCCGGCATAAGCCCAGAGAATTGCCCCGAGCGCAGAGGTCTGCTTCGAGCGGAGACGTGGCGGGGCGCGACGACCCGGCGCCATCGTCCGAGGGCCGCGTTCGAGTTCCGCACCGGGAGAGCCCTCGGTGTTCGCAGGTCCGATGGCATGGATATCTCAATCGGGCCGGAATGTTTGATATCGCATTGAGTTACGTATTTAGTAACTTTAATGTATGTCTGACATGTAGCTGAATCATGGGCGTCCGCTCCCTCTCCAAGACGGAGGCCAGGGTAGTCCTCTCCTTGGAGGCCGAGCACGCGGACTTGGTCACGCTCGATGAGATACGCAAGCGGGCAAGGGTGTCACCCGGGTTTGCCCGCAAATTGGCATCCGACTTGGTACATCGAGGCTGGCTCCAACGGGTGCGACGGGGGTCCTACCTCCTAAACCCGAGTGGTCATGGTCCGGACGCTCTTCCGGACACCGACCCGCTTCGAATCGGAAGCCGGCTCGTCGAGCCGTACTTCTTCGGGTTCGCAACCGCCGCCGAGCTCGAGGGGCTCTTCCCTCAGGCCAGCCGGGTGTACTACCTCGTGACCACGTCGCGTTGGGCACCCGGCTCCGACCGAGGCCGCCGATTTCGAGTGATTCGAGTCGTGCCGGCCCGGTTCTTCGGTTATCGGACCGCTCGGCGCCGGGGCGTCGAGCTAAGGGTAAGCAATCGTGAGCGAACTCTCCTCGATTCCCTCAATCGTCCCGAATTTGCGGGGGGGATGGCGGGGGTGGCTCAGATCTTCGCCTTGGCCAAACCCAAGCTCAATTGGGGGCGGTTCGGCTCCTATCTGGACCGGTTTGGCAATCGCAGCCTCACCCTGCGGGCCGGATTCTTGGCCGAACACCTTCGCCCCTCGCTTCCCCCGCCGGTCCCGTGGGTTCGGCCGAGGCTCGCCCGCGCGGAGGAGCCGTACGTTCCCTTGGGACCCCCGAAAGTGCACGGCCGGAGGGGGAAATGGGACTCCCGTTGGCACATCATCCAGAATGTTCCGGAGTCGATCCTCTTCGCCGAAGGGAGAATCTCGTGATCCCGCGCGCCGCGGCGAATCGATTCGCAAACCGGATGGGAGTCGACCTGCACATCGCGCAGCAGGAAGCGGTGTTGCTCTATGCCCTCGATGCGCTCGCCGCTCGAGGCATCGTCGACCGCCTCGTGTTCAAGGGCGGTACCTACGTCCGAATGATGGTTACCGGGGACGCGGGCCGATTGAGCGAGGACCTCGACTTCACCAACAACGGACTCCCCGACGACCCGCAGGCTATCCTGGATGCGGCGTTCTCAGCGCCCCACTTTGGCGTTCAGTTCCGAGTTGTTGAGCCCTATCGCACGACGGCCCGGAATTGGGCCTGCGGCGTGGAGTATGAACACGAATGGGATGCGGGGCGGTTTCGATTTGAGATCAGCTACCGGGAGGCTCCCTTCCTGCCCCCCCGGCGGTGGCGACCTCTCGAGCAGCTCTACTTTTCTGAACTGCCCTTCCCGCTCCCCGAAATCCCCAGCCTTCGACTCGAGGAGGCCATCGCGGAAAAGTTGCGAGCGATCCAGCAACGGGCCACGGAACGTGACCTCTACGACGCGTCCCGATACGGTCAGAAGGGGTTTGACCAGGACCTGGTTCGGCTGCTCTCGGTCGGAAAGCTGTGGAACGACCGGCAGGCCCTGGACCCGGACGGCATCCTTCGTACACTGGCCGTCGGCCGGAAGGAGTGGCCGGACCTAGACCGGCTGATCGGAAGGTCCCGACGACAGAACTGGAACCGGCTCGTGGGAGAGGCCGCGCAACGATTTTCGTTCCTGCGCGATCTGACCCCCTTTGAGAGGGAGCTGGCGCTTGACGCGCGGCGTCATCAGCTCCGGGCACGATTAACAGAAGCTCTGCGAACGTATGCGCCGGGACCCTAGTATCGAAAGTAAGCCCAACAACCGTCGCACCTGGAGGGGGCCCCGGCCCCCGGGGGGGACGCCCCGGAGCGCGACCGAGTCGTCGGGACCCCAGATTGAAGAACCCTCAAGAGATTCCCGGGTCTGCGGCCGCACGAGGGCGGATGTCGGGGGCAGTTCGATCCAGAGGGCCGCTTCCAACATTCGCCGTCGCGGTCGTTTTCGTCCTGCTCTGTGCATCTCTCCCCTCGGCCACGTTGGCCCCAAAGACGGGCGGGATATCGCTGGCCAAGGGTGCTTCATGGGACCGACCGAACGAAGTCGATCAGATCCCTCCGTGCGTCGAAGCGGAGGGAGGAAACCTGCCGACCTGCGGCGCGTTCGAAGCCGTCTATGACCCCGTCGACGGGTATGTTCTCGGGTACTCCATTTGCATGGTGTCCAACACGGTCTACGGGTCCTGCACCTGGAAGTACTCCGACGGCATCTGGACCAACATCAACCCCTCGAGCGGTCCGCTGCCTCCTCCGCTCGTCGAGGAGAGCTTCGTCTGGGATTCGGCGGACCGTTGCGCCGTCCTCTTCGGGGGCCTGGACTACACCGGGGGCGTATTGAAGACGGTCTGGGAGTTCAAAGGAGGAGTCTGGACCAACCTCACGAACGCGGTCTCGCCCGCCGGCCGGTTCACCTTCTTCACACGCGCCGCTTACGACAGCAGCGACGGATACGTTGTTTCGGTCTGGCAGAACTTCGGGCTTCCGGCGGGGGTGAGCTACACCTTGACCTTCCGGGCCGGGGTGTGGACCAACGTGACGAACAGCTCGAATGAGTCCGGCCTTCCGCTGGAACCGACAGCGGCGGACGCCCCTCTCGACAACGGGGCTCTCTTCTTCGGAGGTTTCAATGGTTCCCCGCGGAACTCGACGAACGAAACCTGGCTCTTCTCGGAGGGGAGTTGGCGCGAACTTCCCTTGGCCCACGCGCCGCCGGTCCGGGTGGGGGAGTCCATCGTGTACGATTCGCTGGACGGGTATGATCTCTTGGTGGGCGGCGCCGCACTCGCATGCGAACAGGGCAATCTGTGCCCGCTCTCGGACGAATGGACGTTCGCCCACGGTCGATGGACCAACGTAACCTCGACCCTGCGAGGCAATCCGCCCGTCGAAGCGGACGGAGTCCTGGTCACCGACCTTGCCGACGGATACGTGCTCGAATGTCTCGGCTATGCCGGTGTTGACAATGCGACGGGGTACGAGATCCCCCAACTCACGATCTACACATACCTCAACGGCACTTGGACCGAGAGCATCTCCCCAGCCAGCCCCGTGATCTCGTGGGATTACCTGGGCCTTTTGATCGTCGTTGGAATCGCCGGTCTGGTAGGCGTGGCCTACGGACTGCGGCGGCGAAAAGACGGTCCAAACCGGCCCCCCTCCGATTGATACCTCCTCAGGGGCCGAGGTCGAAATGGCGCGACGACGACTTCGATTCCCCTCCACCTCAAGGTTTTTGGACCGGGAGTTTGGACTGACAGCTTCGAGACCATGCCGGACGAATCGGAGCGCCCGCGCTTTCGCGAACATTTACACGAAATGCGAGAGTCCTTGGGCGGAATTGGAAAGGACGTAGCGATCGATGTTGCCCACGCGCCGCACCTCGCCAAAGAGGGAGCCAAGAACACGATGGCCCGGGCGGCCGGAGTAAAGCGCACCCCCCTCGAGGAGTGGACGGACCCTTCCACCGAGGCCCCGAAGTAACTTCGCGTTCTCGGCGGACGCCCCGCCCGCTCACAGTAAGAGAATAATGTGGACAGCGGGTTGGCGGACCCGTGCCGGTCCCGTTCCACCCGAAAAAGCATCGAGAGAGGGCGCTCGTTACGGCCGCGGCATTCCATCGGTATCATGCGAAACACGCCGGAACCGCGCTGCCGAAGCCCCCGCCGAAAGTGGTGTTGGTCTTTGGCAGCCGATGGCGCGCTTACCTCAACCGAAGGTATGGGGGAAGGTTTGACCGGTACACAGGGGTCTTTCGTGTCAATGAATCGGTCGGGATCTGTCGCATCTCGGGCCCGGGCGCCCCGTTCGCAACCATCGTCGTAGAGGAGCTGGCCGCGCTGGGAGTTCGCGAATTCATCATCGTTGGATTGGCCGGGTCGCTCCGGCCCGATCTCCGGGTGGGTTCCCTCGTGCTGTGCCGCAAGGCGTTGCGTGATGAGGGGACCTCATACCACTATGCTGGGCCTTCTGACTACGCCCGCCCGTCCCCTCGCCTTGTCGCACGGGTGAAACGCGCCCTGGTTCGGGAAAGGATCCACTTTGCCGAGGGTCCGACCTGGACCACGGATGCTCCCTACCGCGAGACCCGCGCCGAGCTCCGTCGATACCGTCGCATGCGGATCGTCACGGTCGAAATGGAGGCTTCGGCGGTTTTTGCCGCGGCGGCACATCTCGGACGTTCGGCCGCCGCCCTCTTTGTGATCAGCGACCACCTCGAGGAACAAGGATGGAAGCCGCGCTTTCACGATACCACTTCGGGCCTCCGCCAAGCTCTTGGAGTCGCGCTCACGGCATTCGGGGCTTGAGCCGGCTCCTCGATGGGCGCCGGTGGACGCGATCCGTGTCGCCCCTCCGGGTGCCCTCGCCACCCGGAGACACCGATCGGCCCCGGGCGGTTCGGGCTCGAACCGCCGGTTGATTCCGATGAGAGGCGCGCGCCTAACAACCCGAGTGATGCCAGCGCGAGCCCGCAGGATTCCGTTGGCCGCTCGCCGGTACGAGGGCGCCTCTCCGGGCGAACGTGCATGCCCCTCGGAAGGGGCTCCGCCCCGTTATGCGAGGTTCATCTTCTTCAGCAGATCGAGAAATCGCGGGTCGTCCCGGATGCGGGCCAAGGACGGCTCCAGACGGAAGAATCCGACCGCCATTCTCCTGGAATCGACGGCGATCTCCAATCGTCGAAAAGTGGCGTCGAGGTCTCCGAGATAGGCGTACGCGGTGGCGATCTGGGCATCCGGCCGAATTCCGTCGGGGAGTCCCTCGACCGACTGGAGCAACTGCCTCGCCCGCGCCGCGTCGCCGGTCAACGCGTAGTAGTTCGCCTTTCCGGCGATGATCTCGGGACGATTGGGGAGAAGTTCTTCGATCTGCTCGAGCTCCTTGAGCGCCGCGGGCATGTCGCGGCGCGCCGCCACCAGAGCAAAGCGGGCATTGTGGTAGAGCAGTCCGCGATTCTCGACTTCGCCCAGTCGTTCGACCTCTGCCTCGGCCTCCGCGAGACGTCGGAGGAAGGTCAGGAACGTAGCGCGCTGGTAGAGCACGAGGGTCGACAGGGGATCGAGCTGTGCGGCGAGCGAAATCTCGCGCAGGGCCTCCTCGGCTCGACCTTGTCCGCCGAGCACGCTCGCGTACCACATCCGGGCCCAGGCGAAGCTGGGGTTGAGCGAAACGGCCAGTTCAAGCTCTCTCTGAGCGCCGGCGAAGTCATAGTCGTCCCAGAGGATGAGTCCGAGGGACGCGTGCCCCTCCGCCAGGTTGGGGTCGAGCTCGATCGCTCGGGAGGCATGCGCTCGACTCTGCGCCTCCCAATCCCGTTGCGGCAGATGATAGTACATGCTGCCGCGAAGCCGGTGCAGGTCCGCAAGTCCGGCGTGGGCGGCGGCGTTCCGCTCATCCAGGGAGATCGCGCGCTCAAAATGCTCCTGGGCCGCCTTCATGTCCGAGTCCGTGAAACCGTGCAGACTCGTACGGCCGTGGAGGTACTCGACATACGACTCGGGCCGGGGAGGCGTGCGCTGGTCAAGTCGGACCTCTTCACGTTGGAGAAGCTTAACCTTGAGCGCCTCGGCCACCTGCTTCGCCATCTCGGATTGGAGTGCGAAGACGTCGTCGAGCTCACGATCGTAGGTATTGGCCCACACGTGACCTTGGGAACCGACGTCGATCAATTGCACCGTGATCCGCAATCGGGTCCCGGCCTTCCGAACGCTGCCTTCGAGGATCGACGAGACCCCCAATTCGGACCCGATCTGAGAGACCCCCTTGGTGGTCGATTTGTAGGGCGTCACCGAGGTTCGGGCGATCACCCGGAGCTCCTTCAACTGCGACAGTACGGTGATCATTTCCTCCGTGAGGCCGTCCGCGAAGTACTCGTCGTTCGGATCCGGGCTGATATTGGCGAACGGAAGGACGGCGATTCCCGTTGGACCGGAACTCGAGATCGTCGACGCCGGGGCGGCCCACGGCAGAACGACACGATAGATGTCGACGGAGACCTGGAGGCCCTTGAGGGCAGTGGGCGGGAGTTTTTCGAGCTTGTCGGGAATCTTGTTCCAGACCTGTTCCCGGACCGCGCCCGAAACGCAGATCCCACCGGGCTCCGCGGTCGGCTCGATGCGGGCCGCGATGTTCACAGCGTCACCGAGAATATCGTCGCCGCGCGCGACGACATCCCCCAGGTGGATTCCGACGCGGATCCGGATCGGGGGTCCGGGGCTGGCAGCGTTCCGTTCGAAAATCTTCCGCTGGATGTCGACCGCGCACTGGATCGCGAGCAGCGCACTGTCGAACTCGACCAGAAAACCGTCGCCGGTCGACTTGATTTCTCGGCCGTGGTGGATTGCCAGGAGAGGGCGTATCAGCTCCTGCTGGGTCTGAAGTGTCTCGAGCGAGCGCGCCTCGTCGGTTTGCGTCGCGGTCGTGTAGCCGACCGTGTCGGTGAACATGATCGCGGCAAGGCGCCGTGACGCGGCCACGCCCCTCCGAGGCCTTCCGTTAGATTAAGTCCGCGACCCGGCGGAGACACCGCGGTTGCTGAACGCACGGGTCGGAGAGCAAACCGATGGAGAGTTTTTGCCCAACGCTAAAGACGGTGGCCGCATCCCGCGAAGGTAGGAAGATGAACCTGTCCTCGGGACCGTCCTCCCTCGAACAAAGACCGACTGTCGTGTTGGTTGGGTTCACCTCGATATGTGTCGGCTCGGGCACGGAACAGTTTCTCCTGAATATCGCCCGGAATGCACCGACCGATCGCTATCGGGTCACCGTAGTCCAGACGGATTACGCCCCGAGTCGGCGTTGGAGCGACCAGTACGTCGCCGACTCGATGAAGGGGGTGGAGTTGGTTACTTTCCGATCCTCCCGAGGGTCGCTCGACCCGGACCGTCTCCTCTCGCTCGCCTCCCGCTCTCTTACGATGTACCTCGTCACAGCGTTGGCCCAGCCGCTCCTGCGTTCTTCCGCGGCTCGGCGCAGTCGCGGGAGGAATCCCGAAGCGGTTCGCGCCATCGAGTCCGCCGACCTCGTCTATCTCATTCGAAACGACGACCGGGATTGGCTGGACGTGGATCCGCGCCGCACGGTGATTGTCGGCAGTACCCATTGCGACGATCTCTCGGGCGGCCTTCTGGCGTTCGAGTCCCTGCCCGCGCGCAAGTTCCTCAGCGCCATTTACGCTAGAGTCCGACGCGGGTGGTCGGACCGTCGCGGCAAGATCAATGCCTACCACGTCACGCAGGCGGTTTACTGGAGGGACCGGTTGAAACGCACTGACCTTGACCGGTTTATTCCCCTCGGGGTGGACTCGGCGCGATTCGCCCCCGGGCCTCCGAGGTCCGGGGGGGATCGTGTTCGATTCCTGTTCGTGGGCGGGCTCGAGCCGTCGAAAGGCTTCGACCGCCTTTTGGAGGCGTGGCGCAGGGTGAAGTCGACCCGCGCCGAACTCCACGTGGTCGGATTCGGAAGTCTCCGGGGACCGGCGGGACAACTCGCCCGAGCCGATCCCCGAGTCCACTACCACGGTGTCCTCGCGCCGGAGTCGCTGACCGAGATGTATCGGTCCTGCGACATCTTCCTCTTCCCAAGCCGGTACGAAACGTTGGGTCTGGTCGTTCTCGAGGCACTCTCGAGCGGACTCTATGTGGTCGCGAGCACCGCGGTTCGTGGCGTCTTCGACGACTTCCGCGCCGCGGGCTACCTTGAATACACGGACATGTCCGCTGCCCATCTCACGGTTCGACTCGAGGAGCTCGCGAGTCGACCCCCTCCGCTCGATGACGCGAGGCGTCAAGCGCTCCACCAATTGCTCGCGGCGAACTATGACTGGAAACGCGTGACGGGGGACCTCTTCTCCTGGTTCGATCGGCTCCTTCAGGGGTCGCGTACGCCTGCGTGAGCCGCCGACTTGGGCCCGTTTCGCGGTTGGAGTCGGAGCCGCCTTTGAATCTCGCCGCAGGTCTCTCCTTTCAGTATCCTTCGATGGTGAGACCCGAGACCTTCACAAACGATCGATCCCGAGAGTCTTCACACGCTCGTGACGGCGAGCTCACAGGTCCACCCTTCGACCAGAGAGCCATTACGTAAAGTGGTGGGATACCTAGCGCCGCGGTCGGAACATGGGACTCCCTTCGAACGTGCTTCAGCGTCTTCGAGCCTGGCTGGAGTACCCGCTCTCGAGCGCTCCGGCGATATCGGGGAACGGACAGTGGCTCTACTTCATCTCCAACCGCGGCGGAATCCCGCAGGCTTGGGGGTGTCCCATTACCGGCGGATCGCCCTCCTGCCTCTATTCGGCTCGAGAGAACGTCGGCCAGATCGAAGCCTCCCCCGAGGGCTCCGCGGCGGTCATCAGCGTCGATCGGGGCGGGGACGAGCATTGGCA
>Ga0335078_10000179_pt1 | contig 106484 bp, 74 predicted proteins | sample Lox_Sample_32_FD_206711 | JGI IMG/M metagenome (GOLD analysis project Ga0335078, IMG submission 206711) | Soil microbial communities from Loxahatchee National Wildlife Refuge, Florida, United States - Lox_Sample_3.2 | ecosystem: Environmental > Terrestrial > Soil > Wetlands | place: USA... | reverse complement strand
CGGAATCCAATCCGCCGAGCCAGACGGCTGAAAGAGACGGAGACTCGCACCCGGAAGCAGATTTCCCAAGCACTGAGGTTGCCCGATCTAAGAAACAGTGCTTATTCAGAGTGTCCTTAGATGTTGGTTCCACCTATTCCGTGGACGATTTGCCAGCGCCGGAATAATATTTGGGACGCTACTCTGATTTCGACTGGTTAAAACTATAGGAAAATCAAAATCTCGTGTTCATCGTGAGCCATGAATTGTGGCGGTCGGGTGGGCTGTGCTATTCGATGAAGGAATTCAGAAGTCTATATGTACGGAGTTGCGACTGTTTCGGGGTTTAACACTATGGCGCACACGGTAGGAGGGTATCTCCGATACGCGGGATTTGCGGCAGTAAGCTGATGGCAATTGTGGGCTGAAGTCTGATTAGCAGGATTTCATCGGCGCTACTCGCCGCGCCCATTTCATTCTCTTGCCCGTGTGGTCGAGGAGCGGATTATGTCCGAAGTCTCGCTCTATGGACAGCGCCCAAGGGCGAGGCTTCGGACGTGGTCTTTGCTCCTGCCCCAGAATGGCAAAGATCGCTGCCGACGTTTGCCGGAGCGCACGCGGAGCAAACAAGCCAAAGCTCCGAGCGGAATGTTGATAGCGGTCCGGGATGTGTTGGACCCAGCGGTCAACGAACTTTTCCAGCGAACACTGGACGTAAACCCTGCGACGCAGCTTTTTGTCTTTGTACCAAAACCTGACGTTTCTCTCCCCGATCCATGTAATACGCCGCTGCGCAATGGGAGGCCGCCTTACATAGCGACCGGCGTATTGCAGGAAATGCCATTTGTCGTCGAAAGATTGAATCTTGACGCTCCACCAACATTTCTCCAGATGAGTGAGCAGGTCTCCAATCTGGTCCGGGGTTAGATTTGTCCGGAGTTGACCTGCTCGCAGGACTGCGCGGAGAAGTGCGATAACAGCCTTCCGCCAAGACTTCACTAACGCGTCACGATCGTAATAGACGCGAGGAACCCAGGAGACGGACGACCGCTGCAACCCGCCGCCGGTGACCATTGTGTGAACATGGGAGTTGAACTCCAATTTTCCGTTGAAGGTATGCGGAATGGCAATGACGCCAACACGCAAACCATACTTCACACTCACTCGCGCCTGTATGACCTCTGCGGCTAGGGCTGGCAGAGCATTAGCGAAGAGCGGGTTGTCGCGGAAAACTTCCCAAAGTTGATTCGGCATCGTGAACGTGATCCCCTTATAAAGCGTGTCTGGCAGAGCGGCCCAGCGCTCGCGCAGCCACTGTACATTGGCCCGGTGGCCACAACTCGGGCAGGCTCGCGATTTGCAGGTATGATAGTGGATGAGTTCCTGGTTCTCCGATGCGTAAACCTCGGCGCCCAACTCCCTAGTGCGGCACTGTAGTGCGCTGCCAAGGACCTTGCGCACTGCAGGACGCGTGTCATCCCGGTCCCAGTAGGGACGTGTTTGAGTCAGAATCCTTTTGAGCGGTTCGTCGTATTTCACGTCAAGGACAACTCCCTTTGAGAATGGAACGTGGCCATCAGATCGTGGCCAACGAGAACAACCGTGCGTTTATGCCGACCGATCCGTATCGCAACCGATCCGGGCTGTTGCGCCTCCTCGCGCCGCAATGCGTCGAGTACCGCAAAGACGTCGGGTCGGATCTTTGCCCCTTTTGGCGGAGCGATAGTCCGACGGATGACCTTATTCGTGGCACGTTCCTCGCTATGACGGATGAGTTGCTCCAATTGCTCAGATCTTGGCAACTTGCAGAGTTGAATCGTGCGGTTGATTGTCAGTGTCCCGTCTCGCAAGGCCTCCTCCAGTCGCGGGTGCGCGAGCTCACGGATGGTCTTAACGTTGCTGACGCTACGGGCGCCAACCCCGGCGAGGTGGGCAATCTCTTGGCGCACGTCAACATGCTGAACTTCCGGCAAATTTGCCGAACCCTTGCATTTGCCTCCGGCCCGCATGTTGTCACGCGCCCTTTCCTGGAAGTGTGGCTCCAGCTTCAGTGCCAGGCGAATGCGGGTATACGCATTCCATCCACTCTGGGGCTGATGGTGGCTGATGATAAACCGAAGGGCTTCCTCCTCACTCAGGGCATACTCAATGCAGCAGATTTCGTGCCGATCATCGAAAAGCGCCGACCGCCAGCACCCAAAGCCAGCTAGAATCGTTCCGTTCCTCGTGATAAGGACCGGGACGCGCACGGATTGCTGCTCCAACCCGGCGGTGTCGTTGAAATCGTCTATGAGGCGGGTCCAGCCAATTTCCTCCAGCGCAGGGTGCGGGTGCAGTTGTGTTGGAGAACGAAAAACAGGACGCCCCTCCGACTGAGCGATTGTGGCAGGATAGAGAGACTGCAGCGAGACTGCAGGGAGAGTGTCTACCGCACTCGAACATCGGTTGCATTGTTTATCTTGAAGTTCCAGGTTCGTCTCCTCCCGTGATCCGCTTAACGATTTGGCGAACGTCGGCGCGGATTAAAGTTGGACACAACTTGGACACAAAAATGAGAGTAATTGGGTAGGTATTGGGAGGGTGCGGGCGGGAAGAGCAGTAGAATCAACAACAACTTAGCTGTTGATCGTTTGGCTCATAACCCAAAGGTCGGTGGTTCAAATCCACCCCCCGCAACCAAATTTTTAACATGTCAGGGGCGCTCTGGTGAGCGCCCGTTTTAATATGTGCGGATCAGGTGCGGGTCGCGCTAAAGCCCGCTGGTGTCCCTCTGATTGCCGTTTTGGAGGTCCCACCGGTCAGGATCGCGGACGTGAAAGCTCTGGAACTTGCCGTCCATGCCGGGCTCCGGGTCAACTTGCTGCGGTTGCCTTGGTTCGGTTCAGGGCCTTGCGTATTTGCTTGGTCAGAGTAGTGAGGCTGAACGGTTTGTGGAGAAGGGTATGCTTGCCGTCCAATACCTGCTGATCGGAAAGCAAGTTTCTTGAATAGCCAGACATGAAAATAATCTCAGCTTCCGGGTGAATCGCAATCAGTTCATCCGCGAGCGCCCGGCCGCTCATACGCGGCATAACCAGGTCGGTCAACAATAGATGGATGGCCTGAGTGTGACTCCGTGCGATCTCGAGCGCCTCGGACCCGTCACCGGCCTTCAATACGGTGTATCCATTTTGCAGAAGATATTCGGCGGTGGGCTCACGAACTGCCACATCGTCCTCCGCCAAGAGAATGGTTTCTGTGCCGGTGATGGAAACGCCGGGCTCGGTCGTACAAACAGTTTCTGCTTCATTTTCGAGGCGCGGGAAACGGAGGTTAAACGTTGTGCCTTTTCCCGGCGCGCTCTCCACCGAAATCTGCCCACCACTCTGGTTGACGATCCCGAATACGGTTGCCAATCCGAGACCGGTACCCTTTCCTTGTTCCTTGGTGGTAAAAAAGGGCTCAAAGATATGGGATTGTGTCTCAGCATCCATGCCGCACCCAGTGTCACGCACCATGATTGCCACGACCCGTCCGTCGGACCCGGCGTTGCTGGTCGTAATCAGAATCTCGCCTCCTTCCGGCATGGCATCGCGCGAGTTAATCACAAGATTCATGATGACCTGCTCAATTTGGCTGAGGTCCGCTCTGATCCGGCCGATGTCAGATCCGGGGACAAATCTCAGTTCCACATTTTCCGGGATCAACCTTCTCAACATATCGATCTGTTGCGCAATTACACTGTTTAACTCAAGAAGCTTCGGCGATGAGACTTGCTTGCGGCTGAAAGTTAATAAACCCTGGGTTAGAGACGATCCCCGGGTGGTTGCCCTTTCGATCTCCCGCAGATATCGAGACTGTGTTTCGCTCGGCGTGTTCCGCTGGAGCAATTCGGTGTAGCTGCTGATCGCCATCAGGATGTTGTTGAAATCATGAGCCACACCGCCGGCAAGACGGCCAATGGCCTCGATTTTCTGCATTTGCCTCAGCTGCAGCTCCAGTTCTCGGCTTTGGGTGACGTCCTGTACTGTCCCTTCAAGGTAGAGTATTTTTCCCTGGGTATCGCGAACGGCGTGAGCGCTTACTGAAATCCAGATTGGCTTTCCATCCTTGCGGTACGCCTCGTATTCAAAGCCCTGAACCTCGCCGCGCTTTTGTAACTCGCGAAGAAATTCGCTGCTCGAATGCGGAGTGACATACCCTTGATTGGTAATATCGTTTTGCGCCCGCACCAGCTCCTCAGCGGATTCAAACCCTAACATGCGGGCCAGCGCGGGATTCGCGGAAAGGTATTTGCCGTCCGGGCTAGCCTGGTAAATTCCTTCCAAAACATTTTCAAAGATGCCTCGATACTTCTCCTCTGCCCGGCGCAATACTTCTTCCGCCCGCTTCAGTTGCGTAATGTCGGTTAAGAAGCCGATGATGCCGCGTACTTTATGATGCTCGTCCCAGAGGGGGCTCGCCGACAAGCTGACCACGATTTGTTCCCCGTCCCGCTTCCTTCGACGCACCTCCATTCCGGTAATGGTTTCCCCACTCAACAACCTTCTATGAAGAGTGGCCGCAGTTTTCTTTTCTTCGTCAGGAATGATGGGTATTCGGCGGCCTAAAATTTCTCTTTCTGTCCATCCAAACACCTTCTCGGCTGCCTGATTCCACATGCTGACCCGTCCTCGAACGTCGGCGGCAATGGTAGGAACTGGCGAGCCATAGATGCTGGTCTCATTGGCTTTGCGAAGCGCCTCCTGCACGAACGTCTGGGCGGTGATGTCGCGAATGATCGCTGAAGCGCCGATTAAGGTCCCATCCAGGTCGTGGATCTGCGACAGTGAAATAGATACATCGCGCAATTCTCCAGTTTTGGCCACGCGAACCGTCTCGAAGGTCCGAACCCCGGCGCCAAGTTTTGGTTCCGGCTTTTGCTGTGGCAGGTCGCGGGAATGAGGGACGAGGAAACACATGTCCTGGCCAGTAGCTTCGGCGGCGGTATAGCCGACCATGAGCTCCGCAGCTCTGTTCCAGCTTCTGATTTTGCCATTCAGATCGGTGCCGATGATGGCATCCTGAGAGGACTCGACGATCGCGGCCATCCGGGTAATGGCTTCTTCCGCCCGCTTGCGCGCCGTGATATCCCGGACATGCACGACATAGGCTTTTTCCTTAAGAGGGATTGCCGTGACCGTGAACTCGGCGGGAAATTCGTAGCCATCGGAGCGGATGGCGGTTCCTTCCATGCGGTTCCCGATCACTTCCACATGCGCTGAAGTGACTGGAGAAAACATTTCCCGCAGGAAGCGGTCACGCCGGTCTGCGGGAAGAAGAGTTTCGCCGAAATCTCTTCCTATTATTGTTTTCTGGTCGACACGGAAGGTCCTCTCAGCGGCCAGGTTGAAGTCGGTGATTCTTGCTTTGCCGTCGGTACATATAATGCAATCGAGCGAGGAGTCGAGCAGAGCCCGGCGGTAGGCTGCGCTCTCTTCGAGCGCCCGTTGCGCCTTACGATTGGAATCCCCGAACTTTGGCATATTTTCCGGAGTTCCCTTGACCACAGCGATCGTGAGTGAAGGTGATCTGCGCTATTGCCCAAGCAGATCACGGATTTCCTGATTGAGCCGGTCCAGACGAAATGGTTTCTGCAGCACACGCTGCTGCCCAAGCCGGGCCCCTTTTTTCACTGAGCTGACATCCCCTGACATGTAGAGCACCTTGAGATCAGGGTGCGCTTCAAGGAGTTTCGCAGCGATTTCAGGTCCACTCATCTTAGGCATCACAACGTCGGTGATGAGAAGTTCCAACTGCGAGCGGCTGCGCTGAACAACATTGAGCGCTTCCTCTCCCGTGCTGGCCTGCAAGACCTTGAAGCCCTGCATTATCAGGAACTCGGCGGCGGGCAAACGGACGGCGTCGTCATCCTCGAGGATCAAGATGGTCCTCCCGGTGGTTGCGCTCTCGAATTCGCCGAGATCCGCGTTTTCCGGGGCAACATCTGCGATTGCAGGAAAAAGAAGGTTGATGTCTGTTCCCTGAGGTATGCGGGAAACTCGAATCATGCCGTTGGCGTTCTCCATCATTCCCCGAACGGCGTCAGCCAGCAGTTTGACGGCTGAGTCCTGGTTAGAACCCCCAGCGTGACTTACGCCGCTGTGCATGATCGAGAGCGCCATGTAATCGCCTGGCGGCAAATCTTTTTCGCGGCCCGAAGCGTCAATGTGCTCCAGGGATGTGGAAATGGTGAGCCGCCCACCACGTGGCATGGTGCTTCTCCGGCGTACAACTCCTATATAAGTAGCTCGCTCGACTATTGACAACTTACTGCGGTAACAGGCAGGTGGAACTCTTCCCATCTGGAACCCGGGTGTAACAGCAAAGCCCAGGTGCTTTGATTTATTGGTGTTCGATTTTTGGAATCCGATGTCTTGTTTCAGGACAGAAGGACGAGTAACTGGATGGATGATGAGTCGCGAGCTCTGCGGGATGAATTGCAGAACTGGCTTTCCGATCGGTTGGCAGCAGCTATCCTGGCAGAATACGCCTCCGACAATCTGCGCCGGCATTTACCCTCCCCAGTCCATGCCTAGAACTATTCTTCACTTCCGGAAATTACGAGGCAATTCGGTGACAACACGTCTGGCGAAAAAAAAGGGAGCAACTTGTGTGGGGCGCGATTGGAATAAGCCGCGAATCGGGTGGCTCACGTTATTGTTGCTTTGCGCAGCTCAGGCCGGCGCCCAGCCACGCGATGTTCCGGCCCAACACGCCGCCTCTCTGACCTTGCCCTGCGCCAACGCAGAAGATTCCCTAGCCGCTGCCGCTACCATGAACGTGACAAGGTTCGATGCGGGAGTCTGCGCTGATCTGCTAAATGTAAGTGCTCTTGACGAGACCACTCCAAACTATTCGGAACGGGCCGAGCTGTATTTTCGGAACGCCTTCCAAACGGAAAGCGCTGCGGCCGCGGTGCCGCGCACGGTTGATCGGTCTTTCATTCTGCTCAGTACGCTCAGCACCATGTCTGTCGTTGCCGACATCGAGTCCACGGCGCATGCCTTTCAGGACCACCCGCAGTTCAAGGATCTAAACCCGTTCGCCGGCGCGCATCCAACCCGGGTGCGAATGTATGCCCTCTCCCTTCCAATTCAATCGTTCATGATCTATATGGCGCATCGCTGGAAGAAACTGTCGCCCGAGAATCACACCTGGGAAGTTGCCCCCGCAGTAACACTCACCCTGCACACAATTGCCACAGTCCACAATGTAAGAGACGATCTGACAAAATAGGCTTCTGAGCTGCCGCGTGCAAAATGGCGCCGTGGGTGGGGCAGGGGCGCCGGCATCGGGAGAAGGTTTCTTGTAGACCTTGCCATGACCGTTGACGGCTCAACTTTTTCTGGGGGCCGAACCCTATTTCCTTCCGAGAAAGCGAATGCGGGATTCGAAGGTCCGGCCCGTGTAGGTGCTGAAAGTCAAGAATTGCGGCGAGTTGATATCGTTGTTTACTACCATGTAATTCCTGTGATCGGTGATGTCATCGAAGCCGCCACGCAAGGCCCAGTAGTACCCGAAGAGATGAAAGCGCTTTTCCAATTGCAGATTCAAGGTGAAGTAATGTGGGAAGCGGAGCGAATCGGGTGCACCGTGCAGTTGTTGCTGGTCGCTCAAAACATTGAAGGGAAAGCCGTCACGAATTTCGGCCGAGTAGGCAAGATCAACTTTGTGAATCACAGGAAGCTTGAAGAAGGGAAGGTATCCCCAGGAGAGAAAACGGTTGGGAGCATCCCAGGAATAAGGGCCGGCGGCTTGTGAGCTCAGGATGGGGCTATCAACGTTGAAGTCAAGAACCTGGTTGGAGCGAGTGCGGGAGCGGACGTAGGATCCGGTAATTAAGTAATTATTACGAAAATTACGCCGCAGGCTGATTTCGAGGGCGCGATAGAAGTCCTGCCGGGTGTTCTGGAGCACGAAGGTTCCGGCGGAAGCGCTGTTCACCGTGTTGTAAACGAAGTCGTGGATCCCGTTCCGGTGCGTGAATTCGGCTTTCAGAAAAACTGCACGCGGAAGCTTCTTTTCAAGAGCGAGGCTCCAACTGATAAAGCGCGGAGCTTGCAAGGTGTTGCGATCTACCGAGAACGTGCTGAGCACGGGCAAAGGCTGCATGACCTGGGCTCCGGCCACGTTCGTCGGATACCCGTTTGGATTGAAAAAGTAGTCGGTGCGCTCGCCGGCATAGGGGCGGGCAATCACGACCAAGTAGGTCGCATCGTAAAGAACATCCACGCCCGCGCTCAGTTTGGTGTTTCCGTCCTGGTCGAGAACATAGGTCCCGGCTAAACGAGGGGAAAACAGCGCGTGGCGGACAATTTCGTCCCAATCGATGCGCAACCCTGGTTCGAGCAACAGGCGATTGGTGAGCAACCAGCGGTCCTCCATGTAGCCGCTGGTTTCAAGGTTGTTGGTGACAGAGTAAGCTCCTCCGGAAAAAGTCGAATAGCGCGAGCATGGAGTCGGTACTACCGGGAGGCCATCGGCCCTGATTGGACAGGGGGCTGCGGGCGCTCCTTCGCGGACGAAGGAAATTGGCTGGCGCATAAACTGCGCCTGATAATTCAACCGGTCCAGTTCCACCCCTGTTTTTACGTCGTGCCGGCCGTGCCACTGACGAGAGGGGAAGAAGAGATTTGAGAATAACTGGTATCTTCGGGCGTAGGTCTGCTCATTCAAATAATAGTTGCCACCGGCAGTTTCCGGGGTCTGGAAGTACGAGACATTGCCTCGTGGAACCAGATCCAGGTTGTATTGCGACACGCCGAAACCGGCCTCGATCAGTTCGCCGCTTTTGAAATAGTGCTGATCTTTAACCGCGCCTGCATACCCGGCTTCGGTGTCCGAAGGGGTTGCGGACAAGGGATCCAGGGGTGAGAGACCGAAATGCTCATCTTTGGAATGATTGATGACGAATTCGGTGCTCAGAATGTCGCGTGAGCCGAGGTTGGCTTGAAGCTTTGCGAGATTGCCAATCCGCCAATAGGGATCGGTGTCCTGACCATTCGCCAGTTGTGGAATGACCAGCAAGTCGTACTCGCCGTCCGCCGCGTCATAAAACCACACTTTTCCGGCGACGATCGGGCCAGAGAGCAGAAAGCGAGGCGTCCAGGTGTCGAGATTGATGCCCTTCTTATCCTGGAAGGACGGCGTGAAGTCGGTAGCCACAAACCGAAAATGGTTATCGCCGATTCCTGTGTTGAGGCTGAGGACGCCGCTCGACGCTTTCCCATACTCTGCGGGTTCACGGCTGCTCTCGACTTGGATGGAGCGAAAGGAGTCAGTACTTACCCGTATCACAAGCAATCCATTCGCCGGCTGGCTTACGTTGAAGCCGTCGAGCAGCGTGAGAGCTTGATGCGTCTCGCCCCCGCCGACATGTGGCTGGCCAGAAGTGTCCTGGATTACGCCAGGAATGAAGTTTAACGCGTTGCGGTAATCGCGAGTGTACGGGTAAGGCAGGTCAATAATGTCCAACCCGGTCAGCTCTTCTTTGGACGAGATCTGGGCTGCGTCAATCACGGGAGCTGGCTCAATCACGTTGACGACTTCGTGAATTTCCTGTTGGCGCTGTAGGATGACATCGAGGTTTGCGGTCTCGCCGAGACGGACATCCGGGAGAGACAAGGCATAAAAGCCTTGCTTTTCAACGCGCACCCGGCCCACCTGGTTCGGTTTTGCGGAAAACTCGCAGCGCCCCGCGAAATCTGTCTCACCCTGAAAAAGAATTGTCGCAGGCGGTCCGTCTATGGTGACTCTTGCCCCTCGAACAGCTACGCGGTTTTCATCAGAAACAGTGATGACCAGTTGCTGCCGTTTGGGCCGCGAAGCGACCTGCGAAGCCGCCCGTTGCGCAACCAGCGCCGTCAGAAGGAAAACTACGGAAGCTCTCAGCGATGCATGCATGACCCTGAGATGTCATTGTCTCTCAGGTGGGGCGATGGTTCGAGGCTGTCGTCGAAGTTTATTGAAGGATGTGTCACTGCGCCTGTGTGCGAACTTCCACAGGTTGGAGCGCCATGCTAAGGTGGGAAGCCCATTATCTTGCCATCGGGCGTCCCAGAATACAGAGGAAACCAGGGACGCTCTCAGGACTAAGGCCCCACCACAACCGGTGCAGCGACACTTCCGGTACGGTTCCCCAGAGAGTCGCGAACCGCGAAACGAACGGTGTACTCACCTGGCGGCAATTGCAGGCCGTTTCGATAGGTCATGCCGTTGCTCTGGATCTGTTCGAGACCGTCCGCTTTGAGATGAACATCAACGCGCTGAGAGAGATCGGCCACTACGTCACCCTTTTCGTTCTTGGCAACCGCCACGATATCCACGATCATGTGGTTCTGGTCGTACTCATCCATCGAGGCGAAATTTGCCGGCATGACGAGGTCAAACTGCACTTTGGTCTTTGCCGGATCCTTGGCAGGCTCCCTTTTTGTCCAAGTCACAGACAAAGGGATCCCAGTGAAGTCGAGCGGCGAATTCAGCGCCAATTGAATCTCCTGCCGCGCCGATGTGGCAGACGTTTCTGTCGAGAGCAAGAAACTGTTGCGGGAGCGCAGGTGTGCGCCTTTCATCTTCACCGACACGGTGACCGAGTGCCATCCGGGCCTGGTGTTCTTAGCATTCACGTAGTAACCAAGCATGTAGTAGCTACTGTCCTCCTGAATCGCCTGTCGGAAGGACTGGACCAGATTGTTGCCGCCGAGAAAAGCCTTGCCGCCGGTATTCTCCGCAAAAGTCTGAAGCGTGGTGCTGGTGTTCTCGTTTTTATCTCGTGCCAGAGCGTCGGTGTCGAACTGGGGATCTCCCAGGTCGGATGGACGAACTCCACCGGTGCTCATAAACGTGCCGGCATTGGCGGGCCGCAGGTCCACAGAATAAATGGCAATTTGAGCGTCGTTCATCATCCTCCAGAGGTTGTCATATGACGATTGCATCTCGTCCTGGTTATGAACCACAAGATCGGGTTCATAAAGTTCGGAAGAAGCGGAGGAATAAGGGCTCAATGAAAAAGGAAAACCAGAACTGGCCCAGATGAGCGATTTGCGTCCGGGCAGGCCGCGAAACGCTTTCGCAATTTGCTGCAACGCCTGCACAGTAGTCGATGCCGTCACCTTGGTTTGCAACGAGGCGAGTTGCGCCTCGCTTTCCAAGCTCCCACGAATCATGGCAGTCAGCGTGGCCGCGAGCGGACCGTCGGTGGGATGATCGGGATCCACTAAAGGGTCATAGTTATTGGCCGTAGCGTTGGTCTTGGCTTTATTCAAAGCCGCCGCCAGAACTTTCGGGTCATCGGTGAAGTCATGAAGCATCTTTAATCCACCCGAAGTCAGCGCCAGCAGGCACATCGGCTCGCCCGAGTTGGCAACCTCTGAAAGAAACTTGAGCAGGCCCGTTCGGGCGTTCGCCTGGTCGGAAAAAGGAGTATTCAGCAAATCCAAAACTATAATGCTGAGCCGGTGATACTCGCCGCTGCCGGGCTCGAAGTTACTGAAAATCCCATGTTCTCCCTGGAAACGATGCAGCCGCTCGGAGGTTGTCTTTACTTCCTCAAAAACCGCAATCGGCTGGGATTTACCGTCCTGCTTCAGAATAAAATCCGATTTCTTCAGACCGGGAACGTGCGCGCCAGACTTATCAACGACCGTTGGGATTAGAACCAGATCGGTGGATGAGCTAAAAGTCGTCGTGTTCGTTGCCGGAGTTTGCGCAAAGAGAAGCGCGGGAAGAAGAAAGACCGGAGCCATTGCCAATCGAAGCAGTCTGCGAGGCATCAGGCGCATTGGGCGCGTTTCCTCTCAGAAGACATACAGCGGGTATATTGAGGCGTTTTAGACAGGGGTACGGACATAGCTCAAACCAGGCAAACGTAGTGATGCGACCGGCGAAATGCCCTACTGGAGCAGTGTATACCCTGGCAAAGCGGGGGAGACCAGTGGGCATTCTCATTGAGGGTTGACACCTGCGAAGACGGCGAGGTGGCAGTCAGTTCACGGTCCAGGCTGCTTTTGGAGCCGACATTTGATCGTCTTTGTTTTCGACGTTGGCGTGGTGGTTGTGTTTGACCTGGTACATCCTGCGATCGGCCTCGGCCAACAGGCACTCGGCATCGAAGCCGTGTTGCGGACAGAATGCGGTCCCGACGCTGAGCGAGAGCAGGCTTTCACCGCAAACCGTGCGGCCAGCCTGGACGAGCGCTCGATGAGCGCAACATGCGGGCCATCCGGGGCAGGGAAATTGGCCTGGTCCTGCAGAGCCCCATGTCTTCTCTGAATCCAGCGTTGCGCATTGGCACGCAGCTCGAGGAAGCATGAATGGTGCACCGCAAAGGTTCGCGAGAAGAATGCCGGAATGCTTTGCTTGAGGCCCTGCAGAATGTCAGCCTTCCGGTTGAGCCTGAGTTTCTTCGCCGATACCCGTCCCAGTTGAGCGTAGGACAGGCGCAACGCGTGCTGATCGCGATGGCCATTTTGCATCACCCTCGCCTGATCATCGCGGATGAACCGACGAGCGCTCTCGATCTGATTACTCAATCGGAGATCCTACGCCTCTTCGCCGGACTGAGTGAAAGATTTGGAATCAGCATCCTTTATGTTTCCCACGATCTGCTTTCGGTGGCGGCGATCAGTCATCGGATCGCAGTGATGCATGAAGGCCGGATCGTAGAATGCGGAAAGACCGCTGTGGTACTTGGGAGGCCAGCCCACCCCTATACTCGCAACCTCATTCAAGCTCTGCCTCAGGTACCGCATTTAGCCGCCCCGGCAACGGCCGCCCATAGCTAACGACTTGGGCAAACGCGGCCTAAGCCGGCCAGATGCTCAGCGCAGTCTTGCTCAAAATTTGCCGCTTCACTTCGTCTTTTAGAGGCAGGGCACGAAAATCGTCGAGGTTTTTCTTGATGTCGGGAACGCCTGGTCCCGGCCAATCGGTCCCGAACAAGGTTTTGTGAGCAATCTCATCGAGGCGGGGAAAATATTTGAGCAACGTTTTTGGCGGAATGCCGCTGATGTCGAGATAGACATTGGGATGGCGCCGCAACAGAAAGAAACTTGTATTCATCCATAGCGGCCTCCCACCGTGCGCGAGCAGAATTTTCATCCTGGGGAAGTCCACCGCAACATCATCAATAAAAATAGGGTCGCCGTAGCGATTGCGCGCGCCCGGAAAAATCGAGGTCCCGGTGTGGAACATCACGGGAACACCGTTGGCCTCTGCAGCGCGGTAAATGATTTCGAGTTCCTTCACGCCTTTCTGATAATCGTTGGGAAAGAGCAGTTGGTGTGGCGGGTGCATCTTGATCATACGAATCTTCAGCCGCAGGATTTCTTCCACATCGGCGAGGATGTTCGCGCTATGCCGGGGATGCAGACCGCCGCAGGAAATCAGGCGTTGAGGGTTGGCGCGAGTGTAGTCGGCGATAAATTGATTTACCCCTGCGGTGAAGCCAATGATATCGGGAGCGACGTAGTTGATGAGCACAGCGCGATCAATGCCTGCCGAATCGAGATGGTTGAGAAATGCTTTAGGCGAACGGCAGAACTCGAGGATCTGCTCGAAGTTGGGCCGCTTTTTGCGCATGAGTTCGATTGCCCCGGAACGGAACATCTCCATGGGCGCAATGTGAACGTGGCAGTCGGTGATTAAGTCAGGCACGGTTGGCTTGTATTTTACTGGTGTGATTTTCTCATGACTGCGACCGCAGGCGCGGCGCGTGCCCAGGATTTCGCGGCTTAGTGTCCATAACCGCCGGGTTCCAGCGAGACTTTGCCACGGAACATACGATAGACGATGACGAAATAAGTCAGCGCGAGCAGCATGCCAAAGGCCCACCAGATGAGGCCGACCCGCAAGGTGTGCGGGCCGGATAAGGCGTTGGCGATCGTGATATCGCGCACCGGGTCATTGCTCGACGGCAACAGGCGCGGATAAAGGGCAATAGCTGCCCCCACCAGCATCGTTGCCAGATACATACAAGAACAAGCAAAAGCGGCCCGGTCATCTTCCCGCGAGGAAAAACGAAATATGCCAAGGAGAGATAAAACCACAACGACGGGAACCAAGAACGCGACGGGGTAATTTCTGTAATTGGCAAGGGTGTCGGAACGCACGATTATGGTCGCGGGCAGGCTGATCACCGTGAGTACCGCCAGGGCGGCGACGGCACGTTGGCCCATCATCCTGGCCCGGCGCTGAAGGTCACCCTCGGTTTTCACCGAAAGATACAGAGCGCCGTGCACTGCCAAGGCGATCAAAGCTATGACGCCGCCCAGCACGCTGTACCAGTCCAGGATCCCTGGCTCAGGGCCGACTTTCCAGTTCGTCCACAGCGGGAGAAAGAAATAACCATCCTCCTGAAGCGGTACGCCGCGAATGACATTTGCAAGAGCGGCCCCAAAGAAGATTGCCAGCAGCGCGCTTGAGAAAGTAAAAAGCCCATCAAAAAAAGACCGCCAGACGCCAATCGCAATCTGCGAGCGCAGTTCGATGCTCAAAGCGCGCAGAATGAGCAGCCACAGAACAATCATTAAAGCCAGATAGAACCCGCTGAACGCGGAGGCGTAAAGAAGCGGGAAGGCAAAATACAGCGTACCTCCTCCGGCCAGCAGCCAAACTTCGTTGCCATCCCACACCGGGCCGATGGTCCGGAACATGAGTTGGCGCTGCGGTTCGGTGCGCGCAAGCCACGGATGCAGGATACCTACACCCAAATCGAAGCCGTCGAAGAGAACGTAGGCCACCAGCATGATTGCGACCAGCCAGAACCAGATGAATCCCATCAGCACCTCACTCCGAAATCAGAGACGAACGCGAACGGATTTCCGCGGGTTCGCCCGGGCCTTTCTCCACGATTCGATACACCAGGATGATAAAAAGGGCCGAGAGCACGGTGTACAGGCCCATGAAGCCAAGCAGTGTGAACAAACCGTTGGCGGACGAAACATACTTGGAGTAACCATCTGAGGTTCGCATCAGGCCGTAGATAATCCACGGCTGGCGGCCGATTTCGGCGGTCATCCATCCGGCAGTATTGGCGATATAAGGAAATGGGAAGCTGAGCATCAGTGGCCACAACATCCACCGCGTCTCAAAGAGTTTTCCGCGCCACAGGAAGAACACGGCTAAAGTCATGAGCGCCACAAAATATGTGCCCAGGCCAGCCATAATATGATAGGCGAAGAACAACAGCGGTAGCGGCTCCGGCCACTGCTCGCGGGGAAAACGGTCGAGCCCTTCAACTTCAGCTTTGGTAGTTCCGTAGATCAAGAAACTCAGTACGTTATTCACCACCAGCGGATTGTCAATAGTCTGGTTTTCTTCGTTAGGCTGGCCAAGGAGGACGATCCCCGCGCCGCGTTTCGAACTGAACAGGCCCTCCATAGCTGCAACCGATGCGGGCTGATGCTTTGCCATATAGCGGCCGTGAAGATCGCCGGTGGGGAAAATCTGTGTGACGCAGGAGATGAAACCGGCAATCACGCCTATGCGCAAAAAGACTCTGCCGTAGTCCGCAAAGCGGTCCTCCATAACATAGAAGGCACCAACGGCGCACATGACAAACGAGGCGGTGATCACGGCTCCAGACATGTTGTGCGCATATTGCAGCAGCGCCCATGGATTCGTCAGCAATCCCCAGAAGCTGGTCACTTCGTAGACCCCATCCGGCAGCACGCGGTAAGCGACCGGGTGCTGCATCCAGGCATTGGTCACGATAATGAAGAAACCGGAAATCCACGAACCCACAAACACCAGAAATGCCGAGGCCCAGTGCGCCCAGGGCGATAGCCGCTTCTCGCCGAAAAGGAAAAGTCCCAGGAACGCAGACTCGAGAAAAAACGAGAACACGCCTTCCATAGCTAACGGCTGCCCAATTACGCCGCCACTCCAGCGGGCGAACTGCGACCAGTTGGTGCCGAACTGAAACTCCATGGGGATGCCGGTCACAACCCCGATGAGAAAATTGACGGCGAAAATCCGCGCCCAGAATCGCGCGGCCTGTCCGTAGCGTTGGTCCTGCGTCTTGAGGGCTAACGTCTTCAACACGACGATCAGCAGCGCGAGGCCCATGGTTAACTGAGGGAATAAATAGTGATAGGTGACCGTGAATCCGAAATGTATCCGGTGCAGCAGCAGAGCGGTCATAAACGGCAACCTTACAATCAGATTTGACCCGCTTCGGTGACGGCGGTCACATGCTTTTGCGGACCGGCTTAAGTTCTGAAAACGTCAACGAAGGCAACCACTTTAAGAATCAATCACCTATGGATTCGTTCTTCATTTGAAAACCGAGAAAGAACCATGCTACGCTGCAACTAGGTCTGATCCAAATTTGCAGTTTGCGCGTCTGCCGCGCCAGTTAGGAATATACCTCTTGGCTACCAGCAACCCGGTGACAGCAACCCAAACTCCAACCCAGCTGCCGAACCACAAAGTGAAAACCAAGAAACCGGGGCAGCGTTCGTGTAACGAAAAGGACGCCAAGGGAAAGTTCTGTGGCGGACATCTTAAGCGGTGGTTCTATTCGAGCGATGTGCTGGAGCAGAAGTGCGGAGACGTGGAAAAAGCATGGGGAAGCGCCGCGGAAGTCTATCGCTGCGAACATTGCAAGACCCTGTACTTGCCTAATCCCGAAGAATCCGCCGGGTTGAACGTCGCCGGGGCGGGACAGATTTCGGTTTTCGGGTTGACGGTGCCGGAGAAAAAGTAGGTCAACCAGTACTTGTCCGCCATCTGAGAAGCATGAAGTCTGAACTCATTTACGACTGGAATCGAATTCATCCCGCATCGCTGCGTCCGGCAGGCCACGTATTGCTAAATGATGAAACGCTGCGAGACGGCCTGCAATCGCCTTCCGTGCGCGACCCTTCCATTGAAGAAAAGATTCCCATCCTTCATCTTATGGAAGCCTTAGGGATCAATTCTCTTGATCTGGGATTACCTGGTGCAGGTCCCCGCGCGGTTGCGCATGTGGAAGCATTGGCACGGGAGATGGTGAACCACAAGATGAAGATTCGCGCCAATTGCGCGGCGCGGACGCACCAGAACGATATTCGCCCGATCGCCGAAATTGTGCAGCGGACAGGGCTGAACATTGAGGCGGCGACATTTCTTGGATCAAGCCCGATCCGGCGTTATACGGAAGGCTGGAGCGACGATTTTCTTCTGCAGACCACCGAAGCAGCGGTAAAGTACGCAGTCTCACTCGGGCTTGACGTCATGTACGTGACTGAAGATACCACCCGCTGCGATCCGGAAACCGTGCGGCGCCTTTATACGGCTGCCATCAATTGCGGGGCGCGGGCGATCGTAGTGTGTGACACGGCCGGGCACGCAACACCCATGGGAACATTTGCATTAGTCAAGTTCGTGATGGAAGAGGTTGTGAAACCAAGCGGAGAGAAAATCCGCGTGGACTGGCATGGACACTGCGATCGAGGCCTGGCGGTGGCGAACTCCATGGCGGCCCTTGTCGCCGGAGCAGATTGCGTTCATGCCTGCGCGCTTGGATTGGGGGAGCGGGTCGGCAATACTCAAGTGGACCAGATGCTCGTCAATCTGAAATTAATGGGAATTTCGCCCTGGGCCGATCAGGACCTGACCAAGCTGAAGCAATATTGCCAGGCAGTTTCCAATGCCACCGGTGTTCCAATTCCCGCCAATTACCCCGTGGTAGGAGAGGATGCTTTCCGCACCGCTACTGGAGTGCATGCAGCCGCGGTGATCAAGGCCTACAAGAAAAACGATATTGAGCTGGCGAATACTGTCTATTCCGGCGTGCCCTCGCACGTGTTCGGGATGGAACAGATTATCGATATTGGCCCGATGAGCGGTAAATCAAATATTCTCTTCTGGCTCGAACGCCACGGCTTCGCAGTGCATGACGGCATAGTGGACCGCATCTACAGCCGGGCGAAATCCTCCGATCACACCTTGAGTGAAGCGGAGATTCTTGAATGCGTGCAACCAGCCGACGCCATTTGAGCTCGCCGCCTGCACCGAATCCCGCCATGGTTTAGACTAACCCGTTTGTTCACGGAGGAGAATTATGCACCGTCTTTTGGCTGCGGTTTTGATCTTGTCGTGCGCGTTGCCACTCGCCGCTCAGCAGAAGCGTCCTTTCACGTTCGAAGACCTGATGAAGCTGAAGCGGGTTGGGGAGCCTGAAGTTTCGCCTGACGGCAAATGGGTGATCTTCAGCGCGGTAGATGTTGACCTGGCAGCGAACAGCAAGACACCGCATGTGTGGATCGTGCCCACGGCGGGTGGAAAGGAACGTGAAATTATCGCCGAGCAGGACGCGGACCGTCCGCGCTGGGCGCCGGACGGCAGGCGCTTCGCGTTTATGTCGACAAAGGCCAAGGGATCGCAAGTATGGATTGCCGATTTTGATGGCTCGGCCGGAAGTGTGACCGCGACGCACCAGCTGACGACGATCGCCACCGAAGCAAGCGGTGAACTATGGTCGCCGGATGGGAAGAACATTCTCTTTACGTCTGATGTGTATCCCGAATGTGATGGCGATGCCGGCGCGGAATCGTCTTGCAATGCGAATAAACTGAAAGAAGCCGAGCAGTCGAAAGTGAAGGCCCTGATCTTCACCCACCTGCTGTATCGCCATTGGAACGCGTACAAGGAAGGCAAACGTACCCATATTTTGGTGGTCGCCGTCGATTCTTGTGTGGGGACAGCCGGGGGCGGCTGTCGCTACGTGGATCTGACGCCCGGCGACTACGATGCTCCCGTATTCTCTCTCGGCGGGCAGGATGATTACGCATTTTCTCCGGACGGCCAGGAAATCTGCTATGCGTTCAACCACGACAAGAACCCAGCTGCTTCCACTAACAACGATCTGTGGATAGTCCGGGTCACTGGAGGCCCGGCCAAGGACATCACAGCCGACAATCCGGCCAGCGATACGTCGCCGCTCTATTCGCCGGATGGGAAGTACATCGCCTACCACGCCCAGCAGAGGCCGGGGTATGAAAGCGACCGGTTCCGGCTGATGCTATATGACAGGAAGACGGGTGAGAAAAAGAATCTGACGGAAGACTTTGATCGGTGGGTGGGAACGTTTATTTGGGCCAAAGACTCCAAAAGGATTTATTTTACATGGGAGAACGCAGGCAGAAGTTTGCTTGAGATAGCGGATATCGATAAGCCTGTAGCCCCTTCGTCTGATTCGTTCCAGGCTCCGGGGGAGGCCCGGAGTGGCTACGCGGACGACCTGAATCTATCTCCCGACGGCAAGACATTGTTCTTCACGTTTATGACTTTGCAGCACCCGACGGAAATCTATCGTGCCGGTTTCGCAGATCCGGCCCACATACCCCTCAGCCATTTCAACGACGGGTTGCTGTCGCAGGTCGCCATGTCCCCCCTCGAACCATTCTGGTTCACCGGTTCGCACGGCGACAAGGTCGAAGGCTTCCTCGTCAAACCGCCGAACTTCGATGCCTCGAAAAAATATCCCGTGAAATTCCTCATCCACGGCGGGCCACAAGGCGCCTGGGGAGATGACTGGAGCTATCGCTGGAATCCCGAGCTATTTGCGGCGAATGGATACGTTGTGGTCATGATCAACTTCCACGGCTCAACCGGCTACGGGCAGAAGTTCATTGACGCAATCAATGGCGATTGGGGAGGCGCTCCGTTTGAAGATCTGATGAAGGGCCTTGACTATACGGAGGAGCATTATCCCTTCCTAGACAAAGACCGCGAATGTGCGCTGGGCGCGAGCTATGGCGGGTACATGGCCAATTGGGTGCTCGGACACACGAATCGCTTCAAGTGCATCGTTACGCACGATGGCATGTTCAACGCCGAATCGGCGTGGGGCACGACCGAGGAGCTCTGGTTCAACGATTGGGAGTTCAAGGGCACGCCTTACGACAACCGGGCGATGTATGAGAAGTGGTCGCCACACCAGTACGCAAGAAATTTCAAGACGCCCACGCTTGTGGTCCACGGCCAACGCGATTATCGCCTCGACGTCAGTGAAGGTTTGCAGCTTTTCACCACGCTGCAAATGGAGGGTGTCCCGTCGAAGATGCTTTATTTTCCCGACGAAGGTCACTGGGTGCTCAAACCTCAGAACAGCCAGCTTTGGTACAAAACGGTAAATGACTGGGTGGACCAGTGGGCAGGGAAGTGACGCGGTAGTTTTTCCCAAACCGCATTTTGATTAGCGTTTGATTTAGCCGACCTTACTGGTTGAGCGAGGGCAGGGATTGCAATTCGAAGGGCAGGCTGGCCGCTCCGGCACTGGCTGATCCAATAACAAGCACGGCGCCTTCGACGCCTTCTGCGGTCGGCGTACTGCTGGCCAGCCCGTTGCTGCCGGTAGAGACTGTGGCCTGCGATGACGCCAGGATAATCGGCATCGGGTCGGTGCCGCCGTTAGTATATTGGAAGGCAACACCTGCGCCCAGCACCGGGTTCGGAGGGGTGGAAGAATCGGTTACGCGAACCGTCACTGGCTGAAAACTCTGGCCCACAGCGACAATCTGCGTACTACCTGCGACCATTTGCAATTGCTGGGAGGCCGAAGGAATCGCCGTGCCATAAAAGGTCTGGCAAGGAGCATCACCGGGCTCAGCGCAGACACTGACTTGTATGTCTCCAGCAAGCGAGGTCAGTTCGAGCGTACTGCTTGCATATCCGCTGGAATTGGTCTTGGCGGTTGGCGGGTTGAGGGTGCCTGAGCCTTTGTCCAGGTAGAAATTCAGGCTCCTGCCGTTTACGGGGTTTCCGTTGGAAAGTACCCTGGCTGTGAGTGTCACGTTGACAGTAGCTCCTTGTGCTATGAACTGGTAGGGCGATTCCAGGGACAGATCGAGCGCCGAAGAAGTCCCCAACAATGTCGTTTGCACTTGTTGCGGACTGGGGTACGAAGCCGGCGCCAGCTGGGCAGTAATAGTCATGGTTGCCGCGGTCAGCACGGTGACAAATGTGGAAGCCTGGCCGGTTTGATCGGTGATCAGCGTACAGGTGGTTGCTTCGTTGCACGCCGCGAAAGAGACTGCCGGCGACGAACTGAAAACAAGGGTTGCTCCCGCGACCGGGGTCACTCCGTCAGAAGCCAGCGCCTGCACCACGATCGGATTTGTGGTTTGTCCTCCAACCGGCGTCGCCGGGTTGGAACCTGATATGAGACGAATGATATCCGTGGGCCCCGCGCCGTAGGTCAAAACTCCGGTCAGCGTTGAACTCGCTCCAGTCGGAGGATCGGTCAACAGCACGTTTTGCACTCCGTCGGGCTGCGGGGGAGCGCTAACCAGGACCTGGTTGGCGGAGATCGCCAGGGGTGGGGCATTGACTGCGCCGATCGTGGCCGTGTCATTTGCCTGAAAGCCCAAGCCTGTCACTTCCACCGGGGTTCCACCGGCAACGCTGGCGCGGGAGGGCGTGATGTGATCGCCATAGAAAATACGCGCATGGTAGCTGTAATCGGCGCGTCCATCACCGCGATAGTCCATGATTCCCACGCGGAAGTTGGTGGTTTCATACAGCGTGGCATCGAGACGAGTCTCGCCGAAAAACGCGCTGTTGAAGGCCGATGGGGTATTTGCCGGGGCAGGATAAGTACCCGGATCGGACAACTCCCACATACCGACCACAGGCTCGGCTTTGCTCTCCGTGGCGGAGCCGCTCTCATCGAGAGCAGTTACGACTACCGACAAGGTGCGATTGGCCTGCCCGGAAAACCAGAAGTAATCCGTGTCTGCGTAGGGGCTCAACGTTGCTTTCCAGTCTCCCGCTGCCGGAGCCGCGGCCGGCGTACTGTAGGTTGTGGGCTGGAACCAGGCTGTGACTTGCGAAGTGCTTCCTTGCATGACGATATCTTGTTCCACATCCGTGCCGGGAGAGACTGCCACGTTGACGGTCGCTGACGAGCCCGATGGCTCGACCTGGAGCGGTTGGTAGGGCCCGACAGTTACCGACCACACAGGATCAAGCGCCTCGACCGTCAGTTGGTATTGCCCGCTGGTTGCACCGTCCGGGAGCTGCAACCCGGCCAGATCGAAGAAAGCTTCCACGGTTTGGCTGTTCGAGCCATAGGTGTTATAGGGCGAACCCGCGCTGTCATCGTATCCGCTGGCCGGGTTTCCGGCATTGCCACAGAAGAGAAATCCTGAAACCGAACTGGCGGCGTATTGGCCGGAAGGCTGGCCGGTGACGGGATCGAGCCATCGCGCGACCAGATTTACGCCCTGCATCCCCTGCGCGGCCTGGCCGCTCGCGTTCGTAAAATATACGCTGCCGTAAATGCGCGCGGTGGTTGTCGAAAAAATTTGCTTACCGGGAAAATCAGCGATGTTGTCCGCCGTGACGGGATAAAGCCGTGACAATGACGCCTGATCATCCATTTTGGGCTGATAAACGTTGACTGTTCCATTGTCTGAATAGCAGATCGTGATCGGCACGCAGTTCGACGGGTCAGCGGCGTGCATTACGGCAAATCCGTTGTAATCGTCCGAAGTGGGTGGGGGATCTCCGGTAATAACGTTCAGATTCAGCTGCGACCAGCCAAGTCCGAGGACCTGCCCCAGAACGCGAACCAGCCGGTACTCCACGTCGGTCAACTGACTCGAAGCCAGCGCGCATTGCCCATTGATGACAACCAGTGCGTGGGAATAGACTGCTTCCACTCCGAAGTTGTCGTCTCCTCCGTAAGCGGCGTTGTAAAAGCACTCATCCGGGTCGCCGGCTCCTTCGCCGAGCAGTGCGTTTGTGACTGAGCCGTCATAGTCGTAGACAATCCCTACGGGCGTATCAACCGCCGATGGCTCGATGTCGGCAGGCGACGAGGGTACCGTCGCTTGTGCGATAGACATTCGTCCCATTCACATCCTCCGCAAGGTGACCCGCCTGAGTGGCGGAGACCGCCGCCGTCACAATAGATGTCCACTGGCTGAAGGCGTCGGCGACGAATGCGTCTGCGCTGGCACCTGGCAGAATGGGGCTGAGATCGCCCTGATCGGTGTAATAGTCGATCGCGCCTTCCGGCCAGATCAGAGGCGTGCCGATAGTCGAGGGGTCAAAGTAGCTGACTCCGGCAACATAGAGGGGGGCCACCGGCGTGAGCCGTATGAAGTGGGAGCAGGACTAGAGCAAACATAACTGCAACGGTCCGAGGGAGGCACAGCGGCATCGCGATTCGCAAGCTATTTGTCCTTCCCATCGAGCATGCGGACGAAGTCACCCAGGGTCACAACTTTAACATCTTGACCCGCATTCACCGCGGTTGCAGGACTAGTGGGTTTAGGCTCAACTACTATGCGCAAACCCTGGTCCACGATGAAGCGTCCGGATGGTCCGCCGACCGGGCTGGTAAACCCTAATTTGCTGGGAGGGTAAAGAAAGAGGAGAAGGCGCTCACCGACTCGATAATGCTCGCCTGATCGCCACAATCCAGCCCACTCGCGAACCGTCAACTTTTGCCCGTTTTCAACACCGCGAATTGCCCGGTCCACGTGGAATGTGATCTCGGTGCTGCCGATGCCCGTGGCTTCTGTTGGAGAGATGTGCATGACAGCTTGCACCGTCCCTGCAAAGACATAGCCGGATTTATTAATTAAGTGATTTACGGTTGCCCCTGGCGGCTTGACGCTGGGAGCATTGATGGGTTTGAGAGGCTGTTCAGCTGCCGCAATTGAGAGCAGAACCAGCAGCGCACTCGATACCACCAGCAACAACTTTCTGAATACACACATGGCATGCCCGACCCGAAGGCCAGCCATAACGGGAGGGGCTCAATGTACGGCAGGGCAACCGCAGGATTCTGTAGCGGTCGTCACACGGGCAACGTTCTTTCGCACTGTTTTGTTGAGGAAAACCCTGCTGCCGAGCAATGGAGCGAGTGCCGGCGCTGATCGAGGGATCTGGCAAGGCGTTTGTCCAGCGTTCGTCGAAGCGCCTTCAAATGATTCCATCCCAAGTGGTTGCGCTGGGACTCAGAGGTCGAACTTGCAAATCTTTTGCAATTCCGTGACACTTCATGTTCAGGATGAGGGCATACTGGGGATGCCCTAAACCTTATGCCGGAAAGGAAACTGTATGTGTAACTGGCCACTTCGTCCCTCTGCCGCGTCAGCGATGCTACTGCTCACCGTCATGTTCGCTTCCAGCCTCTCCGCGCAATCCCTGAGGGTTCTGCACAACTTCGGTGTAGCGGCGGGGGATGGTGATATTCCGTATTCGAGTCTGATCATGGATGCCTCTGGAAATCTTTATGGCACGACGCTGGAGGGCGGCGCTCACGGCTTTGGCACGGTCTACCGACTCAGTGCGAGCGGCGGCGGCTGGAAGGAGACGATCCTTTATAGCTTCAAGGGCGGAACCGACGGGGCGAGTCCGCACGCGCCGCTGATCCAAGACAGCATAGGGAACCTCTACGGCACGACGATCCAGGGTGGCCTGACCTCGAAAAACTGTAATAGCACGGCTCCAGCTACTGGCTGTGGCGTGGTGTTCAAGCTTACGCCGGCAACGCAGGGACCATGGACGGAAACCGTGCTCTACTCGTTTACGGGAGGCGGAGATGGCGGTAACCCATATTCCGGGCTGGTCCGGGACCGCGCGGGAAATTTGTATGGCACAACCGTGGCGGGCGGCGCAAACGACATGGGAACGGTTTTCAAGCTGAGCTTCCCGACCAACGTCTGGACCGAAACCGTGCTGCACAGCTTCACCGGTAATTCCGATGGCAATGGACCTTACGCGGGGGTTGTCTTCGACCGGCTTGGAAAGCTCTACGGCACGACCTACGAGGGCGGCTCTGCCGGCTTGGGGATCGTTTACGAACTCACGCCGCGAAAGTTGGGAGCCTGGTCAGAGACCATTCTGCATACATTTGAAGGTCAAGGCGGAAATGACGGCGCCCAGCCGCTAGCAGGAGTTGTTCTTGACAACAACGGCGATGTTTTCGGGACTACCACTTCCGGTGGGAGTTCAAATTATGGCGCAGTTTTTGAGCTCAACGCCTCGAACGGATATTCCGGCACGGTCATTCATAATTTTGATCTGGGCGCGGGGGATGGTACGTTCCCGAATGGTGTGATCCTGGACACGCACGGCAATCTCTACGGCACTACCTCCGGCGGAGGGGCGACGAATGGCGCGGGCACAATATTCGAAATGACCCCGGGCGGAAGCGGCTGGACGGAGACGGTGCTCTTCACCTTCCTGAACACCGCCAATGGAGTATATCCCGATACTCCGCTGTACATTGATTCCTCAGGCAAGCTGTATGGGACGACACTCTGGGGAGGCAAGTCGGGGGATACTACCGGCGGCGTGACTTTCCAATTTACTCCATGATTCGCCCTGGTGCCTAACCTCTGCGAAGGTGATACTGGGCGGACAAATGTGCGCCCGTCAAGAGCAGAAGGCCGGACAGGAAGGCCCAAAACATCAGGCTGACGGACAAGGCAAAGGGCCCGTAAACCTCCTGAAAGTTCAACCGGGGCAGCGCCAGAATGTAGGCGTATTTGACGACCTCCGACAAGAGTCCAGTGATCACTGCGGCGGGCAGCACCGCGCGGGCAGAGACTTTTCCATTGGGCAGCAGCCAATAGATCAAAAAGAAGATGGTTATGCTGGCGGCGATGGCAAAAGCCTTCATCATAAGAAAGCCAAGCAGCCGGACGGTGAAGATGAGGTGCCCGAAGGTGACGGTTCGAAGGAAGGTTTCATTTTCCGCGGTAAGGCCGATGGAGAGCAACGCCAGCACTCCGCAGGCGAAGGCCAGGCCCAGAGAAATGAGCTGATTTTTCAGAAACGACCGGTTCTCGCGAAAATTCCATATCCGATTCAGCGCGACTTCGATGGGCATGAACACGCCGGTTGAGGTCACGAGAAGGATGAGCAGAGAAAAAACCTGCGTCCGGCTGCGAGAAGCGACCAGCGCGTTCAAGTTGCGAATCACAAAATCCTGGCCGGCGGGCAGAGAATCGCGCAGAAGTTGCACGACTACGTTGTACATGGCCGAGGAGTGGAAGACGCGGCGGATGAGAGTCATCAGCAGCAGAACGAAGGGAAAGAAGGACAGGATGGCGTTTGCGGCGACCGAGAAGGCGAAGGTGTGCACCTCGGTATGCAGCAGGTACTTGACTGTGGAAATAGCTAGACCAGAATCAGCTTTCGCACGGTTGACAGTATCCTCCGCAACTTTGACCGAAGCGAGAGTCGGAGCTGAGGCTGCTGGATCGCTGCTCACAAGTTTTTCTAATCTTATCAAAGGCTTGCGCTGATCTTCGCGGTGCAGGCACGCTTCATCAGCACGCCCAAACCATTCTCAGCTTTGGATTTGCGACCAGAAGTCATATTGAAACGTTTAACCCCCTTAATTATCTTCTTGCCAGACGTAACGTTCCTGACTATTATCTGTTGCTCGTTGGTCCGTTTGCGGAACAACGATTTCCTAATTTCCACGGGTTGATGTTTTGAAGTATCGCAGTCGAGAACCGCACAAGCACGACAGGCTCCCGAGCTTCGCGTCGAATTGCAACTGAGGGCGCGGCGCTGTGGAGCTTTTGGTGTTTGCGCGACTTGACGGATACGAGGAACAGCAGCCGGTTGTACTGCCCGGGTTCTCTGAGGGGGATGTCGGAAGCGCGCGCTTCGCGGAGAATGTGGGATCCAAACTTACCTGTAGAGGCGAAAGGAGTTCTTTCAGTGAGAGAGAAGGGAACAGTCAAGTGGTTCAACGGGGCCAAAGGATATGGTTTCATCCAGCGCTCCACCGGCGAGGATGTCTTCGTCCATTTTTCGGCGATTCAGGAGAATGGCTACCGCACCTTAAACGAAGGCGAAACTGTAGAGTTCGATCTGCTCAAGGGACCGAAAGGATTCCAGGCGGCGAACGTGGTCCGCGCCTAAGCCCGGTTGCCAGACATAGCAAACCCTCTCAGACTCCCCTGAGAGGGTTTGTTGTTTTTGGGACAGCGATGCTTGAACAGAGACAGCGGGGCGCCTCCTCGCGAGGTAGCGGCCGAATTCGGCGCACTTTGCCACCCGGCGCTTTCTCTCCCAACTAAGCAATTGGAGGCTAGATGATTCCTGCGGAACGGCCTCGCTTTTTTTCCTTTTGAGCAGGAGCTAGAGCATCAATCGCAGGAAATGAGTGCGGAACCGTCATAGTGCGCTCCGGAGGAGCGATGCCATGCTGGATCTGGCGGGCGAGCATCTCGACGGCTTGTCCTGCATTCGCCGGCACAACTACGGTCGCCGTAAGCAATCCGCTTTGCACCCAGGCCTGGCCGCTTTTTGGCATGCCGTCACAACCGGTAAAAGGCAGGCTGAGCCAGCGGCCGCGCGAGTCGTCAGGAAGATCGTCAAAGGCCTTGCGGGCGCCGATGGCCATGGAATCGTCCTGCGCCGCGATGAGGTCAAATTGAGCCTGCTGCGAGGTGGAAAGGCGCAGCCAGGAGCCTACGGCACGGTAGGCGCTGGCTTCAGTCCAGTTTCCCTTCATGAGACGGATTTGGACGTTCTCCGGCCGGGTTTCGTACATACCAGAGGTGCGCTGCTTCGCCGCCAGGCTTTCGGAAGGACCTTGAATATACAGAACCGAGCCACCCTGCGGCAGCAGCGCGGCGAACTGCCGGCCCTGGATGCGTCCGATTTCCTCGTGATCCGACGTGATAGAGAAGACGGGAGTTTTGTAGGTCCGGCGGAAATCGCTGACATATTCGACGTCACGGTTGAGAACGACCCAACCGATGCCGGCTGATGCGGCGGCGCGGGCCACCTGCGGCAGGGCTGTGCCACCGACGGGTTCGAGGATGATGCCGTCCGGGTGAAGCCCGGAAGCCTGGATGATTTTCAGGAGTTGCTGGCTCTGCGTAATCGCGTCATTATCGGCAAAAATAATTTGAACATCCACGCCGGCACGGGTTGCGGCTTCCTGGGCCGCGACCGCCTGTTCCATCTGATAGTCGTTATCGTTGGTAGTCAGGGAGAGGACGAAAGCCGGCTTCTTCATGGATGCCCCAATAAAGAGATGATACGCGGCGCTCTGCCATGACGCATGGTGACCAGAGTAATACGACTTGCGGCAGTCTGAATGGCGGTGCGAAGGAAAGGCCTGCGCGTTCAACAGAAACTCCGGACCCGAGACATGTATCATTTCGGGTGGTCAGGAGGTGATCCATGCGGCGTTTCCTGGTTATGTTCTCGCTGTTGGCCAGCCTACAGTGTGGTTGGGCCCAGGCTAAATTGTCAGTCCACTGGGAGGAGTTGACGGCGGATGATTTCCGTAACGCCATTTCGAAGGCGCAGGGAACGTGCCTGCTTCCATTCGGCATTCTGGAGAAGCATGGAGAGCACTTGCCGCTGGGTACCGATCTGCTGAAAGTTCGTTATGCCGTGCTGCAGGCGGCGGAGAAGGAGTACGCGGTGGTGTTTCCGGAATATTATTTCGGGCAGATCTTTGAAGCACGCCACCAGCCGGGCACGATCGCCTACAGCACGCACTTGCAGCTTGACCTGCTGCAGGAAACCACGGACGAAATGGCGCGCAACGGCTGCAAGAAAATCATCATCGTGAACGGGCATGGCGGCAACGAGAACCTGCTGCCTTTCTTCGCGCAGACCCAACTGGAGAGATTCCACGACTACGTTGTCTACGTTCTGCCGATCACAGGCGCTCCTCCCGGCGGACCGCCGCTGAAGACCCCGCTCGACCTGCACGGAGGGGAATCGGAAACGTCGAAAATGCTAGTGGCGCAGCCGGACCTGGTGCACCTTGACCGCGCAAACAACGAATCCGGCGCCGACCAGGCGCGGGAAAAGCTGCCCGCGGAGCTTTATACCGCGATCTGGTGGTATGCAAGGTTCCCCAACCATTATGCGGGTGACGCTTCCGCCGCGACCCGCGAGCGTGGGGAATATGAAATGAATGCATGGAAGGATGAAATCGCGAGGTGTATTCGTGCGGTGAAGGCCGACCAGACCAGCTTGCCGCTGCAGAATGAATTCTTCGAAAAAGCAAAACATCCGCTGGAGACGAAGCCGTAGGGCAACGCGGCAGCGGCCAAACGCGCTCTATCAGCCTGATAGCTTTTTTCGCTTGGGGTTAATCTGAAAGGACCATTTCTGGTCCGATGGCTCGTGTCTTCATATTGTTCGTGCGGCGCTTGTGGCTGCCAATCCTTGTCTTTGCAGGATTCAATCTCTTCTGCATTGCGGGATACATGTGGCTGCAACACCTGCGCTGGCAGGATGCAATGTTCTGGATCCTGAACCCGCACTCGATTGATTACCGGCACGTGCGCGATGCAACAAAGTTCTTCGCCATTCTGGTTTATGCGGGAGTATTTGCATTTCAGATCTGGGTCGCGGAGCGGATCGCAATCACGATTTTCAGCCGGCAGGGAAGGGAGGTTTGGAAGTCCATGGTAAATGACGCGAATATCGAGAAGCTGAAGGGTCACTTCATCATCTGCGGCTATGGGCAGGTGGGGCGAACGGTAGTGGACCAGTTGCAGCGACTGGAGATCCCGTTTGTGCTGATTGAGAACAACGAAGGCCTTTACCGCGAACTGCTGAAGGATGGCGTATCGGCCTTGCAGGGCGATGCGAAGCGCCACGACGTTCTGCTTTCGGCGGGTATTCAACGGGCGCGCGGAATCTGCATCGTGATTGATAACGACGCCGACAACCTGTACATCACGATCACCGCCCGATCGCTGAATCCAGAGGCGAAGATCATCACTCGAGCGGGGCACCAGCGTTATGCAAACGCCATGCGGAACTCGGGCGCCGATGAGGTGATTATTCCGGAATATGAAGGCGGAATGATGACGGGAAGGATGATTCAGAAGTACTATCCGGTGAGCGTTCTGGAATAGGCTTTGGCGTGGACACGGAGCCGAGTCCCGTTATCTAATGCTAGCGGGATTCCGCGCAATGTTTTCCGCTAGCCCCGCTACCGCTGCAGTTACGACGGGCAACCTGGCCCGTCCCCCGGCCACGCGCCTGATGTCTCTCGACGTCTTCCGCGGGGCGACGATTGCGCTGATGATCCTGGTCAATAATCCTGGCGATGAAATGACGACATATTGGCCATTGAAACACGCGGAGTGGAACGGCTGGACGCCGACTGACCTGGTGTTCCCGTTCTTTCTTTTTATTGTGGGTGTTTCACTCACCTTTTCGTTTAGTTCGCGGATGAGACGCGGGACGAACCGCCAAGAACTGTTAAGACATGTGCTTTGGCGTGGCGTGGCGCTATTTGCCCTTGGCTTGTTCCTGAATGGATTTCCGAATCACTATCAGCTGGCAAGCTGGCGGATATATGGGGTCTTGCAGCGGATTGCGATTTGCTATGTGATCTCATCCATCCTGGTTTTGTGGTCGGACCGGCGAGGATGGATTTTCGTCACAGCAGCGTGTCTGGCAGGATACTGGGTGCTGATGCGCTTCGTCCCCGTGCCGGGATTCGGCGTGCCTACCCACAATATTCCGTTGCTCGATCCTGACCGGAACATCGCAGCCTGGCTGGACCGGAAACTATTGATGGGTCACCTGTACGAGGGCACGCGTGATCCGGAGGGCGTAATAAGCACGATCCCGGCGGTGGCCACGTGCCTGCTGGGAGTGTTGACCGGCGACTGGTTGCGCGCGACGCGAAGCCCTCGCGCCAAGGCGCTGGGCATGGCAGCATGCGGAGTGGTTGGCCTGGCCGCGGGTGAGATTTTCAATGGTTGGTTCCCGATCAACAAAAAGCTGTGGACGAGTTCCTACGTGCTGTTTACCACGGGCCTGGCGCTGCTTTGCCTGGCATTGTGTTATTGGCTCCTGGATGTAGAACCATGGCGTGGCCGATGGACAAAGTTTTTTCTGGTCTTTGGCATGAACGCCATCGCGGCGTACGTTTTTGCGGAAATCATTTCTCATCTGCTCGACGGCTTGCACGCCGGTAGCCGCACGTGGCAGGAGTTTATTTATCAGCACGGATTTGCGCACCTGGCAAGCCCCGCGAACGCATCCTTGCTCTATGGGTTGTCTTATGTGCTCATGTGCTGGATGGCGATGTGGTTGCTCTACCGCAAGAAAATATTCATCAAGATTTGAGCCAGGGCGCTGGGCAGTACGCATTATTCGTAGCGCAGCGCTTCGATGGGATCCAGCCGGGAGGCGCGGAGCGCCGGCACCATGCCACTGATGAGGCCCACCCCAGTCAGGATGAGGGTTGCGGTAATGAGCGTTCCAGGAGCAATGATCAAGCGGATATCTCCCGCTTCAGCATACTTTGCAAACGCGCTATAAAGCGTGAGTCTCCCCACCGAGAGGGCTACTCCGTAGGCAAGCACTACACCGAGCGCGCCACCGATGAACGTAATGGTGAGGGCCTCAGCGAGGAATTGAAACAAGATTTGACGCTTCCTTGCTCCCAGAGCTTTTTCCACGCCGATTTCACGCGTACGCTGGCTGACGGAAACGAGCATGATGTTCATCAAGCCGACTCCTCCAATGCCCAGTGTGAGGGTTCCGATGAAGCCCAAAAGAATCTTCAGGCCAATGGTGATGACTTCAAACTGATGAACTTGTTCCATGAGATTAAAAATGCGGACAGCCCGACGGTCACCCGGATCGAACCGGTGCTCTCTGGCCAGAACAGCGCGGGCTGATTGCTCGAGGCGCGCATACTCCGGAGTCTCGTAGTTGAACCAGATGGAATCCAAGTAATGCGTGTCTTTCAGGTCGCTCATGGTGGTGAAGGGAATGTAGATGATGCGGTTGATGTCGCTCTCACCCTCCTGCATTTTTGGGGTGAGTACGCCGATCACCTCAAACGACATACCGTCCACTCGAATGCGTTCGCCCAGCGCACTGCGGCCGGAGAACAGTTTGTCTTTTGCCTCGGAACCCATCACCGCGACCCGGGCGTGCAGCCGCTGATCTTCGGCGTTGAAGACGCGTCCCTGTGACAGGTTGAGAACGCGGATCGCAAAAACGTTATCGTAATTGCCGCTCACGTCGAAGCTAAACGTCCGGGTCTCATATTGGATGTTGGCCTCCTTGTCCACTTCCGGGGTGATGTGTGTGATTTGGGGAATGTTCGTGGTGAGTAGATCCACATCGTCCAAAGTGAAGCGTAGAAGCATCCCGGCTTTCTGGCCGCCGGCTTGCATAGAGGTGCGGCCCGGGACCAGGATCATGAGCTTGGTGCCAAAGGTGGCAAAAATATTGGTACACGCCTGGCCGAAGCCATTCCCGTAGGCAAGCAACATGACCACGGTCGCGATGCCCCATGCCATTCCGAGCATGGTAAGCATGGTGCGGCGGCGGTTATGCTTCATTGCGCCGTAGGCTTCGTCGAGCAAGTCGCGGAACATAGTGCTATTCCTGCCGCAGCGCATCCACCGGTTGCAGCATCGCGGCCTTGCGCGCGGGGTAGAGTCCGGCGGCCACGCCCGCCAGGGTTAGACTGCCGATCGCAAGAAGGGCAGACTTCAATACCAGCTTGGGAGGATCGAACCCGCCCGGCCCTTGTACTCTTCCCATGGCCGCCATCAGCAGAGCGGCCAAACCCATGCCGATCAGGCCGCTGAGCAGAGTTATCAGAACTCCTTCCAGGAAAAACTGAAACAGGATGCTGCGCTGAGTGGCGCCCAAGGCTTTGCGCAGTCCGATCTCCCGAGTGCGCTCACTCACGGTGACCAGCATGATATTAATGACTCCGATGGCGCCTAAGGCGAGAGTGACCAGCCCGACCGAGCCAAGGAACATGTTCATCGCGTCAAAGACCGTGCCCACGGTCTTGGAGTTCTGAATCGTGTCCCAGCCTTCGAAGGCATTCTCATCGTGATAATCGAAGCCGTGATTGCGGGCGATGATCTTGCGCACTTCGGTCTGGGCAATCAGGTGCTCGTCGGTTACCCGTGGCTGATAATTAATAAATGAGATCGAATTTTCGTGATTTTCCCCTTTCAGCGGAAAAAAGGTAGCCATCACATGGAAGGGGATGTAGCCTCTCATGTTGGTTGAGTTGTCGTCGCCGCGGCCTACGCGCTTTACACTGCCGATGACTTCGAATCGAATGTCGTTCAGCAGAATCGTAGATCCGACCGCAGGACGGCCGGGGAAGAGATTGCGGGTAAGTTCATCGCCCAAGACGATCACGTTCCGGCGCTGGCTTTCGTCAAGAGCATTGAGCCAGCGGCCCTCCTTGATGGGAAGATAGCGAATCTCGGAAAACTGCGGCTCCACGCCGACGATATCTCCGTTGGCGGTGGCAAACTCGCTTACGGTGTGCACGTCGCTTCGCGAAAGAACCGGGGATGCGTTGCGGACATGCGGGGCTTCCTTGCGGATGTCGGCGTAATCCTGGTAAGTGAGCAGATAACTGCGGGCGGAGTTCATGCTGCCTGCCAGAGCCGGCGCGCGGCCAGGAAAAATAAACATGATGTCCTGCCCGTACTCGGCAAGCTCACGTTTGTTTCCAGAGCGGAATCCCTCGCCCAGGCCTACCAGAAGCAAAAGCGACCCGACCCCCCAGGCAATGCCGAACATGGTGAGGAACGAGCGCAGCTTATGGGACCAGAGATTGCGCAGGATTTGCGCGAAAATGTCGAGCACCGCCCTCATCATTTTCAGTATCGTACATTCTTCGAACTTAAGTACAGGCTCGGTTTCCCTGTTGCGAAGCCAGCCCAGCGCTTTCAAGCTGAATGTCTATGTATTGGACGGACCTGCGGGAGCGGGGTAACTACGGTAACGTTTTCGGCCTCTCCCGGGCATGGTACGCTCCTCGCAGAATAAGGAAAATCAGCGGTTTCCGAGGGGCTGATGACTCGCCGAAAACATCTGTTTCTGTTTGTGTTATCCGTTGCCGTGCTAGCGTTTGCCACGTCGAAGCCTCAAAAAGCGAATAACGCCGACCCCTCAACTAAGCTGCCGGTGACAACTTCATCGTCCAAAGCCCGCGAGCGCTTCGAAATCGCGATGGACGACATGGAGCAGGCCCGCTATAACCGCTCGTCCGAGGACTTGCGCGATGCGGTCAAGGCCGATCCAAAGTTCGCCCAGGCGTGGATCCTGATTGCCCGGGTGACTGCCGATCCTGAGGAGCAGCAGGCCGCCCGCACCCGTGCCCGCCAACTCGCAACCCGTGTGACGCCCGGCGAACAGCTGCTGATCAAGTGGTTTTCATTTGCCCAGGAAAACCAATTCGTGCCGGCGATCGCCGCCATGAACGATTTACTGGCAAAGTATCCCAAAGATCAGAGATTGGCTTTCCTTGCGGGGGACTGGCTGATTCCGCAGCAGCGTTACGAGCAGGCCGCCAAGGTTCTGGAACGAGCGGTAGCACTCGATCCTGATTATGCGGCAGCCCTGAATGACCTGGGATATGCCTATGCATTAACCGGAAATTTCGATAAGGCTTTTGCCGCAATGGACCGTTACGTGGCAGTCGCGCCCGACCAGCCTAACCCGCATGATTCTTATGGCGAGATCCTGCGCATGACGGGCAAGTTCGATGCGGCTCTCGAGCAGTACCACATCAGCATTCGGATTGATCCGAGCTTTGGATCTGAGCTGGGAGTTGCCGACACCTATGCCTTGATGGGAAAAGAGGAAGAGGCGCGCGAAGAGTATGAACGCGCTATCGTGTTTGCCGGGAGTCCCAGCGACCGTATCCAGTATGAATTGCAGTCAGCACTGACCTGGATTCGGGAAAACAACCGCAAGCCGGCAGAGAAAGCTCTGGCGCAGGTAGCCAATGATGCTGACAAAGCCGGGCTGGGGAAACTGGAAGCGGAAGCTTATCGCACTCTCGCCCTTTACGAACCAGATTACAAACAGGCGCTGAAGCAGTTGCAGAGAGCCCAGGATGCTCTCCAGCAGAAGCGGGAAATCTCCACTACCGATCATGATGAAGAAGAGGCGCGCATTCTGCAAGTGCGCGCCGAGAGAGCGGCACGAGCGCAAGACCTTGACGAAGCGGCCGCGTCGGCAGGCCAATTGGAGAAAATGGCCAGCGGCAGCCCCAGCCAGGTGATTCAACTCTCCTACCATGCGGCCGAAGGGGCGGTTCTAATGGCTCGACAGCAGTATGCGGATGCCATCGCCCACCTGGAAGAGGATCAAGACGATCCCCTCTCCATGCAACTGTTGTGGCGGGCCTATTCCACTACCGGCGCCACCGCCCAGGCCCAGGCGCTGGCATCAAAGCTGGCCGGATTGTATGTTCCTACAGCCGAGCAAGCGGTTGTGGTACCTCAATTCCGCGCGGATGTGATGAATCAGGCGAGGCAGCAATAAGCGGGGAGACAGCCGAATATGCCCCGCATCCCCATTTTCGGACTGGGACAGGTAACGGAGAGTCCGGATCCTCCCAATCTCGCCGCCTATACGCCCTCTCTATCGCTCCAAGGACTGCAACGCGGCGTGGACAATCTTCGCCACGACGTATATCTCAGCTCGAAGTTCGTGGAACAGACGCGCTTGCACGTGGCGCGGCTGATCGCGAGGCACGGCGAAGTTGAAGGGCTCTTGTCCGCAGAAGCGCCGGAAGCCCGCAAGCCGAACCACTTCATCAAAGGCAAGAATGAAGCTGAAGCCCGGCCCAAGACAGAGTTCGTGGAGTTAAAGCCCCTGCTGAGCGAAATGCATGTGAGTGCCCTCAATTTGGCCAAGGCAGAGGGGAATCCCACGCTCGACGTGCTCGCGCGAGTGGCCATTCTCAAGTTTCTACGTGTGGAGCTTAACGCGCAATTCGGGCAAATGCTTGAACGCTGCCGCATCCTCCTGAAGAGCTATGAAGGGATACGCCAGCAGAAGGCCCTCGAATATCGCGACCGGGTGTCGGAGTTTCAGATCCGGAAGAAGATCATCCTGCGCAAAGCCGGCCAGGACCTGCTTCGCACCTTGCGGGAAATTGACAAGGAGACGCTGGCACGCATGCGGCGCTCATTATTTGGCAACGCAGGGGACGAAGACTACAAGCTATTCCTGAACACGCTGCTGTTTACCGAAGACGGCAGTGATGCCTACCTCAATGCAGAACACTATGTGATCCTGGGGACCTTTGAGCGGGACCCGGACCGGTTTTCCAACATCCGGCGAGTGTCGAGCCAGTTCCTGCAATTGATGAACGGAGGGGAGGCCGACGACAAAACCGTGGACTCCTGGCTAAGTTCGCCGGAGAATGCCCAGGAATTGGTTGCCGGAGGGATTCCGGACGACTCTCCTCAGGGACGCTCACAAAAAGCGCGATTGCAAACCTGGGTGGAGTTGTTGGAAAAAGATGACCTCATGGATTATGTGGTTGCATCCTACGAAGTGGCGCCACTGCTTGTCGAATATTCCCCTCGGATTCATCCCCAGCAACTGAAGCACGCGCTGATTTTTCGCGATGAGCGCAACCGGGTTGAAAAGCTGATTAAAGAGCATGGCAAACTTTCCTGCGATCCTTTTTACGCCGCGCTGGAGCGCGTGGCCGGATGCCGAAGCAGCGAGCGGGCCAAGATCGCCGGCCGTTTTCTGCGCGACAGCATGCGCTATCATCGCGACCTGCGGCGTCTGGAGGCGCTCAACGCCGCCATGGACAGCGTTAACCTGATCGGAAACGAGAAGCTCCGCCAGCTTTCAGCCGTGAACGGAAGCCTATATGAATTTCTGCTGGCAGAAGAGAAAAGGCCGGAGGAAGATAAGGTCCGCAGTCACGTGATTCTGAAAGCAGACGTGCGCGACTCGTCGCGGTTAACGCGGTCGCTCTTGGAACGGAAACTGAATCCAGCTTCGTACTTCAGCCTGAATTTTTACGGGCCGGTCAACAAACTGATTTCAAAATACGGCGCGACCAAGGTATTTCTGGAGGGTGACGCCATCATTCTGGCCATTCTGGAGCGCGAAGGCGAACCCGCGCTGGCGGTAGCACGGGCTTGTGTGCTGGGGCGGGAAATCATCGAGATCGTGCGGGGCTACAACCAGTTGCTGGAACGAGCCGGCCTGCCTGTGCTGGAACTGGGAGTTGGCATCTCCTATCAGGAATCGGCTCCCATGTACCTGATGGATGGCGAGCAGAGAATCATGATCTCAGACGCACTGAATGAAAGCGACCGGCTCTCGTCGTGCAGCAAGCGAGTGCGCAAGCCAGTGCGGCAGCTGAGCAGTCCATTCAACGTGTATGAGTTTCAGGGCGGCAGTGACAACGATGTGAGCGAGAACGCTGACGATTTTCTGCTCCGCTATAACCTGAATGGCGTGCGCATCAGCGAACCGGCATTTGTCCGGCTGAAAGGGGAAATTTCTCTGGAGACATGCAGCCTTTCGTTGCCATCTCCCTGGGAAGGAGAACAGTCGCAGCTCTACAGCGGCGTGGTTCCGGTAGGTAAAGATATTTTTCGCAAAATCATCATTCGCGAAAGCCACCGGCCGCAGATTGATCCGAAAGACTTCTCCCTGCAACGCTGGACCCGGCAAAAATACTACGAACTGTGCTCCAACGCCGCAGTCTACTCTGAATTGGAAGATGGCACCGCCGTCGGCCATTGATCAAGCTGCACGATAGGGTCAATGAAATTGTGCGGGTGATGATGGCAGTGCCGAATTACATCCGAGCTTACTGACCGGCCCGGAGAGGCGAGACAAGCAGACGGCTTGCCTTTGGCTTTTTCTCCGATTTGTCTGGTTGATAAACCAGGTCGAGGGATCCTTCAGACTTGGCCGAAGCGTCGGCAAGCAGAGCCGCCAGCGATTGGAAAGACCGGCCGACGTCCAGACTCTGTTGAAAAGCGACGGGTGATCCTTTATCAATTGCGGGCGCTATGGCCTGGTGATTGTTTGGCACCTTCCAAAGCAGCTTACAACCGGTTGCCGCCTCGACATCCTCATCATCGAAGCCTGGAATCTTCTTGTAGCGGTTAAGCACCAGCCGCACGCGATCGCGGCCACCGCCTTCTTCCAGGAAGGTCTTCATGCGGCCGGCACTCCAAAGCGAGACCACATCCGCCTGAGTCACCATCAGCACGGCGTTGGACAGATCGCACAACAGGCGCGCGGTTTGGTCGACGCGATTGGAACAATCCACGACTACATAGCGAAAGTGGGAAACCAGCACATCGAAGAGCCCGGCCAACTCGGACGCATTGGGGACGACGGAATGAGGCTCTTGCGGGCCAGCCAGCAATTGCAGACCACCCTTGCATTGGGTCATCAGACCCTCAAGCAGGGAAGAATCCAGACGGTGCAGATTCTGGAGCGCGTCCGCGACTCCAAACGACGGGCGGAGGTTAAGGTGAAGGGACGCGTGCCCGAGCGAGGCAAAATCCACCAGCAGTGTTCCGCCCTGCAACTCCTGAAGGGCAACTGCGGTATTCACTGCCACGGTGGTGGCGCCTGCTCCGCCCTTGGAATTGGCGACCACAAAAACTCTCGCTCTTCCGGAAGAAGTGCGGGTCTTACCACGGGCAGCGGTGAAGCGCGCGAAGGCTTCTGTGATGGACTCGACAGTAGCGTTCCGCTCGATGTATTCGCGGGCACCGGCCCGCATGGCGGACACGATGACCCCGGGGTCCGCCATCGCCCCTACGGCAAAGATGGCGATGTCGCTGGTATTGGCGTGAATCAGTTCAATGGCCTGAATGGACCGGGATTCATTGCCAGGATCAATATCCACAAAGACGATTTCTGTGCGTACATCCTGGACTTGGCGCAAGATGGGATCAGTTGCGGTTGCCGGAAACCCTGCATGGCTGAAAACATTACGGCCTATCTGGGTGCCCTCGAGCCGCCGCTGGAGCACTCCGAGACGTTCTTTGTCGTCACTGAGAAGAGAGACCGCTATGCCTTGCATGGGAGGGGCCTCAACGCGTCCCCGGTACGAGCATGTTACGAATAGATGCCAAGCCGTGCCAAGTGACCTTTGTAACCTGGCTAATCCCAACGCCTAGCTGTGTTTCCAGTTGATTGCAACCTGCGCAAGGTTACCAAAATCGGTTAAGCGTAACAGCGTGGGGGAGGCTGCAAATCATTTTACGCAAAACCGGGGGATTTGGGAAGCGGGCGGGAGCCGAAAACGATTGTCTGGCTTGGGAATTCGTCACACGAGCGAAAACTGCTGGAAGCGTTTGGTACTCTTAAACGAAAGTGCCTGTACGAGGCATGTTCAAGGAGAAAGTAAGGTAAAGTGGCGGACTCTCCCAGCACGACACAAACCCGGGGAGCGGAAACATCTTCTCCGAGTCTCAGTCTAGCGGCGACCCTTCGCGCCTTACGGCATCGCAATTTCCAGTTGTTTTTCAGCGGGCAACTCATTTCACTGATCGGGACCTGGATGCAAAGCATCGCTCAGGCCTGGCTGGTCTATCGCATGACAGGATCTTCGCTGTTGCTGGGAGCCGCCGGTTTTGCCAGCCAGATTCCGGTATTTGTGTTTGCCCCGGCGGGCGGGATCGTCGCCGACCGGCACAACCGGCAAAAGGTAGTGATCGGAACCCAAACCGCGTCGATGATTCTGGCCGGCATACTCGCGGCTTTGACCCTGGCCGGAATCGTTACGGTGTGGGAAATTTTCGTGCTTGCGGCATTGCTGGGAGTGGTCAACGCTTTCGATATTCCGGGCCGCCAAGCCTTTCTTGTGGATATGGTGGGCAAAGAAGATCTGATGAATGCCATTGCGCTGAACTCATCGATGTTCAACGGAGCGCGCATCATCGGCCCCGCGGTTGCCGGAGTTCTGGTGGCAAAGATCGGCGAGGGTTGGTGTTTCTTCGCCAATGCGGTCAGCTACATTGCGGTGATTGTCGGCTTGATGCTGATGCGCATCGAGGGGCGAGGTTACCGGGCCGCAGCCGCCTCTCCCTGGGACCACCTCGCCGAAGGGTTTCGTTTTGTGCGGCAGACCGCTCCGATTCGGGCCATTCTTGTTCTGCTCGGGCTGGTGAGCCTGGTGGCGATGCCTTACACCGTGCTGATGCCCGTGTTTGCCGACAGAGTGTTGCGCGGCGGAGCGCGCGGCTTGGGAATCCTCATGGGCGCGACCGGGGTTGGGGCGCTGCTGGGCGCGCTTACCCTGGCGACGCGAACTCGAGTGTTCGGGCTGGGCCGATGGGTCGCGTTTTCCTGCGGGGGCTTTGGCATCGGCTTGATGCTGTTCGCCTGGTCACGAAGTTTCTGGCTTTCCACCGCCCTTCTGCTGCCGGTCGGCTTCTGCATGATGTTGCAAATGTCATCGTCGAATACCTTGATTCAGGCCATGGTGCCGGACAGGCTTCGTGGAAGGGTCATGGCTGTGTATTCAATGATGTTTATGGGTATGGCCCCATTTGGAGCGCTGTTTGGAGGCGCTTTGGCCGACCGGATCGGTGCGCCGGTCACGGTCACGCTGGGAGCAGTTGCCTGCATCGGAGGCGCTGCGCTGTTCGGGTTGCAATTGCCAAAAATCCGGGTCGAGGCGCGGCGTTTGATCGTTGCTCAGGCTGTCGCCGGCGGCGAGCCTGCCGGCGGAATGACGGCACGGGTCGTGGAAGATTAGACATGCGGCTTATTGCCCAGCCCGGGATACCATACTCATTCCGTGGAGCGGAGACAAAATCTCTGCGATCGTCCTTTTCCGCGTGGAGAAACAGTCTGACGAAATGGAAAAGACATCCGCAATCACGAGCACAGAAAAGAATCGGACATTGCCCTCAAGTGGGCTGATGCTCGCATGGTGCCTGGCTGCCGCGGCCTTCCTGCTGCAAATGCTTACCAACGGCGGCTACGGATACTTCCGTGACGAACTCTACTACATCGCGCTGAGCAATCATCTGGCTGCCGGCTATGTGGACCTGGCACCGCTGGCGGCGTGGGTGTTGCGGTTGAGCCGGCTCGTGTTCGGCAATTCTCTTCACGCCATACGATTTTTGCCTGCGCTGGCCAATGGCGCGGAGGTTCTGTTCACTGGACTGATCACGCGAGAACTGGGCGGGAGACGGTTTGCGATATTTCTGGCGTGCCTTTCGGTGCTGGTCGCGCCGGTGGTTCTGGTCAATGGGAATCGCTTCTCGATGAATGCATTCGAACCGCTGTTCTGGATGGGATGTGTCTACTTTGTCCTGCGCGCGATCAACGAGAACGAACCGGGGCATCTGGTTTGGTGCGGGGTCCTCCTTGGTTTTGGTTTGGAAAACAAGCACTCGACTGTGTTTTTTCTGGTTAGCCTAACGGTGGGGATGCTGATCAGTTCGCAGCGGAAATGGTTCGGCAGCAAATGGTTCTGGATCTGCGCGGGGATCGCTTTGCTGATTAGCCTACCGAACCTGATCTGGCAGTATCAGCACCATTTCCCGACGCTCGAGGATCTGGAGAATGTGCGAAGAACGCACAAGAACGTGGAGTTGCCGCCGCTGCCGTTTTTAGGGCAGCAGATCATGATGCTCAGCCCGGTCAGCGTGTTGGTTTGGACGCCGGGAGTGGCTTATCTACTCTTTCATCGGCAGGGGAAGCGTTATCGTTGGCTGGGCGCGACGTTTATTGTTTTTTTTCTCGTAATGATGGAATTGCACGCGAAAGACTATTACTTGGCGCCCATCTATCCGCTGGTGTTTGCGGCCGGTGGAGCGTTTTGGGAAGGCATAGGGCAAGGCTGCAAGGTACGTAGATGGCTGGAGGTTGGGCTCGCGGCTCTGGTATTTGCCGGAGGGGCATTGGCTGCACCGATGGTGGTTCCGATTCTGCCGGTGGAGAAGGTTCCGCAGTACATGGAAAGCCTTGGGGTCAAGACCCCAAGGACGGAAGTCCATCACAGCGGTTTGCTGCCGCAGCACTTCGGGGACGAATTTGGCTGGCCGGAGATGGTGCAAGCAGTTGCGGGAGTTTACAACGCGATGCCTGCGCCGGTCCGCGAAAAGACTGCGATCCTGGCAGGGAACTACGGCGAGGCGGGCGCAATTGATTTCTTTGGCGGCAAATATGGCCTGCCCAAGGCCATCAGTGCCCATCAGAACTACTATTACTGGGGACCCAGGAATTACACCGGCGAGAGCTTGATTCTGCTGCAATGGGACATTGACGATGCCAAAGACTGGTGCTGGAGCGTGGATAAGGGGCCGAGGCTCGATCCGCCCTATGCCATGGACGAAGAAAGGTACACCGTCCTGATCTGTCACGGTTTCAGGAAACCGCTCGCAGAACTGTGGCCGCGCCTCAAACACTGGAATTGAAGAGCGTTCCGTGGAGGCTCGATCGTTCCTTCTTGGGCGGCGAGCGATCACTTGGCGCAAAAACTAAAGGCCGGGCAAGGCCCGGCCTTTACCTTCTTAAGTAGTCAGTTATCTGCCGCCAAAACTGTAGCCGAGGGTAACCCCGTACCGCGCGGCGTAGTCGGAACTAAATTCCACATTGTTGTGGATGAAATACATGCGGGCTTCGGGGCGAAGGAAGGCGTTGTGCCAGAAGTATGCCCGGATACCGCCGCCCACGTCTCCCATAAAGTGGTTGCTGCTGATGTAAGTGGTGCACCCGAAGGAGAAGCTGCAAACATAGCCGTTCTGATAGAAACGCAGGTCTTCACCGCCAATTCCGCCCAGCAGTTCAGCGGTAATGTTCTTTGAGATGCGGGGCGCCCAAATAGCATTGAATGCATAGAAGAGGGGCCGCACCGGCTCGTAGCCACCATAGTTGAACTGGCTGGCCTTCCAAAACACTTCACCTTCTACTCCCACGCGATGGAGAAAGAGGAAATCGGCGCTAAACCCGGGATACACGCCGCCGCTGAGAGACGGATAAAGAATTCCACTCGATATCGTGCTTGAGGGCGAGGAGAGTCCGCTCACTCCAAAGCCGACGTCAAGCTGTTGTGCCTGCACCGCCCCAGTGAGGGCCAAAAAGGCAAACATCGCTGCGAACAGAATTATTCTTTTCAAGGTATCTTCTCCAAGCTACAAAGAGATGGATTGGAACTTTGTCAACAACTTGGATGCAGTCGCTTTGCCAGGGGATTCCGGCGAACGACCTTCCGATATTCGACCTGAAGAGCATGGCTAACGAAACGCCGTAACAATTCTTTACATTATGCCAATCCGGAATCCATCCTGATGGCACCGGAACCCAGGTTGCTAACTGTTGGAAATACCTTGAACCCTTGGGTGCGGATAAAGTTCCGGTAAGCAGGAGTGCGGGGCTCAGACCACAAAGGCCAGAGACAACTGTACCGTTGTGAGATACGGTCGAAACCTGATATTGAGCGAACAGGACGACCTCAAGCCTGAAATGTCTTGCACAGAGGGGACGGACTTCACATAGGATCAATACATAAGGTAAATGATATCAGCAAGTTAGGTAATCATGTCGGGACTGGAAACTGGCATCCTGATTGCCTCTATTATCTGCCCCAATTTCATAAATCCGTCCATCGGTTGCGTAAATTCTTGAGAAAGTAAGCGTGGCGACAACTGTTAATACTCCAAGTGTAGGCCGACAATTCGCTGGCTCCGCCAGTATTGTGACGGCCAGCGTTCTGTTGAGCCGCGTGTTAGGGTTCCTGCGGGAATGGACCCTGGCGCATCAGGTCGGATCCAATGCCTCTACAGACGCTTACTACGCCGCTTTCACTTTGCCTGATTTTCTCAACTATCTGGTGGCGGGGGCGTCGCTAAGTGTCATCTTTATCCCGGTATTTGCGAAGTACGTGGCCGAAGGGCGAGAAGAGGAAGGCTGGCATGTCTTCGCCACCGTGACCACATTCATGGGTCTGCTGATGGTCGCAGTGATCATCGCGGCTGAGATCTTCGCCCCGCAGATCGTAAACATTATTTCTCCAGGCTTTTCCTCGCAGGCAAAAGAAGAAGTGATCTATCTCACCCGGCTGATGCTGCCGGCGCAGTTCTGTTTTGTTCAGGGCAGCATCCTGTCCTCGGTGCAATATGCCAAGAACCGGTTTCTGATTCCCTCACTGGCCACGGTCATTTACAACCTCTTTATTATTCTGGGCGGCTGGTTCCTGTACCGCTTCGTTGGGATTAAGGGCTTTGCCATCGGGGTACTGGTAGGCGCGGTGCTGGGCAATGGGCTGTTGCAGTTCTACGGTGCGGTCCGGGCGGGAGCGCGCTTCCACTTTAACCTCGACCTGCGGCATCCCGGGTTCATTCTTTTCCTCAAGCTGGCCGTTCCCATCATGCTGGCGCTGTCATTGACGTTTACCGACGACTGGATCATGCGCTGGTTCGGTTCGTTTCTCCAGCCGGCGTCGATCACATGGTTGAGTTATGGCAAAACATTGATGCGGGTGCCGCTCACGGCAGTCGGGCAGGGAGTAGGAGTAGTCTCATTCCCCATTCTGGCGCAGCTCTATTCGGAAGGAAAGTTCGACCAGCTAAACCGAATCCTGAACTCGACCATGAAGGGGTTATTGTTCATGGTGATGCCGATCTCGGCCTTGACCATCGCGCAAAGCACGGCGGTGATCTATTTTGTGTTCTCTAAGACGCGCCTGCACGGCGGCGATTTTCAATCCACCGCAAATGCCCTGGCGGTCTTCGCGGCAGGAATGTTCGCCTGGGCGGCACAATACATCTTCTCGAGAGGATTCTATGCTACGCACAACACCTGGACCCCGGCGCTGGTAGGCACGCTGACCACAGTCGTGAATCTTCCGATGTATTCATTTCTCGTACATCGGTATCAGTATCTGGGCCTGGCGATGGCGAGTTCGATCGGAATCTTCCTCTACATGTTTGTGCTGTTCCTGCTGCTGAACCGGCATACCAAGAACCATGAAGCCTGGAATCTCACCATGTTCTTCGGCAAGATGCTGCTGGCCTCGACGGTGGCAGGTCTGGCGTGCTACCGGTTAATGCTTTGGTTTGAGGGCAGGATTCCGTGGCGGACGCGCACCGGCGCGGGTGTCATGCTGATCGTGGGGACGGCGGCCGGCCTGCTGATAGCGGTCCTGGTGGCAAAACTTCTGGGCATCAGTGAAGTCGACGCTTACTTCGAAAAGGTAAGAAGGAAATTTGTCAAGGCCCCGTTAGAAGCCAAGTCTCCTGCACAGTAACTCCGACTGCAGCGGTTCGATACAATGGACCATCGGTTGGGCTCCCGGCGAACAGGGAGGTCAGAACAGAGCAAGGAGCTGAAAACCCACAATTGTCTTCTTTTACCCGTCGAAGACTTCTTCAGGGAAGCGCGCTGGCTGCCGGCGCTGCCGCGCTTGCGATTGCCGAAGAGGGCTCGATTCTCGAGCCCAATTACCCCAAACTGAAGCGGATCGAAGTTTCCTTGCCCCGCCTGCCCGAAGCCTTCGAGGGCTTCACCATTGCGCAGCTTAGCGATTTTCACTACGACGAATTCTTCACCATCGTTCCCATCCGCGCTGCGGTGGAAATGACCAATGTTCTCAATGCAGATCTAATCGCTCTTACCGGCGACTTCGTTACGACCTCGTTTTTGAAGGATTATCTGCACAACGCGGCTGAAGCGGCGAACCAGGCGGAGCCGTGTGCGAAAGTACTGCAGACATTGCGATCGCGGATAGCCACAGTCGCGATCATGGGTAACCACGATGCGGCGTCGGACCCGGTAAGAATCAGCAGAACTCTCGAATCGCATGGGATAACGGTACTCCTTAACCAGGCGCTGCCGGTCGAGCGGGACGGGGCCAGAATCTGGCTGGCTGGCCTGGATTCCATGATGGAAGGAAAGCCTGAGATTGAGCGAACACTCCACCCCATCCCCAAGAGCGAAGCCGTAGTTTTGCTTATGCACGAGCCGGATTTTGCGGACGTAGCCGCGAAACATCCGGTGGATTTGCAACTTTCAGGACACTCCCATGGCGGGCAGATTTGGATCCCGGGAATCGGCGCGCCGTGGCTTCCGGATTTTGGCCAGAAATATCCTCGAGGGATGTACCGCATCGGCGGGCTGCCGCTTTATACGAACATTGGCTTGGGCACAATTCGCGTGCCCGTCCGCTTGAACTGTCCGCCCGAAGTGACCTTGATTACGCTGCGAAGACCACAATCGATTAAGCCCCAAGGTCAGTTACTGCAGCTGGCCCCGCCAAGCCCGGCGGGCCGCGGCGACTGCTACCGCCGCATCCGAATTGGGTAGACAATACCTAGCTCACCGAGGCGTGCCGGGAAAGGGGTTTATCGGGCGGTTCCGCACGAGCGATCGGCGCTTTCTTTGGGAGCCTTGCCATCGCGCTCTGTTTTGCGGTAAGGATCTGTTCAGTAGTGAGCAATTCTGCAAGCTTTCTCTTTGCGGCGACAATTTCCTCTTTGAGCTGAACGTTGGTCTCTTCGGAGATTAACAGCCACATGTAGGCTGCGATCGGATCGGGAGCGACGTTCTCGCCGCGCCAATACATCTCAGCCAGCCTCGTCTGAGCCAATGGGTGGCCTCGCTCGGCAGCCCGCTTGCAGGAAGCCAGAGTGGAGCTCTCGAAGTTATCCTCTTTCATGGGGGCGGGGGATGAGAGAGCAGCCTTGGCAAAGACCGCCGGCTGAGACAGCGTCAAGAACAAAAGCTCGACCCGGCTGGAGACGCCGAGCTTGTCAAAGACACGGAACAGATAGTTCTTGATGGTGTGTTGGCTCAAACCGAGACGGGTCGCGATTTCGCGGTTGGTGAGTCCCTCCGCCACACTGCGTACTACATCGAGTTCGCGTTTGGAAAGCAAGTCCAGACCATTAGCACCAACCGCGCGTACCTCGGGAGTGGTGGCGAGAGCGTCGAGGGCAAAGCCCATCTCGCGAGCGCCAGCCCACGGCTGGCCGCTGTGCACCTCGCGAACGCATTTGGCAAGGGTCTCGATGGATTCATGCCGGCCCAGCACTCCTCTGGCGCCGGCGCGAAATGCTTCCAGTACGAGCTCGCGCCCCGAAGAATCCAGCAGCATAACTGCCTGGACCGAGGAATTGATGGAACGAAGCTCGCGCAGCACTTCGAGTCCGCGTAAGGGCTGTTCCTCAAGGCAACACCCGATGACCGCCACCTGGATGGAACGAGTGATGGCGGTACGCACCAGATCGGAAGCGGAATCTGTGGATCCAAGCACATTCAGTTGCGGATCCCGAGCCAGAGCCTCGGCTAACAGCTGAGTCTGGATGCGGCTATTGACAGCAACCAGAACCCGAATAGGTATTTCCCCGGAACCATTGGGCTGCATAAGTCCTCCAGTCCAGCGGGGGAACTGGACTCAAAGTTAAGTCTTCATGGGTAAAACGAATCCGCTGCAACGAAAAATAGTCAGTCGCAATTAAACTCAACGTGGGGGGCTACACCTAGGGGGATGCAAAATATTATACGCCCTCCTGCGAGCATACAAAACAGGTATTTGCACAGGTTGCAGAGTTTTGGTAACAAGAGGCATTCCGTTCCCCTCCGCGGTACCCCACTAGCGTGCCATTCCAAGCTGCAACCAGCCGCATAACCACTTCGAACGTGCCTGGTTTCAAGTACTTTTCACGCTGGGAGCCTAGCACAGAGGTGCCTGTGATTGGAGAAAATATTCTCTAGTAGCTTATTCTCTAAATCTGAGTAACATAAACTCCGTAAGAACAGGTACATACGTTGCAGAGTACATGTACCTCTTGCATCTCCTTGCAGCTACAACTAATCTGCAATCACTGCACGGTTCCCCCCCCGTAATCATTTCCCCTTTTCCCCCAAGGACTGGTTAGGTCAGCGTTCATCGACTTGAAGAACGGGGAAATTCCGCTAAATGGGACTCAGAGGGCGAAGCTACGTCCAGCGAATTTCTTCTGATCGCTGCCAGAAATCTCCACGCTAACCAAAGATCCGAAAACTCCGTGAGCGAATTAGTGACCGCGAAGTCAATGTACTCCTCCGGTAGGGAGCGAGCGCTGCGAGCGAACGAACGTTCCGCTTGGTCGAAGCCAGGGTCGATTGCGCAGAGTACGGCCAGCTTGCCGGAATCGGCGAGCGGATCAAGGCGCGCGGCCGAAATGCGTCGGCCTGACTGCTTCATGAGCTGCCAGTGCGATCCGCATTTACTCTCTTCAGGATCGATGGCGGAACCCTTCCAGGCAACCTTCTCGAGAGTGAATAGTCCGGCCCCCAAGCCGGTACAACCTGCCCACAGGAGCGCGCTTCAAACGAAGGCCCTCACCTACAGCAGGGAAAGTTTGCACTCCGCGCCCGGGCGAATGACCGGGAAATTCTGCTGCATGGGACTCAGAAGGCGAAGCTATTGTCAGACTGAGCTCTGGGATGCTGCTCGAAACCTTCACGCAACTCAAACCTAGGGAAACTTTGCAGAAAACCGTGGCCGAATTGGCGACAGAAAGTTCGTGCATCCTGCTGGTAGGGAATGAGCCTTCCGGCTGGGCGAAGCTCCGGTTGATCGCCGAGAGCAAGGCCTGGCTGCTGGAATCGGCGAGCAGCGGATTGGAAGCGCTGGAACGATTGCAATCCGGGGCCCGGCCCGGGTTGGTGCTGCTTGATCTGGCTCAAGCTTCCGAAGACGGCATGTACACGCTGCGCTGGCTGCGCCGGGTGAGTCCCGAGGTTCGAGTGCTGGTCATGGGCGATGACCGGGACGAAAGCCAGAAGCGCGAAGCGATGCGCCTCGGGGCGCAAGGCTTCCTGGCCGGGAACGGCGATGGGAAGGAGCTAGCAGAAGCGGTCGAGCGATACCTGGATCGTTCGCGCAACGGAGCTGAGTCAGACCCTAGCAGCGACGGTATCGAGGAGATCGGGCCGAACCTTTTCTTTGTAGCGGCCAGCCCGGCGATGAGAAAACTGCGGGTTCAGGCCGAGCTATTGGCGCAAGTGGATGCGCCGCTCTTGATTGTGGGCGAGACGGGAAGCGGCCGGGAAACGTCGGCGCGGCTGGTCCACAAGGTGTCGGTGCGATCAGAATTCGCTTTCGTCCGCATTGACTGCAGCACTCTGCCCAGTGATCTTCTCGAAACTGAATTGTTCGGCTCCGAAACGGGTACCAACGGAAGCCTGCACGTCAAGCCAGGGAAGCTTGAACTTTACGCCCGGGGAACGATCCTGCTGGCTGAGATCGCGGAGATGTCTGCCGAGCTGCAGGGCAAATTGCTCGATGCGATCCAGAATCGGTACTTTATCCGCCAGGGCGGGAGTGAGAAAATTGAACTGAATGTGCGGATTATGGCAAGCACCAGTCCCTACACCAAAGATGCCATGGCCGAAGGCCGTTTAAGGGAGGACCTTTACTACCGCTTAAGCGGGTTCAGCATGTATGTCCCTCCGGTCCGTCAGCGTCGGCAGGAGATCCCGCTGCTTTTGGCACATTTCATGAGTCAACTGGCCAAACGGTACAACCTGACTGCGCGAGCGTTCTCGCCAATGGTGATTGAACTATGCCAGCGCTACTTCTGGCCAGGAAACCTGATTGAGTTAGAGAGCTTTGTAAAACGGTTCCTGGTTGTGGGCGATGACGAGCTTGCCATACGTGAACTGGAACGAAACATCAACTCCCGTGCCGGTCAGAGACCGCAGGGCCAGTCGCGCGAGCCAGTTTACCGGGGGAGTCCGGCCGCGATGTTCCCTGAGGATGTATCGTGCGGCTTGAAGTCGTTCGTGGAAAACGTCAAGGGTGAAGCCGAGAAAAACGCCATCCACAGCGCATTGGAGCAAACCAACTGGAACCGGAAGGCGGCCGCGCGCCTGTTGAAGGTCAGTTATCGCACTCTGCTGTATAAGATTCAGCAGTACCAAATGAACCCCAGGAAAGGTTATCTTTACTCCGTGTGGCTTGACGAGCGCAGCAAGAGCCATCGCGAACCGAGCTAGCGGAGAGACAAAACCAAGCCATTGAGGAACAGGCCAATGACAATTCCCCGCCACATCCGGCGAGTCGGGCCACATCGAGCCGGACAACTTCTGGTATTGCTGGCCTTGTCCGCTGCCCTGCGGGCGCAGACCGGGGCCGCGGGCGAGAGCGCCGCGCCCAACCCGCCGACGGCCTCGAGCGCGCAGGCCAAAGGGCATGACGACAGCTACGTGATTGGCGTGGACGATGTGCTGGCCATCAGCGTGTGGAAGGAGCCCGATATTTCGCGAGTCCTTCCGGTCCGCTCCGACGGGAAGATTTCTCTGCCGCTGGCGGGCGAAGTACAGGCCAGCGGACAGACCCCGCGGCAGCTCGAGCAGCAAATCGCGAGCAAGTTGCAGAGCTATATTTCTGAGCCGGAAGTGGCGGTGATAGTCCAGGAAATCCGCAGCCAGAAATTCAATGTCCTGGGCCAGGTGAACAAGCCGGGCTCTTATCCGCTCACCAACGCGGCAACCGTGCTGGATGCGATCGCGCTTGCCGGCGGCTTTCGCGACTTTGCCAAACAGAAATCCATTTATGTTTTGCGCAAGGCAGCCAGCGGCGAAGAATCACGCTTTCCCTTCAACTACAAGGATGTGATCAAAGGCAAGAGTCCGGATCAAAACATCAAGCTGCAACCCGGCGATACGGTGGTCGTGCCATGAAAGCTCAGTTCATGTCAAGTTACGTCATGATCGCGCTCGCTCTGCTTGCGGGCGTTGCGCAGGGCCAGGACAATACCCCCACTCCGTCGCAGCAGGCGTCAGAGGACACGCGGATAGTAACTCCAGCGCCGGTAAATGTGCAGGCCACGTCTCTCGCCTATAGCACAGAGACGGAGCGTTCGAATTACCTGCGCGCGGGAATCGGCTTCTCCGCCTCCTACGATACCAACGTGTACTCGGCGGCAAACGGAAGTGCAGTCAGCGACGAAAGCTATTCTGTGTTCCCTAGCATCGCGATCGCGCAAACGACCCCGCGGCTGCGTTGGGACTTGTCTTACGACCCGGGATACACGTTCTATCAGAACACATCGGCTTTGAACCAGTCAGACCAACGCGTGAATGGAGATTTTTCCTACCGGTTGAGCCCGCATGTGACTCTGGCTTTAGCCGATAACTTCACGCGCACTTCGAACATTCTGAACCAGCCCACGCCGCAGGCCCCGGTTTCTGTCGGCGGGCTCCTGGAGAGCCCTAATCCCGGCCTAGTGGCACCCATTATGGACATGATCGGCAACACCGGCAGCGCACAGATCAGCTATCACTTCAGTGCGAGCGACATCACCGGAGCCAGTGGGACATTTACTGAGTTGCGTTATCCAAACCAAGCCGAAGCGCCGGGTTTCGGCGGCGCCATCGGCTGTTCGTCCAAAGCGACGCTGTGCGCGCTGTTCGGGGCGAGCGCGCGTGGTGGCGAGGCATTCTACGCACACCGCATCTCGCGCCGGCATTATTTCGGCGCGACCTATCAGTATCAGGAGCTTCTGACCGATCCGAGCGTGAATAATGCCAAGGTGCAGAGCGCGGTCCTTTTCTACACCCTGGTTCCGAGGGCGAATTTCTCGCTCTCGTTTTTCGGCGGACCTCAGCACTCAGATGTATATGGAACGGGAATTGTCGAGCGGGGCATGTGGTCGCCAGAGGCGGGGGCCGGTCTCGGCTGGCAAGGGAAACAAACCAGCGTAAGCGCAGCCTTGACGCGCAGGATCAGCGACGGTGGCGGTCTGGTCGGGCCGGTGACGTCATACTCGGCGACGGTGGGGGTACGCCACCAATTGACTCGTTATCTGACTGTAGGGGCAGTCGGCTCGTACGCAGACAGCGCCGTGCTCCAGACTCTGCCATCGTTCACCAATAGCGGGCATACGATTTCAGGAAGTATTTCTGCGCAGCGCCAGTGGGGCCAGCATTTCAGCACCGAACTGGCCTACATGCGGCTGCGCCAGGATTATGGCGGAGTGCTGGCGAGCGTGATCTCCCCCGACCGCAACCGGGTCTGGGCCACGCTCTTCTATCATTTCCAGCGCCCGATAGGACGATAGGAATGGCAGACGACTTCGAAGAAAAACCGGGCGAAGGATTCAATCCTCAACAGGTGCGGGAAATTCTCCGCCGCCGGCACTGGTATCTGGTGATTCCTTTGTTTGCAGGTTGGGCGGCCGTTTGGGGAGCAAGCTGGATTTTGCCCGCTGTCTATCGTTCGGGCACGTTGATCCTTGTAGAACAGCCGACGGTACCGCAACAGTACGTGGTCCCCAACGTGACCGGCAACTTGCAGGACCGGCTGCAGAGCATCACGCAGCAGATCCTGAGCCGTACTCGATTGCTGCACATCATTGAAACTCTGAACCTGTACCCGGAGGACCGTCAGAAGGTTTCGCCCGATGAGTTGGTGGACCGGATGCGCAAGAACATCGAAATCGAACTGGTCCACGGGCAGGAGCGGGACGAACTTACCGCCTTCAATGTCTATTTTTCCTCGCCCCGCCCTTCCACCGCCCAGCAAGTGACGAGCGCATTAACCAATCTGTTCATCAGCGAAAACCTGGAGGCGCGGCAACAGCAATCGGAAGACACGACCAAGTTTCTGGAAACTCAACTCGACCAGGCCCGGCAAACTCTGAGCGAGCAGGAGCAGAAGGTACGCGAGTTTAAAGACCAGCACGTGGGAGAACTGCCCGGGCAGTTACAGAGCAATCTGCAAATTCTGAGCGGCTTGCAAGGGCAGCTGCAGACCGAGGAAGACGCGTTAAACACCGCGAAGCAGCAGGGAGTATACCTGCAGTCGCTGATTGGACAATACAATGCGCTGCAACGATCCCCCAAGACGGCGGATGGGACTCTGGTGGGATTGCCCGCGCTGGATGCCGAACTTGAGAAGCTGCGAGCCCAGCTGGCCGACCTGAGCTCACATTACACCGAGCGGCATCCCGACGTGCGCAAGCTAAGGGAGCAGATCGCCAAGACCGAGAAGATGAAGCAGCAGATGCTGGCATCGCTCAAGGCGCAGCCGGAGAGCTCGCCGATCTCCACGGACGTCAGCGTGGACTCGCAAAATTCGCCAACCCTCCAGCTGCAAAGCCAGCTCCAGGCCAACAGGCTGGAAATTGCCAATCGCGAAAACTCGATCCGCGAGTTGCAAGCCAGAATTGCTGGCTATCAATCGCATCTCAACGAAGAGCCGGTGCGGGAGCAACAACTGGCGGACCTGACCCGTGGCTACGACCAGTCGAAAGCCAACTACGACGACTTGCTCAAGAAGAAAAATGAATCCGAACTGGCCACCAGCATGGAGCTGCGCCAGCAGGGAGAACACTTTCGCATTCTCGATCCCCCCAGCCTTCCGCAAAAACCCTATTCGCCGGACCGCTTGAAGTGGTGCGGCATCGCGCTGCTGGCCGGTTTGGGGCTGGGCGCGGCCTTCACCGCCGGGGCCGAGTTCCTGGATGACCGGCTGTACAGCGAGAAAGAACTGAAGGAGCTGGTGCAGATCAACGTGCTGGCGGAGATCCCCAGCGTGATCACCTCCAACGAAGAAGCCACAAACCGGCGCAAGCTGTGGATTGAATGGGCAAGCGCGGGAGTAGTTGTGGCGCTGATCTTGGCAGGCAGCGCAGTGAGCTATCTGCGAGGATGATGGGGAGGATTCTTCGGCTGAGGTAAGCGACCGCGGGAACAAGTTATGAGCCGTATATTCGAGGCGTTGCAAAGATCGGAAGCCGAGCGCGGTACCAGCTCACTAACCCAATCGCTCAGCACGGCCGGCGATGTGCTGGCAGTGGAGCGAGAGATTCCGGATGCGCGATCCGGGTTTCCCGATTTTGCTTCCCGGCAGGTGTACCTGCCGCCGGATAGCCGTTTGGTATGTCTGAACGCAAGTGAAAGCCTTGCGGCAGAAAAGTTCCGCTTCCTGGGAGTGCGGCTGCGGCAGCTTCAGCAACAGCGCGGCAAGCTCAAGAAGTTGCTGATCACCAGCACGATTCCGGAAGAAGGCAAAAGCGTGGTGTCTGCCAATCTGGCTACCGTGCTGTCCCGCAAGAAGCCGCAGCGCGTGTTGCTGCTCGAAGGAGATTTGCGCCGTCCGGTCATGGGGACGCGGCTCGGCCTGGGCAAACTCCCCGGCCTCAGCGAATGGCTGCAAGACGGTAACCGCGAAATCGGCGAAATCTATCATCTCGAAGATGCGGGCTTCTGGCTGCTCCCAGCGGGAAAGCCCCCGGAGAATCCGCTGGAGCTGATGCAAACCGGCAAGCTGGCGGAGTTGATGGAGCGGCTGAACACATGGTTTGACTGGATCGTGATCGATTCTCCGCCGGTGCTTCCACTCGGAGACACCAGCGTCTGGGCCCGCTTCGCTGATGGAATCTTGCTCGTCACCCGTGAGGGAACGACCCAGAAGCAGCAGTTGAAGAGAGGACTGGAGGCTCTGGAGCAAGCCAAGCTCTTGGGCACTGTCCTGAACAGTTGCAACAGCACGGAACACAGTTACTATTACTACCGCTACCAGCCGAAGACAACGGCCCTACCGGGTCAGGTATCTAAAGCCCAGTCGCAAACTGGTATTGACCCGTGATAGAAGTCATCATTTGGTGCGCAGATCTTTCCCCCAGTTTTGCTTCCCCCGAAGCCTTGTTGTTCAGCCACTCGTTTCTGCCTTTGCTATAGAGGCAGAGCCTAGGGAGATGCATCCGTGAAGCTAAGAAATTCCACTCATCCGGAACGCCTGAGCGTTCTGGTCACCAGTGCTATGCACGCGGGCGAACGCCGTCTGCTTGGAGAAGACGCCTTCCAGCACATGATCTCGCTCGAGCGCAAACGCACAGAACGCTCGCGCAAACCCTTTTTGCTGATTCTGCTTGACTTTGCTCCTGCCTTTCCCCTCGAGAGCGGGCCAAAGTCACTGGCCAGCATCGTTTCTGCGCTCGGCCTGATGACCCGGGAGACTGACGTTACCGGCTGGTACAGGGACCAGGCGACCTTGGGCATCATGTTCATTGAACTGGGGACGGAAGGGCCGGACACGGTGGTGGAGAAAATCCTGCACCGGGTGAGCGCAATCTTGCACAACTATCTCAGTGCAGAGGAAGTGATTCGCGTCGGCGTGACCTACCATCTCTTTCCCGAAGAATGGGACCACGACCTGCCGAAACGCCCCAGCAGTCCTGAACTCTATCCTGATCTTTCCCGGAGAGACGACTCCCGCAAGTTTTTTCGCGCGATGAAACGGGCCATGGACGTGGCGGGCAGCCTGCTGGCGCTGATGCTGTTCGCCCCCTTCTTTCTGCTGATTGCGCTGGCGGTCAAAATAACCTCGCCAGGGCCGGTATTTTTTCGTCAGCGCCGGGTGGGACAGTATGGAAAGTCCTTCGTGTTCCTCAAGTTCCGCTCCATGTATATCAACAATGATCCGAGCCTCCATCAGAACTACGTGCGGGATCTGATTGCAGGGCGGGCCGAACGCAAGCCGAGCAACGGCACCGGCCACGGCGACGGAGTCTACAAGCTGACCAAGGACCCGCGGATTACCCCGGTAGGAGAGTTTATCCGCAAGACCAGCCTGGATGAACTGCCCCAGTTCCTGAATGTCCTCAGGGGGGAAATGTCGCTGGTCGGACCGCGGCCCGCCATTCCCTACGAGGTGGAAGCTTATGACATTTGGCATCGGCGCCGGATTCTGGAAGCTAAACCGGGCATCACCGGCCTCTGGCAAGTCAACGGGCGTAGCCGGGTAAAATTCGACGAGATGGTGCGCCTGGACCTGCGTTATGCCCAGACCTGGTCGCCGTGGCTGGACCTCAAGATTTTATTGCGCACCCCCGGCGCAGTGTTCACCGGCGACGGAGCGTGGTGAGAAGCCAGTGAATTGGTTGAAGTGCAAGACAGATATCGCTGCGACGCCCTCCCTGATCAACCACAAACTTGTAGCCTGGGGAGAGGCGAAGGCCGGTGAGTCATGATTAAATTCGGCGTAATCGGATACGGCTATTGGGGCCCAAACGTGGTCCGGAACCTGGACCAGTTGGATGGTTCCACGGTGCTCATGGTGTGCGACAAAAGTCCCGCTGCCCGCAAGCGGGTGCAGAAATCGTATCCCCACATCAAGGTGACATCGGCGAGCGCCGAGGTAATGTCCTCGGCTGAAATTGACGCGATCGCGGTGGTGACTCCCGTCTGGACGCACTATGAACTGACTAAGGCTGCGCTGGAACAAGGCAAGCATGTCTTCGTGGAAAAGCCATTCACCAGCAGCGCCGCCCAGGCGGAAGAGCTGATCAATCTGGCGGAACGGAAAAACCTGAAGATCATGGTGGATCACACGTTCCTGTTCACGGGGGCGGTAAAGAAGATCTGTCAGGTGCTCCATGGCGGGGAACTCGGCAAACTCTATTACTACGACTCGACGCGGGTGAACCTGGGGCTGTTTCAGCACGATGTTAATGTGATTTGGGACCTGGCGCCGCACGATCTTTCCATCATTGACTACTTGATCAAAGAGCAACCGGAGGCGCTTTCGGCCACCGGCCAGACTCACCTGAATGGGCACGAAGATGTGGCTTTCATCACCGTGTATTTTCCCAACAAGATCATCGCCCACATCAACGTCAACTGGCTGTCTCCTGTGAAGGTGCGCACCACGCTGATCGGCGGCGAGAAGAAAATGCTGGTATGGAACGACCTCGAAGCCGACGAAAAAATCAAGATTTATGATAAAGGCGTGCGCATCACCAGCCAGGAAGGCCTGTACAACTTGCTGGTGAATTACCGATCCGGTGACATGTGGGCACCGCACGTGGAGCAGGTCGAGGCCTTGAAGCAGGAATTGGCTTACTTTGTGGACTGCATCGCCGATGACCGCGCTCCCTCGAACGACGCGTACGCGGGCCTGCGCGTGGTCAAGATGCTGGAAGCGGCGAACCAGTCGGTGCGCAACCGCGGCGCCCTGGTGTACTTGTAGCCGCCGTGCGGATCTTCCCTCCCCCCTTTTCTTCGACCGATGAACCAACTGTTCTACCTTCGACCCAACACGGTAGTCGAGCCTCTGGTGCACCACTGGTACGCGTGGTCGCATCTGATTGCCCCGGCGACAGCGGCAAGAAATGTGAGCGAGCGCCATCTGCGCATCATGGATTCATTTCTACAATCGCCGGCCGCGCATGCCGCGGCGGTGAGGAATCCCAAGATGTTGGGCGGGCCGTTTATGGATTTGCCGGATGAGCGGATCGAAGACGTGCGCCAGCTCGCGCGTGAAACCAGAAGCACGCGCCTGATCGCGCTTTCGCGGGCGATTTGCGAACTGGAAGCCATGCTTCGTTCCCAGGCTACCGGATATTCACTGGAACCACTGTACGCGCAGGTTCCGGAAGCACTGCAGGGCTACGTAGAACTGGTCTACGACCTGCACAATCATGCGTCGTTCCGAGTGATTGAGCCTCTGCTTTACCAGAGTCGTTACTATGAGCCCGCTCGCCAGACCCTGATGCTTTCATTGATCAGCCAGGATGACCGGCCGTTTGTGCTGAGCACGCCCAGGTTCAAAGGTGAGGGCAACGTCCACTTGCCGATTCCATTCGCCAGTGAGCGAGTGGACCAGCTGTTTGAGTTCAAGCAGCACGCAGCCATCTTTCCCAAGATCAAGGACACGTTGGGGCTGCCCGATGAAGACGACGAAGTTTTCAAGACGTTTCTCACCACGGCGCCGCCGCGTCCCTATGAGAAATACCAGGGCAAGGGCGCCCGCTGGCGCTACTTTGGCCACGCTTGTATTTTGCTTGAGGCGGGCGGGTCGAGCATCCTCACCGACCCGGTGCTGAGCTATACCTACGACAGCAACATCTCGCGTTATACCTACGAGGATTTGCCCGAGACCATCGATTGCGTTCTGATCACACACAACCATCAGGACCATCTGCTGTTTGAAACTATGCTGCAACTGCGGTCGCGAATCCAGAGCATCGTGGTGCCGCGCAATGGCGGGGGGGCGCTGCAGGATCCTTCCATGAAGCTGATTCTGAAGAACTGCGGCTTCAAGAACGTGGTGGAGATGGAGGAGATGGAAACGCTCGAATTTGGGCCGCTCGAAGTTACTGCGATCCCCTTTCTGGGGGAGCACGGTGACCTGGATATCCGCACCAAGATGGCATATCTCGCTCGCGTGAAGGGACATTCTCTGCTATTTGCCGCCGACTCCTGCAACATCAGTCCGCCGCTGTACAAACATGTGCAGGCGGAGGTTGGCGATGTGGATGTCTTGTTCCTCGGGATGGAATGCGATGGCGCGCCCATGTCCTGGCTGTATGGACCGTTGTTTACCGAGCGGCCGGAAAGAAATCAAGATCAGTCACGCCGGCTGGCGGGTTCGAACTTCGAGCGGGCGGCGGGAATCGTGGACCAATTTCACTGCAGCGAGCTCTACGTCTATGCCATGGGCCAGGAGCCGTGGCTGAATTATGTGATGAGCCTGAAGTACACCGAGCAATCCAACCCGATCATTCAATCCAACCGGCTGATCGAGGCCTGCCGCCGGCGTGGCATCACGGCGGAGCGCCTTTTCGGCGAGAAAGAAATCCTGCTCGACTAGGCATCCCTGCTGGACGATTCGGTGGTTTCCAGAATGACATCCGTTGAAACACCCAAGGGCTTGAGCGCAGCCGAGCGGCAACGCGTGCTGTTTGACTGGAACCGCACCGCGACAGAATATCCGCGGCGGGCCTGCATTCATGAAGTCTTTGAGCAGGAGGCGGCGCGCCGGCCCGACGCCATCGCCCTGAAATTTCGCGATCGGCAGATGACTTATGGCGAGCTCAACCGGAGAGCGAACCAGCTGGCGCATTATTTGCGGGAATTGGGGGTAGGCCCGGAAATGATGGTTGGGATGCTGCTGGAGCGGTCTTTCGAAATCGTGATTGCGCTAATGGCTGTGCTCAAGGCAGATGGAGCTTATGTCCCTCTCGACCCGAGCTATCCCGCCGCGCGGCTGGGTTTCATGAGAGCAGACACAAAAATTCCAGTGATGCTGACGCAGCAAGCGTTGAACAACCCGGTTCCTGGCGGCTCGAAAGCCGTGGTGGTGCCTCTGGACGGCGACTGCCCGGAAATTGACCGCCAAAGCGCTGACAACCTTGATCATCGTTCTATTGCGGAGAACCTTGCCTATGTCATGTACACCTCAGGCTCAACCGGCAGGCCGAAGGGGGTGATGGTGCCGCATCGCGCGGTGGTGCGGCTGGTAAAAAATACGAATTATGCCGAACTCACGGACCAGGAAACCTTCCTTCAATTCTCGCCGGTCTCTTTTGACGCCTCCACGCTCGAAATCTGGGGACCGCTGCTCAACGGCGGATGCCTGGCGATCATGCCTCCGGGAGAGCAATCGCTGGCGGAACTGGGCGCGGCGATTCGAACATACGGTGTAACCAGCATGTGGCTGACGGCGGGATTGTTCAATGTCATGGTCGAGCAGCGGCTGGAAGACCTGCGTCCGCTGCGGCAGTTGCTCATTGGCGGCGATGTACTCTCGCCCGCCCATGTGGCAAAAGCACTCGCCGAGTTGCCGGCATGCAAGATGATCAATGGATACGGCCCCACCGAGGGGACAACCTTCAGCTGTTGCCATCCCATTCAGGACGATGACGGGCGGGCAGCTTCAATTCCGATTGGGCGGCCGCTCAGCAATACGCAAGTCTACCTGCTTAATGCAATGCAGGAGCCTGTCGGCATTGGGGAGGTTGGCGAGCTTTGCATCGGTGGAGACGGGCTGGCGCGGGGATATCTGAATCAGCCGGAGCTGACGGCAGAAAAATTTGTTCCCCATCCGTTCAGCGATGAACCCGGAGCTAGGATCTACAAAAGCGGCGATCTCGCCCGCTACCGGGCGGATGGAACCATCGAATTTCTGGGCCGCGCCGATAATCAGGTCAAAGTCCGCGGGCACCGCATTGAGCTGGGAGAAATCGAATCGGTTCTGATGCAGCATGATGGCGTGCAGTCTTGCGTGGTGTCGGCGCAGGCCAATGGGGCAGGCGAAAAGAAACTGGTCGCATACGTTGTGGCCAGCATAAGGAACCTCGGCGACAGCGGTTTGCGGTCTTTCCTTGAAGAAAAACTTCCGGCGTACATGCTTCCCTCGGCATTTGTGTTCCTGCCTGCTCTGCCGCTTACCCCGAACGGCAAGGTGGACCAGGCAGCGCTGCCCGCGCCGGAAATGAGTCCCGTGCCAGTTTCACTTTCCCCGCAGAGCGAGATGGAGCAGATTATCGCGACCGTCTGGAAGCGGGTGCTGGGGCTGAAGCAGGTAGGGGTAGAAGAGAACTTTTTCGATTTAGGCGGAGACTCTTTGCAGTTACTCGACGCCCACGCCGAGCTGCAAAGGTCCGTGGGTATTGACTTGTCCATTACGGACTTGTTCGAGCACTCCACCATACGCGGTCTGGCGCAGCGCATGGCGGGAGAAGAGAGCCAGTCCCGCTTGCTCAATGCGCAGAAAAGAGCCAGCCGACAACAATCGGTATGGATGCAGTTCGGTCCGGCGAAGGCGAGGCGCAGCCAGTGAGCGCCGAAAACAAGATGCGAAGCGTCGCCATCATCGGGATGTCCGGGCGCTGGCCTGGGGCGCAGAATGTTCATCAGTTCTGGGCGAACCTTGCCAACGGCGTCGAATCCATTTCACAGCTCAAGGAAGAAGAACTGGAAGTAGGCGACGCTTCGCTTTGGAACCAGCCCAATTTCGTCAAGGCGCGCGGCGTTCTCGCGGATGCCGAGATGTTCGACGCGAGCTTCTGGGGGATGTACCCCCGCGAGGCGGAGATTACCGATCCCCAGCACCGCGTCTTCATGGAATGCGCCTGGGAGGCTCTGGAAGACGCGGGATACGACGCGCAGCGTTATCCGGGCGCGATTGGAGTGTTCGCGGGATGCAGCCTGAACACCTATTTTCTGCGTAACCTGTGCGGCGACCGCGAGTTTGCCGAAGAATTCGCGCGGACCTATCAGGTGGGTTCGTATCCGGTGCTGGTGGGAAATCACATTGACTTTCTCGCCACCCGTATTTCTTACAAACTGAATCTGCGCGGCCCGGCCTTTACGCTGCAATGCGGCTGCTCGACTTCACTGGTCGCTGTCTGCCAGGCGGCACAGAGCCTGCTGACGTATCAGGCGGATATGGCCTTGGCGGGCGGAGTTTCGATCAGCTTTCCGCAAAAGCGTGGCTACCTTTACCAGCCTGACGGAATGGCGTCTCCGGACGGCCATTGCCGGACTTTTGACGCAAAAGCGCAAGGCACTGTGTTTGGCAGCGGAGCAGCGGTCGTGCTGCTCAAGCGGCTGGAAGATGCAATTGCCGAGGGTGATCACATCTATGCAGTCATTCGCGGCTTTGCGCTGAATAACGATGGCTCCGACAAAGTTGGTTATGCGGCGCCTAGCGTCGAAGGACAGGCGGAAGTCATCGCCATGGCGCAGGCGGTGGCGGGAGCTTCGCCGGAGGCCATCAGCTATATCGAAGCGCATGGAACTGGAACCCCGTTGGGCGATCCTATCGAGATCGCGGCGGCCACCAAGGTATTTCGCGCTGCGACCCAGGCCAGGAACATTTGCGCCATCGGGACGGTCAAGACCAATGTCGGGCATCTTGACATTGCGGCAGGCGCCACCGGGCTGATCAAGACGGTCCTGGCGTTGAAGAATGCACAGCTGCCGCCGACCTTGCACTTTGAAAAACCCAATCCCAAGCTGGGCCTCGAAAATAGCCCGTTCTATGTCAACACCCAGCTCACCGAGTGGAGGAAGAACGGAGCGCCCCGGCGTGCCGGAGTAAGTGCATTCGGGGTGGGTGGCACCAATGCGCACGTGGTTGTCGAGGAAGCGCCTGAGGCCGAAGCCAGCCAGGCATTGCGCGAGTGGCAATTGCTGCCGCTGTCGGCGAAGACGGCGCCGGCCCTGGCTTCAACTTCGACGAACCTGGCGCAACGGCTCAAGAACGATCCGGCTCTCGACCTCGCGGATGTCGCTTACACGCTGCAAGCCGGGCGGCGCGGATTCGAGCAACGCCGCTTTGTGGTGGCCCGCAACACGGAAGATGCAATCCACAAGCTCAGCGCCGATGCGAAGCCGATCGGGGTAAGGCAGGATGCGCCCGCAATCGTATTCATGTTTCCGGGGCAGGGATCGCAGTATCCGGGCATGGGAGCGGAACTCTACGCCTCCGAGCCGGAGTACCGCAAGTGGGTGGATACCTGCGCCGACATGGTGAAGGCCGATCTTCCGCGCGACTTGCGTGAGGTGCTGTACGCGGATGGCGCGAATCAGGCAGAAGCACAAACGCTGCTGACTTCGACGGTTTTTGCGCAGCCCGCCATATTCACGACTGAATTCGCGCTGGCCAAGTTGTGGCTGAGCTGGGGGATCCGTCCGGCGGCCATGATCGGGCACAGCGTCGGCGAATTTGTGGCGGCTGGCCTGGGCGGAGTGTTCTCGCTGGAAGATGCCTTGCATCTGGTCGCGGCCCGTGGACGCATGATGCAGGAATTGCCCGGCGGCGCCATGCTGTCGGTACGCTTGCCAGAATCCGAAGTACGCTCCCAGCTTCCGGCAGCGCTTTCGATTGCTGCCGTCAATAGTCCGGCGCTGTGCGTGGTTTCCGGTCCGACGTCTGAGATTGAACAACTGGAACAGTCGTTCACGGTGCGAGGCGTGATGGCGCGCCGCCTGCACACCTCGCACGCATTTCACTCGGCGATGATGGAGCCGGTGATCGCTCCGTTCGCCGAGCTGGCAAAAAAGGCCGCTCTGAAACCCAGCACCATTCCTTATGTTTCCTGCGTGAGCGGTGATTGGATCAAGCCGGAACAATGCGCCGATCCGCTGTACTGGGCGAGGCACTTGCGCGAGCCGGTGCGCTTTGCCGATGGCCTGGCCTGCCTTTGGACGATGCCGAGCCTGGCGCTACTCGAAGCTGGCCCAGGAAATACGCTGAGCACGCTGGCCTTGCAGCATCCGGGAAAGAAGGCCGATCAGGTTGTGGTTTCCTCGCTGCCCGACGTCTCGCGCACAACTCACGACCAGGAAACGATTCTCAACGCTTTGGGCAGATTGTGGACGAGCGGAGTTCAGCCGGATTGGGCCGAGTTTCACCGTCACGAACGCCTGCACCGCGTGTCATTGCCGACCTATCCGTTTGAGCGTAAGCGGTATTTCATCGAGCCGAAGCCGGCGGGATCCCCATCGCGGCCGAATTCGGACTCGATCACGGAGCAAGTTTCTTCTCAGGCAGCAACCAATCAATCTATGGCAGAGCCTTCTACCGCGCCGAGTTCCCCCGCGTCCAGGAAAGAAAGAATCGAGCAACAGTTGCTCGAATTGTTTCAGGAGCAGTCGGGGATCAATGCCGCAGAGATTGACCGTTCGGCCAGTTTCATGGAATTGGGCTTCGACTCGCTGTTCTTGACCCAGGCCGCGCAGGAACTGCAACACAAATTCGGGGTGAAGATCACCTTCCGCCAGTTGCTCGACCAGGAATCGTCGGTCGGGGCGCTGGCCGCGTATCTTGACGGAAAGTTGCCGCCGGAAGCGGTTCCAGCCGTGCCGATGGAAAAAGCTGCGGCAGCAATGCTCCCCGCCCCTGCGACGGCCGAATTGGCGCCGCCGCAGCCTGCCAGTATCGGTTCATCGGCGGCGGAGTCCATGATGAAAGAGCAACTCCGGGTAATGTCGGAGTTGATGGCGCGGCAACTGGAAGCGCTGCGCGGTATCGGCGCACCTCAGGCCGCAGTTGCCAGACCGGTCACCTCCGCCGATGGGACTCCTGCCAAGTCTGCCAATGCACACGTCATTTCGGGCGGCGTGGACTCAGTTCCAGCAGCAGCTGTCGCGAAAGAAGAGCCCAAAGCGTTCGGTCCTTACAAGCCGCCGGCCAAAGGACAATCGGGCGGGCTGACTCCGGCGCAGGAAAAGCACATTGCCCGCCTCATCGAACGCTACACCAAAAAAACGGCGGAATCGAAGCGGCTGACCCAGCACTACCGCCGGGTAATGGCTGACCCGCGGGTGGTCTCGGGCTTCCGCTCGCAGTGGAAAGAGATGGTTTATCCCATTGTGACCGAACGTTCGGAGGGTTCGAAGCTCTACGACGTAGATGGCAATGAGTACATTGACATCCTGAACGGATACGGCCCGACCGTATTCGGGCACAAGCCGAAGTTTGTCACCGAAGCGGTCGAGAAGCAGCTTGCGCTTGGATTTGAAATCGGTCCGATGTCACCGCTGGCTGGCAAAGTGGCGGAGCTGATCTCCGAGTTTACTGGCATGGAGCGGGTGGCGTTCTGCAACACCGGCTCGGAGGCGGTGCTGTGCGCCATGCGGGTAGCGCGCACCGCGACCGGGCGCAACAAAATCGCGATGTTTACCGGCGACTATCACGGCATGTTCGATGAGGTGCTGGTGAAGGGGATCAAGCGGCCGGGATCGGCGCCCCGCTCGCTCCCGATTGCGCCGGGCATCCCGCCGCAGGCGGCGGAGAATATCGTGGTGCTCGACTACGGGACGGCCGAGTCGCTCGCATATATTCGCGCTCATGCCTCGGAGCTTGCCGCGGTGATGGTTGAGCCGGTGCAGAGCCGTCATCCCAACCTGCAGCCACGCGAATTCTTGCACGAACTGCGAAAGATCACGGCGGAATCGGGTGCGGCCTTTATCTTCGACGAAGTGGTGACTGGCTTCCGCATCCATCCCAGCGGAGCGCAGGCGATCTTTGGCATCCGCGCCGATATGGCCACCTACGGCAAGATCATCGGCGGCGGATTGCCGATTGGCATTCTGACCGGCAAGCCGCAATTCATGGACACGCTTGACGGCGGCATGTGGCAGTACGGGGACGATTCTTTTCCTGAAGTCGGCGTGACGTTTTTTGCCGGGACCTTTGTGCGGCATCCGCTGGCGCTGGCGGCAACCTATTCAGTATTGCAGCATTTGAAAGAGCAAGGTCCGCAACTGCAGGAGCGGTTGAACGAGAAGACGGCGAAGATGGTGGCGCGGCTCAACGCGTATCTGGAGCAACGCCAAGCCCCGGTAAGGATCGAGAACTTCGCCAGCATCTTCTATTTCGGCTTCCCCAGCGACCTGCGCTTTGCCAGCCTGTTCTATTACCACATGCGGGAGCAGGGAATTCACCTTCAGGAAGGCTTCCCGTGTTTCCTGACCACGGCGCACAGCGATGCGGACATCGAACGCATCATCTGCGCGTTTCAGAAAAGCGTCGAAGCTTTGCAGGCGGACGGAATGCTGCCGGGAGTGGCGCAGAAATCTGCAGTGGGCTCGGTCGGCGAGGCAGAGTCGCCCGCCGCTCCGCGGGAAGCGCCGCTCACCGAATCGCAGCGCGAAATCTGGCTCTCCGACCAGCTCGGGCCAGAAGCATCGTGCTCCTATAACGAGTCATTCTCGTTGAAACTCAAGGGCGGATTGAATGAGGCCGCGCTGCGGCAGGCGATCCAGGAAGTTGTCCACCGGCATGAAGCACTGCGCGCGACCTTTTCAGAAGATGGCGAGCGGGTGCAGATCCATCCCGAGCTGGAGCTGGAGATTCCTTTGCTCGATTTCTCCGGCCTTTCGGCTGAAGATCGAGACAGGAAATACAGCGAAGTCATTGCCCATGAAGCTCGCACGGCGTTCGACCTGATGCGCGGGCCGCTGCTGCGGGCAACACTGCTGCGTCTGGCCCCGGAACAGCATTTGGCCGTCTTTACCAGCCACCATATCGTGTGCGACGGTTGGTCCACCAACGTCATTCTGGATGAGCTGAGCCAGTTGTATTCCGCCAAGGTCGAAGGACGAAGCTGCGCGCTGCCGGCTCCGAAGTCGTTTTTGGAATATGCGCGGGAGCAGAGCGCGGCAAAAAACTCGGTGGAGATGCAGCGCGTCGAGCAATACTGGCTGGAGCGATTTTCCAAACCCGCGCCGGTGCTCGAATTGCCCATTGACCGCCCGCGACCGCCAGTGAAAGATTACGCCGGCGCGACTTATCGCGCGACGATTTCTTCCGATCCGTACCGCCGCATCAAGAAAGCCGGAGCCCAGCAGGGGTGTACGTTGTTTGCCACGCTGCTCGCCGCTTACCAATTGCTGCTTGCCCGGCTCTCGCATCAGGACGACATTGTGGTCGGCATCCCTGCCGCGGCACAGTCCCTGCTCGATGGCGAAACTCTGGTCGGACATTGTGTGAATTTTCTCGCGCTGCGAGCCGAGATCGCACGTGAGGCAAGCTTCGCGGACTTTGCCATGCAGGTGAAACGCAGCGTCCTCGATGCCTACGAACACCAGACCTACACCTACGGCACGCTGGTGCGGAAACTGGGCATTGCCCGCGACCCCAGCCGGCTTCCCCTGATCGAGACACAATTTAACCTAGAGCGCATCGGCTCGGGGATGAAGTTTGCCGGGCTTGAGGTCGAGGTCGACCCCAATCCCAAGGCCTTCGTGAATTTCGATCTCTTCCTGAACGTGGTCGAAGCTGAGGACGGACTCAAGCTCGACTGCGATTACAACCGCGAGCTTTTCGACGAAAGCACGATTGCGCGCTGGATTGGCCACTACAAAACGCTGCTCGAAGAGTTTGCCGCGGATGCACAGCGCAAGGCGCTGCGTGTGCCGATGCTGGGGGCGGCGGAGCGAAGGCTGCTCCTCGAGGATTGGAACGCGACCCACACCGACTTTCCGGCGGAGAAGAAGCTGCACGAGCTGTTTGAAGAGCAGGCGGCGCGGACTCCGGACCGCATTGCTTTGGTGTTTGAAGACCAACAGCTGACGTATCGGGAACTTGACGAAAGAGCCAACCAGTTGGCACGCCATCTGCAAGCCTGGGGCGCAGGACCGGAGAGCAAGGTCGGATTGTTCATTGAACGCTCGCTCGAGATGGTCGTCGGGCTGCTGGGAATTCTAAAGTCGGGCGCCGCGTACGTGCCGCTCGATCCTTCTTACCCGAAGTCCCGGATCGAATACATTCTCGCGCAGGCTGGCAGTCCGGTGCTGGTGACGCAGGAGCACCTGGCGAACGACCTCAACACCGGGGCAAAGCTCGTTCTGCTCGATGTTGACGGCCCGAAGATTCAGGTGCAGTCCAAGACCAAGCCGGAGGAACCTGCTTCCTCAGCGAACCTCGCTTATGTCCTGTTCACCTCCGGCTCGACGGGCAAGCCCAAAGGGGTAGAGGTAACCCACCGGTCCCTAGTGAATTTGATTTCTTCGGTGCGAAAAACGCCCGGCATTTCGGCCAACGATACCGTGCTGGCGGTAACCACGATCTCTTTTGACGTGGCCACCGGAGAGCTACTGACACCTTTGTGTGTTGGCGCAAACGTCGTCATTGCCGGCCGTGACACAGTGACCGACGGCTTCAAGTTGAAGCAGGAGATGGAGAATCATGCGATTACAACCCTGATTGCCACACCGGGGATCTTCCGCCTGCTGGGAGAAGGCGGATGGCAGTCGCATCCCGGCTTGAAGATCTGGTCCACGGGCGAGGCCCTGCCGCGCGAGCTGGCCGACACGCTGCTTGCCGGCGGCGCCGAACTCTGGAACATGTACGGGCCGACGGAGACCACGATTTGGTCTGTGGGATGCCGCCTTCAGCCGGAGCCGGGGCCGGTGCCGATCGGTCGTCCGCTGGACAACACGCGAATTTATGTGCTCGATGAATTCGGCGAGCCGACACCCGTGGGCGTAGCGGGTGAGATGTGGATTGGGGGAGCCGGTATCGCGCGTGGCTACTTGAATGACGCCAAGCTCAGCGCCGAGCGGTTTGTGCCCGACCCGTTTCGCGGAGGTGACGCTCGCATGTACCGCACTGGCGATCTGGTGCGCTACCGCAAAGACGGCACCATCGAATTTCTGGGCCGGGCCGACCGCCAGATCAAGCTGCGGGGGTTCCGCATCGAGCTCGGCGAAATCGAATCGGCGCTCAACGAGGCGCGGGGGGTGCGGGAGTCGGCGGTGATGGTGCGCGAGGACGCTCCCGGAGACCGAAGGCTGGTTGCCTACTACGCGGCGGCAGGCGATGCCAAGCCTTCGCCCGCAGAGTTGCGATCGCACCTGGCGCAGAGCCTGCCAGACTACATGGTCCCCTCGGTTTTCGTGAAACTCGAGGCGCTGCCGCGCACTCCGAACTGCAAGCTGGATCAGAAAGCCCTGCCCGCGCCGGAAGCCGGGCCGGTACCTCCGGCGCTGGCGGCAGAAGCGCAGAAGCCGGAAGAGAAGAAGATGTCGGAAATCTGGGTCGAGGTGCTGCGGCTGAAAGAGGTCGGCATTGATGACAACTTGTTCGAACTGGGCGCGGACTCGCTGCATGTGTTTCAAATCGTGGCCCGGGCCAATAAGGCAGGTATGAAAGTCAGCCCCCGACACGTGCTGCAACTGCGCACGATCCGCGCCATCGTCAATGAGCTCGATAAGGCGCCCCCCGCCGGCAAGGAAGAGGCGCAGCCACCGCTGGCCGGCTCTCCCATCCGCGCCGTGTCCCGCGATGAGTACCGCGTCCAAAAGATTGAAGCATGAGCAGTGATCGCACCGTGATTGCGACCAAGAGCGAGTTAGGCAAGGCTCGCCCGCTCGAGGCTGGAGGCTTCTCCGGCGACGTGTTTGCCATGCCCGCTTCGCCGGCACAGGAACGGTACTGGGCCTTTGCCGAAGCCTATCCCGAAAGCCGAGTATGGAATGTGGCCGTGCGCTGGTCGCTGCGCGGCCCGCTCCGGCGCGATGTTCTGGAACGAGCCTTCCACCTGGTTTGTAGGCGGCACGAAGCGCTGCGGAGCTGCCTGGAGATAAGAGAGGGAGCGCTCGTGCAGAGGATTGCCTCGGAACTGCGGCTCGATTTGCCGCTGCATGATCTTCGCGATCTCGCTGGAGCGCAGAAAGAAGCCGAGGCCGAGCGCATCACTGCGGCTGAGGCGCGCGAGCGGTTTGATCTTTCGCAGGGCCCGCTGATCCGGTCGCGGCTGCTGCAACTGGAGCATGAGCACCATACGCTTTTGGTCACCTTTCACCATGCCATTGCCGACGGCTGGTCGGTGGGCATTCTCACTCGCGATCTGGGGGCCTACTACGAAGGGTTGCTGGCGGGGACGACTCCCAGGCTCCGCGACCTGCCGGTGCAGTTCGCCGATTTCGTCATCTGGCAAAAAGAAGCGCTTGACAGCGGATCATTCCATCCCCAGATCAGCTACTGGAAGAAACAGCTTCGCGGTTTGCAGCCTCTGGTGATCGCTGGCGATCTGGCGCAGCGTCCGGTTCCCTCCTGGGAAGGAGTCATCGTTTCTGAACTTCTGCCTCGCGAGATGTCGAATGCCTTGGCCCGGCTCAGCCAGCGCCACGGTACAACGATGTTCACCACCGCAATGAGCGCCCTCTATGTCTTGATGAACGCGCTTTCCGGACGGGAGGATATAGCGATCGGCACGCAGGTGGCGGGGCGCAATCGCGTAGAGCTGGAAAATGCGATTGGCGTATTTAACAACGCGCTGATTTTGCGCGCCCGAGTGGAACGCGGCGCAAAATTCGATGACCTGCTGTCGCGAGTGAGTGAAGGGCTGCTGCAGGCAACGGCGCATCAGGAGGCGCCGCACGAGTGCGTGCTGCGAGCGCTGGGAAAAACCGATCGGGCGCGGGAGCGGCTGTACTACGTCAATTTCATTTATCAGCGGTCGTTCATCGAGAACATCCAGTTTGCCGACATTCAGTTGACCGACCTGCCGTCGCGTACTCCGGGCGCACCCTACGATTTGAACTTCTTTATGGTGGAGCGGCCGGAGGGCTGGCGGCTTTCGCTCGAATACAACACCGATCTTTATTCCCCCGAATCCGGCAACCGCTTCTTCCATCTCTTCCGCAAGCTGCTCGAGGAAGTCGCTTATCATCCGGAGCGCACAATCGGCGAGTTCGAAGCTGTGCGCGGAGTCCAGGCCCTCCCGGCAACTGTGGAGCAAAGATACGGATCCCCGGCAGAACGGCCTTGGGCTGCGCAGGCGACCAGCCCAACCATGGAAAAACTCGCCCCAGCCTCGCTGGCCCAGCAGAGATTCTGGGTGCTCGAGCAGTTGGGCCAGGGAGGCGGGGCCTTCAATATCCCGATTCGCTGGCTGCTCAAAGGCGAGTTGCGGCCGCAGACGCTCGAGCGGGCGTTCAATGAGTTGATTCGCCGTCATGAAATTCTGCGCACCACGCTGGTGCAAATGGACGGCCAGCCGATGCAGCGCATCCTGCCGGCATGGACCATCGCAGTGCCGGTCACCGATCTGCGCCACCTGGCCGAAGCCAGGCGAAAAGAGGAAGCCGAACGGATTGCTTGCGAACTGGGCGAGCGCGGGTTTGAGCTTTCCGCGCTTCCGCTGCTTCGCGCCGCGGTCATCCGGCTCACTGATCAGGAAAGCATTTTGCATGTGACGATGCATCACATCGCTGCCGATGGCTGGGCGGTGGGCGTGATGGCCAAAGAGATTGGCGATCTTTACGACGCGTATTTGAAGGATCTGGCTTCGCCTCTGCCTGAGCCAGAGATGCAGTATGCCGATTATGCTCTGTGGCAGAAGGAAAGAGTTTCCAGCGCCGCGATCCAAAGGCAAAGCCGGTATTGGCGGGAGCGCTTCCGCGAACACACGCCGTTTGAGATCATGCCCGACAAGCCCCGGCCGGCGGTGCAAACGACGCACGGCGACGTGGTTTCGATCCAGTTGCCAAAAGCGGTGACCGATGCGGTGCAGGAGGTCTGCCGCCGGCAGGGCAATACCTTTTTTGTGGCCGCTTGCGCGGCGTTTCTGGTTCTGTTGCACCGCTACAGCGGGCAGGACGACATCACCATCGGCACCCAGGTCTCCGGCCGCAATCAGGTGGAACACGAGCAGATGCTGGGCCTGTTCCTGAACACGCTGCCGCTGCGCAACGACCTGTCGGGCGACCCCCAGTTTTCCGACCTGCTTGGGCGGCTTCAGGAGACCGTGCTCCAAGCGCTGGCCCACCAGGATACGCCGTTTGAACAACTGGTCGAGATGATCAATCCGCGGCGTGATCTGAGCCGCAACCCGCTGTTTCAGGTGAACTTCATGCTGCAGCGCTCGCTGGTCGAGAGCCGCGACTACGATCGCTTCTCGCTGGTGGATGTGCCCTCGCGGCCTGCGGGTGCGATGTATGACCTGAACTGTCTTATGGTTGAGCGGGCAGACGGATGGAGGGCCTCGATCCAGTTCAATACCGATTTGTTCGAAGCGCAAACCGCGGCCCGCATGTTGCATCACTTTCAGCGGTTGCTGGAAGAGATCGGCAAGAACGCGGAGCGGAGAATCTCAGAGTTCCCGCTGATCAGCGATGCCGAAAAACGTTTGCTGCATAAATGGAATGACACCGAGGTTCCAATGCCGGTGCAGCGGACGGTCCACGAGTTCCTGCAGGCCCAGGTGGAGCGCACCCCGCGAATGGCGGCGGTGGTATGCGGGGAAGAGGAGTGCACCTACCAGGAGCTTGACCGGCGCAGCAATCGGTTGGCACGTCATCTGGCCGAGCTTGGCGTCCGGCCGGGAATGAGAGTTGGCTTGTGCGTCGAGCGCTCGGTCGACATGCTGGTGGGATTGCTGGGAACGCTGAAAGCGGGCGCTAGTTACGTGCCGCTGGACCCGGCCTACCCCGGGCCCCGACTCGCCTACATGATCGAGGATTCCCAGATGCAGGTGCTGGTGACGCAGGAAAAACTTCTGGCGGCGGTTCCCGCCGGGGTCCCGCGCACGGTTTGCCTGGACGCCGAATCTGCCGTGATCTCGCAGCAATCGCGAGAGCCCTTGCCGGTTAAGGCTGCCGGCGATGACATCGCGTACGTGATTTACACGTCGGGCTCTACGGGCAAGCCCAAGGGCGTGCAGATTCCCCATCGCGCGGTCGTGAACCTGCTGCGCTCCATGCAGATGGAACCGGGAATCGACCAGGACGATGTGCTGGTAGCGGTCACGACACTGTCATTTGACATTGCAGCCCTGGAATTGTTCCTGCCCCTGAGCGTGGGGGCGCGGTTGGTGATGGCGACGCGGCAGCAAGCCTCGGACGGCGCTGCACTGTTTGACCTGCTGCGCCGGTCGCGCGCAACCATGGTGCAGGCCACCCCTGCAACCTGGCAGATGCTGCTTGACACCGGCTGGAAAGGGAAGCCGGCGCTGAAAATGCTTTGTGGCGGGGAAGCGCTTTCCCGCCCGCTGGCCGACCGGCTGCTGCGGCTTCCTGGCGAACTGTGGAACATGTATGGCCCGACCGAAACCACCATCTGGTCTGCGACGGGGCGGGTAACACCGGGCGCCGGCCCGGTCATGCTCGGCATGCCGATTGCGAATACCGAGTTTCATGTGCTGGACAAGAGCCTTCGGCCGGTGCCGCTTGGCGTGCCCGGTGAACTCTGCATCGGGGGCATGGGGGTGGCGGCAGGATACCTGCATCAGCCTGGGTTGACACAGGAAAAGTTCGTCGCCAACCCTTTCCGCTCAACTCAGCATGAGCGCCTGTACCGTACCGGAGACCTGGTGCGGTGGAAGCCGAACGGCGACCTGGAGTTTTTGGGACGGACGGATCATCAAGTCAAAGTCCGCGGCTTTCGCATTGAGACCGGAGAAATTGAGGCTTGCCTTGCCAGGCATCCTGCAATCAGAGAGAGCGCCGTGATCACCCGTGAAGAGAACGGCGGCGGCAAGTATCTGGCGGCGTACGTGGTGCCGCAGGCCGCCGGCGAGAGGGATGGGCTGCAATCAAGCCTGCGAGCGCATTTGCAAAACGCGCTGCCCGAGTACATGCAACCCTCGGTCATCGTTCTCCTGGAGGCGCTGCCACGAACTCCCAATGGAAAGTTAGATCGCAAGGCATTGCCGGCGCCAGACATGGCGAGAATGGCCGCCGCCGCTCCTACGCTTCCGGCCAATGAAACCGAACGGCGAATGCTTGAACTCTGGGAAAAGGTTCTTGGAATTTCCGGCCTGAGCACGACGGCAAACTTTTTCGATGTGGGCGGGCACTCGCTGCTGGCGGCGCAGTTGCTGGCGCGAATCGAGCGCGCATTTGGCAGGAAGCTTCCCCTGACTTCGCTCTTCCAATCCCCGACCATCGAGGCATTGTCACAGCTGGTGGCGACCCGGACCTTCAGCGCGGTTTCGTCCGTGCCGGGCTTGGCCGCGATCCAGCCGCAAGGCTCGAAGACGCCGATTTTTTGCCTGCACGGCGTGCCCAGCATGCGGAATCTGGCGCTCGAACTGGGCACCGACCAGCCCTTTTACTCGGTTAACCTTCCGGACAACGCAGATCTCAGCCCGCCCTACAGCGTGGAGCAGTTGGCAGAGATCCATGTGAAAACCATTCAAAGAGTCCAACCCGAGGGACCCTATTTCCTGACCGGCTGGTGCCGGGAAGCTTTGCTGGCTTATGAGGTGGCGCAGAGACTGCGCGCCCAAGGGCAGGAAGTTGGTCTGGTCGCGATGTTTGATACCTGGGTGCCAGGATTTTTGGACCGGTTCGCGGGCGCAGAAAGACGCCAGGCACGGAGATCCTTTGAAACCGAGCGCCTTCTGGTTCACGTCCGAACTATGAAGACGATGAAGCTGGCTCGAAAAGGAGTGTACGCCTGGCAGCAACTCGGTACCATCCTCAAAGACCGCATCCGCTACACCCGCGTGTCGGTTTGCTACCAGATGGGAGTCGGCATCGGCGCGCCCGGAGCAGGGAAGCGCGCAACCCAGGACGACGTGATTTTGATTGCGGCCAAGACTTATCGGCCAAACAAATATGAAGGGCCCATCATTCTCTTCCGGTCGGACAAGTATCGCGGCTGGAAGTTCTGGGACCGGGCGCTGGGATGGTCGCACCTGCTGCCCCATCTAAAGGTGCACGAGGTCCCGGGCGTGCATGACAGCATGCTGACCGGGCCGTCGTTGCCGGCCATTGCGCGGGCGTTTGCCCAGACCATCGAGCGGAGCGAGGGGCTGAAGAGCTCCGATGGACCGCCTGAGGTGGCAGCGGCACCGATTTCATAATCGGGCTGGGATCGAATTCTGATGCGAAGTCTCGAGAAGCTGCTTATTCTGGCGCTGGCGGGCGCGCTGTTGGCCGGTGATCCATGGACGTTGGTATTGGCGATCGCGGCAGCGGCGATCTGCGTATTGCATGCGTTCATCGAGAAGCCGCGCTGGCAGATGATTCCTGCTTACCTGAGCGTGGCAGTCTTGCCGGCATGGCTCCCGGCGAATCGGATCCCCCCGCTTGTCGCGCTGATCGTCGGAATGGCCTTGGCAATGGGTGTAGCGATTTCCTTTGTGCTGCCAGTGTTCGCTTTGCCCGAACCAGGCGGTCCGTGCGCGATTGGCACGGAGACCCGGCAATGGACGGCTTTGCGAGAAGACGGCGCGGGGGGAAGACGATTCTCGCGACCCTTGACGGTACAGTTCTGGTATCCCTCGGACACGCGCGGTGGCAAGTGCTCACTCTATCGCGTCAATGACGCACCCGGGCTGAAATCGCACTTGCGGCTGGTGCGGACGCATTCCTTTGTGAATGCGGCCTTGTCAGGCACGGCGGAGAAATTTCCCTTGATTCTGTTTTCCCCCGGCTGGAAGGGACACCTGACGCAAAATACCGTGCAATTTGAGATGCTGGCCAGCCATGGATTCATCGTGGTTTCGATCGAGCATCCGCGAGCAGAAGCCCTGCCGGCGGATTTTGATTCCTCGCTCGAAGCTAATCTGCGCGGCTATGACCGCGAGGTGGAACTCCGGGCAGGGGATATCGAGTTCGTGATCAATCGGCTTGAAAGCCTGGAGGGGAACGATGCGGAGGGCCGGTTTACCGGACGCTTGGATTTGCGCCGCATTGGCATGTTCGGGTTTTCCTTCGGAGGGGCAGTGACGGCCCAAGCTTGCTGGCGCGACCGCCGCCTGAAAGCCGGTCTGAACCTTGACGGCCTGCTTTTTGGGCAAGCAGCCGACGCCGGAGTGGAGCAGCCGTTCTTTTTCATGAGCAGTGACGGAGCACTGCCAGCCGAACAGGATTTGCACGATCCTGATCCGAAAAGACGAGTGCACATGCGGGCCCTCGATGGTGACATGAAGCGGATCCGCAAGTCGCTGGCGCAGTTTGGCGGGTACTACCTGCGCATTGCGGGCGCAAACCACAGCAATTTTTCTGACCAGCCTTTGTATTCGCCGCTGCGGCGGCTCACTGGGGCCGGCCGGATGGTCCCGGCGCGGGCATTTCAGATCGTGAATGATTACACGCTGGCATTCTTCGAGCACCATCTGAATGAAAAGCCTGAGCCGCTGCTCGATGCCAAGATGCCGCGCGATGCGGAAGCTGATTTTTCACGGTACTTGGTGGGGAATGAAGTGGAAGCCATCGCTTAGATTCCGAACTTTCCAGTCCTTCGAAATACGAACCACATGGACTCTAACCTTTGCATCGCGCCCGACGTCAAGCTGGGCCGGGACGTGAAACTCTCGAAGTTCATCAACCTCTACGGCTGCGAAGTGGGAGATGAATCCAAAATCGGCGCCTTTGTCGAGATCCAGAAGAACGCCAGGATCGGCAAGCGCTGCAAAATCTCCAGCCACACCTTTATCTGCGAGGGCGTGACCATCGAAGACGGCGTCTTCGTAGGCCATGGCGTCACCTTTATTAACGATATCTATCCCCGTGCCACTGCCAGCGACGGTCAACTGCAAAGCGAGAAAGACTGGCGTGTGGTGCCGACCCTGGTGAAACGAGGCGCATCGATCGGCTCCGGCGCAACCATTCTTTGCGGCGTGGTCATCGGCGAAGAGGCCATCGTGGGCGCGGGCAGCGTGGTCACCAAAGATGTCCCCCCCAAGTCCATCGTAGCGGGGAATCCGGCTCGGAAGCTCCGTTCCATTCAAAAAGAAATGAGGGCAACAAAGTGAGTGCCAACGGCAAAATTCCGTTTCTGGATCTGGTGAGCCCGCACCTTGAACTCGAAGAGGAACTGGTTGCGGGGTTTCGGGCGGCGCTGCGGACGGCAGGATTTATCGGCGGTCCCATGGTCGAGGGATTCGAGCACGAGTTCGCCGGCTTTTGCGACACGGGTTACTGCGTGGGCGTAAACAGCGGCACCGACGCATTGCGCTTTGCCTTGATGGCGGCCGGCATCGGCGAAGGCGACATCGTGGTGACGGTTCCGAACACCTTCATCGCCACCACCGAAGCGATTTCCCAGGCGGGCGCGGTTGCGGAGTTTGTGGATGTGGATGAGCGCACCTATACCATGGATCCCGCCAAACTGAAACAATACCTCGAAAATGACTGTGTGGCCGATCCCATCGGTGGCAACCATCTGCTGGAGCGCCGCAGCGGCAAGCGGGTGAAGGCGGTGGTTCCCGTGCACCTCTACGGGCAGATGGCGGACATGGATCCGATCATTGCTCTGGCGAAGAGATACGGTTTGCTGGTCATCGAAGATGCCTGCCAGGCCCACGGTGCCGAATACTTCTCGGAGCGCGAGAACCGCTGGCGCAAGGCCGGGTCGATGGGACATGCCGCCGCGTTCAGCTTTTACCCCGGAAAGAATCTTGGAGCTTGCGGGGAAGCGGGCGCGGGCGTCACCAATGATGAGCAGATCGCGCGCACCATGCGCATGCTTCGCGACCACGGCCAAGCAAAAAAGTACTATCACGACTGCGAAGGGTACAACGGCAGGCTGGACGCGATCCAGGCTGGCATTCTGCGCGTCAAGCTGGCCCAGCTTCCCAAATGGAACGCGCGGCGGCGTGAGCACGCAGCTGCGTACGATCGCCTGATCGCCGCTTCGGACACGGCCCTGGTCGCCCCTTACCAGCCTTCCTGGTCGCGCGCGGTTTACCATCTTTACGTAGTGCGCACCGAAGATCGGGAGGGCCTGATGAAGCATTTAAGCGAAGCCGGAATCGGAACCGGAATCCACTACCCGATTCCGCTGCATTTGCAGAAGGCCTACGCGAACCGCGGCTACCGTGCGGGAGACTTTCCGGTGACGGAAAAAGTTTCCCGGCAAATCGTGTCCTTGCCCATGTTTCCCCAGCTGACTGCCGAGCAACAGCAACGAGTGGTTGAGGAGATCGTGCGGTTTTGCAGCGTAAAGCGGGAGTGTGTGGCGACGTAGTGGTAGCACCAGCCATCTGTTATGACTCCGAGACTAGACCGGCTGGCCACGCTATATGTGGCGGGGCCACTGCGAAAACGATTGCGACCTGGCGGCGCGGCCATACCAATCCTGATGTACCACAGTATTTCGCGGGAGCCGGAAGCAAGCGGCAGTTCTTATTATCAAACCTGCACTGCACCCGAAACCTTCGCCATGCAAATGGAGTATCTCGCGGACAATCGGTACGAGAGCATCAGCCCGGGCGCCACGGCAGATGTATTGACGGGCAAGAGAAAAGACACCAACAAGGAAGTTGTGATCACGTTTGATGACGGTTTTTTGGATTTTTATACCGCCGCATTTCCCGTATTGCAGAGGTTTGGATTTAGCGCGACCGTCTATCTGCCGACGGCATCGATCGGGAAGGAGCGCTGCAGTTTCAAAGGGAAGCCGTGCCTGACGTGGGGCGAAGTACGGGAGCTGAGGAATCAGGGGATCGAGTTCGGTTCGCATACCGTCACCCATCCCCAGCTGCACGATCTCGGGCGGGACACGATTAAAGAAGAGGTGACACGGTCGCGCCAAACCCTCGAACAGGAGCTGGGCTGGCCGACTGGATCGTTTGCCTATCCATATGCTTTCCCCGAGCCGGATACTGACTTCAAGCAAAGGCTGCGGGGGATGCTGCAGGAGGCGGGATACACGAACGGCGTGTGCACTACGATTGGCCGGGCGGACTGCACGAGCGATGTCTTCTTTATGGAGCGTTTACCCATGAACTCGGGCGATGATCTTGCCTTGTTCCGAGCCAAGCTCGATGGCGCGTATGACTGGCTTGCCACACCCCAGTATCTGGCAAAAAAAGCCAAGAACTGGGTCAGCGCGCATGGCGCCTAAAATCTTAGCTAGTTTTGCTTTAGGTCAGTGTGACCTTTCGATTAGTGCATGTACCAATGAGACCTTTCAACCTGCAACCGCAGCCGTTTATAAGGACAATGTCTAGTCCAGTAGATCGTGTGCGAATCCCCCTGCCGGGGAAAAGCGTATCCCGGTATGGTTCGCTCCCCGATTTGGAACCTAATGCACGACGGTTGATGGAGGAGATTGTGAGAGGTCCCCAAAAGCTGCTTGTCCTGGTTGTATTCGGGTTTATCACCATTGGTTCTTCCGCCGCTTCTGACATTTACATCGCCCAGAACGCTGCTGGCGCGGGCAACGGCGCCGACTGCAACGACGCCTACGCCGTGAGCTTTTTCAACAGCGCATCAAACTGGGGAACCAAAGCCAGCCAGATTGGGCCGGGCACCACGGTGCATTTGTGCGGGACGTTTACGGGTAGTGCTGGCGGTTCGATGCTGACCGCACAAGGCAGCGGTGCGCAAGGCAATCCAATCGTAGTTTACTTTGAGAGCGGCGCGACTCTCACAGCTCCATATTGGAATTCAAGCACGGGCGCGATCAACATTGGCGGATTTTCTTATATCACAATCGACGGTGGTACACCCTGTGGGTTTGTGCCCGGGGCCGGAAACGAAGGGAACTGCAATGGTGTTATTCAGAACACTGCAAATGGAGACCAACTAACTTACCAACAGAGCAGTCTGGGAATATACGCGCAGGGCTGCAATAACTGCGAGGTGAGGAACGTGGGCATTTACAACATATACGTTCACGTCCAGAACGGGGCGTTTAATCAGCAGGATTCTACCCACTGTGTCCTCTTTAGTGGTACGGGTTTCTTAATCCACGACAATGCTTTTCACGACAACGGGTTCTGTGTTTACTCGAATTACATGAACGACACGTATTACCGTATCTACAACAACGACATTTACAACAACGACCACGGGATTGTGATTGCCGGCGCGAATTTTGTGCTGCCGACGGTCGATATTTATGGGAATCATATCCACGATTTTGCAAATTGGGACTGCCCCAATAACGCCTGCCACCATGATGGCATTCATATTTATAACGGCTCCGGCGGCGGCGTAACGAATGCATACCTATATAACAATGTTTTCGATGGCGGCCTGGGCGCGGGAATGAATGCGATGGTGTTTCTGGAGGGAACTTCGGAGGGTACCCCGTGGACGCAATCCGGCACTTTTTATGTCTTCAATAACGTCCTGGTTACGCAGGGTTCGCACAGTGCTGTGCAGCTAAACATCGGTACTAACAACCTGCTGACGAACAACACCTGGCTGACCACTGACCAATTAACCGGGGACCAGTGCGTAATCTATCAGAATGCGGGCGGGGTTGGGTCGTTTTCCTCTATTCAAAACAATGCCGAATATGGTTGCGGGCAATTCCTTTCTTCAGATGGAACCATGACTTTTGCTGGAAGCATTGCCAGTGAGTTTGACCACAATACTTATGTCAATAGTCCGGGGAATGGAAGCGGAATCTGGCACTGGCAGACGCAAGCCGGGATTCGAACGAGCAGCTTCACGACTTGGCAGACAACCGGAGCAGATCCTCATGGTTCGTATACGGCTTCTGGCGGCCTAAATCTGAATTCATCGTACATTCCGCTGGCCGGGTCGGTCGTGATCGGTGCGGCAGAAAATCTATTCAGTACGTGCAGCGGCCAACCTGATCCCGGCTTAGGTGCACTCTGTAGCGACGCTGCGGGCAACTCGCGGTCCGCTAACGGGGCATGGGACAGTGGCGCATTTTCTTATAATGCGAATAGTTCTCCGCCGGCCCCGCCGAGTAGCCTTTCCGCATCGGTAAACTGAGTTTTTCTATACCGCTGCCCAACCGAGTTTGGCTGCTGATTTCGATCCATAATTTCGCGAGCTATATAGAAGTGCCGACATTTCCCAGCACAACTTTGCGTAAATCTCCAAGGCGGAAATGCTAACGGCGGAACCCATCACATTCGTAGTTCCCGTGCCGCGAAGAGGAGAGATTCTAGAAAATAATTTTCTGTCCTCGCCATGCCTGCGGGAAACGGTTGGCCACCAAGTCCTGATTCAGGAGAATTTTACGAGTGCCGGCCGAGCCTTCAACGATGCCATTCACCAAAGTGTTAACGATCTCTTGGTTTTTGTTCATCATGACGTTTTGCTTCCGCGGTCTTGGACGAGTCAGCTCGGCGGAGCGCTGGCCCATCTCGAGCATACCGACGCTAATTGGGGAGTGCTAGGCTGCTGGGGCGCAACGCGCGACGGTCAATGCTGGGGCTACATATATTCGAATGGGCTGGGAGTAGTGGGAAAAAGGTTTGACCAGCCGATGGGCGTGCAAACGCTCGACGAAATCGTTTTGGTCTTAAGGAAGTCTTCAGGTTTGAGATTTGACGAACACTTGCCTGGATTCCATTTTCAGGGCTCCGACATCTGCCTGGCTGCTGCCCGAAACAATTTGAAAAGTTATGCGATTTCTGCGTTTTGCATCCACAACAACAGTCAGTACCTGATATTTCCCAAAGAGTTCTATGAGAGTTACCAGTATTTCCGACGAAAGTGGAAAACGGACCTGCCGATACAAACTCCGTGCATCCGAGTGACCAAAACCGAATTTCCCATGTACGCACGGCGCCTGCGTGAGATTTATCTACGTTATATCAGGCACAAGGAATTTGACGGTGTTCGTTCCCGGGACGTGAATGCCCTCGTGGGCAAGGTGGAGATGATGCGCGGTCACCAGTTTTCCTGAGCGTCCAGTTCCATTATCTTTCTAAATTTCCATCTTGAATCTAAACCGTTTGAGGTTGATTCTGAATAGTCAGCAGTATACCGATCTTTGGGAGCGCAGCAGAGGGTTCTTCCGTGCGCACCTCCTTGGCGAAAACCTAAGGGCGAAGGTCCTGCGTGGAGGGACCTGGATGGGCGCAGGGACGTTTGCCGAGCAGGCGAGTCGCTTTGGGCGAAATATGATCTTAACCCGGCTGCTGGCACCCGAGGCCTTCGGCACGATGGCCATCGTCCTGTCAGCCGGTTCTGTGATTCACACAATCACGGACATGGGGGTGAAAGAGGCCATTATCCAGAACCCCAGAGGTAGTGAAGAGCACTACGCGAGTGCCGCATGGTGGCTCGCGCTGGGACGCGCAGTTTCGTTATATGCTGTCATATTTTTTCTGGCGCCATGGATTTCGACTTTTTACGGGAACCACGAACTGCTGCGGTTACTTCGGGTTGTAGGTCTCGGAGTAATTTTTGACGGAGCGATCAGTTCGAGGGCATACATTGCGGTAAAGGGCATGAGGTTTGGGAAGTGGGCCGCGATCAACAACGGGGGCGGCATTCTGGGTGTTTTTCTAACCGTACTGTTAAGTTTTTTTGTAAGAGATGTTTGGGCACTGGTCCTCGGAAATGTTGCCGAGTCCGCTTCGCGGTGCCTGCTTTCTTACACGCTTTGTCCTTACGTTCCATCACTTTCTTGGGATCGAGAGGCCATCCGCGACCTTCTGAAGTTTTCAAGGGGTCTGTTCGGACTTTCCTTCTTGAATCTGATTTTTATGCGGACTGACGTCTTTGTCCTTGCGAAACTCTACACGTCGGCTCAGCTTGGTTTATATGTAATGGCAGTGTCCTTAGTGCAGACGCCGTCGGGCTTCATCATGAATTTACTTGGCCAGACGCTATTGCCCACGCTCGCGCATGTACAAGATAACGCAGCGCGGATCAATCGGATACTGATTCAGGTCACTGGAGTGCTCGTTTACGTGGGTGCACCAATCCTGATCTTTACCTTTTTTTGCGGGCGATGGCTTCTTTCTATTGTTTACGGTCGTTCTTATGCAGTAGCAGCGGCTTCACTAATTGTGGCGTCCTCGGTAGCGCTGGCAAACCTTGTCAATGGTCAAATAACGACAGTTTTTTACGCAAAAGGAATGCCGCAGCTGCACCGACGTTGCGTCGTCATCATGGCGGTGCTAATGATTGTGCTGATTTACCCTCTTGTGAAGTGGGCAGGGATCGTAGGCGGGCAAATAGCTTGTTTAGTCTCGATTTTAGCCGGTTATGGCTTTCAACTGGCAAGGATACGCCACTTCACCGGCTTGGATCTTGCCCGGTATGGGAGAATGTTGCTTCGTCCTACGGCGATAGCCCTTGCGGTCGGAGCACTTTGCGTGACGACACGTTTAGCTACGAACTTTACACCGTATCTCACGAATATTGTTCTCGGAATCGCGGGCACGATTTTGGCTTACGCGGGCAACATCTTCATTCTGACCCGCAATCGTTTGGATATCACAACTTAATCAATCGCTGACAAGAACACCTTGCAGCCCCAATCACAATACGACCCCGGACATGTACCGTTTGGCGGTGGGTCCACGGCCAGTATTCTCCATCCGATGGTGCTGGCGGCTCTCGTCGCGGCTGTCATTTTGATGTTCGTACTGCCGCGAAGATATGCGAGTGCGTGCTTTCTCTTTGTAGCGCTGCTTACACCGTATGGTCAGAACCTGTACTTATGGGGGGTGCACTTCTCCGTCATTCGTATCCTCATACTGGCTGGCTTTGCCCGCGTAATTTTGTCGAAGCCGAGAATGGGCGAATTTCTTCCCGGCGGTTTTTCGCTGCTCGACAAGGTGTTCCTGCTATGGGCTTTCTACCGCGCCTTGTCAGTGATTCTTGTTTTCGGCCGGGGAGGGGCGGTGTTGAACCAATGTGGATTTCTACTCGACGCAGTCGGCGGATATTTTCTGCTCCGTTCAATGATTCGGAGCGAGAGGGACATAGCCACAGTCGTCAAAGTATTTGCGGCAGTCGCCCTGATTTCTGCCGCCGGCATGATCAGAGAGTATCTCAGCGGGCAGAATGTGTTTGCTCTACTCGGAGGGATCCGGGCAACGCCAGAGTGGAGAAATGGCAGGGTTCGCGCACAGGGACCGTTTGCGATTTCGATTGCGGCGGGCACGTTTGGTGCGACGGCCTTCCCCTTGTTTCTTTGGCTTTGGAATCGAGGCCGAGCAAAAATCACGGCTATCGTCGGCGCCCTGGCCGCTACCACGATGGTTTTCTTGTCCGGCAGCAGTACGCCCGTGTTGGCGTGGCTGGGCGGGATACTGGCGATAGGCTTATGGCCCGCACGCAATTACATGCGCGCGGTCCGATGGGGCATCGTTTTTGCGCTGATAGGGCTGCAAATCGTGATGAAAGCCCCAGTTTGGTTTGTGATCTCGCATATTGATCTCGGAGGGTCGAGCTGGGAACGGGCCAACCTGATTGATACCTGCATAAGACACTTTCGCGACTGGTGGCTCATTGGTACGCACGACAACGTGAATTGGGGCTGGGATATGTGGGACCAATGCAATCAATTTGTGAGCGAGGCCGAAACCGGAGGCATCGTCGCCCTCGGCTGTTTCATCGCGATGTTGACCCTTTGCTTCAGAACGATTGGCAAAGCCAGACGAGCGGTGAGGAATAACATTCGAATGGAATGGATGTTCTGGTTGCTGGGCGCGATGCTGTTTGCCCAGTTAATGGCGTTTATGGGAATCGATTATTTCGACCAATCCACGTTGGTGTGGCAGTCGATACTGGTCATGATTCCGACAGCCGCCTTGGCATTACAGAAAAGGCTCCCAACCCGCGCCAACGATTCCACTACAGCCGAAGAGCACAGAACCGAGCAATTCGCCGCTCCCGTAACGGCGCATCCAGTTTTGAATCGCTAATAAAAAAACGGAAAAAGATGAAGCTTTCTATCGCCATCATCTGCTGGAATGACTGGAAGGTCATCGAAAACTGTCTGCGCTCGATCTTTGAGGGAACTCACAAGATTGAGTTCGAAGTCATCGTCTCTGATAATGGCTCGACCGATGGTTCGGTGGAAAAGATTCGCACGCAGTTCCCGGCAGTGAAGGTGGTCGAAAACCGCGCCAACCTGGGGTTTGGCAAGGGAAATAATGCTGGCATTCGCGAGGCCGGCGGCGAATACGTCTTAATCCTGAATCCAGACACCATTGTCCATGACGGCGCGCTTGATCGCTGGATTGAATTTGCTGATCGACATGTTGAAGCGGGTGCCTTCGGATGCCAGGTGCACAACCCGGATGGAACCTATCAGCGCTCAGCGCGTCCTTTTCCAACAATCCAGCGCCATCTGGTGTCGGCTTTGGGGCTGCGGGTTCTCGGACGCCTGCAAGACCTGGTCTTGTCGGATGAGTACGAGGGCTGGAACGGCGACACAGAGCGCGAAGTAGACTGGCAATCCGGATGTTGCATTATGCTGCGCGGCTCCGTGTTGCGCCAGCTGCGGGGATTTGACGAGCAATTTTTCTACCAGTTTGAGGAAGTGGACCTCTGCCGTCGAGTGTGGAATGCAGGATATCGCATTCGCTTTACTCCGACGGTCACGATCACTCATCTGGGCGGCCAGTCCGTGGGCCGTTTCCCGGTCCGTTTCGCCATCGAAATTTGCAGAAACGGGTATCGTTATTTCTACAAACATCATGGAAGCAAGGGCGCAAGGCAATACCGTAGCGTAGTGCTTCTAAATTTGCGCATCCGCCAAGTGGGATACGGATTGCTTAATCTCATTCGACCGAGTGCTACGGTAAAGCGGCGTCTTGAAATGTATCAGGCGACGGTGCGATGGAACGAGAAGATTGACCCGGTCCGGTTTGTAGAGCAGGGTATTGAGCACCTGCCGGAGGCGGCGGAGCTCCAAGTAATTGAACATAAGTCGCCGGACCAGACGGAGGCCTTGTGAGTAAGCGATACACATCGTTAGTGACGGGTGGGGCAGGTTTCATGGGCTCGCACGTTGCCGATCACCTACTTGCTATGGGACATGAGGTGGTCGTTCTTGATGACTTAAGTGGAGGGTTCCGCAACAATGTCCCAATTGGTGCAACGTTCGTCCATGGGTCCGTCACGAACACCGAACTGATTGACCAGTTGTTCAAACGACATGCCTTCGACTATGTATATCACCTAGCAGCATATGCTGCCGAGGGTTTGAGCCATTTCATCAAGCGATTCAATTACCACAATAATTTGATCGGATCAGTTAATTTGATCAACGCAAGTGTGAATCACGGCATCAAAAGGTTTCTGTTTACGTCCTCCATCGCCGTGTATGGATCGGGACAAAGTCCAATGTCGGAAGACATCATTCCTATTCCGGAGGACTCTTACGGCATCGCCAAGCTATCGGTGGAACAGGAACTGCGTGTAACCCACGAAATGTTTGGGCTGGACTATGTGATCTTCCGTCCACACAACGTTTACGGTGAGCGGCAGAATATTGGTGACCGCTACCGGAATGTGGTGGGCATCTTCATGAATCAACTGCTTCGGGGCGAACCCATGACGATTTTCGGGGATGGCAAACAACAAAGAGCATTCACCCATATCAGCGACGTAGCGCCCACTATTGCCGCGGCCGTAGATTTCCCGAACGCAACAAACCGGGTTTTCAACGTGGGGGCCGATGTACCATATACGGTCAACCAGCTTGCAGAAGTTGTTGCGCAAGCGCTGGGAATGCGATGCGATACCACTCATCTGGAACCCCGCAACGAGGTCAAGGTCGCATTTTCGGACCACTCCAAAGCGGAACAGGTTTTCGGGAAATCCCGGAAGATGTCCCTACCGGACGGTGTGCGGGCCATGGCCGAATGGGTACGCAAGCATGGCGCGAGGGAGAGTTCGAGTTTTGAAGACATTGAAATCGAAAAGAATATGCCTCCCATCTGGGCCAGAGTCGTCTCTGCGCGCTCGCTTTAATGATCGAATCAAGAGCATATCTATGACCCGCCAGAACATTCGCTATGTGGTAATCAGCCCGGTCCGCGACGAGGAAGAGAACCTTCCTTCCACGATCGAAAGCATGGTGCGCCAGACAGTATTGCCGCAAGAATGGATAATCGTAGACGACGGTTCGAAAGACAAGACGGCGCAGATCATTGATGATTATGCTAGGCGTTATTCGTGGATCAAGGCCGTTTACAGAAAAGATCGTGGGTTTCGAAAAGCCGGTGGCGGAGTCGTCGATGCGTTCAACGATGGATACAACGCCTTGACTTCGTGCGACTGGGAGTTCGTGGCCAAATTTGATGGCGATCTGACATTCCAGCGGGATTATTTTGAAGAATGCTTCCGTGAGTTCGCAGATGATCCAAAGCTGGGTTTAGGCGGGGGGGTTATCTGCTACGTGAACGACGGTATAAAACGCTTCGAGGAGGGGCCAGCGTTCCACGTCCGGGGGGCAACCAAAATTTACCGCAGAGCTTGTTGGGACGAGATTGGCGGCTTTTTACCGGCTCCTGGGTGGGACACCATCGATGAGGTCAAGGCGAATAGTCTTGGATGGAAAACACGGTCCTTCCATCATCTCCATCTTATTCATCGACGAGATACCGGCTCAGCCGATGGGCTTTGGCCCACACTGGTGAAGTATGGCCGGGCCAATTACATTTGCGGCTACCATCCTTTGTTCATGATCAGCAAATGCATCGTTCGCCTCATTCGCAAGCCCTACATGATCGGTTCGATTGGCATCATGTATGGTTTTATCTCGGGATATTTGAAGCACCTGCCTCGAGTGGCTGACCGCGCCGCCATAGCTTATCTTCGCCGCCAGCAAATCAACCGTTTGTTCGGTGCCGAATCAATGTGGAAATGAGGACGCATTGAGCTGATGGTCTATCCCACAGATTGATTCACTACATCAAAGAATCCATTCGAAAGGAATAACTAGTTTGGAAAGTGCAACCATACCCAAAGTGGAGCGGGTACGATCGCTGTTCGAAGTTCCAGAGAAGTATCTCTCGAAGCGACAGTTCGATATCCGAATTCGGGTCGAAACCGTTCAGGAGTTCACCAAGGGCCTTAGTTTCGACCGCGTTTTGGATATAGGTTGCGGCGATGGCTCGATCTCTTTGCCACTGCTCCCTCGCAGCAGGAAGCTGACCCTGCTGGATGTTTCGTCAAATATGCTCGATCTTGCAAACGGCCGAATCCCACCGGATCGCGCAGTTGACGTCGACGTCGTCAACCGGAGCTTCATGGATACCGGTTTCCCGTCAGCCTCCTTTGACCTGATTTTGTGCATTGGCGTTCTAGCACATGTTGATTCCCCTGCAGCTTTGATCTCCGAGATCATGCGAATTGCCAAACCTGGTGGTACGGTGATTCTGGAGTTCACCGATAGCTTTCATTTTTGGAGTTTTCCGGTTTTGCTGTATCAACAAGCGTTAAAGTTGGTAAGGCCGGAGCCATACTCGCTGAACCGTCTCAGCAGACGACAAGTTTTGCGGTGGTGCGAGAGCGAGGGATTTGGTGTGTCCTCTATTTTTCGTTACAGCTTGCCTCTACTAGGGACAATCTGGGTTGCCAACCAGGAGCAGATGTACAGAATGACGCGCGGCATGTTCGGGGACCCGGTGAATAACCGAAATCGGTGGATGGGAAATGAGTTCATGTACCGGCTTAAGAAAGTCTAGCCGTGGTCTAGGATCACGGGGACGACTGCAAGCTGTCTACGCGCTTGTTACACGCATTGTGTCAAATGTACGAGACCGAAACCAATCACAAAACTGAATCCAGCCGCCACGTTCCTGCGGATGTGATCGCGGCGCTGGCAGAAACGAAAAGGATGGTTAAGGAGCGCACCGTCCTTGCCTGGAGCGAACATTGCACCGAGTGCGTCTGGCCGTCGTGTTACTCAACCTGTGATCTGTATAGCCCTCGTCAGGATGGCAGGTGCCGGCGGTTTGTCGATGGAATGGTCAGGGTCGAATGCCCTGAAGCTGCAACTGGATACCTTTTAAAAATACGCTTCAAGCGCTGGGGCAAACTATGGTCTCCTGGAAACGTGCACCTTTATTCGACCGAACAGGCAGGGCGCAGAGAAAGGCGAGATTACGTTTTGGGAACGGCGCTATATCGCCTTCCACTACCCTCTACGGTGAAAAGCTCGATCACCAGCAAGCGATACGCGTTCAAGAAGAAAATGGCTTATCGTGCAAAACACGCTCAGGATTTACCGACCGCATTTTTGCTCGAGTGCTACAACCCGGAAGCGGATGTCATTCGACTTTCCCTTGGACTACGGTCAACCAACCAAAATGTGAAGGTGCCTTTTCAGAGACTCTTCGAGCTCACTCCTGGCTATCATCGGATTCGGGTGTCGGTACCAGAGATTGAGTGTAGTTTCAACTTGCGAGAGCCATTTAATATTGAACTGATCCCTGGTGACGGAGACAGAGAAGTGACTGTTTACTTCGGACTCGTGGAGTTTATCCGCGAGGTTGACTCGCCGGCTGAAAAACGGAACAAAATAAAGTGTGTCATTTGGGACCTGGACAATACATTGTGGCAGGGTGTGCTGGTTGAGGATGGGCTCGACAAATTGAGACTGAAGCCAGAGGTTGTTGATGTCATCCACACATTGGATCAGCGAGGCATTCTAAATTCAGTGGCCAGTAAGAATAATCCAGAGGAGGCCAGCGAGGCCCTCAAACGCTTTGAACTTAGTGAATATTTTCTGTGCCCACAAATCTCCTGGCGGCCAAAGAGCGACGGGATTTTCGTGATCGCAAAACAACTCAACATCGGAACCGATTCCTTACTTTTCGTTGATGATTCAGTCTTCGAGCTAGAGCAGATCAAATCGGCATGTCCGGATGTTCGTGTGCTGAATGCAAACGAAGTCGAGATGTTGCCCGAAATGGAGGAATGTCGGGTGCCGGTAACAGCGGAGAGCAAGACCCGGCGAAAGATGTACCAGGTCGAATCGGCCAGACAGCAAATCGCGGAGAATTTTGGCGACGACTATTTAGCATTTCTGAGACATTGCCAAATCCGACTAGCCCTCGGTCCAATGACGCAAGACAATTTGGAGAGGGTGCATGAATTAACCCAGCGCACCAATCAGATGAACTTCTCTGGTAACCGCTATGATCGTGAGGTGTTGCACAAGATTTTGTCTTCGTCACACCTCGACACTTATGTTCTTCGTTGTGAAGACCGGTTCGGTTCTTACGGAGTCATCGGCTTCTCCATCGTGGATGCCCGCGAGCCACGTATGACGGATTTGATGTTCAGTTGCCGCATTCAATCGAAGCGGGTAGAACACGCTTTTCTGTCGCATGTTCTTAGGAAATACATGGCTGCGTCCGGTCAGGATTTTTGGGCGGACTATCGCAAGACCCCGAGAAATGCACCATCAGGCAAGGTTTTTGCTGATCTTGGCTTTGAAGAGGTGGATCTGGCCAACGGCGTGACATCACTGGTGTTCCGGCATAGCCGAACCGTGCCCGAGGACGGAATTATTCAAATCTCAGTCCACGCAGAGCTAAGCTCGCTTGCCCCCAAATGAATCTTCGTTCCCAAGCAGGACGCATCCGGCGAACTTTGCTACAGGCTGCGTTTGCGCGCCGGGCCGAGTTGCGACAGTGTGGTCCGATCGTCTCCTTTACGTTCGACGATTTTCCACGGACCGCTTTAACGATTGGCGGATCGATTCTCCGGAACTATGGATTTTATGGGACCTATTACACTGCCATGAGCCTGATGGACACGTGCAATGGATTGGGTGAGCACTTCCGCCGCGAGGACCTATCCGCTCTGTTAGAGGACGGCCACGAACTGGCGAGTCACACCTATGGCCATACTTCCAGTCGATCAGTTTCCTGTTCGGCATTCACAGCAGACGCAGTTAAGGGAAGAATGGCAGTCGAGAGTGTGGCAGGAAAGCGAGAAGCTGGAAATTTCGCGTTTCCTTTCGGAGACGTGACGCTCAAAACAAAAAGGGAAATTGGCGCGAAAATGGCCAGTTGCAGAAGTATTTGGGGCGGTTTCAACGGACCGGTGGTGGATCTGAATCTGCTTCGCGCCAACAGTTTGTATGGCAATCAAAATCAGAGCGACCGCATCCGAAAGCTGATTGAGCAAAATGAACACCGCAGAACCTGGCTCATATTCTATTCTCATGATGTACAAGACAATCCATCGCCCTTTGGATGTACGCCTGAGCTTTTACAGCTGGCTGTGTCGTTTGCTGCGCAAACAGCAGGGCAAGTTTTGACTGTAGGCGACGTCGTGGCCGAACTCAATGGCCGAACTCCCGGAACTAATCCGGGTGGGAGCGAGGATTCGTTGCCTGTGAAACAAACCGTGAGTTGACGCGTGGGCGGTGTTCGAGACCTGGGACCTTCAGGCGTGCGGCGGTCCTCAACAACGTTGCGTTTTTTCCTATCTCACCTTTCTTGAAATGGAAGGCAACTCGCAGGCTAAGGTGCGTATTCGAATGGCTCACGCTTCACCGGCAAGTAACCCGATGGAGCTTCTCGCGAGAAAAAACAAACGGTTGATCGGCTCGGTGGAATTATCGTCTACGGAAATTGTTGTGGGGGCGGTCTGCGAAATTGACCCCTTGCAAGATCCTCGCTGGGATGAGTTCGTTAAAAGACATAGGAAAGGCTCGGTTTTTCACACCACACAATGGCTGAGTGCCCTTCGCCGGGTTTATGGTTACGATCCGCTGTTGGTATCAATCGGCCCGACGCATGGTGAGCTTAGCAGCAATATGCTGTGCTGCGGGGTAAAGAGCTTCTTTACCGGATGCCGCTACGTGTCCTTGCCCTTTTCCGACCACTGCGATCCCTTGGTCGAGAATGCGGAAGAATTTGACCATCTCCTCATGCACCTGAAACACGGCGTGGATGAAGGGGACTGGCAGTACTTGGAAGTCCGGCCCACCACGTTCCAGCCGGGAACTGCGACGCAGCTGGCAAAAAGCGACACCTACTATTACCACCGGCTGGATCTGGAAAGGAACATTGAACTCTTGTTTCGTGGCTTCCACAAGGATTGCATACAACGAAAGATCCGGCGGGCCGAGCGGGAGAAACTGCGTTACGAAGAAGGCCGTTCCGAGGTCCTGCTCAAGAAATTTTACCGGCTGATGGTCATGACTCGTCGCCGGCAAGGCTTGCCTCCTCAGCCGATCGCGTGGTTCCGTGGGCTGATCGCAAGCTTTGATGACTGCCTGAAAATCCGCGTCGCTTCGAAGGGTGATACTCCGGTGGCCAGCATTCTGACGCTCTCCTATAAGAACTGCATGACTTACAAGTATGGTTGCAGCGACGCCCGGTTCAACAATCTGGGAGGCACGCCATTTTTGTTTTGGAAAACGATTGAAGAGGCCAAATGCAACGGGTTGGAAGTCCTGGATCTGGGACGCTCGGACGTCGACAATCCGGGTCTGGTGACGTTTAAGGAACACTGGGGAGCTTCCCGTTCCGTCTTAAATTACTGGCGATACCCTGCGAAAAATCAGGCAAACCCTAGGCCCTGGAAGGCTCGACTGGGACACTGGATGGCGTCAAGGTCGCCAGCCTGGGCCCTAAAAGCGGCCGGCAATCTCCTGTATCCCCACATCGGTTGACCTGTAATCCTCGACACCGTGAGGCACGCGAATAACAACTCATCAGATGATCCGGCCGCATCAGGGTCTGTCGCATATGCCACTGAGCCCTTGGCCGGCAGCCTGGGTTCTCAGGCAATGACCGGCCCGTTACCGATGCGGAAGCTCAGGGTCTGCATGATCTCCCACTCGGTTTATGAGAGTGACGGGCGAGTGATGCGTTATGCCGAGACTCTGGCGCAACGCGGAGACGAAGTGGACATGGTAGCTCTTGCCGGACCGGATTCTGCCGGCGCTGAGACCCTACGCGGCGTCAATGTTTTTCGCCTGCAGAGCCGCAGGCACGATGCCAAGGGCCCCCTCGGATATTTGTCGAGGATTCTGCTGTTTTTCTTTCGCGCGATGTGGTTCGTTTCGCGGCGGGAACTGCGGCAGCGCTACGACCTGGTGCATGTGCATTCGGTCCCGGATTTCCTGGTCTTCATTCCCTGGCTTTCGAAGCTGCGCGGAGCCCGGATCATTCTCGACATTCACGACGTGTTGCCCGAGTTTTACGCGAGCAAGTTCGACTGCAATGAGAACTCTGCAGTTTTCAAATTGCTGACCAAGGTGGAGAAACATTCCGCTGCATTTGCCGATTACGTCATCATTGCCAACGACATCTGGCGGGAGAAGCTACTGGCGCGCTCGGTGCGCCCGGAAAAGTGTATGGCGATCCTGAATTTCCCCGTCCGCTCGATTTTCGCTCGCCGCGGTAGAACGCGGCACGACAGCAAATTCGTGATGCTCTATCCGGGAACCCTGAACTGGCATCAGGGGCTGGACATTGCCATCCGGTCGTTGGCCCGAATCCAGCGCGAGGCGCCCCATGCCGAACTCCATATTTATGGGGAAGGTCCTGCCAAAGAATCGCTGCGACAATTGGCCGCCGAGCTGGGACTGGATGGGCATGTGGAGATCCATGATGGCAAGCAATTGCGCGAGGTAGCTGAACTGATGGAAAACGCTGACCTGGGCGTTGTACCCAAGAGAAACGATTCCTTCGGCGATGAGGCCTTCAGCACTAAAACCCTGGAGTTTATGGCCATGGGAGTTCCGGTCGTGGTTTCGGACACCACCATCGACCGCTATTATTTTGATGATTCCGTGGTGAAATTCTTCCGCGCCGGCGATGAGCAGAGTCTAGCGGAGGCCATGTTGTCGCTGATCCGGAGCCCGGAAAATCGCAGGCTCCTGGTCGGGAATGCAACAAGTTTTCTGGAAGGCAATGACTGGGAGAGCAATAAGGGCCGATATCTCGAGGTTGTCGACCGTCTGGTCAAGCGCAATCCTGAGCAAAAAATAGCACCATGGGGCGATTGACGAGCCAGGCCTCGGCAGGTAAGCTCGTGCGCATGGGGGCGTGGGGGATACGCCCATTGGGGCTGTGGATTCTGATGGGGGTGCTGCTAGCGATTCTCCTGGTGCAAGCTCTGCCCCAGGTGAACCTGCTGGACACGGCATTTCAGCGCAACAGCGCACCGGTGGTTGTGCACTCACACGCCACGGCTGCACCGGTCTGGGCAACTGCTGGTTCGACGAACGACATTATCAGCAGACAGGGGTTGGGCTGTGCGTGGCAGGGCCTCCCTCCCGTCGATCACAATCGCTGGGATGTTATTCATGTTCCTGATGTAACTTTACGCTGTTAAGAAAACACCCGATACTCGCTGAATGGTAAGTCCATGACCATAAAGGCCGGGACTTTTCACATTATCTCAGGCAGTGAAACTACTGCCTGGTTCTGCAATGATTCGGTGGCGGCCGTGAAACAGCCAAGGCGCTGCCGAGTGATTGGTTCGCGTCGGGAGTGTTTTTGCAATGATTGAACCTTTATCTGAATACTATCGCCTGCCGCAGGCCACCGTCCGTTTTGCCACCCGCACAGAGCCGCTGTCGGATCTGCCCGGGTACTTCAAGGTCGGAAACGAGACGGTGTACGGGCAATATTGCGGCCGACGGCCAGCGAATTCGGTGCGCGGGGGGCTGCGCGATGCCCTCCAGGACGCTCGTATAGAGAACGGCACAGCCCAGTTACCGTTCAGCCTGGAGCAGGTCGTGGACAACCTGCGATTGGAGCGCTATTCGCCTTTCAGCAACGGGCACTCTCCCATGAGCTCCATGCTTTCAGGAATGTACTACTTCGTTCGTCCGGTCCTCCCGGTCGACGTGCGAAAACACCTGCAGAAGATCCGCCTTAGTGGCTGGGAGGAGTTGAGCTTTCCCCACTGGCCAGTGGACCGCACCGTGGACAACGTCTTCGAACAGCTGCTGCTGCTTGCATTGAATACGCAGGGCCTGGAGAAAATTCCTTTCATTTGGTTCTGGCCGGATGGTGCTTCGAGCTGCGCCGTCATGACCCATGATGTGGAAACGAAAGCGGGGCGGGATTTTTGCGAGACCATCATGGACGTCGACGACTCGTTCGGCATTAAGGCGTCGTTCCAGGTGGTCCCCGAGCAGCGTTACGAAGTGCCTGCCAGTTATTTGGACCTGATCCGTGACCGCGGGTTCGAGGTCAACGTTCAGGATTTGAATCATGACGGCCGGTTGTTCCGGGAACGGCAGGAATTCCTGGCCCGGGCCGCCAGAATCAACGCTTATGGCCGCCAGTACCGGGCATCAGGCTTTCGGTCGGCCATCCTATACCGACGCCTGGATTGGTACGATGCGCTGGAGTTTTCCTACGACATGTCGGTGCCAAACGTGGCCCATCTCGATCCGCAACGCGGAGGCTGCTGCACCGTCATGCCATATTTTGTGGGCAAGATGCTGGAAATTCCAGTGACCGCAACGCAGGATTACACGCTGTTCCACATCCTGAACGATTATTCCATTGATCTATGGAAGCGACAGACCTCCCTGATCATGGAAAAGCACGGCCTGATGGGGTTCATCGTACATCCGGACTACGTTACCGGCGCGCCGGAGAGAAAGGTCTTTGAAGACTTGCTGGAGCATATGGCCGAGCTGCGGAATGAGAAGAAGGTCTGGGTTCCCCTGCCGCGCGAAGTGGATTCCTGGTGGAGACAGCGGTCGGAAATGCATTTGGTTGAGGATGAGAATGGCTGGCGAATCGAAGGACCAGGCAGTGACCGGGCGCGCATCGCATATGCCAGCCAGCAAGACGGTCGTCTGGTCTTGAGCATCGAAGAGCCGTCAAAACGGGTACCCAGCGCCAGACTGGCAATCCCCGCCAGCTGAACCCAGTTCCGGGGCGTCGTTGCACGGCGCTGCGATCCCCAATCACCGGAAAGCTTACGGAGCCACGCGCAGCTCAAGACAACTCGGAAGGAACCAAGCAGAAGCGATTTATTCCATGCTAACCGTCACAGAACAGCCATCGGCTGAAGGTTTTATCGATTGTGACCAGGATGAGCTTAGAGAGCGGTTCAACCGCTCTTCTTTCGAGTTCGCTCATCACCTCTCCGGACATCCGCTATTCCAGATTCCCCGGCTGATCGCCCTGGCACAATATCTTGATCCCAGAGGCAGCGTCTATTACGACGCTGGCGACATCCGCGTGGATCAACGCTGGGACCATAGTCCATCGGGGAAATGGCCGGTAGCTGAAACCATTCGCCGGATTCGCGAAGCCGGAGCCTGGATCATCCTGCGCAGCGCAGAACAGGACCCCGAGTATGGAGCACTGTTGAATGAGTGTATGGCAGAGATCCAGCGCCGGCTGGGGCGCGATCTGACGAAGGAGATGAAAGTACAGGACGCCATCATCTTTATTACCTCTCCCCGCAGAGTGACCGCATACCACATTGACCGGGAGTGCAATTTCATTCTGCAAATCCAGGGGGAAAAAGATATCAGCGTCTTCGATCAGACCGACCGCGAGGTGCTGACGGACGAAGAAATCGAGCGCTTTTGGATGGTGGATAACAATTCCGCGATTTACAAAGAGCAGTTTCAGAGCCGGGCCAGGGTTTACCACATGGCGGCAGGGAAGGCAATCCATGTCCCGGTGAACGCGCCACATTGGGTGAAGAACGGTGACGACATCTCCGTGACGTTAAGCGTGAATTTTCAGTTCCGGGAGAACTTTCCGGCGCACGTATACCGCGCCAATTATTTGCTGCGCAAACTGGGCGTGTCGCCTATACCTCCTGGGAAGTCAAAGATGCGGGATACGCTGAAGATGTTGGCCATGAATATAACGTATGTACCCGCGCGTGCAGCGCTACGGGCCTCGCGAAAACTCGGACTTTGAACATGGCAGATTGTGACGTAACCATCGTCGGCGCGGGACCGTACGGGCTTTCGGCTGCGGCATACCTTTCCGCGGCGGGGGTAGAAACCCGCGCGCTCGGCGAAGTCATGTCCTTCTGGGCAAACCAGATGCCCGCTGGCATGTTTTTGCGCTCGTCCTGGGAAGCTTCGCACATTGCCGACCCCAACGAACGGCTGACGCTTAACGCTTACCGCTCTCTGAATGGAAACCACCTTGCCGCTCCCGTGCCGCTGGCGCGATTTGTAGAATACGGCCGCTGGTTCCAGCGGCATTCGGTGCCTCAGGTGGAGTCGTGGAAAGTCACGCAACTTGCGATTGATCCTCGAGGGTTTCGCCTTACCCTTGACAACGGAGAGCGATTTACTTCACGGAGAGTCGTAATTGCTACCGGCATCGCAAACTTCACCCAACGGCCAGCGGAATTCGACGGCCTTCCTCAGGAGCTGGCGTCGCACTCTTCCGAGCACAAAGATCTCAGCAAATTCAAGGGAAAGCGCGTCGCCGTAATCGGTGGGGGCCAGAGCGCTTTGGAATCGGCGGCTCTGTTGCACGAGTCGGGTGCCGAAGTGGAGGTCATTGCCCGGCAAGAAAAGTTGAACTGGGTAGGGCTGCACTCCTGGCTGCATCATATGGGCCCGGTTTCCAAAGTGCTGTATTCCTCGCGGGACGTGGGGCCGGCGGGCCTCAGCCGCATCGTTTCCGCCCCACGGCTTTTGCGGCTGTTCCCCCGTGCATTTCAGCAACGGGCCGCTTACCGGGCGATACGACCGGCAGGCTCCGGCTGGCTGCGTCCGCGGCTGACTGACGTGCCGATCACGTTGCAGCGCCGAGTGATCGCGGCGAATGTCAGCGGCAGCCAGTTGAGATTGACGCTGGACGATACAAACGAGCGGTCCGTGGATCACGCTCTTCTTGCCACCGGCTATCGGGTTGATAGTTCCCGATACGGATTCTTGTCTGGGGAATTGAGAGGAATGTTAAAAACAGCCAGCGGGTATCCGGTGCTCAAGACTGGAATGGAATCATCGATTCCTGGGCTGCATTTTCTGGGAAAGCCTGCGGCGTGGAGTTTTGGCCCATTGCTTGGATTTGTTTCCGGAACCGAATTTGCCTCAAATGAGTTAGTCCGAGCGATTGCCCGGAGAAATGGCACACCGCGGCATGGTTAGCACTTCGGTCAAACCGACGGCCCCGGCTGTCTCCTCGCCACTCAAGCATGGCGAGGTCGGGGCGCTGGTTGTGGGTGGAGATTACCAGGGCTTAGGAATTGTCCGCAGCCTGGGGCGTCAAGGTGTGCCGGTCTGTGTGGTGGACGACGAGTACTCCATCGCGCGGTTTTCCAGATACGCAACTCGAGCTTTCAAAGCAAAAGCCTTGCGAGATGAGCGAAATGCCGTATCCACGTTGCTCCAACTAGGAAGGAAGGCTGGGCTTGAAGGCTGGGTTCTTTACCCGACCCGGGACGAGCAAGTGGCCGCATTTTCGCGCTACCGCGCGGAATTAAGCCAATTCTTCCGCGTCCCCACGCCGGAGTGGGGCAGCGTACAGTGGGCGTGGGACAAGCGCAACACTTATCGCTTGGCAAAGGACCTTGGAATCCCGACTCCTGCGAACTGCTTCCTCGACAGCCAGGGCTTCAAGGGCTGTGATTTTTCGCCTCCCTTCGTGCTCAAACCTGCCGTCAAGGAACACTTTATTTATGCCACGAAAGCCAAGGCATGGAAGGCAGATAATCGAAAGGAACTTGAGGCATTGATCAGCAAGGCTTCCCGCTTCATGGATCCGTCAGAGCTGATTGTTCAGGAAGTCATCCCCGGTGGCGGGGATCAGCAATTCGCTTATTGCGCCTTCTTCCGCGACGGCAAAGCCGTGGGCAGCATGGTGGCCAAGCGGCGGCGGCAGCATCCTCTGCAGTTCGGCCGTGCCAGCACTTATGTGGAGAGCGTGGAGATACCGATCGTCGAGGAACTTTCCCAGCGCTTCCTGCGGGACATTGACTATTACGGTCTGGTCGAGGTCGAGTACAAGCTGGATCCTCGCGACGGGAAATACAAATTGCTCGACGTGAATGCCCGGACCTGGGGATACCACAGCATGGGCGCGGCCGTGGGTGTGGACTTCAGCCACATGCTCTATTGCGATCAGATTGGCCTGCCGGTCGAATCGAGCCGCGGGCAGGCTGGAATCGGCTGGATTCGAATGACTACGGACCTGCCGGCAGCGGTCAGCGCCTTCATCGGCAAGGATCTGGATTTCCGCACTTACCTGCGCTCGCTCAAACGCTGTACCTCCGATGCGGTTTTCGCTTCGGATGATCCATTGCCAGGGTTGGCCGAGATATTGTTCATTCCCTACCTGGCGGTGAAGAGAGGCTTCTGAAGGTTTTCCCAACTTGATTGGAGAAGCAATGATGATATCCGCGCCACCAGAACAAACAGCCGCTGCCGGCATGAGCGTCGAGAGGCGGCACCGTCCGTCTTATGAAGACTTCGTGCGCGAATTCCTGAACCCGCACAAACCCGTGGTAATCTCGGGCGCGCTCAACAGCTGGCCGGCCATGCGCTGGACGCCGGAATACTTCCGCCAGAAGTTTCCGGACGTCAACTGTGCCGTAGACGGCGCCAATTACCGCATGGCGGACCTGATCGAACTGGTGCTCCACTCGAGCCCTGAGAAACCTGCTCCGTATCTGCGCAATGCGATCATCAACCGCTTTCTGCCTCAACTGCTGGCCGATATCTCTCCACTGCCGGAATATTTCTCTCCGAACTGGCTGGCGGGGCCTTTATCGCAACTGCTGCGTTCGCGGCTTCACGAAGGAAGCGAGGAGCTCTACATCGGAGGCAAAGGAGGGAAGTTTCCTTTTCTGCACTTTGATACCTGGCACACGCATGCCTTCATTTGCCAGCTTTGCGGGACGAAAGAGTTTACGGCCTACGCTCCGGACCAGGCGCCGTACTTGTATGTGAGTCCGGGCAGGTACAACCAGTCTCTGATTCCCGACCTGGAGAACCCGGATTATGGAAAATTTCCGCTGTTCGCGCGGGCCTGCGGAATGAGGTTTCTCCTCGAGCCGGGAGAAATTGTTTTTATTCCTGCGGGGTGGTGGCACACCGCAAGAATCCTTTCACCTTCGATCTCAGTTTCAGTGAACCGGGCCAATGCATCGAACTGGAGCGACATGACTCGCGACATGTGCGCCAGAGCTCCCTTGCCCATGAAACCGGTCGCCGCTGTCTATCTTGCCGGCATGCGGATGTTCCGCACGCTTTATGGTTCATAGTTTCGCTTCCCGGCGCACTCCCAATGCTTCTTTGCTATCTGATTGAGCCCAGCGTAGCCCACGGGGCCACGCTGCCCGGTCTGCTGCTTGCAGCTTTGCCTCTTGCGGCATATGCGCTTTTGCTCCGCATCTTTCGTCTTCACGGCGAGGGTTGGAGGAGTTCGGCGATCGGCGCGGCTACCTGCTGGGGAGTGCTGGTGGTGCTGATCACGGAATCGCTAAGCGTGCCGCGTTTGATCACGCGGCCGGCTTTGGCGATCACCTGGTTGGCAGTGATTTTGGTCGGACTTGGCTATGCGTGGAGGGTGCGCCCGTCGAAGGGCGAAGCACGCGCTATTCCAGAACCCGCAAGCGAACTCGAAAAATTAGATTGGCTTCTGTTATGCGGCATCGGCCTTGTTGTTTCTCTGGTTGGCCTTACGGCGATTCTCAGCGCACCCAATACCTGGGACGCGATGGCGTACCACATGTCGCGGGTCGCGCTGTGGATGGTCAATCGCGACGTAAATCTCTATCCTGCGTTTTACTCGGCGCAACTGTTTCTCTCTGCCTGGGCCGAGTATGTCATGTTGCATCTTGATGTCCTGGGCGGCGGCGACCGCCTGGTCAACCTGGTGGAATTGACCAGCATGGTTGGAAGCTTGGCCGGAGTTTCCCTCATTGCCAAGGAGTTGGGCGCATCCAAACGCGGCCAGATCGTGGCGGCGCTGGCGTGCGCCTCCCTTCCGGAAGGGATTCTTGAAGCTTCCGGCGCGATGAACACATATGTTGGCGCTTTCTGGATCGTGGTGGCTGTCTATTTCGTGCTGCGCTGGAACAAGCAAGAAAACTGGGGCAGCGCTTTAGGCCTCAGCGCCGCAACCGGCCTCGCAGTCTTCAGCAAGGGAACGGCCTATGTATTTCTTCCCTTGGTTCTTTTGGCTTGTTGGGGGATGGGTTCTTGGCGCGCGCGCAAGCGCCTGCTTACAAAGTTGCCCGCGCTGGCGCTCATTGTTCTTGCTCTGAACGGTCCGCTTTATTTTCGTAACTATAAACTGAGCGGCTCGCCGTTGGGCTTTGCCACTCCTTTGGGCAACGATCCAGAGCGTCAATATGCCAATGGCCATATTTCGGCGGCAGTCGCATTCGGCAACGTCGTGAAAAATTTATCGCTTCACGCAGGGACGCCGATTGGTGTGCTGAATGACAGAATTAGTCGGTTGGTCACAGGAAGCCTGCGCAGAGTTCATCTTGATCCAAATGATAAGGCCTCTACTTATCGCGGAGGCTTCCGTTTGAACAATGTTTCGAGCCACGAAGCGCGTGCCGGCGACCCTCTGCAATTAGCTCTCATTCTGTTGGCCGCCATGCTCTTGTTGCGCAAGAGCGTCGGCAATCGGGAGCTGCGACTGTACCTGCTCGGTATCTCCGCTTCTTTCGTTTTGTTCTGTGCTCTGATTCGCTGGCAGCCCTGGAACAGCCGGTATCACCTCCCGTTGTTTGCACTCGGAGCGGTCTTGATCGGCGTGGTCCTGGAACGCAGTTGGCCACGCGCGGCCGTTTCAGCGGTGGCCTGCCTGCTCCTGATGTCGGCCCTGCCGTTTGCCCTTGCCAACTCGTTGCGGCCGATTCTGCCATGGCCACGCGCCAGCATAATCAGCCAAAAGCGTGTGGACTCCTATTTCGCCGATTCGCACGACTGGTGGAAAGCGTCATACGTTGCGGCGGCAGCAATGGTCGAATCCAGCGGATGCCAGAACGTGGGCATTGATTCCTCACTCGAGGATTTTGATTATCCAATGTTCGCTCTACTGGATGCGGGGCATGGCCATCGGGACGTGCGTTATGCGGGTGTGACCAACCTGACTGCCGAGTATGCGCGCCCTGACGCGCCGGCCCCTTGCGCTGTGATCTGCTTGCGCTGCGCGAATGCTCCTGCGAAATGGGCGGAGTACAGAAGTATCGGCGGTCGGGCTTCGGTGTTTGACGAGGTCGCCGTTTTCAGCCGGCAGGGAAGAGAGGTCAATGACCGCGTCGTTGCCTGGCCATCGCCGTCCGAAACCGAAGCCATACTGCAGGAACTGGATCAATATCGCGACTCGCCGAGGGCAGTGAACTTGAGTGCAGTTGAAGATAAAATTGACCGTGTCAGCCGGCAACGGCCCGAGAAACGAGCGGACTTGAAGGCCCAACTCAATGCGCTGTATACCGGTGGGCTGACACTCTGGCGAGTGAGAGACTCAGTGGATCCCCTGCGCAGACGTGGCGAGCCCATGGATCATTCAAAAATTGACCCGGTACAGCTTCTCGCGGCCAAAGAAGTTTTCGAAGACTGGGACCAGAGCATCACTGGAAAGGTCGCTGCTTTGAATGCAACGGTGGACCAGCTGGACAGCCTTCGAGATTCAGGAGCGAACCTTACCTCACGCGGCTCCGCGACAAACATCCCCTAACTATTGATCATCCAGTGCTGCTCCTCCCCCCAATTGCGGCTTTCGTCCTTCTGTTTCTCGTCCTGCGGGAAACCGGCCGGGACTGGCGCAGCAGTCTTCTCGGTGGCTTCGTCCTCTGGGGCGCTTGCGTGGTGGCCATCACCGAGTGTCTCAGCCTTCCGCACTTATTCACACGCGTTGGAGTTGTGACCGGGTGGCTGGTAGTGTGCTTTGCCACCCTGATCGTTCTCGTCAACATCGGGGGCAGAGGCCACTCATCCTCGGAAGGCCGGACGCAGGATGACCCCAAAGCCAAGCTCGACGGGATGACCAAGGTCCTGCTGGCGGGAGCAGGGATCATTGCGCTGCTCGTGGGCATCACCGCCATCGTGGCCCCACCCAACATCTGGGACGCCATGGAATATCACCTTCCGCGCGTCGTGATGTGGATGAGCAATCGCAGCGTGGCCTTCTACCCGACACCGGATTACGCACAGCTGGTGTGGGGGCCGTGGTCGGAATACGTGATGGCGCACACGTATCTGCTCTGGGGAAGTGACCGCTTTGTCAACCTGGTGGAATTTTTCAGCCTGCTCGGCAGCATGGCTGGTGTGTCGCTGATTGCCAGACGGTTGGGCGCGGGGCCGCGCGGGCAGGCCCTGGCAGCCATCGTTTGCGCAACCATCCCGGAAGGCGTGCTCGAGGCTTCCGGCCCGATGAACACCTATGTGGTGTCGTTCTGGATCATGACTGCCGTGGTGTTTGCCATGGAGTGGAATGACGATCCCGGCTGGCTGAACACGGTTTTCCTCGCGCTTTCGGCAGGGTTGGCGCTGCTCACGAAAGGCACAGCTTACATATTTCTCCCGTGCCTGATTTTTGCGGTGTGGCTGATGGGATCGTCCGCGTCGCGCCTGCTATTTTTGAAGCGCAGCGCCGCGATTGCCGCCCTGGTTTTGGCGATCAACGGTGCGCAGTATTACCGCTGCTACGAGCTCAACGGCTCGCCGCTCGGGGTACCGCTGCCAGATGCCGGTTCGCGAGTGCAGTTGGCCATGTCCCATCCCAGTGTTCGAGGGACGGTCGCCAACGCACTCCGCAACCTGTCCCTGCACTTCGGCACGCCGAACGACGCGCTCAACTCGCGGATTGAGCACATGTTTCGTTTTGCCATTCAGAACATCGGGGTGGATCCCGACGATCCAGGCCAGGTTTGGCTCGGAGAGCACTTCCAGATCAACCATTTTTCTTCCGACGAAGGCATCGCGGGAAACCCTCTGCACCTTGCGCTGTTGCTCCTGTCGATCGGGGTGGTACTGTGGCACTCCAGCTCGGATGAGGCAGGCCGGGCCCGCTGGCTTGCGGCCGGTATCGTTCTCGCATACCTGGTGTTCTGTGCCTTGCTGTTGTGGCAAAGGTGGGCGAGCCGATATGAGATGCCGTTGTTTGTTCTCGGCTCAGCCATCACCGGGCTGGTGCTCGAGCGTTACTGCTCGCGCAAACTCGCCGCCACTGTAGCCGTAGCGATGCTCGCGCTGGCGTGCTTGTTTGCGGTGGCCAACAAGACCAGGGCCCTGGTTCGCTGGAGCCGCGTGGATGATGTTTACCATCCGCGCGCAATGCAATATTTCGCCCACCTGCATCAGCAAGTGGCTCCTGAGTTCATGGCCGCGGCAGACGTGGTCAATCAGCTGCAATGCAAAGAGGTGGCGGTGGATGCCTATGAAGATCAGGTGCAGACCGGCCACAGTCCGCGTTCGTTTTACATTTACCCTCTGTTTCCGCTGATTCACGCCGATGGGCGGGAACGCACGGTGTGGTACAGCGGAGTGCACAATCAAACCCGGCGCTATGCGGCGGACGAGCCTCACCCATCACCGTGCGCGGTGGTTTGCCTCGATTGCGCGAACGTTCCTGAAAAATGGGCACAATACAGGAAGGTTGGCGGCCGGGCGTCGGTATTCGACTACATTGTGGTTTTCGGCAGCACTGGTGAAATCGCAAACAACGGCGTACCCGCCCCGACTCCCTGAGCGTCAAGCGCGAGTGAAGTACAGTCCGGAGTGTGCAGGGAATGACGCCTGCGGGTGAAAAGGGATTCGCCCGCCGTGGCTGGGCACCGCCCAGCTATCGGCGAGTTGGTAGCCCAACCTGCAAACCGAGTCCGTAAACTCTTTTCGATTAAAGACGTGCATAGGATGGAATGCCACGCCGCCGTTCTGTAGTGTCACAAAGCCCGGGCCATCGTGAAGGGGAAGCTTGTTAATCAAGACGTGCCTCGGCAGTGATTTCAGCTGGGACAGGCTCAGCGAGAAAGGCGGCGATTCGATGTATTGCAGCGAGCCGGCGGCCAGCAGAATATCAGCGCCGTCGGAATCCGGGAAGCGTTCGGTGAAGGAAAGCGCACCCGCACCCTGCTCAGCGGCAATTTGACGCCCGGTTTGGATGATCTCGGGCAGATCGCAAACCGTCCAGGAGAACCCCGCCGGGTAAACGAGATAACGCGAGTAAGCATAATAGTGAGTGCCACAATGCCCGCCGTAGTCGAAGAGTCTCACGGGGCCGCGCACCAGCCGGGACAGCCAGAATAAGATGGGATAGTCGAACGAGAAAATGTGAGAACGGCGATCAGCAAACTCGCGGGCGTAGTCCTGGGTGGAGAAGCCCAGCGGTTTGTTGCGGGGCGCCGAACGGCTGGCTTCCGCGAAATTGGTGAACACACCCCGAAAGCACCCGTATTCATGGGCGAAGCGCTTTTCGTAAAGTCGCTCGAGCAGCGGGCGCAAGACGGGCAGAGTTTCCAACCGGCTTCGCCAGGTAGAAGCAGAAGATTTTGCGGCGTCGTGGATGGGTTTCCCCAGGCTGATGATCTCAGCGAGTCGTTGATCTGGAAAACATCATAATGGAGGAAAACCAAGAAAGGCGAGACGCCCGACGCCACGTGCGAGAGTTCAAGTGTCATTGCTGAGCAGACGCAGATTTCTTCAGACGGCTGGGGTAGTGACGGTTGGCGCAGCAGCAGTTGCCGCCGATGCGACGTTGATCGAGCCAGTCCGGCCGGTCTTAGACCGTGTGGACATTCCGCTCCGGCGGCTGTCCCCTGCATTTGATGGTTTTACCATCGCGCAACTGAGTGATTTTCACTATGACGAAATATTTTCAGCAGTTCCCATTCGTCATGCTGTTGAGACCGTCAATCTGCTTGAACCAGACCTGATCGTCCTGACCGGAGACTATGTGACGGCGCCCCTGCTGCATGATTCTCCGAGCAGGCGAATAAACGCGGCGAACGCCGCTGAGCCGTGTGCCACACTGCTGCGCCAACTGCGGGCCCGGATGGGGCTGCGGGCCATTCTCGGCAATCACGATTATGACAGCGATGGTCATCGCGTCATGGAATGCCTGCAGGGGCAGGGCATCCCGGTTCTGGTAGACCGCTCGGTGGCGCTGGAGCTCGGCGGGGCGCGACTTTGGCTCGCGGGTGTGGACGACAACCCAGATGACGGCGACATCACCTTAACCCTTAAAACGGTGCCCCAAGACGAGCCAGTGATAGCTTTGGTGCACGAGCCGGACGCGGCGGATCTCGTGGCACGGCATCCGGTGGATTTGCAGCTCTCCGGGCACTCACACGGAGGTCAGGTGAGATTTCCGCTGATTGGGCCGGCCTACTTACCTCCGCTGGGCAAGAAGTATCCCTGGGGTCTGCGGAAGGTCGGTTCGCTGACACTTTATACCAATGTTGGTCTCGGAACGATGGGCGCTCCGGTGCGGCTCAACTGTCCTCCCGAAGTTACACTTTTCACGCTGAGGGCTAGCGAAGCAAGTTGAGAAGCAAATTGAAATGTCTTTACTATCTTGTGGGCTCCCAAGTGGCCGCAAGAGTTGACAGAAAAATGTCTGTGGGCCGCTCCATCAGCGCAAAAGACGTTTCGGCTGCAGGCCAATCAAGAGCAGTGCTCCTTGCGGGGCTGTTTGCAGCATCATTGGGGGCGTTCTGGCGGCCATTGAGTTTCTTGGCCCAATCTGCGTGGCAGCGCGACGAATACACTCATATTCTCTTGGTTTTGCCGGTCAGCCTGGCTTTAATTTTTCTAGAGGGCAGAACACTCAGCCTGGAACCGAGATATTCGCCGATGGGTGGCTTAACGCTACTAGGCCTCGCGGCTGCGCTCCGGGCGGGCAGCGCCGCGCTTGGCCAGGACGCCGGTCTTGCTCTGAACACGGTGGCATTAGTGGTCTGCTGGCTGGGGGCTGTATGGCTGAGCTATGGCGCTCAGGTCTTCCGGTCCCTGCAGTTTCCACTCTTATTCCTTTTCATGCTGGTGCCGCTGCCGGTTTCCGTGCTCGATAGAGCGGTTTTCTTCCTGCAGCTAGGATCAACCGAAGCCACATTTCTGCTATTCCGGCTCAACGGCGTAGCCGTAATGAAACAGGGCTTCGTGCTATCGATGCCCTCGTTGAGCATTGAGGTGGCCAAGGAGTGCAGCGGAATCCGTTCCAGCATGATGCTGCTGGTGACGGGGCTGGTTTTGAGCCATCTGTTTCTACGTTCATGGGTGAACCAGGTAATTTTTGTTCTCTTTATCGTGCCAATGGCGGTGATTAAGAATGCTGTCCGCATTTTTACCCTTTCCATGCTGGCGATGCGCGTAGATCCTGGCTTCCTTGAGGGATCCCTGCATCGCGACGGAGGAATTGTGTTCTTTACGCTGGGGCTGCTGGCAATGGTAGGCTTGCTTTGGCTTCTGCGGAGAATAGAACGCAACCGCAGGAATCTTGGAGATTCGGGCGGTCCCGGCACGGACCTGCCGCTTGGCGCGAAAGCGTCTGCTTTATAATCTATCTCGAAACTGCAGACGAGATAGGCCGCATCATGACAGCTCTTCCCCTCCGGCAGATCGACAATGATCGTGGGCGTCTGATCAGCATCGCCAGCGAGAGCGCCATCTACCGAGATGGTAATTACCTGAAGTACAATCCCACCTGGCATACCGAAGAATCTCCCTTCAAGGTAAGACAAATCCTGCGGATGCTGAAGAGACGTAATCTGTCTCCCACGACCGTGTGCGACGTTGGTTGCGGAGCTGGCGTCGTTTTGGCCGAACTGCAGCCGCATCTTCCCGCGGGTTGTGTTTGTTGGGGCTATGACATTTCTCCCGACGCGCTAGCCATGTGCACTAGGGACACTCTGAATAAGCACTGTTTCTTAGATCGGGCAACCTCAGTGCTTGGGAAATCTGCTTCCGGGTGCGAGTCTCCGTCTCTTTCAGCCGTCTGGCTCGGCGGATTGGATTCCGTTGC
>Ga0335078_10000178_pt1 | contig 106577 bp, 84 predicted proteins | sample Lox_Sample_32_FD_206711 | JGI IMG/M metagenome (GOLD analysis project Ga0335078, IMG submission 206711) | Soil microbial communities from Loxahatchee National Wildlife Refuge, Florida, United States - Lox_Sample_3.2 | ecosystem: Environmental > Terrestrial > Soil > Wetlands | place: USA... | reverse complement strand
ATCACAGTGCAGGCTTCTGCCCCGAGACTCAGGCGCCTGATGCGAGCGGCTGCGATGAGGAACGGAACGGCTCGCTGGGTAGACCCAGACGTTAGCGCGATTCCCTGCTGCGAAAAGTCAGGTTAGCGAAAGCAGCCGCCGTCGAAGGGGAAGAACCCCCCGGTCAGCCGAAGCCGTGGTGCGGCGCAGCTCGCCTCGATGTCTCAAAGGGCCAAGGAGAACGTCGATTGCCTGGGAAGGGGCATCGCTCAGCCCTGCGCACGAGAACTGCCCCGCTCCTGGCCGCCCGGTCATAGCCCGACTCGGCCCTTCGCATGGAGGGGCTGTCTCACTCTTCCTTTGCGTAGACGCCCACCGCCGCGGCGAGGGACTTGCCCGGCTTTGTCCGGTGCCCTGCCGCCGCGAGCGCGCGCTCGAGCGCGAAGAGCAAAGCGAGGACGTGTTCGGGCCAAGACCCCTCGCCCATGAGGCCGATGCGCCAGACTTGGCCGGTGAGCGGTCCGAGTCCGCCGCCGATCTCGATGCGCGCATCTCGCAGGAGCGCCTGGCGGACGAGGGCTTCCTCGATGCCGGATGGGACCGTGACGCAGTTCAGCGAAGGCAGGCGATGCAGGGCCGCCGCCTTGGGCTCGCAGCCGAGTTCGGCGAGCCCGGCGAGAAGGGCCGCCGAGTTGCGGCGATGGCGGGCAAAGCGCGCCTCGAGGCCCTCCTCGAGGACGACGCGCAAAGCCTCCCGCAACCCGTAGACCATGCTCACCGGCGCGGTGTGGTGGTAGGCGCGCCTCCCTTCCGCCCAGTAATCGGCGATCAAGGAGAGGTCGAGATACCAGCTCTGCACCTTACTCTGGCGGCCCTTCACCACCTCGAGCGCCTGGGACGAGAGGGTGAGCGGCGCGAGCCCGGGTGGACACGATAGGCACTTCTGCGTGCCGGAGTAGCAGACGTCGATGCCGTGGCGGTCCACCTCGACGGGCAGGCCGCCGAGGGAGGTGACGGCGTCCACGATGAGGAGGGCACCCTCGTCATGGCACAAAGGACCTAAGCCTTCGAGCGGCTGCTCAGCGCCGGTGGAGGTCTCGGCGTGCACGAGGGCCACCGCCTTCACCGGTCGTTCGCGCCGCAGCACCTCCTCGATTTGACTTACCTCGAACACCTGGCCCCAGGACGTTTCGAGCTTGACGGGCCTGCCCCGGCAACGCTCCACCATGTCGACCATGCGCGCGCCGAAGACTCCGTTCACGAGCACGAGCACCTTGTCGCCGGGCTCGATGATGTTGGCGAGCGCGGCCTCCATGCCGGCCGATCCCGTGCCCGAGAGGGCGAGCGTGAACGGGTTCTTCGTCTCGAACACCGCGCGCAGCATCCCCTGTACCTCGTTCATGATGACGAGGAACTCGGCATCGAGGTGGCCAAGTAACGGGGTGGACATGGCGCGCAGGACCCGTGGGTGAACGGGACTCGGGCCTGGGCCGAGGAGAAGGCGCGGGGTGGTCTTCAGTTCGGCGACGGCGGAAGAAGCCATGAGCGCCCTCCGCGGTGAAGGTCGAACCCAAAAGAGAAGGAGGCGCCATCATAGCGGCCCTCCTCCGGTGAGGGTGGGCTCGACCGGGGTGCCTCGACGCGGCGAACGAACTCTCCGTGCCAGGGGCGCTCCGCGGCGTCGGAGCGACGGAGGAAGGGTTCGAGACTGCAGGGCCACCCCCCGGAGACCCGGTTCGAGCACTCGACCCGAGCGGAAGCGGTCAGGGCCGCTTCGCTGCGAGAAGAGGTGAGCCATGGCCAAGCGCGCGGTGTACGAGCTTTACTACTGGCCCGGCATCCAGGGGCGCGGGGAATTCGTTCGCCTCGCCTTCGAGGAAGCCGGGGTGCCCTACCTCGACCTCGGGCGCCTGCCGCGGTCGCGCGGGGGCGGGGTCGCGGCCATCGAGCGGATGCTCGACGGGTCGAGGCCTGGGTTGACGCCGCTCGGACCGCCTTTCCTGCGGCACGGCCAGATCGTCATCGCGCAGACGGCCGCCATCCTGCTCTATGTCGCGCCTCGGCTCCTTCTCGTCCCGACCGGCGAACCGAGCCGCCTGCGCGCTCATCAGATCGAGCTCACCATCGCGGACCTCGTCGCGGAGGTCCACCAGACCCATCACCCGATCGCGAGCTCCCTCTACTACGAAGAGCAGAAGGAGGAGGCCGTTCGCTGCGCCCGCGCCTTCATCGCCGAGCGCATCGCGAAGTACTGCACCTACTTCGATCGGGCCTTCGACTCGAACCCGGCCGGGAAGGGGAGATGGCTCGTGGGATCGAAGTTGAGCTACCCGGACCTCTCGCTGTTCCAGGTCGTCGCCGGGCTGCGCTATGCCTTCCCGAGCGCCATGCGCCGCATCGAGCGCCGCTTCCCTCGGATCGTCCGGCTTCACGACGCGGTCGCACAGCGAGCGAACATCGCCACCTACTTGGCCTCGAGCCGGCGCATCCCCTTCAACGAATCCGGGATCTTCCGCCACTACCCCGAGCTTGACCATATGGGGCGGGGCGGATAGGGGCGGCCCGCTCGAGAGCCCGCCCCGCGCTGTGAGGGGTTCACGCCCCTCCGAAGCACCCTCAGGCCTCGCCTGGGTGTGGAATCTCACGAGGGGGATGCTCTCCCGTGGGGAACGATTACCTCCTTAGGGCCGCGCAGCCCTTCGATGGGAGCGCCTGTTCGGCGCGCGCTTGTCCGCTCGGAGAGAAGTGCGGGATTTCGCGTCGTCTTTGAAAAAAGGAGGTACGCATGCACCCCACGCGCAACGATCTCAGCGAGAGCGCCCGCAGCGACATGGTGGAACTGCTCAATACACGGCTGGCGGACGCGATCGACCTGCGCCTGCAGGCCAAGGTGGCTCACTGGAACGTGAAGGGGCCTGGCTTCATCGCGCTGCACAAACTCTTCGACGAGGTCGCCGACGACGTGGAGGAGTACGTGGACCTCCTCGCCGAACGGCTGGTCCAGCTCGGCGGGCTCGCCGAGGGGACGGCCCGCCAGGTGGCGCGCCGCAGCACGCTCGACGAATACGCCGCCGAGGACAGTGCTGAGGGGCATGTCCCCGCCCTGGCCGACGCCCTCGCCGACTTCGGCCGCCTCGCCCGGGAGGCCATCGACACCGCCGGTGCGGAGGGGGACCAGGTGACGTCCGACATCTTCACCGAGATCGCGCGGGGGACGGACAAGTGGCTCTGGATGGTCGAGGCGCACCTGCAGGCCGGGCACATGAGGGAGGAGGCGGGACGAGGCGAGTCGAGTCGACACGCCAGCCAATGACGACGGCGACGGGGCCTCTTTCGCGAGCTCACCGCGGGCGTTAGCTCGCCGCAGCGGCGGACTTTCTCGACACGGCGTTCGGTCGGCGTCCCACTCCACGCGGCATGCAGCGAGGAACGAGCGAGCGCACGAGACTTGTGCGTTACGGGGAACCGGCCGGGCGCTGGGTGCTCTTCGCCACGGTTCTCGGTTCCGCACTGGCCTTCATCGACGCCACGGTGGTGAACATCGCCCTGCCACGCCTGGGGATGGCGCTCGGGGCGGGGGCGGCGGGGCTGCAGTGGACGATCAACGGGTACACCCTGAGCCTCACCTCGTTCATCCTGCTCGGGGGATCGCTCGGGGACAGGTTCGGCCGGCGCCGGATGTTCGTCCTCGGCACGATCTGGTTCGCCATCGCCTCGTTCGCGTGCGGGATCGCGCCGAGCATGAGCGTCCTCATCGCGGCGCGGGTCATCCAGGGCATGGGAGGAGCTCTCCTCACCCCGGGTTCCCTCGCGCTTCTCGAGACCTCCTTCGAGCCCGGGGACCGGGCCCGGGCCGTCGGGGCCTGGTCCGGGCTCGGTGGGGTGGCAGGTGCTCTCGGCCCCTTCCTCGGCGGCTGGCTCGTGGAGGTGGCGAGCTTCAGGCTCGTCTTCTTCATCAACTTGCCACTCGCCCTCCTCGTCGTCCTCGTCACCCTGCGCCACGTTCCGGAGTCGCGCGACCCTGAGAGGGGAAGCGGCTTGGACGTCATGGGCGCGCTCACCGCGGTCTTGAGCCTGGGCGCAATCACCTACGGCTTCACGGCCTGGCCCGAGGTCGGGCCGAGGAGCCCCTCGGTCCTCATCGCCTTCGTCCTCGGAATCGCCGGCGCGCTCGGCTTCGTCGTGGTCGAAGGCACGTCTTCGCAACCCATGCTCCCGCTCGGGATGTTTCGCTCGAGGGCCTTCACCGCAGCGAACCTCGTCACGCTCGCCGTCTATGCCGCCCTGGGCGGCATGCTCTTCTTCGTCGCCCTGAACCTGCAGGTGGTCGCCGGCTTTACGCCGCTCGCCGCTGGAACCGCCCTTTTGCCGGTGACGGTGCTCATGCTTCTCTTCTCCGCCCGGGCGGGCTCGCTCGCCGAGCGCATCGGTCCGAGATACCCCATGACGGCCGGTCCGCTCGTCTGTGCGGTCGGGCTCTTGCTCCTCGCTCGCGTGGGGCCGAAGGCGAGCTACCTCGCCCAGGTCTTCCCCGGCGTCCTCGTCTTGGGGCTCGGTCTCGCCATGACGGTCGCGCCCCTCACCGCGACCGCCCTCGGCTCGGTCGACGAGCGGCGCGCCGGCATCGCGAGCGGGGTCAACAACGCCGTCGCCCGCGCCGGAGGCCTCCTCGCCGTCGCGGTGCTCCCGGCCGCCTCCGGGCTAGGTCAAGGGAGCCTCACCCGTCCCGAGAGCCTGGCCCCCACCTACCGCGCGGCCATGCTCCTCTGTGCTGGCCTGCTCAGCGCCGGAGCCGCCATCGCCTTCCTGGCCATCCCGAGTCGAAAGGGCCCGCGAGCGGAGCAGCCCTACCGAGCGTGGGCCCGCCTCTATTGTGCCATCGCGGGCACGCCCCTGCAGCCCGAGCCTCGCTCGTGGCAGGGGAAATCGCGATAGAGGCCTTCAGGGGAACGGTTGGCCGAAAGCGAAGGGCTCTCTAGCACCCGCCGACGCGCTTCGCGCGAATCGTGGTCTTGACGACGGTGCCACTCGTCTCGAGCTTCATCCAGCCGTCGTACGCGGTGGAGCTCCGGTAGATGAGCTCGCCCCCGCCCCGGCCCACTTCACCGCAGTCCACTTTCCAGGAGACCTTGTCCCCCTGGCGAACGACGTCCGTCACGCGGCACGCGCCGTGCTCGATTCCGGCCACCGGATCCTCGTCCACGTCCTTCTGTGTCAGGCACTCCGTCTGCGTGGTGGGAGGCGGCGCCTCCGAGTTGGGGAGCTCGACCGTGGCGGTGACCTCCCAAAGCCCCGGTTGCATGCGCCCCTCGGCGCGGACGGTGGCCGCCGGGGCCAGCGACAGCGCGAGGATGGGGACGAGCCGGTTCGGGTGCATGTTGCTCCCTGGGTGGCGAGGTGGTTTGGAGTCTGTCACGTCGCGTCCGGCGAGGCGAGGTGAGGAGGGCAGCGTGATCGAGCGACAGCTGCGGCCGCCCGCCGACACACCGCCGCTCGAGCGCGGCGCTGGCGAGAGCTCCGAGGGGGTCGTCGCGCGCAGCGGTATTCCTCGACAGGGCGAGCTTCGGTCGACGCTCGCCTGCGCGGGTCGCGCGAGAGCACGGTCCCGACTATGAAAAGGAGCTTGGAGAGCCTCGCGAACGCCGCCGTGGCCTGGGTCCGGCCGGGGATCCCCGCCCTTCAGGGGCAGCTCGGGTTCTGCCCCGCACCGGGGCGCTGGCGGCCCTTTGCCACAGGTGATGAGGCCGAGCGGCTCGAAGAGGATCTCGCCGCGCTCGTGGCTTGTGGAACCTCGACCTTGGTCGTCCTGCTCGAGTTCGACGAGATGAAGCGGACGGGTCTCGCGGCGCTCCGCGATCGGGCCGAGGAGGCCGGGCTCGAGGTCCTCTGGTTCCCCATTCGCGACAACACGGCGCCGGAGGATTTCGAATCGGTGGCGTTGCTCGTGGGCAGGATTCTCGATCGGCTTGCCCGCGGTCGCACCGTGGTCATCCATTGCCTGGGCGGGTTAGGCCGGAGCGGCACCATCGCCGCCACGTGCCTGGTGGGAGCAGGGCGAGGGCCCGAAAGCGCCCTCGAGGCCGTTCGCAGCGTGCGACCCTTGGCCGCGACCGGCCCGGGACAGGAAGGGTTCGTCCTGTCCTTCGCGGCCGCCTTCGGGTCCAAGGGGGCGAAGTTCGCGGCTGACGTCTACCGCTGAAGCGATTCACGGTCGGCCGGTGCGGGTGGAGAGCGGCCCGGGCCTCGGCAGGACCATGGCCCACATCGGCTCGAAGAGGAACGACGGATCGCGGCAGGACAGGCTGTGCCAGACGGCGCTCGTGGGCAGGTAACCGGGGACGTGTTCCCATCGCGCGACGGGGGTGAGCTTTTGCCGCAGCTCCTCGGGTAGGCTCTCGAGGTCCTTGTCCGGGAAGATGACGACCCCGCCCTCCTCGAGTGCTTTTTCGATGGCGGGGCCCTCCACCCGATGCACCGGGCGCCCCGCCGCCAGCGTGAAGATGCCAGGCACGTACCCGTAGACGAAGAGGTCGCGCCCGCGCATCGCCGCCAGGGCGGCAGCGGGGATGACCGGAGGGTTCACCTTCGGGACGACGACGCCGAGGACGACCGCGTAGCTCAGCGCGAGAGCGGTCGCCCCGGCCGCGATCCGGGATCTCGCGACGAGCGCGCCCGCGGCGAGCAGGGTGGCGCAGGCGGCGAGGAGGCCCGCGGCCGCAAGGAGAGGCGGCCTGAGGAGGAGTCCGCCGAGAAGGAGGATGGCGAGGCCCCCGAGCACGCCAGCCGTGAGGAGCCGTGCCCAGCGCGGCGGGTCGGCCCGGCTCGCGAGGAGCGCGGCCGCCGGCGTGCAGGCGAGCCCGTAGTGAGGCCACTTGAGCGAGGGAAGCGTGAAGACGAGCAGGACCGAGAGGATCCACACCGTGGGCAAGAGGAGCTCGGGTCGGCGAAGGTACCCTCGGGTCAAGAGCGCGCCGAGCACGATGAACGTCCAGGGCAACAGGAAGGCCAAAAAGCCAAAGACGAGAGTGGCTTCCCCTCCCAGGGTCCAGGGGTGTTGAAAGCGGTCGAGGTTCTGCTCGACGAAGAAGAAGTGAAAGAAACGCTTTCCGTGCACCGCCAGCGAGACGAGGTACCAGGGCAACCCCACCACCGCCCCGAGCGCGAAGGCGCCGGCCGTGTAGCGCGAGGCGAGGAGTTCCCGCCTGCGGAGGGCGAGGAACCCGCCGGCGATGAGGAGGACGAGTACGGCGCCGACCGGGCCCTTGAGGAGGAAGGCGGCGCCAGCCGACAGGCCCACCAAGAGCAGTTGCGAGGGGCGTCCCTCTTCGCTCGCCCGCCAGGCCCCGTACGCCGCAGCCGTGAAGGCGAGCGCCATGGGGGCGTCCATCATGGCGATGCGTCCGAACTTGACGAAACCGAAGGTGGTGGCGACGAGGAGGGCGGCCCGTACGCGAGCTTGCTCCCCGTACAGGCGGGCGGCGAGGGAGCCGGTGGCGAGTGCGAGCGCGATGGCACTGAGAGCCGCCGGGAACCGGCCCCCGAAAAACCCACGTCCAAACGCGGCGTAGCAGATGCGCTCTGCCCAATAGAGCAGCGGTGGCTTGAACCAGCGGGCCTGCCCGTCGATGGTGGGGGTGAGCCAGGCGCCGTTCGCGTCCATCTCGGCGCTGATGCCGAGGTAGTAGGACTCGTCGGGGTGGGTGCCCGAGGAGGAACTACCCAGGGCCGGTAAATAGACGAGCGCGAGCAGCGCCGGGAGCGCGAGGCGCTTCAGCCGCGCAGCGAGCTTTGCGCGTTGTGGGAAGTGCATGAGCACGGCTGGCAAGAGCCGGATTTCCGGCGCACAATACCGCCATTCTGGCGAAGCCGAGGATCTCGCCCTGGGCAGGGTATCATCGGGGAGGGGTTTCGCCGAGGCGCGAAGCCGAAGCCTTTGCCCGGGCGGGCTCTCCGTGGCAGGGCCCTCTTCCCGCCTTTAGACGAGGAGTCATGAAGCCTGGTGCGAACGACCCGTGCTGGTGCGGAAGCGGGCTGAAGTACAAGAAGTGTCACCGCGACGAAGATCTCGGCGGTGCGAGCCAGCGTCCAAGCCTCCGGCCAGGCGTGGTTCGTCCGGGCGTGGTATCGCCGCGCCGATCCGTGCCTCCCGGGATCGCTCGTCCCAACTACGCGGTGACGGGGAGGCCGCGGCCTTCCCAGCGCCTCGCGGACCCCGTCGACCGGCTCGCGCGGATTCGGCGGGCGTGCCGGGCGGCTGCCGAGGTGCTGGAGGAGGGAGGCCGGGCCGCCCGTCCCGGGGTCACGACCGACGCCATCGACGGCCTCGTGCACGAGGCGTACATCGCTCGCGGAGGCTATCCCAGCACCCTCAATTACCACGGGTATCCGAAGTCCTTGTGCACCTCGGTGAACGAGATCATCCTGCACGGCATCCCCGACTCTCGCCCCCTCGAGGACGGCGACATCGTGAATCTCGACGTCACCATCTACCTCGACGGCGTACACGGGGACTGCTCGGCCACTTTCCTCGTCGGAGCAGTCGACGAGGCGTCGAGGCGCCTCGTCCGCGTGACGGCCGAGTGCCTGGAACTCGGCATCGCGGCCGTGCGCCCGGGTCGACCCATCTCCGACGTCGGTCGCGCCATCGAGCGCCACGCAACCGCTCACGGCTACGGGGTCGTCCGCGCCTTCTGTGGGCACGGGATCGGCGAGGACTTCCACATGGAACCCCAGGTGCTCCACTACTACGAGCCCCGTTCGCGCACCCTCATGGAGGAAGGGCAGGTCTTCACCATCGAGCCGATGATCACCCAGGGCCGACCCGACCATGTCGTGTGGTCCGACGGATGGACAGCGGCCACCGTGGATGGCCAGCGCGCCGCCCAGTTCGAGCACACGGTGCTCGTGACGGGCGAGGGAGCCGAGATCCTGACCGTTCCGGGCGCCTCGACCGTTGAGCGCGCGGTACGCCAGGCCTGAAGCGCGCGAGTCCGCTTCACGCGGGGGCGCCCGGTCGTGGCGGCTGCCCCCCGGCAGGTCGGAGCCAGAGCTCGACCTGCCCCACGGCGTAGGGCACGGCCGTGTCCACGCGCAGGATGCGGGGCCCAAGCGAGAACGCCGAAAACCCATGCTCGGTGAGCGAGCGAGCCTCATACGCGGTGTAACCGCCCTCGGGCCCGAGCGCGAGGACAGCCCGCGAGCCCTTCGCCGTCCCAATCTCCAGGGAAGCTTTGGCGCCTGGATGGGCGAGCAGCCGCGCCGACCCCTTCGCAAAGGCGTCCAGTTCGTCCTCGACGAACGGCTTGAAGAAGCGCCTCACCGTCACCTCGGGAAGGATGGTATCGCGGCCCTGTTCGATGCCGAGTCGCATCTCCGCCTCGAGCGCCTCCTTCTCGAGGAGGGGCGAGGCGAAGTAGCTCTTTTCGACCCGATAGCTGCCGAGGAGGACGATGCGCCCCACTCCCATCGACGCCGCGGCCTGAAGCACCTTGCGCAGGATCTTGGGTCGCGGCAGGGCGAGGATGAGGTCCACGGGCGAGCGCGCGGGCGGGGGCTCGCCAAGGGACACGCGGAGGGTAACTCGATCGGGGTGAATCTCGACCACCTCGCCAAGGCCCAAGTGCCCGTTTGCGAGGCCTACCCTCAAGAGGATTCCGGGGCGGGCGCGCAAGACGAGCGCGAGATGCGAGGCGCGTCGCCCGGTCAGGTGGACGAAGCCATCGGCCTCGAGGTCGGCGGGGTCGAGCAAGACGAGGTTCACGGTTCGAGAGCCTCGGGGCCGCGCCGCCCGGTGTCAACTTGGGGCTGGGCCATGACGCATCGCATCATAGGCCCCCGATCAGGCTAGAGACCTTCCTTGGCCCTCGCTAGCTCGCCTGTCCCGGGCTCGCCGGACGCGCGCGCCCCGCGTGAGACGGGTTAAATTTGAGGGCACTGTGCCGCCGACCAAGATCCTGGTCGTCGAGGACGACGACGAGTTGCGGGCGGCGATCGTCGCCTCCATCTCCGATCTCGGCGCCGAAGTCGAAGCAGCCCGCGACGGCGTGGAGGGCCTTGAGCGGCTCGCCGTGGGGGCGGTGCCGAGCGCCATTCTCCTAGACCTGCGGATGCCGCGGCTCGATGGGCAGGGTTTCCTCGAGGTCTTGCGGGCCGAGCCTCGACTCGCGAACATCCCGGTCATCACCATGAGCGGCGGGCCGGGCCCGCCTCCCGAGCCCCCCGTCACCTCGCGGCTCGTGAAGCCCTTCGACATCGACGAGGTGGCGCGCATCCTCGTCTCGCTCGGCGAGACCTAGTCGGGCGAGGGCGGCTCGTGGCGCAGCCGGCGTGATTCCTTGTAAGGGAAGATGTCCACGATCTCGCCCGCTCGATGGCGGTCCTGCATTCTCCGCCAGAAGTCTGCGGTGAGGATCTCGCTGTGGGCTTCGAGAAAACCTGCGCGCAGGTTTTCGGGCAGGCCAAGGAAGGCAAAGAACTCCTCGGGAAAAACGTCGCTGTCCCCCACGTAGAACCAGGGTTCGCCCCTCGCGTCGTCCTCGTCGTCGGCCCCTCTCGGAATGTCGCGAAAGTTACAGTCGGTCACGAGGCACAGCTCGTCGTAGTCGTAGAAGATGACGCGCCCGCTGCGCGTGACCCCGAAGTTCTTGAGGAGCAAGTCCCCCGGAAAGGTGTTGGTGGCGGCGAGGTCGCGCAATGCTTGCCCGTAGTCGAGGAGGGCCTCGCGCGCACTCCCCTCGTCCCTTTCCCGGATGAACAGATTCAAGGGGGTGACCCTGCGTTCGGCGTACAGGTGCCGGATGAAGACCCTCTCCCCTTCGACCTGCACCGTCTCGCTCGCTTCCCGCGAGAGCTCGTCGAGTACCTCCCCGGAAAAGCGAGCCCGCTCGAAGACGAGGTGCTCGAATTCCTGGGCGTCGACGAGCCGGCCAGCCCGATCGTGGCGGAAGACGAGGGCGTACTTCTGCATGACCTCCTTTCGCGTGATGGATTTGGGCGGCTGGAAGCGATCGCGGATCACCTTGAAGACCACGTCGAGCGAGGGGAGGGTGAAGACGATCATGACCATCCCGCGGTCGCCGCGGGCGCGCTCGAACCGATCGCGCGTGCGCGCCAGGCACTCGACGAGCTCGCGGTAGAGGGCGGTCTTTCCATGCTTGTCGTAACCGATGGCGATGTACAGCTCGCTCATCGGCTTTTGGGGGAGGATCGACTTCAGAAAGGCGATGAGGTCCGCCGTCCCCTCCGCCTCCACGTGGAAGTACGAACGGGTGAAGCTGAAGACCACGCTCGCGTCCTGGGGCAAGGTGAGCGCCGCGTCGACGAAGACGCCCTGGTCGCCGTGGAGGAGCGCCAGGATGAACGGGGAGACGGTCCCGCCGCGGCAAAGGCGGCCGACGAGGTAAGCGCCCTTTCCGCGGTAGAACACCGGCTTCAGCATCTCGATCGCGTCGAGGGGCCGCCGGTCGTCTGAGGAGCGCACGAGGGCGTCCAGCGTGGCGCCGACGAGGCGCGCGTCGGCCTTGAGGTCGCGGTAGGGGGTCTGGAATGCGTAGTCGGTGAGGACCATCTTTGCGAGCGCCTCCGCCGAGCCGAGGCGGGGGTAGGTGCGGTGGTTCGGCGAACCTACGCGCTCGACTCGGGGAAGCGGCTCTCCCGCGACGAACTCGGCCCGGGCATTCACTCCGACCGTCCCCAAGATGCGCCGGACGATGGAGTTGTAGAAGGTGCGCGCGAGCTCGGGATCGGGCAGGCCGGCGAGCTCCTGCTCGAAGTTTCGCTTGAGCTGCATGCCGAGGAGGGGGTTCGACGTGGCGGCGCCGAGCACCCCTCGCAACTCGTCGACCGTCCGCGCGATCCATCTCGGATGCAGGTCGAGCCGCTCGAGGGCATCCTCATGGGCACCGCGCCAGTCGCGCGCCTCGAATCGAAGCTTGGCTCTCCGGGTGATGTGCCGAAACTCCACCTGGAAGGAGCCGTACGACTCCCTCACCGTGGCGGCCGCCCAGCGCGCGAGCGCAGCGTGCGAGGCATTCAGCATCGCGTCACCTCGAAAGATCTTTCATAAGAAGGGCCGTAGTCCGTCCGCTCGAAAGGAAGCGACTTCGGCAAGGGGCCAAGGTCTCGCTCAAAGACGCACGCTTTGCGCCCCGGCCCCGTCGAGTTAGGCTCCCCGCCCCATGCCAACCCTGCGTCCCATGGCTGTCCTGCTCGACCTCGACGGGACGCTGCTCGACACGGTGCAGTTCATCCTCGACTCGGTAAGCTACGCTTTTGCGGGGCGGACCCGCCGTCCGACCGAGGCCGAGTGGCTTGCGCACATCGGCACTCCGCTGAGGGTCCTGCTCACGCACTACACCGACGGGCCCGAAGACCTCGAGCAGGTGACGACCCGCTACCGAGCCTACCAGCGCGAGCACCACGACCTGAGGACGAGGCCTTACGCCGGCGCGGTGGAAGCGGTGAGGGCGCTGAAAGAGCGGGGCCACCCGGTGGCCATCGTCACCGGAAAGGGCAGGGAATCGGCAGGGCGTGCCCTTGCCTGCGTCGGGCTCACCCCGTTTGTCGATGCCATCATAGGTGCCGACAGTTGCCCGGGGCACAAGCCCGATCCGGAGCCGGTGCTCCTCGCGCTGGAGCGAGTGGGGAGGGCGCCCGAGGAGGCGGTCTTCATGGGCGATTCGGTCCTCGACGTCCTTTCCGGGAACGCGGCGGGGGTGCCCACGGTCGCTGCCCTGTGGGGGGCGAGTGAGCGCGAGGCGCTGGAGCAGGCAGGGCCAGGGTTTCTGCTTGAGGACGTGAGCGAACTGCCGGAGCTCGTGGAGCGGCTCGAACGTACCCGGGCGGGGTGACGTTAAACTATCGGTTTTTCTTGTCTATTTTGGCTTAGACCCAGTACGTGGTCGCCAGTCGTGCTGGACCCTTTTGGGTCTAATATCGGGCGATCGGCTGGCGGCCCGGGTGGTGAGGGGCAAAGGGCGCGTTCGGGAGTGCGCCCGAAAGCCGCCATGCCCCTCCATCTCCACAGTTCATGCGCACTCGATGACGTGCCCCGGCTCGCCTTCCTGGCAGGCCGGGGCGATGCGGGCGCCCTCGACACCCTGGCACGTCGCGTCCAGCCCGTGCTCGAAGCGCACGCCCGGCGAGCCCTCGGACGCCAGAGCCGCGACGGACTCGACGTGGACGACCTCGTCGAAGAAGTGGTGGCCGACGTCCAGGCCTTCCTCGTGGCGGGGGAAGAGGGGCCGGGATGGCGCCGCTTCGAGAGCTCGCGTGCCCGGGGCGAGATCGAGGGATGGCTGTTCGGGATCGTCCGAAACAAGGTCCGCCGGTGCCTGCGCGACCGGAGGCGAAGGCAGGCGCTCGAGCCTGAGCCGGCGGAGGAAGCGAGCTCGGATGCGCCCGGGCCCGATCGAGCGCTCGATGCGGCCCGCGCGCTCGAGCTCGTGCGGCTCCTCCCGGCGCGCGAGCGGTCGGTCGTGGCTCTGTGGCTTCTCGACACGCCCTCCCGGGAGATCGCGACGGCCCTCCGTTTCGCGTCGCCCCACGCGGTGGACTGTTGCCTCAATCGGGGTAAGCAGCGGTTGCGCCGCATGCTCCTCTCGGGCGTGCAGCGGGCGGCCGCCTGAAAGCGCTCGCGAGAGCTCAAGGCGGCCCTTTGCCAGAGGAGCCGGTGCGTTTCGGCCTCTCGGCCTCGGCTTCGGCCCGGATCGAGGCCGCCCGTAGCTCTTCGAGCTCGCGCTTGAGCTCGTCGCGGTCGCTTCGGCAGGCCTCGAGCCGGCCCTCGAGCTTCGACTCGGCGGCGGTCTTCGCCTGGAGGGCGAGGTTTTTGTCGCGTTCCGATTTCTCCAGGCGTTGCACAAGGTTAGCCCCCGTTTCGCGCTCGTGCGTGAGGTCCTGCCGCAGCTGGGTCGACTCCTGCTCCCACTGCTCGCGCAGCGCTTCCACCGAGGTGCGGTAGTTTTCGGCGCGCGTCTTCACCTCGGCTGACAGCCCGTTCGCCTCGGCCTCGAGGGCCTTCGCGCGGGCGGTGGACTCCGCGAGCCGCGCCTCGAGATTTCCAGCCGTCGTCTGCACCTGCTCGAGCTTGCCCGCCGCTTCGCGCGCCTGGGCCTCGGCCGCGGTGAGCTGGGCGTCGGCCTCGGCCGACCGGCCCTCGGCGAGCAAGCGGGCCTCGCGCTCCCGCGCCTGAGCCCCGGCTACCTCTTCCCGCTCGGCCCCGAGGCGCGCCAGCTCGGCCTCGAGTGCGCTGCGCTGGCTTTCGAGGCGCATGACGTCGGCGTCGAGCTCCTGGGTTCGCTGCGAGAGTTCCCTCGTCCGAGCCTCGAGTCCGATCTTCGCCACCACCGTGTCGAGCAGGCCGAGCCCGAGGGTGGCGGCGATGACCGTGCCGGCGAAGGCCAGATTGAGCAGGACGCGATGGCGCTGGTAGAAGAGGCTGAGGCGCCTCACCGGCTTGCGCAGCTCCCAGGGGGCCGGCCGGCGGGCCAGGAAGGCGTCGAGCGCACCAGCGAGTTCCTCGGCGCTCGGGCGCGCCGAAGGTTCGTGGGCGAGCGCGCGCTCGACGATCTCGGCGAGGCTCCGCGGCACGCTCGCCGGCACGGCAACCGGGGAACCGCCGAGCGGATCCTGGCCATCGGCGCTTCGCTCCGGATGGGGTGGAAAGCCGCACAGGGTGAAGAGGAGCGTGCCGCCGAGCCCGTACACGTCGGAAGCCGAGTCGGGGGACTTCAAGTCCTCGAACTGTTCGGGAGCGAGGTAGGGAATGGTTCCCACCCGGGTAGGCTGGGCGTCGGGAGAGCGGACGGTCAGGCTGGCCGCAATGCCGAAATCGGCCAGCATGGCGCGCCGGCTGGCTGGGAGGACGAGCACGTTTTCTGGCTTCACGTCCGAGTGAACCACGCCCGCGCGGTGCGCTGCGGCGACCGCCGCGCAGACCGGTTGGAGGAGCCGTGCGGCCTCGTCGGGCGCGAGCGGTCCTCGCTCGAGGACGTAGGCCCTGAGGGACCGTCCGAGTGCGATGGCACCGGGGCTGCCCTGCACGTCGGGCTCGGCGCACAGGGCCATCTCGATGAAGAAGCGGCCGTCGCCGAGGTCGCCAGCGTCAAAGACGGTGACGACGTGCGGCGAGAGCACCCGCGCCATGAGACCGGCCTCGGTGCGCACGCGCTCCACGAAGGCGGGGTCCGAAACGTTGCGAAACACCTTGAGGGCACAGGCCCGGTCGAGGTCGAGGCGTCGCGCCTGGTACACGTCGGCCTGGGTCCCGGCGCCGATGAGGCCGACGATGTCGTAGCGCGGGCCCTCGAGGGGACGGGGAGCTGGCTGAGCCAACAGCTCGGCCACCCGGCTCTTCTGGGCCGGGTCCGAGGCGAGGCCGTCGAGCATTTCGTCGCGCAGGTGCTCCGGCGCGTGACTTGCGAGGTCCCACAGTTCGACGTCGTCCATTCGGAGAACCTCCCGCGGCCCCTTCCAGCTCGCGGGGATCATGGTCCGAAGTCGGCCCTCGACGCTACCCCGTCCTTCACGAGGTCGGGCCTGGCGCTTCGGTTTCGGCCGAGAAACTGCGCTCGAGGTAGCCGCGCAGGAAGGCCAGCCAGCGCCTCACGTCGGCCACCGAGCGGCCGAGAAGCGCAGCCACCCGGGTCTCGGGTTCGTAGTCGAGAAGGGAGAGCTCGGCGGCCCGGGCCACGAGCTCACCATCGCGCACATTGCGGTCGGCCCGCAGTCGCAGAAGGGCGCGGGCCAGCTCAGCCCGGTCGTGGGCCACGTGCACCGAGGCCCAGCGCTGGAAGAAGGCGTGGTCGGCCTCGACCGTGCTGCGGGCCACCCCGAGCATGCGGGCCACCTCGTGCTTGGGCAGGCCGCCGAGCACGCGCAACTCGATGCCGCGCGCGATGCGCTCGCGGGTGCCCACGTGCTCATCGGCGCGCAACTCGTCGAGGAGTTGGTGCAACACCGTGATCTGGGACACGTCCAGCATGTCCTCGAGCTCGGGGAAGCGGGCCGCCCCCTCCACCGCGTAGAGGAGCACGTTCGTGCGCAAGACGTCGATGGGGTTGTGCCGCGCGTTGCGCTCGTGATGGGAGATGCGGGCGCTGCGCACGGCGCTGAAGAATGCGCGCAGCAGGTGCTCCTTGTTCTCGAACACGAGAGGTGCTGCCGCCCGCCGCGAGGCGGCGTCCGGACGCGCACTCCTGAACAGGCGCGCGAGGGCCTCGTTCGTGAGCGCCGTCCCCGACAGCGTGCCCGTCCGGCCGAAGCGCGTCCCCCGCACCAGCCGGCGCAGCTCGTCATACATGGACGCGATGTCCCGCTGGCTGAACTCCACGTTTCCATCTTACCCGCTCGCTCGAGCCCTCTCTCGCCTTCCCTCCCCTCGAGGTGGGAACCTCGAAGGTGCGGGGCGGTCCTTATTCCGCCCCGGACCCAACTCCGCTGCGAACCGATGGAACCGAGCATTCCCCGGGAAGGGGTGAGTCCCGAGCGCCAGCGAGTCCCTCGGGAAGGCCGGTGCGTCGGGAGGCGTGGGACCCTCGAGATGCTCTAAGTACCCGGCCACCCGAGGGGTCTTGCGCCGACCGCTCGGAACGCGCCCTCGCTCGTCGCCTGCTCGGATGGGCAGAGATCGAGGTCCCTTTTCCTCGGACCACCATGCCAGGCGATACGACCGCACTCAAGACCTCGCCCTTCGCAGGAGCGCGACCGAGCCACCCGTCGCTCTCGGGTGAGCGGGAGAGCCCCGCCGCCTCATGGCCCACGCGCGAGAGCGCCGCGCGATGGGCCGAGGTGGACGGACCCGATGCACCTCGTATTGCCCATCGTGAAGGTACGCAGCGGGTGCTGCTCCTCCGGTGCCGATGCCGGGCCGTTGCCCACCCTGTGCGGGGAACGGGGAGCACCGCCCATCGCGGAGGGAGGCCGTCAGGGTGACGGGGGGCGGCCGCCGTGGCGAGCGAGGAGGGTTTCCATCTCGTCCATGACCGCGTTCATCTCGGCGATGGCGGCTTCGAAGGGGGCTGAGGTGGTCATGTCGACGCCCGCCTCGCGCAACAGGTCCATGGCGTACTTCGAACCGCCGGCCGACAGCATGCGCAGATAGGCGTCGCGCCGCCCGGTGTGCCCGTGCGCAGCCTCCTCGCGGATGGCCTTCGAGAACGAGAGCGCGGCAACGATGCTCGTCGCGTACTGGTAGACGTAGAACGCGCGGTAGAAATGAGGGATCATGGCCCACTCGTTCTCGACGAGCCCGTCGACCTCACAGATGCCCCGCGCGTGGCCGTAGTACTCGCGGGCGATGCGCAGGTAGAGGGCGGACAGGTTCTCTCCGGTCAGCGGCTCGCCGCGCTCGGCCATTTCGTGAAAAGCGAGCTCGAACTCGGCGAACTCGGCCTGCCGAAACAGCGTCGTGCGCAGGTCCTCGAGAAGCGAGCCGAGCAGGAAGAGGCGCTCCGAGTCGTCGCGCGAGTGCTCGAGCATGAAGTGAGCGAGGAGGTTCTCGTTCAGGGTGGAGGCCACCTCGGCGACGAAGATGGAGTAGTCGGCGGTGGGGTAGGGCTGGGCCTTCATGGAGAGCAAGGTGTGGAGCGAGTGGCCGGACTCGTGGGCGAGCGTGGACAGGTCGAGGTAGGTGCCGTTGAAGTTGAGGAGCTGGTAGGGATGGATGCCGTAGACCCCGGTCGAGTACGCACCGGTTCGCTTTCCGGTGGAAGGCAGGTAGTCCGTCCAGCGGTTCTCGAACCCTTGGCGGAGGGCGGCCACGTACTGCGGACCGAGCGGCGCCACGGCCTCGAGCGTCAAGGCCCGCGCCTCCTCCGGTCCGTAGCGCCTCGAGAGCGCTGCGGCCATCGGCACGTAGAGGTCCTCGTAGCGCAGGATCTCGAGTCCGAGCAGGCGCTTCTTGAGGGCGAGGTAGCGATGAAAGGTGGGGAGGTTCTTGCGCACGTCGGAGAGGAGTTGCCGGTACACCTCGACCGGAATGGCGTCCTGAAAGAGGGCGGCTTCGAGGGCCGAGCCGAAGTGGCGGACCCGCGCTTGAAAGGTGTCGGCCTGCACGGCCGCATAGAGCGTGGCTCCGAGGGTTTCCTTGAAGTGACCGAGCGTGCCGAGGTACGCCTCGAACGCTCGATCGCGGTCCTCGCGCACCGGCGAGGCGCGCTCGAGCATGAAGGCAGCGCTGTCCATGCGCACCTCCTCGCCCGTCGAGAGCTTCACCCTCGGATAGGGGATCTCGGCGTCCTGGAGGAGGCGGTGGACCGTGCCGCCGGCGGGGGCCATTCGCCCCGCCTCGGCCACGATCTCCTCCTCCGGGGCGGACAGGGTGTGAGGCCCGAAGCGAAGGGCATCGTCGAGGAAGTGCCGGTAGGGGTCGAGTCGAGGGTCCTCGGCCTCGAACCGCTGCAGTCTCGCGGCCCCCAGCGCGAGGACCTCGGGCCGCACGAAGGCGGACGCGGCGTCGAGGCTTACCTTGAGCTCTTCGGTCTCCTCCTTGAGTGCGCGCGGCCCGGCGAGCCGGGTGTCCTCGTCGGAGAGGGCCGAGGCATACACCGAGAGACGCTCGAGGTCCCGGTTCAGCGCGAAGCACAGGTCGAGGGCCGCGAGCAGGGAAGCGGCCGAGTCGGCGAGGTGGCCCCGGCAGCGGGCGAGCTGGGGAATGCGATTTTGAAGGGAAAGCCGGTCCTTTTCGAAGGCGGCATTGGACGGGTAGAGGTCGGCGAGGTTCCAGCGGTACTTCTCGGGAACCTGGGATCGTTCGGTGGCGAGTCCCGGTCCGCCGAGCGCGACGAGCAGGACGCCCAGGCTCGCGCGCCGTGCGAGCGAGCCTCGCCATGAGGAGAAACCTCGACGCAAGGAACGCGACGGGCTTTCGCGTGGGCGGCTTCGCGGCGAACTCACCGCCGTGGGAGTCGCCGTCGGCTCGCGCCGGGACGCCTGCGGGTGCGCGGCATCGGAGAGGCCAGGTCGTCGGCCCCGCCGGGCAGATCCCTCGCCCGGAGCGTGGCGCGGCCGAGGGGGGCGGTCTTGGGTCGGCACTTGGGCGCTCAGCTTTGACCCCTCGCCTAGCGAGCCTGCTGCGCGCCTTCGAGCGCTTGGATGGCCTGTCGGGCCTCGGCAGCCTGGGGGCTCGTGGGAGCCACCTCGACCAGCCGGCGCCAGGCCTTGAGCGCCTTCTCCTTCTCCTTCAGGTCGTAGGCGTACACGACGCCCAGGTTGTAGAGGCTCTGGACGTGGGCCGGCTCGACGGCGTTGGCCTTTTCGAAGTTGGCGATGGCGCGGTCGAAGGCGCCGAGCTCCCGGTACATGATGCCCTGGTCGGTGAGGACGTTGGGATTGTTCGGTTGGATCTCGAGTGCCTTGCCGTAGGCCTCGATGGCCCGCTCGCGCTGGTGGGTGTCGAAGTAGTCGTTGCCGAGCTCGACCCAGGCCTCGAGGTTCTTGGGGTCCTGGGCGACCACCGCCTGCGCCGCGGTGATCCTCTGTGCGGCGTCGGCTGAAGCCAAAGACTCGGGCGGCGGCACCCCGGGGGAGGGGTTCGAGGGGGCGGAGGTGACCGGGGCAGCCATGACGGGGGTGGATGGGCGGTCGCTGCGCTTGCAGGCGGTGAGTCCGAGGGCGAGAAAGAGCAGGAGGGCGGTCGGTCGGTTCATGAGCGTCTCGGCGCATCGCGACTCTTGCAAACAAGAGGCGTGTTGCCAAGACCGGCCGCGAGGCGATGGCTGCGCTTCAGAGCGAGAGCGACGGACCGGCCGGGGCAGGCGGGTGTGCCCGGCGCATCTGCTCGCAGGGATCGGTGCGCTCGGCCCGCGGGGTGAAGATGACGAAGTCGAAGGGGAGGGCGTCCGCTCCGAAGGCCGTCTTGTAATCCGCCGGCTCCTTGAGGTCGGGCGCGACCTCGAGGAAGGCCACGCTGAGAGAGGAGCGCGAGGGCGCTTCCCTCTCGAGGTCGAAGGGCACCCCGCGGTCTCGGCGGGCGTGTCCCGCGCCGGCCACGAGGACGGCGCCGTCGGCCTGGGCGGAAAGCAGGCGCTCGGCGAGCTCGGCATCCCGCGCGCGTTGCATGAGCACGAGATCGTCGAGCATGGAGTCGGGCAGCGCCCCGCAGTGGGAGTCGGCCATCTCGGCTCGCAAGCTCGCGGCCACCTCGGGTGACAGCGGTCCGGCGTGCTCGAGGATGGCCCGCGCCCCTGGGTCGAGCGCGGAGAGGCCCGTCTTCACGACTTCGCGGGCTTGCCGGCGGGGGAGGTTGGCGGCGATGACGGGGAGCCCGGCCTCGAGCGCGGCGAGAAACACCGGCCGGTAGAAGGCGAAGGCAGGCCAGCCGCTCCTCGCCCACCCCACCGCTTGAGCCAGGGCGTCCGCGTCGCGCGGTGCGCGGCGGATGGAACGGTCGACCTCAGGCTGCAACTCGGTGTCGATCATCTCGAAGGCCACGGCGGGGCGTCGCCCGGCGGCGACGAGGGCGCGGACGAGTCTCGCCTCGAGCTGGTGGTGGTCGGGGTTGTCGTGCGTCTCCCCGAGCAGGACGAAGTCGGCCTTGGGCAACGCGGAGAAGAGCTTCGCCGCGTCGACCATCCGCGCCGGGCGCACCTCGTAGATGCTGCCGACGAGCGGGTGATCGCGCAAAAGAGGGGTCGTGAACGGGGGAAGGCCCGAGCTCGACCGGCACCCCGCGGCGCCGAGCATGACCCAGGCGACGAGCGCGGTGAAGCGCTTCGGCCATTGAGGTGAGGACATAGCGTTTGTCGAGGTGAGGAGCTAACGCTCGGCGGTGGCCCGCGCATCCGAAGACGTGCGCGGGGGAGCCACCGCCTGCCCCTCACCCGGGCCTCGCCTCCTCGACCCACCCCTCGGTTGGGCGAGGCCGAGGTCGCGAAGCGCGGATCTGCAAGAGACCCACCTGTAACTCCGTCCCCGGCAGGGCTCGCCACGGCCGCTTCGGGCTCCTCGGCCGCCGGAAGCTCGAATCCCTTGAAAGCGGATGACGGCCACTTTCAGCGCGGCAGGCCGTGCGAGCATCGGCCACCGAGCCCTCGAGGAGTTCGTGCCGCAGGGCGAGCGAAGTGAGCCCGACGAGGCCCCTTGGGGAAGAACCCCTTTCCTGCGATCCCCCGGGAATCCGAGGGAGCCGGCTCTGCCCGAGGGCGCCTGCGAGCGTCCCCTGGCCTCGGTCCGCTCGGCGCGGCCCGGGGCGCGCTCTCGCGGGATCTCGCGGGTTAGAGGAGCCCGGGCTTTCCCTGGCGGTAACGAACGAACTCGGTGGTGAGGAGTGCGACGTGCTCGCGCTCCTCGGCGCACAGCTCGCGGTAGAGCTCGCTCGCGGCCGGGGCGACGCCTGACCTGTCCTTGGCCTCCGCGAAGAACTTCACCGCCCGCTCCTCGAAGGCGATGGCGATGCGGAACAGGTTGGCGGGATCGTCGGGCCGGTGGTCGATGCCGGCGTAGACGGCGGCACGGTCGATGCGGAAGTGAGATGACGGGCTCGGGACGGCGACGTGGTAGCGGCGGGAGAGGGTGGCCATATGCTCTTCCTCCATGCCGGCGAACTTGCGGAAGAGCGCCTTCAAGGTGGGGTCATCCGTCTCTTCGGCCGCCCGCTTGTAGAAGGCCATGCCGCCGAGCTCGATCTCGAAGGCGATCCGCACCGCGTCGAGGGCCTCGCCTTCGAGGTCGCCTCTCTTCTCGACCACGGAGAGCCGTCCCGTTCCGCAGCTCGGGCAAAGGCCATAAGGGAAGGCGAAGCCCTCGCTCACCTTGTGGCAAGCCTCGCAGTGCCACTCGAGGTGCGCGTTCGCGCAGCAAATGTACTCCTCGTCGCCCTCGGTGGGCCGGTGACATTTCGGGCAGGTGCGCACGGCGGCGGCTCCGGTGGAAGGGCCGAGGGCGGTGGCCCCGGCGTATTTCGAGGTCGGCTCCGGCTCGGGAGGGCTGAAGGCCGCCACGTCGTCCTTGGTGATGGGCCACTTCTTCCCGGAGGCGAGATAGGTGCCGATGGCCCGGGCGGCCCGGCGTCCGGCGCCCATGGCCAGGATGACGGTCGCGCCCCCGGTCACGATGTCCCCGCCGGCGAACAGGCCGGGAAGGCTCGTCGCCTGGGTCGAGTCGCTCGCGCCGTCGTCGGCCGCGATGTTGCCCCACTTGTTGAGGGCGAGGCCGGGAGTCGACTGGGTGACGACCGGGTTTGCCTTGGTGCCGAGCGCCGAGATGACGGTGTCGCACTCGAGGTCGAGCATCTCCCCGGTAGCAACGGGCTTGCGCCGACCCTTCTCGTCGGGATCGCCGAGCACCATGCGCTCCACCTTCATCCCGGTCACGTTGCCCTCGGGGTCGGCTTGGATCGCCACCGGGGCGTGCAGGAAGAAGAACTCGATCCCCTCTTCCTTGGCGTGGCGGATCTCCTCCACCCGGGCCGGGGCCTCGGCCTCGGTGCGGCGGTAGACGCAGCGCACGGTGGGGGCGCCCAGGCGCTTGGCCACCCTGAGACAGTCCATGGCGGTGTTGCCCGCGCCGATGACCACCACGCTCTTCCCGATGCTGATGGGCGTGTCGAGGAAGGGGAACCGGTCTCCCCCCATGAGGTTCACCCGGGTGAGGAACTCGTTGGCGCTGTAAACCTGGCCGGCGTTCTCGCCGGGGATGCCGAGGAAGGCGGGCGCACCGGCGCCCACCCCCAGGAACACCGCGTCGAAGCCCTTCTCTTGGAAGAGCTCGGGGACGGTGAAGATCTTTCCGATGACCTTGTTCACCTCGAAGCGCACGCCCATGTCCCGCAGCTGCCTCACTTCGCGGTCGATGATGTCGCGGGGCAGGCGGAAGGAGGGGATGCCGTACTGCAGGACGCCCCCCACGACATGCAGGGCCTCGAAGATCGTCACCTCGGCGCCGTAGCGGGCGAGGTCGGCCGCGCAGGCCAGGCCGGCCGGGCCCGAGCCACAGATGGCCACCCGGCCGAGCTTCCTCGAAAAGACGGGTGCGCTCGCCTTGGGTGCCCGCGCATTGTCCCCGACGAAGCGCTCGAGGCGCCCGATGGCCACCGACTCCACCTTCTTGTTGATGATGCACTGCGCCTCGCACTGCGACTCCTGGGGACAGACCCGGCCGCAGACGGAGGGGAAGGCGTTCGATTCGCGGATGACCGAGAGCGCGCCATCGAGGTCTCGCACGAGCACGTGACGGATGAAGCGCGGGATGTCGATGGACACCGGGCACCCGGAGATGCAGCTCGGCTTCGCGCACTGGATGCAGCGCTCGGCCTCGGCGAGGGCTTCGGCGAGGCTGTAACCGAGGTTCACCTCCTTGAAGTTGCGGGATCGTTCGAGGGGGTCGCGCTCGGGCATGCGCGTCTGGTGGGGAGCGAGCTCCTTGATCTTCTTGTAATTTCGCTTTTCCTCGTCGAAGAGCTGCTTTTCGAGGTTGCAGACGTGCGCGTAGTCTTCGTTCGCCTTCGCCTCCTGCGCCCTGAAGCGCTTCTGGCGGGCGAGGAGCTCCTTGAAGTCGACCTCGTGCCCGTTGAAGTCGGGGCCCTCCACACAGGCGAACTTGACCTTGCCTCCCACCGTCACCCGGCACGACCCGCACATGCCGGTGCCATCGACCATGATGGCGTTGAGGCTCACCATGGTCTTCACGCCGAAGGGGCGGGTGGTCTCGACGCAGGCGCTCATCATGGGCAGGGGGCCGATGGCGACGACGAGGTCCGGGCGCTCCCTCTCACAGAGTTCCTTCAAGGCGGCCGTCACGAAACCGGGCTTGCCGTAGCTGCCGTCGTCGGTGCACACCACGAGCTCGTCGCAGAAGTTCCTGAACCTGTCCTCCCAGAACACGAGCGAGCGGCTGCGAAAGCCGATGATCCCGGTGGTCCGGTTATTTGCCGCCTTGAAGGCCCGCAACTGCGGGTAGATCGGCGCCACCCCGAGCCCTCCCCCTACGAGCACGACGTGCCCGACCTTCTCCACGTGCTGCGGCAGGCCGAGGGGGCCCACGAAGTCCGCAAAGGGGTCGCCTTCCTTGAAGTCCGTCATCATCTCGCGCGTCGTCTTGCCGAGCGCCTGGATGACCATGGTGATGGTCCCCTTCTCCCGGTCGAAGTCCGCCACGGTGAGGGGGATGCGCTCGGACCCTTCCCGAAGGCGCACCATGACGAAGTGTCCGGGCTGCGCAGCCCGCGCCACGTCGGGCGCATCCACCTCCCAGAGGAAAGTGCTGTCGGAGAAGGCTTCGCGGCGAAGGACGGTGGGCATGGCGGTGGGGACCCTCGAGGAGGTGGAGGCCGGACGCCACGTCCTACCTGGCATACCCGCCTGAGGTCAATCGTCGCAGGCTCACGTGGCCGCGCCCGCCCTAAAGGGCGAGATCACGCAGGATAATTGCTTGAAATTACTTGGTAATACGTCGTGCTTGTGGCGGGTCAAGAATGCACCCAAAGGAGGTTGGAGCCCGAGTGCGGGCTCCGAACCTCGGGAGGTTCGACGCCCCCGGGTTCTTGGGGGCGCCGAGTGCCCTTTGGCCTTCCTCGGGCGGCTCGGCGCGAGTGCGGTGAGCTCGCAGGCGGGAGGCCGCGGCCTCTCCCGCCGCGTGAGCCGGCGAGGTGCACCTCCCCCGCCGAGGCGCCCGGAGCGGGCGCAAGGTCGCTCGGGCGACGAGGCAAAAAGCTGGCGCCCGAGAAGACCGGCGGCGGAAATGGGGCCGGCGAAGCCGGCGAGCGCAAGCGGCGCATCTAAGTGCGCCGCCGCTCTCCCGCCTGGCAAGTGGCGAAGGTGACGCCTGAGCCTTCCCTGCCAGCCGTTCGCGTGCATCCCCCACGGTCGGCACATGGTGACCGGGCATGGGGCCTCCCGAACCTGCGGCGACCGCTCTGCATCCGAGCGCGGAGAGGGGCCCAGAACTGTGCTTTCGGTCAGGGCTCGAAAGATCCTCCTGAACCGCCCCGCGGCCCTTCGCCGAAAGGCCCGACGCGCCGAGCAGCCGCCGTGGCGCCTGGCACCTCGAAGCCCATACGTCCCGGGAAGCGGCCGACGAGTCCTTGAAGGGATTTCGGGGGGCTCCATCGAGTCCCGGTTGCGGCCAGGTGAAAACCGCAGGGGTCGTGACTACCGTCCCATTCGTAGCGTCAACCGAGCAAGTGTTCGTTCCACCGGTTTCCGGATGGCAACGTGCCTTCTCAGCCCGAGGGTAAAAACGAAATGCCCCATATCGACATAGAAATCCTTTCGCCGTTCTCCGCCAAGTTCATGGAAGGCACGAGCCTCACACCCGCCGAGCGCTCGGAGGTTCTGAGAATGGCGCAGGGCTTCGCCTGCAAGGACTCCGCGGCTGCCGCCGGCGTGTCGCCCGAGACCATCCGCGCCCGCCGCAAGCGCATCTATCGCAAGCTCGATGTCTCGGGTTCGGGTGAGCTCATCTCCACCTTGCTCGCCCTCTCTCTCTCCATGCTCGCCAAGGGCGAGCGCGTGGAACCGCGTCCGCTCGCCTCCACCCAGGCTCAGCCCACGGCCGCTCCGCCGGCCTGAGGAAAGCCTTCTCTCGGTTTGAGGGGCGACGACTTTTGCCCGATGGCTCCTGCCCTGGGCGCACGCGAAAGCGAGGCCGGGCATCGGAAGGGCGATATCGTCGTCCCAGGCGGCCATGCGCTCCGCGCGGGCTGACTTGACCGACCCAATCGGGCCAGTAAGCTGCGGCCGGCATGGCGCCCTCCATCGCCGTCCTCATCCCCTGCCTCGACGAGGCGGCCACCATCGCCGCCGTGGTACGCGGCATGCGCGCGGCGCTTCCCGCTGCTGCGGTCTACGTCTACGACAACGGATCGGCCGACGGCACGAGCGAATGCGCACGGGCGGCGGGTGCCATCGTCCGCTCCGAGCCGCTCCGGGGTAAGGGCAACGTCGTGCGCAGGATGTTTGCCGACGTCGATGCCGACGTGTACGTGCTCGTGGACGGGGACGGCACCTACGACTGCGCGGCCGCGCCGCTCATGGTGCAGCGGTTGCTCGACGAGCGGCTCGACCTCGTGAACGGGGTGCGGGTGACCAATCGCGCCCGCGCCTACCGGGCCGGGCACCGCCTGGGGAACGTGGTCCTCACCTTCATGGTCGCCCGCGTCTTCGGCGACCGCTCGCGCGACCTGCTCACCGGCTACCGCGTCCTGTCGCGCCGCTTCGTGAAATCCTTTCCGGCCATCGCCCGCGGCTTCGAGATCGAGACGGAGCTCACCGTCCACGCCCTCGGACTCAGGATGCCCCTCGCCGAGGTCGAGACGCACTACGAGGAGCGGCCGGAAGGCTCGCGCAGCAAGCTCAATACCTTCCGCGACGGCCTGCGCATCCTGCGAGCCATCCTGCGGCTCGTGAAGGACGATCGCCCGCTCCTGTTCTTCACCACCCTGGCCGCCCTCCTCGCCGCCACCTCGGTCGTGCTCGCCTGGCCGATCCTCGAGGAGTACGGGCGGACCGGCCTCGTCCCCCGCTTCCCGACTGCCATTCTCTCGACCGGGATCATGATCCTCGCCTGCCTGGCCCTCACGAGCGGCCTCGTGCTCGACAGCGTGTCCGCCGGGCGACGCGAGGCGAAGAGGCTGCGCTACCTCGAGGAGAAGGCTCCCGGCGAGAGCGGGGCGGAGGGGACGCGCTCCGGCGGGTCCGCTTCCGAAAGTCGCTGAGGGAACGCGGCCGCTCTAAGCTCTTGCTCCACCGAGGAGGACTTTCCCGCGCGAGGAACATCGCCGGGTTCGAGGACGGCTCGCCCGGAGGACGGGGGAGGGTTCAAGGGCGCTCGCTGTCCTGGGAAGGCGGGCCGGCGGGCTCTCCCGCGTCGGCGAGCCGGTAGACGACCGCCCCGGCCGGACGGCCCACCTCCCGGTAGTGCAGAGCGATGAAGCGCCTGAGGTCCGGCACCGCGTCGAGTGGAAAGAGCGACCAGCGGTGCACGTCGGCGGGCGAGGTGTCGAGCACGATGGCCGGCCGGTTCTTCTCGAGGTCAAGGAGGGCGGCCCCGATGTCGCGTTCGGATCGATAAGGCCGAAAGTCGAAACCCTCCGGCAGGTGCAAGGGGTCGAAGTCGCCCACCTGCGGGGCAGTGCGCATGTAGCGCGTGCCGGGTAAGCGGTCGGCCAAACAGTAGATGGCCGAGTAGTCACCCCACATGAAGACCCGATCGCTCGGGGCGGTGTGCTCGTCGAGCCAGGCGGCGATGGCGAGGGCCTTGGAGTCCTGGCCCGGGAAACCCCTCGCCAGGGCGCGGTGGGCCGTGAAGGCGAGGTTGCCCACCGGCGCCGAGAGGGCGAAGACGAGGACCGCCGCGCGCCGCGCCCGGGAAAACCCTGCGAACCGGTCGCGGAGCGCGACGAGCTGGGGCGCTCCGAGCAGGGCAAGGGGGGGCACGAACTGCAGGAAGTAGTGCTCGTAGAAGCGTCGGCCGACGCTCACCGGCAGCAGGGTGAGGACGAGCAGGACGACGAGGGCGCGCTCGAACCCGTCTCGTGGCTGCCGTGCCTCTCGCAGGGCCAGCCACCAGGCGAAGGCGGTGGCGAAGAGGGCGGCCGCGATGGAGGGCAGGACGTTTTCCAGGGCGAACACCTGGGCCGAGGAGATCTGGAAGACGTTGCGCCTCACCACCCAGTCGTAGGCGCCCGCGAGATATCCGCCTCGGGCGCAGACGAGCGCCGCGAGGGCCCAGGGCAGGACGAAGCCCGCCGAGAGGACCGAGGCCGTTTCGAGCGCCCGTTTCCTCGCCGGGGAGGGCCCCTCCCGCAGGGCCGGCCAGGCGGTCGCGAGGCCGAGCGCGGGCCACAGGATCCCCGCCTGCAGCTTAAAGAGCGAGGCGAGCGCGGCGAAGACGCCCGCCGCGAAGTACGAGGCGAACCTCTTCTCGCGCTCGGCCCGGGCGTAGGCGTAGAGGGCGGCCGCCGAAGGCAGGTTCATGAGGATCTCGGCGTTCACCGAGGGCCCCTCGCAAAGACCTGCCCAGAGCGTGAGCCAAGCCGCTGCAAGGCCCGTGCGCGCGTCGCCGGACCGGTACCGGGCCGTCGCCCCGAGCAGGAGGGCGCACGCGAAGACGACCGAGAGGCCGAGGAGCGGAACGGCGAGGGTGCGGTGCGGACCGAAGAGCAGACCCGCCGCCAGGAAGGCGAGGTAGGTGAGGGGGGGCTTGATGTCCGCCACCCCGACGTAGGGCAGGGCGTGCTCCCGCATCATGCGGCCGAAGAGCCAGAAGTCACACTCGTCGAGGTTCGTGAGGCCGACCGCGAAGCCGGTGGCGCGCAAGAGCAGCAGCGCCCCAAAGAGCCAGAGCAGCGCGGAGCGGCCGAAGAGGATCCCGCTGTTCTCGCCGGGGGGCAAGCGCGACGCCTAGCTGGAGCCCCGGCCCGTCGCCGGACCGGACGTGCCCGGGCTGGCGGCGGCCGCGCACACGGTGCTCGCCCCGGGCGCCTTCGAGACCCGCGCCCGGATGCGACGCAGCCCCACCAGCATGCGCAAGGGATCGATCCCGAAGCGGACCTTGGATCCACCGGGGTCGGACCAGTCGATCGGCTCCTCGCGCAGGTGGGCCCCGCGCGCCTTCAAGAAGGCGAGGATCTCCACGTCGAGCAGCCAACCCTCCTCGCGCAAGAGGCCGAGGCAAGAGCGCAGCAAGGACGCCCGGAACAGCTTCACGCCGCACTGCGTGTCGTAGAAGCCGAGCCCGAGCAGGAACTCGGCGAGGGTGGCGAAGACGCGCCCTTGCACGTGGCGAAAGGTGCTGCGGTGGATCGCGCGCCCGGCCATGAGGATGCGCGAGCCAGAAAGCACATCCACTCCCTCCTCGAAGAGGCTGAGCAGCCTCCAAAACTCCCGTGCCGGGACGGCCCCGTCCGCATCGAGGAAGCCGAGCAGGCTCGCCTCCGGGTCGGCTTGGGCGAAGCCGAGCCGGATGGCGCCTCCCTTGCCCCGGTTGGCCGAGGCCTCGAGGAGACGCACCCGGTGGTCCGAACCCGATCGCGCGAGTCGCGCGGACGCTTCCCCCACGCTCGCGCGGTGGGCGGCGAGGTGGTCGGTCGCGCTGCCGTCGTCCACCACCAGGAACTCGACCGCGGGGCCCGTCCTGTCCGGGCCGAGCCGCACGAGTTCCTCGAGGAAGGGAGGCAGGCGGGCCCGCTCGTTGTAGGCGGGGATGACGACGCTCGCGCGTGAGCGGGGCAAGGGCTCATGACTATCCGGGAGGGGTCCCCAGGGTCAACCCGAATCGCTCCGCATGGGGCAGGGAGGACGCCCGCGCTCAGACCTCTCAGGAAGGGCTAAACTTTGCGCCTGCGCCCGGGGTCGGCCGCGCCCGCCAGTTCTCTCGGGGCGGACCGGACTCGGAAGCTGAACGCGCGGCGGAGGGCCTATGGCGGACGCGAAGGCGGTGGCCCGCATCGGGGAGCAGGACCTGCACCTCTTCAACGAGGGTACGCACCTCAGAGCCTACCGCGTGCTCGGCTCCCACCCCTCGACCGTCAACGGGGCGCGCGGCGTCTCCTTCGCGGTATGGGCCCCCAACGCCGAAGCGGTGGGCGTCATCGGGGACTTCCAGGGATGGCAGGCCCCCGGCCAGCCCTTGCAGCCGGTGGCCTATTCCGGGATCTGGAGCGGCTTTCTCCCGGGGCTCTCGAGCGGAACAGTCTACAAGTATCACATCCGTTCACGGCACCACGGCTACGAGGTCGACAAGGCCGATCCCTTCGCGCGGCGCCTCGAGGTTCCCCCCGGAACCGGCTCGGTCGTCTGGGACACGGACTACGACTGGGGAGACGCGGCCTGGATGCGTGAGCGCCGGGGCCGGCAGGGCCTGAAAAGCCCCATCTCCATCTACGAGCTGCACCTCGGGTCATGGCGGCGTGCTCCCCAGGCGCCGGAGCGCCTCCTCTCCTACCGCGAGCTCGCCCCCCTCCTCGCCGACTACGTCTCCGACATGGGATTCACTCACGTCGAGCTGTTGCCGGTGATGGAGCACCCCTTCTACGGTTCCTGGGGCTACCAGACCACGGGCTACTTCGCTCCCTCGAGCCGTTACGGGTCGCCGCAGGACTTCATGTCCCTCGTCGACACCCTGCACCAGCGCGGTATCGGGGTCATCCTCGACTGGGTGCCGGCCCACTTCCCGACCGACGAGCACGGCCTCGCCTACTTCGACGGCACGCATCTCTACGAGCACGCCGACCGGCGCCTGGGCCATCACCCGGACTGGGACACGTTCGTCTTCAACTACGGCCGCCACGAGGTGCGCAGCTTCCTGCTCTCGAGCGCCATGTTCTGGCTCGACCAGTACCACGTGGACGGCCTGCGCCTCGACGCGGTGGCGTCCATGCTCTACCTCGACTACTCGCGCAAGCCGGGTGAGTGGGTCCCCAACATCCACGGGGGGCGCGAGAACCTCGAGGCCATCTCGCTCCTGCGCCGCCTGAACGAGGACATTTACCGAGAGTACCCGGACGTCGAGACGTTCGCCGAGGAGTCCACCGCCTGGCCCATGGTCTCGAAGCCCCTCTACGTGGGTGGGCTGGGATTCGGGTTCAAGTGGGACATGGGCTGGATGCACGACACGCTCGACTACTTCGGTCGCGATCCCATTCACCGGCGCTACCACCACAACGCCCTCACCTTCCGAACGATGTACGCGGGAAGCGAGAACTTCGTCTTGCCGCTCTCGCACGACGAGGTGGTCCACGGGAAGGGATCCTTGCTCGACAAGATGGCGGGCAAGGACCGTCAGAAGTTCGCGAACCTGCGCCTCCTCTTCGGCTACATGTTTGCCCAGACCGGCAAGAAACTCCTCTTCATGGGCGGCGAGTTCGGCCAGGGCCGCGAGTGGAGCCACGAGCGCAGCCTCGATTGGCACCTCCTCGAGGAGGGGCGCCACCTTGGCGTGCGGAACTGGCTGCGCGACCTCAACCGGCTCCTCCGGGCCGAACCGGCCCTCCACCGGCGCGACTGCGAATCGGGCGGCTTCGAGTGGGTCGACTGCAACGACACCGAGAACAGCGTGCTCGCTCTCCTGCGCCACGGTGACGAAGGGGACGTGCCGGTCCTCGTGGTCCTGAACTTCACCCCGGTGGTGCGGCCCGCCTACCGGGTGGGCGTTCCGCGCGAGGGCTACTGGCGCGAGATCCTGAACAGCGACGCGGCACCCTACGGCGGCGACGGCTGGGGTAATCTCGGCGGCGTCGACGCCGCTCCCTTTCCCTATCATGGCCGGCCGGCCTCCCTCTCCTTGACGCTGCCGCCGCTCGGCGTGCTCTTCCTCAGGCCGGAAGCGGACTAAGAGCGAGCCGGTCCAAATCGCTCACAGGGAATTCCAGGGCTGCCCTTGGAACGAGGGTCCGTCCGCACTTTTTGGCCCGGCGGACCGCGCCCCCGGCGAATCAGGCGTCCAAAGAAGGCCAATCTCTGCTATGCGTCTACCTCGACCGGCATGAGTTTTCCCTCCCTCATCGCGCGCCTCACCGAAGCCTCGCTCCGCCGCTGGCGCCTGTTCTTGCTGGCGGGGGGGGTCCTGGCCGTCACCGGCGTGGCGCTCGCCACGCGCCTGGAGATTCGCTCGAGCTTCGAGGAGCTGTTGCCGGAGGATGTCCCGAGCGTGCGGCACGCGAAGGAGCTGGCACGCCGGGTGGGGGGGGACGGCACCGTCCTCGTCAACGTGGAGGCGCTCGACGGCCCGAAGGATCTCAAGGCCGCCGAGACCCTCTCCGACGAGCTCGCGAAAGCCTACCTCTCCTTGGGGCCGGAGGTCATCCGCGCCGTCGAGTCCAACGTGCGGCCGGTCGAGAGCTGGTACGAGGACCACTGGCCCCTCTTCCTCTCCGTGCACGATCTCGAGAAGGCACGCTCCGAGGTCGTCGAGGCCATCGGCCGAGCCAAGGCCAGCGAGAACCCGCTCTTCCACCTCGTCGATGGTGAGGACGAGGCGAAAGAGCAAACCGCCGTGAAGGAGAAGTTCCTCGACCCCGACGAGAAAAGTCCTCGGGCGGAGGTGCGGGCTCGCTTCGCCCGCTACCTCGACGGTTACCTGGTCCACCCGGACCACCGGTCGGTCACGATCGTGGTGCGGCCGACTGGCACCAGCCTGGGGGTGGCCGAGGCCCGGGTGGTGCTCGACAAGATGCACGCCGCCACCGCGCGTTACGCTGTCGAGGCGCGGGCGAATCACCTGCGCGTGGGCTACGGCGGCAGCTTCCCCATCTTCCTCGCCGAGTACGAATCCATCATCCACGACGTCGCCTCGACCTTCGCGCTCGTCATGGCCCTCGTGCTCGCCTCCATCCTGCTCTTCTACCGCGAGGTGCGGCCGGTGCTGGCCCTCGGGGGCGCCATCCTGCTCGCCGTGGCGGCCACCTTTGGCCTCACCTGGCTCGTCATCGGCTACCTCAACACCCAGACCGCCTTTCTCGGCAGCATCGTGGCCGGCAACGGCATCAACTACGGCCTCGTCTACCTGGCCCGGGTGAGCCAGCTGCGGCGCCGGGGGGCCCTCCTTGCTCCGGCCTGCCACGAGGGCGCCCACGCGGCCGCCCGCGCCACCCTGCTGGCCGCGGTGGGCACGAGCGTCTCCTTCGGGACCCTCCTCGTCGCCACCAACCGCGGGTTCCGACACTTCGGCTTCATCGGCGGCGTCGGCATGGTCCTGTGCTGGGCCTCCACCTTCACCTTCCTGCCCGCCCTGCTCAAGTTCTTCGAGCGCATCCACCCGACGCGCTACCGACGCACTCAGGCCGAACCGACCCGCCTCGCCTCCCTGCTCAGCCGGGCCTTTGCCCACCCGCGGGTGGTGGTGGCGGTCTTTGCGCTCCTCGCCGTGCTGGCTTTGACCCTGTTCTTGCGGGGGCTGCCCGACGTGATGGAGCTCAACCTCGACAACCTGACGAACGAGGTGAAGGGCAATCCCGAGCTGAAGCGCGACAACGAGCGCGCCAACAGCGCCCTCGGCCAGTCCATCGCGGGCGTGGTGGCCCTCCTCCCCTCCCGGGAGCTCGCCGAGGGCTACTGCAGCGCCATCGCCGGGCGCCTCGAGCGGCAGCCCAGGCTGAAGGAGCTCATCGAGGGCTGCGAGACCATCTCGAGCGTCGTCCCACGCCACCAAGCGGAGAAGCTCCGCCTCATCAAGGACATCCGCAGCCGCCTCACCGAGGGCGTGCTGAAGCGCCTCGCACCCCGCGAGGCGGCGCGGGCCCGCGAGATCGTGGCCGACCTCGCAGCGCAGCGGGTGCTCTCCGACGCCGAGGCGCCCCCCTCTCTCGTCGATCGCTTTCGCGAACACGACGGCACGGTGGGGCGGCTCGCCTTCGTGCGGGCGAAGCCGCTCGCCCGACTCGAGCTCGCGCCCAACCTGCGCGACTTCGTGGCCGGCGTGCGCGACGTCCCGGTCGATGGCGCCCGCTACGACGCGGCCGGCGAGACGGTGGTGGTGGCCGACCTCCTCGCCGACATCGAGCACGAGGGGCCGAACACGACCTTGCTCTCCTTCCTCGGCGTGTGCGTGCTCGTGGTGTTCTTCTTCCGTTCGGTGGCGCGCAGCGCGCTCCTCCTCCTCTCCTTGAGCGTGGGGGTGGCCCTCATGGCGGGCGTGGCCGCCCTGCTCCACATCAAGATCAACTTCTTCAACTTCATCGTCTACCCCATCACCTTCGGGGTGGCCGTCGACTACGGGGCCAACGTGCTCGCTCGCATGAGCGTGCGGCGCAACGTGACGAAGGCCCTCGCCGAGGTGGGCCCCGCGGTGGCCCTCTGCTCTTGGACCACCATCATCGGCTACGGTTCGCTCATCTTCTCGCTCAACCGGGCGCTGCGATCGTTCGGGTGGTACGCCATGCTGGGGGAGCTCACCACCCTCATCACCGCCCTCACCCTCTTGCCTGCCATGGCGCTCATCGTGCCCTCGCGCCTGTGGGCCTCGCGGGGCGACCTCGAGGGCGAGGAGGCGAGCGTCCCGAGGACAAAGTCTCTCGAGGAGACTCAGGATGCGAAGTGAGAGCGGCACGCCCCGGGGCGCCCGGCCCCAGATCTCGGTGGTCATCCCCCTCTACAACGAGGAGGGAAACGTCGACCCGCTCGTCGGCGAGCTCTACCCGGTGCTCGAGAAGCTCGAGCTCTCCTTCGAGGTGATCTGCGTCGACGACGGCAGCTCGGACGGCACCTTCGCGGCGCTGTCGCGTCAGGCCTCGCGAAACCCGGGGATGCGCGTCATCCGCTTCCGCCGCAACTTCGGCCAGACCGCAGCCATGTCGGCGGGGATCGAGGCCGCGCGCGGCCGCATCATCGTCCCCATGGATGCCGATTTGCAGAACGATCCGTCCGACATCGCACGGCTGCTCGTGGAGCTCGAGCGCGGGCACGACGTGGTGAGCGGCTGGCGCAAGGAACGCAAGGACCTCGAGTTCGGCCGCAAGCTGCCTTCTCGCATGGCCAACCTCCTCATCAGCGCGGTCTCCGGCGTCCGTCTCCACGACTACGGCTGTTCGCTCAAGGCCTACCGGCGCGAGGTCCTCGAGGGCGTGCGCCTCTACGGAGAGATGCACCGCTTCATCCCCATCTACGCGAGCTGGCAGGGTGCGCGGGTGAGCGAGCTCGTGGTGAACCACCGCCCGCGCCGCTCCGGGCGCTCCAAGTACGGCCTCGGCCGCACGCTCAAAGTGCTGCTCGACCTTCTCGTCGTGAAGTTCCTCGCAAGCTATCTCACCCGGCCCATCTACCTCTTCGGCGGAGCGGGCCTTTCCGCCTTCCTGTGCGCCCTCGTCGCCCTCGCCCTCGCCCTCTTCTACAAGCTCACCGGAAGAAAGGACCTCGTCGCCACCCCGCTGCCCTTGCTGGCGGTGGCCTTCGCCCTGGCCGGAGTGGTGTGCCTCCTCATGGGGCTCCTCGCCGAGCTCGTCATCCGCACCTATTACGAGTCCCAGGGCAAGCGGCCCTACCTCATCGCGGAGGAAGTCCCGGCGGCCGAAAGGGCCGCCGGGCTCGCCGAGGGCTCGATGGACGCCGAGGCGGGGCGAGGAGGGCCGGGCTGATGTGCGGGATCGCGGGCGAGGTGAGGTTCAAGGGACCACCCGACGGCGAGGCGGCGCGCCGCATGGCCACGGCCCTCGCCCACCGGGGCCCGGACGCCTCCGGATTCTACCTCGACCCCCGGGCGGCCCTCGCCCACCGCCGCCTCTCCATCCTCGACCTCGAGGGCGGTGCGCAGCCCATGGAGCGGGAAGGGTGCGTCCTCTCCTTCAACGGCGAGGCCTACCGCCACGAGGAACTGCGACGAGCCCTCGCCGCTCGCGGTCACCCTTTCACCACCCGCAGCGACACCGAGGTCGTGCTGCGCGCGTACCTCGAGTGGGGCGAGGGCTTCGTGGAGCGGATCGACGGGATGTTCGCGCTCGCCCTCTACGACAGCCGGGAGGAGAAGCTTCTTCTCGCCCGCGACCGGATGGGCAAAAAGCCCCTCTACTACGCGCTCGCTCGCGGGGAGAGCTGGCTCAAGTCCCCTCCTCGCCTCGCGGAGGAGGGCGTCCATGGCCTCGTCTTCGCCTCCGAGCTCAAGGCCTTCGCCGCGCACGGCGGGGTGCCGCGCGAGCTCGACCCGGAGGCGCTCGTCCGCTACCTGGCGGTGGAGTACGTCCCCGCCCCGCACAGCATCCACCAGAGCATTTTCAAGCTGCCGGCAGCTCACCTGGCCGTGCTCGACCGACGTTCCTTCAGGATGCGCCGCTACTGGGAATTGCCGGTCCCCGCGGCGCGGCGAGATTCGCCCACCCTGGCCGCGGCGGAAGGGGAGCTCCTCACGCGCCTGGAGGGGGCGGTGGCGCGGCGCCTGGTGGCCGACGTCCCGGTGGGCGTCTTCCTCTCCGGAGGCATCGACTCGACCGCCATCGCCGCCCTGGCGGCGCGGCACAAACAGCCGCTCGAGACCTTCGCCATCGGCTTCGAAGAGGATTCCTTCGACGAATCGCGCTGGGCGAGGATGGCCGCCGACCACATCGGGTCGAGGCACCACGAGAAGAGGCTGTCGGGGCGGGAGAGCCAGGAGCTCCTGCCGGAGGTGGTCGAGCTCCTCGATGAACCCCTCGCCGACGCGAGCATCCTTCCGAGTCTCCTCCTCTCGAAGTTCGTTCGGCGCCACGTCACGGTGGCGCTCTCCGGAGACGGCGGGGACGAGCTCTTGGCCGGCTACGACACCTTCCTCGCCCATGCCCCCGCCCTACTCGCCGCGCGGGCGCCCCGCGAGGCGAGAAAGGCTCTCGCGGCCCTCTTGGCGCGGCTGCCGGCCTCCCAGGCCAACATGAGCCTCGAGTTCCGGTTGAAGCAGTTCCTGCGCGGACTCGAGTTTTCGCCGTCCCTTCGCCAGCAGGCCTGGATCGGCTCCCTCGTCCCCGACGAGGTGCGCTCCGTCGTCGCCCCCGGGATCAAGGCGCTCGCCACTCCGGAGGTCGCCTTCGCCGAGGTGCTCGAGGAGGCGCGCGCCTCGGCCGTCGCCGGGCTCAGTCCAGGCTCGGTCGACGAAGCGCTGCGCTTCTTCCTCACCCGCTACCTCGCGGACGACATCCTCGTCAAGGCCGACCGGGCCTCGATGGCCGCCTCGCTCGAGGTGCGAGCTCCCTTCCTTGACACCGAGGTGGTCGAGTACGTGGTGAAGCTCCCCTCCCGCTACAAGCTCGGGACCTTCGCTACCAAGCGCCTCCTGCGGATGGCCTTGAGGGGCCTCGTCCCCGAGGCGATCCTGCGTCGGCCCAAGAAGGGGTTCGGCATTCCGGTGGCAGCCTGGATCCGCGGCCCCTGGCGCCCCCTCTTCGAGGAGCTGTTCTCACGGGCCTCCCTCGTGCGCTCGGGTGTCCTCGACCCCGAGGCCGCGCGGGCGCTGCTCGACCGACACCTGGGCGGGCGCGAAGACTTGCGCAAGCCGCTCTTCACGCTCGCCTGCTTCCTGCTCTGGCAGCGCCGCTGGGGGGGTGAGGGCCTCGGCCGAGCTCAGGGCGAGGCGAGGGTGCCCTTCCCGGTCTCGGGAGGAAACAGCGCCTCCCCGGCCGCGAGCCGGTAGACGCTCACCGCCGTCTGCTTTTCGACCCGCTCCAGGTGGACCGGCCTCTTCAAGGCGAGCAGCCCGAGCGCGGCCTCGTTGTGCCAGTAGAGGCGGCCGGGCTCGACGAGCACGTAACAAGGGGCCACCCCGCCGCAGGCAGCGGAGGGCAAGATGGGGGAGGAGACGAGGTCTTTTCGGCCGAAGAGCGGCGCGTAGAGCCGTACCGTCCAGTCGACCTCCGAGGCGACCACCGCCCCTGGCTCGGCGTGGGAGGCGACCCAGGCGATGGCCTCGCGCACGCCCACGTCGAAGTAGTCGCAGTGCGGGTAGAAGAAGTCCACGCGCGCATCTCCGCCCCCGAACGCGTTCACGTACAGGCGGTAGTGCGGGCCGTGCTCGAGGCTCACCAGGGCCTCGGGGAACAGGCACAGGGTGAGGGCGGCCCCCAAGGCCGGCTTGGGCGCAGCCGCGAGCAGCCGCACCTGCTTCAGGGCCAGGCGACACAGCGAGGCGGCGGCGTAGCCGGCGAGGAGGACCACCGCCGGAAAGGCGTCGACCGAGAAGCGTGCGTACTTCGCCCCTGCCACCTCGAAGGTGAGCCAGAATATGAAGAGCCAGACGAGCAGGAGGCGGTGGGCGGGGGCCCGGCGCACGAGGGCGAGAACGAGCCCGCAGGCCGCGAGCACCGCCGTCGTGGGCGCGAGCTTCACCGCGAAGAAGACGGGGAAATAGTAGAAGGGGCTCGCGCGGCGATCGAAGGCCATGTTGCCGTAGAGGCGCCCCATGAAGACGATGCTCTCGCTCACCCCCCGGTCCCCGCCCACGTGCTCGCCCCTCATGTAGGGCAGGTAGTAGCCCCAGGAGCTCGGCAAGAGGACCGCGAAGTTCAGGATGAGGAAGACGCAGAGGGCGAGCGCGACGAGGGTGAGCCAGCGGAAGAAGGGAACTCGCCAGGTGCTCACCGGGCGCATCCACAGGTAGGCGAGCACCGGGATGGGGAAGTAGAAGAAGAAGTACTTCGAGGCGAAGGCCGCCCCGAGGAAGAGGGCCGACAGCGCCTCGCAACGCGCCTGGTCGCTCGTCCGACGGTCCTCGGCGGCCGCCTGTGCCTCGCACAGACACAAGAGGCACAGGACGAAGAAGAGGGTGAGGAGCGCGTCCTCCTTGGCGACGCGGTGGTAGCCGATGGCGGCGGTGGAGAAGGCGAGGAGGCCCGCGGCGAACAGGCCCCCCAGCACCCCGAAGAGCCGTTTCCCGAGCAGGGCCACCGCCCCGACCGTCAGGCCGCCGGCGAGGGCGCTCGGCAGGCGGGTCAAGGTCTCGAGGGGCAACTCCTTCCGCCCGGCGGCGACGGCGAGGGCGATGAGGGACTTCATGAGCATGGGATGCTCGAGATCGTCCCCACCGAAGTCGCCGTGCAGGTAGCGCAGGGCGGCGAGCCACTTGTGCACCTCGTCGTCGTTGAAGCCCTCGGCGGAAAGGCCCCGCAGCCGGAGCCACAGTCCGGCGAGGACGAAGGCGACGACGAGGAGGCCGCCCGCCCATCCGAAGGAAGGACTCTGGCCTTTGAGTTCGGTCGGTTCGGTCGCGCTCGCGACCGTGCTACTCGCCATGCGCGATTCCGAGCCGCCGCCGCTTCGAGCGAGCCGCGGCGTCTTCGCGCGCCGCCCGCTCGACGTACCATCGGCACAGGCGCTCCACGCCCTCGCGCAAGGAGACCCGCGGCGCGTAGTCGAGGAGTCGACGCGCCTTCGAGATGTCGGCCTCGGTCGTGACGGCATCGGAGCCGAGGCGCGGGGTGGGCACGAGGTTCGCCTTGCGGCCCACCGTCCGCTCGATGGTTTCGATGAACTCGCGCAGGCTCACCGGTTGCCCGCGCCCGAGGTTCATGATCTCGTACCCGAGCGGCTTGTCGAGGGCGGCCACGATGCCGCCGGCCACGTCCTCCACGTAGGTCCAGTCCCGCACCATCTCGCCGTTCCCGAAGAGGGGGATCTCGCGGCCGCTGAAGATGCTCTCCAGGACCTTGTAGGCCATCATGTCGGGGCGGTTGCGCGGGCCGTAAGCGGTGAACAGCCGCACCACGTTGCAGGAGATCCCGTGGGCGTGGTGATAGGCGTGGGCCAGCATCTCGGCCGAGCGCTTGCTCGCCGCGTAGGGAGCGAGCGGTCGGTCCGCCGCGTCCGTCTCCGCGAAGGGCGGCCGGGCGTTGCCGTAGGCGGACGAGGTCGAGACGAAGACGAGGTTCGTCACACGAGCGCGCCTCACCGCCTCGAGGACGTTCAGCGTCCCAACCGTGTTCACCTCGACGTATTCGTGCGGGCGTTCGACCGACGCCCTAACCCCACCCAGGCCAGCCAGGTGAGCGACCCCGTCGAACCCTTGTCGAAAGAGGCGTTCGAGCAGGTCCCGGTCGCGGATGTCCCCTTCTACGAGGGAAAAGCGCGATCCACCGGGCCCAGCCCGAACCTCATCGACGTGCTCCCACTTGCGTGAGGGCGCGTAGTAAGGGTCGAAGTTGTCGAGGCCCACCACGTCGTCGCCCCGCGCGAGCAAGAGCGTGCTCACGTGGCTCCCGACGAAGCCAGCAGCTCCCGTCACCAAGATGCGTGCCGTCAACTCGTGACTCCCCTCTTCTCCCCAGGCGAACCCTGTGACGCCGCGCTCAAGGCGGCGAGCCACGGCGCGGGGAATCTCTCACAATTCAGCTTCAAAGCATATGTTGTTAGACTGCGATCGCGCACAAAAAGCCGGGAGGGCGGTCGCGCTGGTCGGGGTCGCAGGTGCGGACAGGTGGGTGACGCCATTCGGATGAGCTCGCTCGGGCGCAAGCTCGCCCCCGTTATGTTAATCATTTCAGCGGGTTCTTCGCCGGGGCCGGAAGGCACCGCAGAGGGAGAACCGCGGGTTGTGGCCGCGCTCGACGTACATCGGTTCCGCTCGGTGGAGGGACCAAAATCGGGCCCAGCGGTCTACTACCAAGTGGTGGAGGAGGGCGCGGGGGGTCCCCTCCTTAGGGGGAGCTACCAGCCTGGCATGGAGTCGGTCGAGATGGGGGTGGACGTCCCGCAGGCGCTGCGCCAGCGCGTGCGCTTCCTGCGCTGGCGCTGGCGCGCCCGTGCCTTCCCGGTGGGGGGGGACGAGTGCCGGCCTGGTCTCGGCGATTCGGCGGGCTCGGTGAGCCTCGGCTTCAAGCGCGGCCTCAAGTGGTACGTGCTGAAGTACGTCTGGAGCTCGGTGAGCAAGCTCGGAGCCATCTGCGACTTGAAGCGCAGGCCCTTCTTCGAGAGGGACACCGTCATCCTCGAGAGCGGCGGCGAGACCTTGCAGTGGCGCGAGGAGACGGTCGACCTGCGCAAGGCCTTCCGGGACCATTTCGAGAACGGAAACGCGAAAGCGCAGGTCCCGGATTTCGTCGGCCTCGCCGTCATGAGCGACGGGGACCAGACGCACAGCGAGAGCGGGGCAGACTTCGCCAGTTTCGAGCTCCTCGAGTGAGTCTCGGGTCGAGCGCCTGGAACTACCCTGGCCAGCGCCAATCCCGGATCTCGGGGAGATCCTCTCCGTAACGCGCGATGTACTCCTTGTGCGCGATGAGCTTGTCGCGGGCCACCTGGCGGGCGTAGGCGGCGAGCGAACCGAGCCGCGGCACCCGGTCGATGACGTCGGCCATGAGGTGGTAGCGGTCGAGGTCGTTCAGCACGGCCATGTCGAAGGGGGTGGTGGTGGTGCCTTCCTCCTTGTAACCGCGCACGTGCAGGTTGGGGTGGTTCTTCCGGCGGTAGGTGAGGCGGTGAATGAGCCAGGGATAGCCGTGGTAGGCGAAGACGATGGGCTTGTCCTTCGTGAAGAGGCTGTCGAACTCACGGTCGGACAGGCCGTGCGGGTGCTCCTCGGCGGGCTGCAAGCGCATGAGATCGACCACGTTCACCACTCGTATCTTGAGGTCGGGGACCTCGCGCCGCAGCAGGTCCACCGCCGCCAGCGTCTCGAGGGTAGGCACGTCGCCGGCGCAGGCCATGACCACGTCGGGCTCCTGGCCCTTGTCGCTGCTCGCCCAGGTCCAGATGCCGACCCCGGCCGTGCAGTGCTCGATGGCGCCCGGCAGGTCGAGCCACTGGGGCTCGGGATGCTTGCCGGCCACGATCACGTTGATGTAGTTGCGGCTGCGCAGGCAGTGGTCGGTCACCGAGAGCAGGGTGTTCGCGTCCGGCGGCAGGTAGACGCGGATGACGCTCGCCTTCTTGTTGACGACGAGATCGATGAACCCGGGGTCCTGATGGGTGTTTCCGTTGTGGTCCTGGCGCCAGACGTGGGACGACAGGAGGTAGTTGATCGAGCTCACCGGAACACGCCAGTTGATCCGGTTCGCCGCATGCAGCCACTTCGCGTGCTGGTTGAACATCGAGTCGATGATGTGGGTGAAGGCCTCGTAGGTCGTGAACAGGCCATGGCGCCCGGAGAGCACGTACCCCTCGAGCCAGCCGAGGCAGGTGTGCTCGCTCAGGATCTCCATCACCCGCCCGTCCGCCGACAGATCGCCGCCCACCTTGTCCTCGGGAAGGGTCTCGCCGAGCCAGGTGCGGCCGGTCACCTCGAACAGGGCGGAGAGCCGGTTGCTCGCCGCCTCGTCGGGAGCCATGACCCGGAAGCGGTCGCCGTTCTCCCTCATGACCTCGCGCAGGAAGGTCCCCATGACGCGGGTCGATTCCGCCCGTACCGAGCCGGGCTTGGGCACCTTCACGGCGTGGTCCCGGAAGTCCGGCATGCGCAGGTCGCGCCGGAGCAGGCCGCCGTTGGCGTGGGGATTCGCCCCCATGCGACGCGTGCCGGCGGGCTTGAGCGCCGCGAGCTCGGGGACGAGACGGCCGCCCTCGTCGAAGAGCTCGCGCGGCCGGTAGCTCTTGAGCCAGGCCCCGAGCGCGCGCAGGTGGCGCGGGTTGTCGCGGACCCCGTCGATGGGCACCTGGTGAGCGCGCCACGACCCCTCCACCTTGAGGCCGTCCACCTTGGCCGGGCCGGTCCAGCCCTTCGGTGAACGCAGGACGATCATGGGCCAGCACGGCCTCTTCACCGGCCCCCCCGCGCGCGCCTCGGCCTGGATGGCATGGATCTCCTCGAAGACCGCCTCCAGGGTGGCGGCCATGAGCTGGTGCATGACAGGAGGGTCGTCCCCCTCGACGAAATGAGGCTTCCAGCCGTAGCCCCGGAGGAGGTGCTCGAGCTCCTCCTTCGGGATGCGCGCGAGCACCGTGGGGTTCGCGATCTTGTAGCCGTTGAGGTGCAGGATGGGGAGGACGGCCCCGTCCCGCACGGGGTTCAGGAACTTGTTCGAGTGCCAAGCCGCCGCGAGCGGCCCGGTCTCCGCCTCGCCGTCGCCCACCACGCAGGCGACGATGAGGTCCGGGTTGTCGAAGGCCACCCCGAAGGCGTGCGAGATCGAGTAGCCGAGCTCGCCACCCTCGTGGATCGATCCGGGCGTCTCGGGCGCAGCGTGGCTGGGGATGCCCCCGGGGAACGAGAACTGCTTGAAGAGCCGGCGCAGGCCCTCCTCGTCTTGCGATACGTCCGGGTAGTACTCGCTGTACGTTCCCTCCAGGTAAGTGGCCGCCACCATCCCGGGCCCACCGTGGCCGGGGCCGGCCACGAAGACGACGTCGAGGTCGTGCCGGCGGATGAGGCGGTTCAGGTGCGCGTAGAGAAAGGTGAGCCCAGGGGTCGTCCCCCAGTGGCCGAGCAGACGCGGCTTCACGTGGTCGCGGGTGAGAGGCGTCTTGAGGAGAGGGTTGTCGAGCAGGTAGATCTGGCCCACCGCGAGGTAGTTGGCGGCCCGCCACCATGCGTGAATGAGTCGCAGCTCCTCCGCCGAGAGAGGTCCAGGTGGGTGGGCCGGGGGGCGGGACGGACGCGGGGTCTCGCGGGCCGGTCTCGAGTACAGGGCTCGCCGCGCGGCGCGGCTGCGGTCGGAGGGAGAACGCTTCATGGGTCTTCTCCTCGGGCGGGTGGCCTCTGCTACTTCATCAGGGTCACCGGCGTTGGCGAGGGCCCGATGGGGACGGCCGAGCCCGACGCGGATTGTCCCCTTCCCCCGGAAAGACCGGCCCGACTTGAGGGAGCCCCCCTTGCGAGTCACCGTCAGGCAACGACACGCAAACGCGGACCTCGGCGGGAAGGGTGGCCCTGCGGGTCGTCATCACCCAAGGTGAATAGACCGTCACGGGCGGCCGCGCTCTCGCACCAGGCTCGGCGCCCTGCCGCATCTCTCGAGACTCCGCCCAAAGACACGCGGCTCTCGGAGAGGTCTCGCGGGCGCGAGGCGCCCTTCTCCTCCTCGCCCACCCGTGCTAATAACGCGCGCCATGCCGAGCGCGCCCGGGCCCTCGCCTTCGCCCCGCGCCGGGCCCCCGGCGCCCGCTCCAAAGGCCGAGGCGCGACTCTCCTGGCGTTCCGAGGCCCTCCTTGTCGGCCTCGCCTGTGTCCTTCTCCTCCTCCTCACCGCCCTCGAGGCCCGGCGGCAGACCTATCCCTACTTCGACGACGTCACCTACCTGCGCCTCGGCCACGAGGTCCGGGCCCTGGGCGGGCCGCTCGGGCTCCTGCGGGCGCTCTTCGGCGGCACCTTCGAGGAATCGAACCGGCACCCCCTCTACCTCGCCCTGCTCGGGCTCATCGCGCGCCCTGTCCCGGCCTATCACCGCGAGGCGCAGGCGCTCACCGCCGCGCTCGGCTTGCTCGCCCTGCTCACCTGCTTTTGGACGGTGCGCCGGCAACTCGGGGCCGCCCCGGCTGCGCTCGTCGCGCTCCTCTTGTCGGTCAGCAGGACCTTCGTCGCCTGTTCGGCGCGCGAGGGCTGTGAGCCGCTCCTCGTCGTCTTCTGGGCCCTCGCCGTGGGCGCCGTGCAGGATGGCCTGGGAGAGGACGGGGCGCGCCGACGCCTCGCCTTTCTCAGGGCGGGCCTCTACTCGGGCCTCGCCTTTCTCACCAAGGGGACGGGGCTCTTCTTGCCCGCCTCGCTCGCCCTCACCTTCCTCGTCGCGGAGGGGCTCGGCGCGGTGAAGGATCTTCGTGCTTACGCCTACGCGGCCGGGTTTCTCGCCACCGCCTCCCCGCTCCTCGTTCGCAACCTGCGGATGTTCGGCTCGCCCTTTCACAACTTCAACCTCGGCACCCTCTGGCAGGACCGGCTGCCCGACTTCGCGGAGGTCTACGCGCCCCAGGCAAAGCTCCTCTTGCCTCACGGCTTTTTCGACTACCTGCACCAACTCACCTTGGGTGCGCTCGGGCACCGGGTGGTGGTGGGCCTCGGCGAGACCCTCTACCTTCTCGCCGACGCCATGGCGCCCGCGGGCGGTAGTCCCGACCGGCCGCTCTCCCTCGCCGTGTACGTGCTCGGAGACCTGGTGGGGGCCGTGGCGGTGGTGCTCGCCTTGCGCCACATCGCGGCGCGGCCGCGAGGGTTCGGGCGCTCCTTCTTGCTTGTGCACGCGGCCTTCACCTTCCTCTTCCTCTTCGTCTTCAGCGTGAACGGGGGGAACACCCGCTACTTCCTGCCGCTCGCGGCCACGGTGCTCATGCCGGCCTTGAGCGAGCGCGTGCTCGAGGGCAGAGGAGCGCGTGCTTGGCGCGGGTCCTCCCTCCTCGCGAAGACGACGGGGGTCGTCGTCCTCGCCTCGCTCGCCGCGGCCCTCCTCGTCCACGGCCCTTTCCTCGACAAGCCCGGGATGGAAGGGGCGCGCGACTTCCTCGTGGCGCACCTGCGGCCCGGCGACACCTACGCCATCGACGCGCGGAGCCACGTGCAGCTCGAGTGGCTGTTGCCTCGCTCGAACCAGCTCATCGTCTCGGCGAGCTGGCGGGAAAGGCCGGTCGACACGGCCCTCATGCTCGACTACCTGCGTGCGAGGAACGTGCGCTTCATCCTGCTCGACGCGAGCTCGATCGCGAACCTCGCCTCGCCGTCCGACCCGGCCGGCCGCCGCTACCTCTTCTACGACCGCATGCCGCTCTCAGCCGAGGGCTCGTTGCCGCGCGAGGGCGTTCCCGAGGGCCTGCACATCGTCTACGAGGACCCCGGCTCACCGCGGCGCTTCATGGTGCTCGAGATGGATCCCGCCCCCGTCCCCCGACCTTAGAGCCCGTGCCGCCCCCTAGGGGAGCCGGCAAGGGGGCACTCCCCTCTTCGGGGCCGCTCCGGTCACCTGGTCGTAGCGGGCACGGACGACGAGCAGCTCGTAGGTGGCCTGCGCGAGCTCCACCTCGTTCTCGGTGTAGGCCACGAAGGAATCGATGAGCGCCTTCGCTTCTCCCACCCCCGCCTCGAAATCGAGCCCGGCTGCGCGCTCCCAGGCCCGGCTCGCCTTGATGGAGCTCGTGGCCGCTCGGAATCGCTCCGCCGCGTAGGTGAGGTCGGCCACCGCCGATTCGACCTGCACCGAGACCAGGCGAGCGAGGCCCTGCCGCTGGCGCTCCAGGGTCTCCCGTTCGGCCCGGGCCTTGGAGAGCTGTGAGAAGAGGAGCGGAAAACTCAGGTCCTGACGCACCCCGAGCCCCACGCCGAAGGCGAGCGTGTTGAAGTAGTCGCCCACCCAGGGGTTCGTCTGGATGTCGCGGTTCGGGGCGTAGGAGAAGGCGAAGGTACCCCCGAGGAAGACTTGAGGCAGCATGGCCGCCCGCGTCGCCTTGACCTCCTCGCTCCGAGCGAGGATGGCCTGGTCGAGGGCGGCGAGGTCCGGGCGCTGCCGTTCGGCGAGCTGCTGCGCCATTTCGACCTCCACCGCCTCGGTGGAAGGGGCAGCCGGCAGCGACACGGTCTTCACCCGCAGGTCCCCCGGAGCGGCCGCCACGAGCGCAGCCAGGCCGTCGTGAGCGAGGGTGAGGCCCTTCTCGGCTTCCGACTTGCGCCGCCGGAGCTGGGCCTTGTAGATGTCGAGCCGATACTGGTCGGAGGAGGAGACCTCGCTCGAGCCCTCGGCGAGCAGGTCTTTGATGTGCTTCTCGGCGTCCGGGATCTTGGCCTCCACCTCGGCGGCGATATCGAGCAATCGGTGCGCCAGCGCCTCGCCCCAGAAGAGCTGGATGACCCGCAGCTGGACCTGGGAGGTCGTGTCCTGCAGGAGCAGGGTCCGCGCCTCGAGCCCGGCCTGGGCGGCGGCCCGGGCCGCGTCGAGACGCCCCCAGGTGAAGAGGGGCTGGACGGCGTTCACGTCGATCCGGGCGAACACGGACAGTCCGCCGAAGGGGTTGCGGCTCGAGCCGGCGACGGGGTCGGTCACCGTGCCGTGTGCCTCGGGCGAGGGGCCGAGGGTGAACAGGGCCGAGCCGGAGGGCACATAGCGCGCCGCCCGCGCCAACGCGAGGTCGGCGGCGGCCGCCGAGACCTCGGCGCGGCTCACCGCCACCTCGTCGCCGTTGGCGGCGGCCAGGGCGAGCGCGGTTTCGAGATCGACGGGGCCGCAGGTCTGTCCCAGCGACAGCATCCACAGCAGGCTCAAGGGTTGGAGCACGCAGACTCCCTGGAAGGACACCGTGGGATTGGGTCCTCGGTCGGCCGGCGAGGGCCCGCGTCGACATCCCGGCGGTCCGACTTGATACCCCCGGCCGCCGCCTCGTCAAGTCCTTCGGCTGCCGCGGGGTGGGCGGAGCGCGAGGATCGCCGCGCTTTCGCGAGGACGGCTCGCGTCCCGGCGCGGGCCGCAGGCATCGGCCGGGGCGCTCAGCCCTGCTAGAGTCGCAACTGGGCCGGGGCAAGGAATACCCCCGTTGCCCACACGACGGAGAGCCCTTTGAGTGAGCCGATACGCGTGTTCGTGACCGGGGGGACGTTCGACAAGGAATACGACGAGCTGCGCGGACAGCTCTACTTCAAGGACACGCACCTGCCCGAGATGTTGCACCGGGCCCGCAGCCGTCTCGACCTCCGGGTGGAGACCCTCATGATGAAGGACAGCCTGGAGATGACGGGCGAGGACCGGGCGCTCATCGTCGAGCGTTGCCGCACCTGCGCGGAGCAGCGCCTGGTCGTCACGCACGGTACCGACACCATGACCGATACCGCACGCGTGCTCGTCTTGGCCCGCCTGCCGAAGACGGTGGTCCTCACCGGCGCCATGGTCCCCTACGCCTTCGGGAGCTCGGACGGCCTGTTCAACCTCGGCAGCGCGCTCTCCTTGGCCCAGGTGCTGCCGCAAGGGGTGTACGTGGCCATGAACGGACGCTTCTTCCCGGGTGACCGGGTGCGCAAGGATCGCCAGCTCGGCACCTTCGAGGAGACGGCTTGAGGCTGCCGGAGACGGTTTGAGCCTGCCAGAAGCTCGCCACCTCCGCCCAGGTGGCGAGCGGCGTTCGCCCGGCCCGGGGCGCCGCGGGGGAGAGGCGGGGAAGGTCGGGAGAGACGGGAGATGGCTCGCCAGCTCCTCCTCGTCGTCACGGTGCGAGCTGCTTCAGGATCGCCGGGTCCTTCTCGTCCTGGGCGAGCACGTTGTGGCAAAGGTCGCAGTCGTTGGGGATGACCTTCCCGTCCGCGGTGGCGTGGTCGCCGTCGTGGCAGCGCATGCAGCCCTTCGTCGGATCGGGCGGCGACCCGCCGTGGCCGATGAAGCTCGGGTAGGTGCCCCACTGGATGTTCATGCTGGGCCAGACGTTCCGCTTCCAGATGGCCTTGAGCTCGCTCACCGCCGCGTCGATGGCCGGGCGGAGCTCGCTCGCGCGCGACGGTTCGGACTTGCTGTAGAAGTCCTCGAACGCCTGGGCGATGCCGGTCATGGCCGCCTCGCGCGTGGGATAGTTCTGCCGCAGCGCCTTCACCGCCTCCCGGCGCGCGAAGGGGAGGGCCCGGTCGATCCGCCCGGCCTCCAGGGCCGCGTCCACTTCGTCTTCCGGCGACCGGTAGATATGGGTGGGGCGGTTGTGGCAGTCGACGCAGTCCATGTCGCGCCAGCGCGCGTCGGGGTTTGGGTCACCCTTCGTCTGGTACACGCGGCGCACCCCGTCGGCCCCCACGAGCTCCACCTTCTCGATCTTCTCGCGCTTGGCGTCGGCGAGGTAGCGAACCTTGACGCTGGGATCGACATGCCAGTGAATGCCCTTCGCCCGCACGCCCTCGCTGCCCCCCACGTGGAGCAAGAGCACGGTCTTCGTGGGCGTGCTCGCGGCGTCGTCGTCGTGGTGCGTCTTGATCTCCAGGCGGTCGCCCACGAACTTGGTGGGCCAGTGGCACTGCTCGCAGGTCTCGCGGGCCGGGCGCAGGTTGTGGACCGGGGTGGGGATGGGTTTCGGATAGAGGCCCAAGGTGACCGAGATGACCTGCCAGGTGCCAGAGAGCTTCGACTTCACGAACCAGCTCGCCCCGGGCCCGATGTGGCAGGCGACGCACGCGACGCGGGCGTGCGGCGAGAGGTCGTGGGCCGTCACTTCGGGATCCATCACGCTGTGGCAGGAGCCGCAGAACTGGCTCGAGTCCATGAGCTCGAGCCCCTTGTAGGAGGCGGCGGCCAGGATGAGCACGTTCACGGTGGTGAGTGCCACGAAGCCGAGGCCGAGGGTGCGCATCCGCGGGCTGTTGAAGTCGAGGATGGGCAGCTTGGGTTCGGAGGAGCCGGTGGCGGCCAGCCTGATGCGGCGGCGCCGCGCCAGCGCGAGGCCGACCGGCATGAGCAGGAGCCCGAGTACAAACAGGCCGGGCAAGAGGACATAGGCGAGGATGCCGACGTAGGGTCCGCCGCCCTCGAAGCCGAACAGGCTCGAGGTGAAGAGCGCCAGGATGCTGAGGCCCGACACGGTGGCCAGAGCCGCCCCGGCGAAGCTGACCGGGTGGCGCAGCAGATCTCGTCTGGAGGACTCCATGTGTTCTCCGCGTTAGGGACGCCCCGCGGGGAGCACTCTACTGCACGGCGGCCAGCCTGGGGAACGCGGGGACGAGGTGCAGGACCTCGTCGAGCCGGGCGGGCGCCGGGACTGCCGTCTGCTCGTCGGCCACGCAGATCCGGTTCCGGCCCTGCGATTTGGCCCGGTACAGGGCGGCGTCGGCGCGGGCGAAGAGCTCGTCGGCCGTGCTGACGCCGGGGGCGGGGAAGGCGGCCAGGCCGAACGAGGCGGTGAGGCGGACGGTCTCCGGCTTCGCCTGCGGGCGGTGGATGGGGGGGGCGCACAGCGAGGCCCGCGTACGCAGGCTCTCGAGGATCCGGTGAGCCACCACCCCGGCGCCCGAGGAGGCGGTGTTGGGCATGATCACCGCGAATTCCTCCCCTCCGAAGCGGGTGCAGACGTCGGGGCTCCGCACCTCCTGGGCGATGAGGCGCCCCACGAGGCGCAGTGCGTCGTCGCCGGCCGCGTGGCCGTAGCGATCGTTCACGTGCTTGAAATGGTCGAGGTCGGCCACGAGCAACGCGACCGGCCCGCCGTAGCGCTGGTTGCGCGCCACCTCCTGTTGCAGCCGGTACTGGAAGTAGCGTCGATTGAAGAGCCCGGTCAGCGGATCGGTGACCGTTTGACGCTCGAGCTCGAGCTTCTTCTCCGCGAGGGCGTCCTGGCTCCTCTTGATCCGGAGCAGGGCCGCGACCCGGGCCAGGACCTCCTCGTCGTCGCAGGGCTTCGCGACGACGTCGTCGGCACCGGCGCGCAGCCCGCTCACCCGGGTCTCCCGGCTGACGCGCTGAAAGACGGCGATCACCGGCAAGAAGCTCGGCTCCGCCGCAGCCTTCAGCGCCTTCAGGGCCTCGAAGGAGCGCCCGGCCGCGACGGCCATGAAGACGAGGTCGGGTGTGTGCTTTCCTCCGACCTGCCGCAGGGCCTCCTCGGCGTCGGGCACATGGCGGGTCCGGTAGCCCTCGCGCGCCAGGGCTCTGGCGAGGACGGCGGCGTCCGAGCGAGATTCGTCGATGATGAGGAGGCGTCGATCGCTCACGCGGGGAGACCCTTGCAACAAGGGGGCCGAGGCCGGGCGCCCCTCTCCGGGCTTTGTGCCCTCGGCCGGGCCGTGCGAGTTCCGGGCAGGCGGCCGATTTTGCCGCTCTTCCCGGCGGAAGGTGCCGGGCGAACGGCAGGAAGTGTCATGGCCGCCACTCTTCTGACGCCGTCAAGGAACTGACGCGCTCGCCGGTCAGGCGCGGCGCCCGAGATAGGCGCTCTGCACCTTGGGGTCCGCCGCGAGAACGGCCGCTGCGCCCTCGAGCACGATGCGCCCGACCTCCATGACATAGCCGCGGTGGGCGAGGCGCAGGGCGGCCCGGGCGTTCTGTTCCACGAGCACCACCGTGACCCCGGTCGTCCGGTTGATCTCGTGGATCACCTGGAAGATCGACTTCACGAGCAACGGGGCGAGACCCAGGGAAGGTTCGTCGAGGAGGAGCACCCGGGGCTTGGCCATGAGGGCACGGCCGATGGCCAGCATCTGCTGCTCGCCGCCGGACAGCGTGCCGGCGAGCTGCCGGTGGCGCTCGAGGAGCACCGGGAACAGGCGGTAGATCCAGGCCCTGGTCTCGGCGATCCCGGCCTCGTCCCTGCGCGTGAAGGCGCCTAGGGCGAGGTTCTCCTCCACGGTCAGGGTCCCGAAGATGCGGCGGCCCTCCGGAGCCTGAGCGATGCCGAGGCGCACCCGCTCGTGCGCCGGGATGGACTCGGCCGGGCGACCGGCGAAGCGGATGCGCCCGCTCGAGGGGCGCAAGAGCCCGCTGATGGCGCGCAGGGTGGTCGACTTGCCCGCCCCGTTCGCCCCGAGGAGCGTGACGATCTCGCCCTCCGCCACGGTGAGGCCGATGCCGTGCAGCGCCTCCACGTTGCCGTAGCGGACGCGCAGGTCCTCGATCTCGAGCAGGGGAGCTGACACGGCGCTCACGCCTCCTCCGTGCCCAGGTAGGCCTCGATCACCTTGGGATCCTTCTGGATGGTGGCCGGCGGACCCTCGGCGATCTTCTCGCCGTACTCGAGGACCACGATGTGCTCGCAGGCGCGCATGACGAGGCTCATGTCGTGTTCGATGAGGAGGACCGTGACCTTACGGGCCTGGATGTTCTTCACCAGCTCGAGCAGCTCGTCGGTCTCCTTCTCGTTCATGCCGCCGGCCGGCTCATCGAGGATGAGGAGCTTCGGCTCGCTGGCCAGGGCGCGGGCGATCTCGAGTCGCCGCTGGTCCCCGTAGGCGAGGTTCTTCGCGAGCTCGCGGGCGCGGTCGAGCAGGCCCACGAAGCGGAGCTCGGACAGGGCCCGCGCCACCGCCTCCCGTTCGTCGCGCACTTCCCAGGGGGGCCGCAGCATGGCGCCGAGGAGTCCCGAGCGCGTGCGGCAGTGCCGCCCGGCCAGGGCGTTCTCGAGGGCGGACAGCTGCTGGAAGAGCCGGATGTTCTGGAAGGTCCGGGCCACGCCCAAGGAGACGATCCGGTGGGTGGGCAGGGCGATGAGCGAGCGCCCGTCGAAGTGGATGGCACCTCGGTCAGCGCGGTAGTTGCCGGTGATGAGATTGAAGATGGTGGTCTTGCCGGCGCCGTTCGGCCCGATGAGCCCGACGATCGAGCCGGCGGCCACCTCGAAGGAGACATCGCTCACCGCGGTGAGGCCGCCGAAGCTCTTCGTGAGGGCGCGGACCTCGAGCAGGGCGCTCACGGGACGGCCTCGCGGTCGAGATCGGCTTCGCGGAAGCGAGGGCGGCGCAGGGGGAATAGGCCCTGCGGCCGCACGATCATCATGATCATCATGACGAGCCCGAAGACCAGCATGCGGGCGCTCGCGAACTTGCGGAACAACTCGGGGAGCCCCACCACCAAGGCCGCTCCCGCGATGACGCCGGGGATGGAGCCGGACCCGCCCAGGATGACGATGAGGAAGAGGACCACCGACTCCCAGAAGCTGAAGGACTCGGGTGAGATGATGGTCATCTTGGCGGCGTAGAGGCTGCCGGCCATGCCGGCCCAGCCCGCCCCCAGGGCGAAGGCCATGAGCTTGTAGCGAACCGTGTTGATGCCGCTGCCCTCGGCCGCGACCTCGTCCTCCCGCAGGTAGTTGAGGGCGCGCCCGAAGCGCGATTGCTCCAGCCGGTTGAAGAGCATGACCGTGAGCGCCACGAAGGCCCAGATGAGATAGAAGAACTCCTGCGGGCGCCTGACCCGATAGCCAAACAGCGAGGGGCGCGCGATGCCGAAGATCCCGTTCGCTCCGCCGGTGAGGCCGAACACGTTGTTCACGAGGGCGATGCGCACGATCTCGCCCATGCCCACCGTCACGATGAGCAGGTAGTCGCCCCGCAGGTGGATGACCGGGCGCGCCACCAGCGCGGCGAACAGCGCGGCGACGAGGCCGGCGACGGGCAGGGCCCAAAGGATGGGAACCCCGAGCTGGGTGTTGAGGATGGCCCCGGTATAGGCCCCCACCGCGTAGAAAGCGGCGTGCCCCATGTTGAAGAGGCCCGCGTCGCCCAGGATGAGGTTGAGCGAGAGGGCGAGCAGCGCGTACAGGCCCACGCTGTTCAGGACGTCCACCCAGTAGGCATCGAGCAGGAGCGGTGCCGCGGCGAGCACGGCCGCCGCCAGGACGTAGGCCCAGAACAGTCGCCGCTTGGCCATGGCGGTCCTAGACCTTCTCGGCCACCCGCTCCCCCAGGAGCCCGGTGGGACGGATGATGAGGATGAGGATGAGGACCACGAAGGCGATGGCGTCCTTCCAGGCGATGGAGAGATAGGCCGCACCCAGGGCCTCGATGACGCCGAGGAGCAGCCCCCCCACCATGGCCCCCGGGATGTTGCCGATGCCGCCCAGGATGGCCGCCGTGAAGGCCTTCATCCCGTAGATCCATCCCATGGTGAAATTCACCTGGCCGTAGTAGAGGCCGACGAGCAAGCCGGCCGCTCCGCCCAGCGCGGGACCAATGAGGAAGACGAGCCGGATCACCCGGTCCACGTCGATGCCCATGAGGCGGGCCGCACCCTGATCGATGGCGGCGGCCCGGATGGCCGTGCCGGTCTTGGTCTTCTGCACGAAGAGGTAGAGGGCCGCCATCATGATGAGGGAGACGAGCACCACCACGATGCGCATGAGCGGGATGTTCAGGCCGAACAGGCTCACCGCGGCCTGGGGCAGGACGTTCTCGGGATACACCTGGTAACGCGCCCCGTAGATGAGCATGAGCGCGTTCTGCAGGAAGATGGAGGCGCCCAGGGCCGAAACCACCGCCGAGAGCCGGGGCGAAGTCCTGAGCGGCCGGTAGGCGGAGCGCTCCAGGATGACCCCGATGAGCCCGACGAGGCCCATGACCATGGCGGCGAGCACGAGCACTCCCACCACCGATCCCAGCCGGTCCTGCAGGAGCAGCGAGACGAGCAAGGTGAGCCCGAGGTAAGCACCATAAGTGAAAAGATCGCCATGGGCGAAGTTGATGAGCTTCAGCACCCCGTACACCATGGTGTAGCCGAGGGCGATGAGCGCATAGATCCCGCCGACGGCCAGGCCGTTGGTGAGCTGCTGGAAAAATTGCTCCATGGCGTGTGTCTTCGGGCTTGGGGCTCCCTTGAAGTGCGAGCCCCCTCGCCAGCCCTCTCCCGGAGCGGGAGAGGGCTAGCTACGCACCCGGGGAGCGAAGAGACTCACGGCTGCAGCACGAACTCGCCGTTCGCGTCGACCTTGTAGACGCGGTACAGCTCGCCGACCCGGTCGCCCTTGGCGTTGAATGCGATCTTGCCAGTGAAGCCGGGGAAGTCCTTGAGGCTGTTCACGAGGTAGTCGCGGATCTTGTCGCCGCTCGTGGACTTGGTGGCCTCGATGGCCTTCGCGACCACGCGGAAGCCGTCGCCGGCCAACACACCGTAGATCGAGTTCGGTGCCTCGCCGTACTTGGCCTTGTAGGCGACGAGGTAAGACTTGGCCTCCGAGGTGTCGAGGTCCTTGGGGACCGGTGGGGAGAGGAACTCGAAGCCCGCCGCGGCCTCCTTGCCGGCGATCTTCACGAGATCGGGGTTGTTGATGGCGTCCCCGCCGATGAAGGGGACGTTCCATCCCATCTGCTTCTTCTGCTTGAGGAGCAGGCCCGCCTCCGGGTAGTAGCCGGTGAAGAACACCACGTCGGGGCCGGCCGACTTGAGCTTCGTGAGGATGGCCGAGTAATCCTGCTCCTTGGGCGTCAGCGCATCGAAGAAGACCACCGAGATCTGCTTCGCCTTGAGGATGGCGTTGATCTCGTCGGCGAGGCCCTTCGCGTAGGCCGAGTTGTCGTGGAGGAGCGCCACCTTCTTCGCGCCCAGCTTCATGAGCGTCGAGGCGCCCACCCGGCCTTGCTCGTCGTCGCGCGGGCAGGTGCGGAAGAAGTGCTTCAGCCCCTTCTCGGTGAGCCGAACCGCCGTCGATCCGTTGGCGATCTGGGTGATGCCGGCCTCGTCGAAGATGTTCTGGGTGGCCTCGGTGACCGCCGAACCATAGGTGCCGATGACCGCCACCACGCCCTGGGTGGTGAGGCGCTGGGCGGCCAGGGAGGCCGTTCGGGGATCACCTCCGTCGTCCTCGACCACCACTTCCACCTTGCTCCCGTTGAGTCCGCCCTTGGCGTTGAGCTCGGAGGCGAGGAGGTCGACGTTCTTCTTCATTTCCTGGCCTTCGCTCGCCCAGGAGCCCGTGAGCGGCGCCATGAGGCCAATCTTGACGGTGTCCGCCGCGCTGGCCCGGCCGACGACGATAGCCGCCAGCGCCAGCGCCATTCGCATCGCTCTCTTCATGTGCACTCTCCAGGTCGAATTGCGGCCCAACAGTCGATGGTAAAGACCCCAGCTTTTTTCGTGAGGCTAGAAGATACAGGTTTCCGAAAGAAGGCAGCCTAGCTCAAACGCGGCAGGGGGCGGTTGAAATTCGTTCTCCCGGCCACCCAAGCCCTCGCCCGGGCGGCATTCTTCCGTGCTCCCGGCGCAATCGCCAAACCGCCCTGCCGGGAGACGGAAAACGCTTCACCTCACGCAGCCGTGGGATGGCGAGGATCGCATCTCGCCTGAGGAGCCGACCGGCCCAAGGCGCGCCCAAAGCGGGCCCGAAAATCGCGCCGGCCATCCCGCCGCCCTCGCGCCTTCGCACCCCCGCCTCAAGAGATCCGCGAGATCGATGAGCGCAAAAAGGGCGAGGGCGCCCGAAGAGCTTACTCGAGCCGGCGAGACCCTGGGATAGCGCCGCGCGGAGCGCGTGACGCATCGCGTCGCAAGACGCGGCTCACGTGCGCGGCCGCGCCTCCTAACCCGCGCATAGCACCGGGCGCGAGGCGGCCACGGTCGCGTCGACCCATTCGATGATGGCCCTCACGCGCGGCGTGCGGCGCAGATCGCCGTGCACGAGGAGCCAGAGCTCGTGCGCGACGGGCTCCGGGCCCTCCAGGCGTTCGAGGAGGGGATCCTGATCGGCGACGAAGCGCGGCAGCACCGCCACGCCCACGCCGGCCCGGGCCGCCGAGATGAGTGAAGCGGTGCTGTTGCAGCGGAAGACCACCTGGCGCTCCGGCGCGACGCGGGCGAGCCAACGCTCCTGGGGCGCGCTCGCCAGGCTCTCGTCGAAGCCGACGAAGGGATCGCTCGAGAAGTCGACGGTGCGCGGTCGGGCCGCTCTGGGCCGGCGCGAGGCGTAGAGACCGTAGGCCACGTCGGAGAGCTTGCGCATCACGAGCCCGGCGTCGCGGGGCCGTCCCAGGCGCAAGGCCAGGTCCGCCTCCCGCCGCGTGAGATCGTAGGTGCGCTGGTCGGCCGTGATCTCGAGGATGAGGCCCGGATGGAGCAGGCGGAGCGCCGGGAGGGCTGGCACGAGCAGGTGGGCCGCGAGATGGGTGGCGGTGGTGAGGCGGACGGTACCGGTGAGCGCGCGATCGCGCGCGTCGGCGTGTCGCGCGAGGGCGAAGACGTCCTGCTCGACCCGCGAGGCGAGCGCAGCGAGGTCGTCGCCTGCCGCGGTGCGGGTCCAGCCCTGCGGACCGCGCTCGAAGAGGGGGAGCCCGAGTTCGCGTTCGAGCGCGAGAACCCGCCGGGCCACCGTGTTGCGATCGACGCCGGTCTTGCGCGCAGCGCTGGAAAGGCTGCCGGTGCGGGCGAGCTCCAAGAAGAAGCGAAGATGACCCCAGTCCATGAGTCCCGTGCGTTCGTGCGCGGGGGCGGCTCGGGCCTGCGCATTCACCGGGCTCTGCGCCATGGCTAATGCTCCTTCGTCGCACGAAGACATCGCTTCCACGAGAGAGAGGGAGTCGTCACCATGACCTCGTCCATCGAAGTCCGGTTGTCATCGCCTGGCTGGGGCACTTTGGGAAAGGCCCCGGGGGTGGCGCCCGGCGCGACCGCGGTCCTCCCGGCCGCTTCGCTGCCGGGGCCGCCCGGGGGAAGCGAGGCCGGCCACAGCCCGGCCCCGGGCCTCGCGCCCCCGACCCTCCGGGGCGAGCGGGTCTTCCGCGAAACCGAGGGAGGGGGGATGGCGGCGGCGGGGGTCCGCGTGGAGTGCCTCGGGAGGACTCTGCCCGCATTCCTCCGCGACCTGGGGCGTATCCTGGGCGCGGCGCGGCGCCGCATCCGCCCGTCAGCTGCAGCGGGTCCGCACCCCATTCACCGCTCGCTCCACCTCGGCCGCGATGGGACGTTGGCGCTCTTGCCAGGTGTGGGTGGCCTCGCCATGCAAGGCCTCGAGGGCACGCTGCTCGTGACCCAGGAGAAAGACCTCGAGGATCACGTCCTCCTCCCCGGCGCTCGGTTGAGCCTAGCCGGGCGCGGGCGGGTGGTCGTGTGGGCCCTCACCGCCGCGGTGGTGGAGGTTCAGCTGACGCCGCGGCATCGCGGCTGAGGGCCGCCCCGACCTGTCGGGGCAGCTCGAGTCGATGAAGTCGGCGAGGTCCTGGCGCAGGGCCCTGCACAGGAACAGCAACGAGAGGTGGCCACGCGAGTAAAGGTGGGGCGCGACGCCCCAGCTTCGGGAGAGCTCGAGCGTTCCCTGGGGCGGAGCAATGACGTCGTGGAGGCCGGCCGCGACGAACAGCTCGCGGGCAGTGAGCGGCCGCGACGAGGGATCGAAGGGCGCGAGGGCGGCGGCGAGCTCTTCCCCGGTCGGCCAGTCCGGGCTCGCCCGAAGGGCGAGGCGACGATAGCGGCGGCCGATGGCGGTGCACTCGAGTGCGAGGTGCAGGTTGGCCGGCGCGACCAGGGCGGCGAAATCGAGCGCTTCGGGCGCGGTGGCGGCGAGGGCACCGGCGAGCCCGCCCAAGGACAGGCCGACGAGTCCCACCGGGCCGCGCCGGGCGGCGAGAGCGATGCAGACGCGCAGCTCGAGCACGAACTGCTCGAAGGCCCGGCTCAGGCGGAAGAGGTCGAGCGAGACGAAATGTTCACCGCTACGCGCGCCCGGCGAGGTGCGGTGGAGATGGTGGGGAGGACAGACGAGCCAGACGTCCAACCGAGACTCGCAGCATAAGCGCGTGTAGCCGCTCAGCAGACCGGGGCTTCCGATCTTCCAGGGCGGGACGAGCAGGACGGTGCCGCGCGGATTCGCCCGGGCCGGGGTGGCGATGACCGACATCTGGTCGCGAGCGTGTGAGGGGAGGGGAGACGGCGCCGACCATAGCCCGAGGCGAGGCGGATCGGGCGGGAGCGGTGGCAAAGGCGAATAGCAATCGAGGGGCGCGGGCGACCTGAGGCGACAGGCTTCGGGCGTGCGTCGCCTTCGGTCCTCGGTGAAGACGGCCAGCACGTCGAGTGCCCTGTGCAGCGAGAAGCGGCTCATCGGGCGTCATTCATGGCGATGGCTCGCCGCCGCCGCCAGGAAGCCCCGCGATCCCGAAAGGACCAGGGCTGAAGCGGAAAAACATGCGACGCCGAGTGCAGGCGCTCCGCGCGGTGAGATCCCTCCGGGGGTTAGCTGCCCCCGCCGGACCGGCTCTCGCGACCCGGGGCCGGGCGTAGCGAGGACCCTCGCTGCGCGCCGAAGTCGCGCCTCAGGTGGCCGAGGCCGCGGGCGCCTAGAATTCAGGGGCCGCCTAGCTCCCGCGCCGGTGGGAGGCTCGGGACCGTGCCGGTCGCCGGCGCGACCTCCAGTCCCGGTGGGAGGGGAGGGAGAGTCTCGTGCTCCTCGACCACGCTCGTGGGAGCTCTCACGCACTGCGGTACGCCGTACGTGTCGAAGGCGCACACCTCGAAGCTCGAGCAGGAGGCGACGCAGGCCTTCTCGCACATGCCGGTGTTGGGGTTGCACGTGGTGCCGTTCGTGCACTCGGCGTAGCATCCGCCCGAGGCGCGCTGCACGGCCGAGACGCCTGTCGCGAGAGCCGTGTCGATGGCGACGGCCTGGAGGGTGTAGGGCGCGGAGGAGCGGCAGCCCATCGCGCACAGGAAGGCGAGGGCCGAGAGCGTTCTCATGGCGCTCATGATACCCGGGTGACAGCGTCGGGCCGCAGGTCTTTCGTGGTCTGTGGTAAGTTCATGAGATCTCGGCCATGCTCGTTCCTTTTCCCACCCTGGCTCTCTTCGCGGTGGCGGCCTTGGCGCTCATCGTGGTGCCGGGCCCCGCCGTGCTCTACATCGTCGCGCGGAGCGCGCACCAGGGGCGACGCGCGGGGTTTCTTTCCGCGCTCGGTGTGGCCACGGGCGGCCTCGTCCACGTGGTCGGGGCCGTCCTCGGGGTTTCGGTCCTCCTCGCCTCCTCGCCCGTCGCCTTTGCCGTGTTGCGCTGGGTGGGAGCCCTCTATCTCGTCTTCCTGGCCGTCCAGACTCTCCGCGGACGCAGGGGCCCAGGCACCCGGCGGCCCTCCGAGCCGGTCTCATCACGGAGGGTCTATGCCGAGGGGGTGCTCGTGAACGTGCTCAACCCCAAGACGGCCCTCTTCTTTCTGGCCTTCTTGCCCCAGTTCGCCGACCAGTCCCAAGGCCGGCTTCCCCTCCAGATGCTCACGCTCGGCGGAGTGTTCATCGCGCTCGCTCTGGCGAGCGACTCGACCTACGCCCTTTTGGGCGGCACGCTCGCCGAGCGCCTCGGCCGGACGCCCCGGGCCGAGTTCGGGACACGACTCGTCACCGCCGGCGTCTACCTCGTTCTCGGTGCCACCACGGCGCTGCTCGGGGCGGTCCACGGGTGACGGAGGCTCACGGCGATCAGTGCTCGCCGGCTTAGCCATCCGAGGAGCGAGAGCGCGCTCCGGCGCGTGGCGTCGAGGCAGGAGGGGAGACCCGGTGCGGGCTTGAGGGTGCCCGCCACCTGCCAAGAAAACGCGTGCTGAGGGTCGGGCTTCGGTTTACAAGATGCGGGTTTGGGTACGCGAGGGGTTGCGGCCGCCCGTGCGCACGGTCCTGCGGCCGGCGCTCGACCCACCTCCGAGGAGCACCGCATGGACAATCCGACCGATGTCGACCCGCAGGAAACCCGGGAGTGGCTGGAGGCACTCGAAGGTGTCCTCGAGCGCGAGGGCCCTCAACGGGCCCAGTTCCTCATCGAGCGGCTCATCGACAAGGCGCGCCGGTCGGGCGCTTACCTGCCCTTCTCGGCGAACACGGCCTACGTGAACACCATCCCGGTCGAGCAGCAACCGCCCCTGCCGGGTGACTTCGCGCTCGAGCAGCGCATCCGGCACTTCGTGCGCTGGAACGCCATGGCCATGGTGGTCCGCGCGAACAAGCACACCAACGTCGGAGGGCACATCGCGAGTTTCGCTTCGGCGGCCACGCTCTACGACGTCGGGTACAACCACTTCTGGCACGCCGCCACCGAGGAGCGGGGTTCCGATCCGCTCTTCATCCAGGGCCACTCGGCGCCCGGCATCTACGCCCGCGCCTATTTGCTCGGGTTGCTCACCGAGGAACAACTCGACCATTTCCGGCAGGAGGTGGACGGCAAGGGCATCTCCTCCTATCCGCACCCGTGGCTCATGCCCGAGTTCTGGAACTTCCCCACTGTCTCCATGGGCCTCGGCCCGCTCATGGCCATCTACCAGGCGCGCTTCATGAAGTACCTCCAGGACCGCGGGTTGTGTGTGACCGAGGGGCGCAAGGTCTGGGCCCTGTGCGGTGACGGCGAGATGGACGAGCCCGAATCCATGGGGGCCATCGGCCTGGCCGGGCGTGAAAAGCTCGACAACCTCATCTTCGTGGTGAACTGCAACCTGCAGCGGCTCGACGGTCCGGTGCGGGGCAACGGCAAGATCATCCAGGAGCTGGAGAGCGAGTTCCGCGGGGCCGGCTGGAACGTCATCAAGCTCATCTGGGGACGCCACTGGGACCCGCTGCTCGCCCGCGACAAGGACGGGGCCCTGCGGGAGCGCATGATGGGGGCTGTCGACGGCGACTACCAGACCTACAAGTCGAAGGACGGGGCCTACGTCCGCAAGCACTTCTTCAATAGCCCCGAGCTGAGCCAACTCGTGGCCGACTACTCCGACGAGGACATCTGGCACCTCAATCGAGGGGGCCACGATCCCTTCAAGGTCTACGCGGCGTACCACGCCGCTCAGCACCACCAGGGCGAGCCCACCGTGATCCTGGCCAAGACCATCAAGGGTTACGGCATGGGCGAGTCGGGCGAGGCGCAGAACATCACTCACCAGCAGAAGAAGATGTCGGTCGAGTCGATCCGGCGCTTCCGCGATCGCTTCGGGCTGCCGGTACCGGACGACAAGCTGGAGGAGGTGCCGTACCTCAAGTTCGAGGAAGGCTCGAAGGAGCTCGAGTACTTGAGGGCACGCCGCGCCGCCCTGGGTGGAGATCGGCCCAAGCGCCGCCGCAAGGCCGAGGAGGTGAAGGTCCCCCCGCTCACCTTCTTCGACCGCCTGCTCAAGGGGACGGGCGAGCGCGAGATCTCGACCACCATGGCCTTCGTGCAGATCCTGCAGCTCTTGCTGAGGGACAAGGAGGTGGGGCGTCGCATCGTGCCCATCGTGCCCGACGAGTCGCGCACCTTCGGCATGGAAGGCCTCTTCCGCCAGCTCGGGATCTGGAGCCAGGTGGGACAGCTCTACACGCCCGAAGACAAAGAGCAGCTCACCTTCTACCGCGAGGACAAGAGCGGGCAGATCCTGCAGGAAGGGATCAACGAAGCGGGCGGCATGTGCGACTGGATCGCGGCTGCCACCTCCTACTCGGTCCACGCCGTACCGACGATCCCCTTCTTCATCTATTACTCCATGTTCGGCTATCAGCGGGTGGGGGACCTCTGGTGGGCGGCCGGGGACATGCGCGCGCGCGGATTCCTCATCGGCGGTACCTCAGGCCGAACCACCCTGAACGGCGAGGGCCTGCAGCACCAGGACGGCCATTCCCACTTGCTCACCGCGAGCATCCCCAATTGCGTCTCCTACGACCCGACCTTCGCCTACGAACTCGCCGTCATCATCCAGGACGGCCTGCGCAGGATGTGCGCCGAGCAGGAGGACGTCTACTACTACCTGACCGTGATGAACGAGAACTACACCCAGCCGGCCATGCCGGAGGGTGCGGCCCCGGGCATCCTGCGCGGCATGTACCTCTACAAGCCCGGTCGTCCCGCCAAGGCCGGAGCGCCTCGGGTGCAGCTGCTCGGCTCGGGCACCATCTTCCGCGAGGTCATCGCCGCCGCCGAGCTGCTCGAGCGCGACTTCGAGGTCCAGGCCGACCTGTGGAGCTGCCCGAGCTTCACCGAGCTCGCGCGTCAGGCGCGTGCGGTGGAGCGCAAGAACCTGCTCCACCCCGGTGAACCGCGCGAGCGGTCCTACGTGGAGAGCTCACTCGCCGAGTACGAAGGGCCGGTGGTAGCTGCCACCGACTACGTCCGTGGGTATGCCGAGCAGATCCGGGGCCACCTGCCGAGGCGCTTCATCGCTCTCGGAACCGACGGATTCGGCCGCTCGGACACGCGCGAGCGGTTGCGACGGTTCTTCGAGGTCGACCGCTACCACCTGGTGGTGGCGGCCTTGAAAGCTCTCTCCGACGAGGGAAAGGTCCCACCGACGCGGGCCAAGGAGGCCATCACCCGCTACGGCATCGATGCTTCCCGACCACCTCCCTGGACCACCTGACCTTTCACCGGAGGAGCCTTCGAGATGACGTCCTCACGGCCGAACAGCCGCCTTGGCCCCGCCCCGGGGGCAGCGACGACGCTCGCCGCCCGAGTGCACGAAGTGGACTTGACGGCCCGGCCCGCGCCGCCGCGCGAAGCGCAGCCGGCCTCTAGGGAGCGCGAACATCCATGAGCACCATCGAGGTGAAGGTCCCGGCCATCGGAGGGTTCAAGGACGTCGGCGTCATCGACGTGCTCGTCAAGACGGGTGACGTCGTGAAGATCGACGCGTCGCTCGTGACGCTCGAGTCCGACAAGGCCACCATGGACGTGCCCTCGCCGGCGGCCGGGGTGGTGAAGGACATCAAAGTGAAGCTCGGAGACCGGGTGAGTGAGGGAAGCGCCATCGTGACCCTGGAAGAGGAGAACGATGCCGCCGCGGCGAGTGCGGTGCCGAAGCCGGCGGCCGCCCCGGTGGAGATGCCACGAGCGCCGGCGCCCGGGCCCCCGCTGGCCGCCCTGCCCCGCCCGGTGGAAGGGCCGCCACCCCCCGCGCCTTCCCCGGTCGGGGTCTCGGAACCGGCCGCCCCGAGCTCGACACGGGCCCATGCCTCTCCCACGGTGCGGCGCATCGCCCGGGATTTGGGAGTCGAGCTGGGGGCGGTGGCCGGAACCGGCCCGCGAGGGCGGATCGTCCGCGAAGACGTGCAACGTTTCGTGAAAGAGGTCTTGAGCGGCCGAACGTCCCCGGCGGGCAGCGCTGTGCGCGGGACCGGCCTCGACCTCTTGCCCTGGCCGCGCGTCGACTTCGGCGCCTTCGGGCCGGTGGAGGCGAAACCCCTCGCCCGCATCAAGCGCATCTCCGGGGCGAATCTCGCCCGCAACTGGGTGATGATCCCCCACGTCACGCAGTTCGACGAGGCCGACATCACCGAACTCGAGGCGCTGCGCCTTCGCCTCAACGAAGAGAACGCCGGGTCGGGGGTGAAGGTGACCTTGCTCGCCTTCCTCGTCAAGGCGTGCATCACGGCGCTTCGCAAGTTCCCCGAGCTCAACGCCTCCCTCGACGGCGAGAGCCTCGTCTTCAAGCGCTACTACCACGTGGGCTTCGCTGCCGACACGGCCAACGGGCTCGTCGTCCCGGTGGTGAAGAACGCCGACCAAAAAGGCGTCTTCGAAATCGCCAGGGAGGCCGCTGAACTTGCCCAAAAGGCGCGGGAGGGCAAGCTCTCGCCCTCCGACATGCAAGGGGGCACGTTCTCGATCTCGAGCCTGGGTGGCATCGGCGGCACGGCGTTCACGCCCATCATCAATGCCCCTGAGGTCGCCATCCTCGGCGTCTCACGCTCGACGAACAAGCCGGTCTGGGACGGGACGGCCTTCGTGCCCCGCCTCATCCTGCCGCTCTCCCTGTCCTACGACCACCGGGTGGTGGACGGCGCGACCGCGGCGCGCTTCACGAGTTACCTCGCCACGGTGCTCGCCGATTTCAGGCGAGCCCTGCTCTGAGCTGAGGCGTGGGCCGATGACGCCCGGCGGCGTGAGACAGTCGGGGTGCCCACCGAAGTGATGTCCAGATCGGCGTAGCGCTGCGCTGGAGCGTTCACAAGAACGTGGTGTTTGCAGAGGCTCTCTACGTGCATCCGAGTTACGGGGGAGCCCCGCGGCAGCATCCACGTCGTGGGCGTGCAAGGAAAGCATCGCCGCCTGGACCCCGGCCTTTCCCCTCGGTCGCCCGAGAAAAAGCCACTTCGAGCTCACGATATCCGTCGCCCTGAAGAGCCGCGGCAGGCACCGGGGGCACCCCGCACTCCCCGCAGGCGTGCCGTGCACCCGCCGCGTTTGGGGGGGGCATTCGACGCGGCGTCATAATGCTTGCCAACCCTCCAGGGTCGGGCGGATGCTGGCCCTTGGGGGGGATCGAGTTTCCGCGGGATGCTGGTCTGACGAGATTCGTCGACCGCGATGCTCGGTTTGCCGGCTCAGTCGAAACGCTCCCCCGGGTTGCCTCAGGCTGCTTAACCTGCACGCGGGCTTTTCCACCCGCAGGGGAGGGTAAGGGCGTGAATAGGCTCCTACGACACCTGCAACGACACCCGAGCACGCGAAGAGCATTCACGGTCGCCTGTCTCGCCGTCACCCTCGTAGCAGGGGCCGCCGCCTGCGGCGGCGGTGGCCAGAAGGGAGACACCGGACCAGCCGGCGCCAACGGGAGCGACGGGGCTGCCGGTTCGCCTGGAGCCCCCGGCAGCAATGGGGTCAGCACCGGGTCGATCACGGGAGTGTTGACGTATCAGCCCAATCCCGCAGCGAACCCGCTGCCCGCCGCGCTTCCGGCGAGCCATGTCACGGTCACGGACATCTCCATCACCGACTCGGTCGTCTCCACCACCACCGACGCGACGGGCTCATACACGCTCGGCAACATTCCCGCCGGTATCCATTCGTTGACGTTCTCGGGCAACACCTTCGCCACGCTCGAGGTCGACGGCGTCTCGGTGCTGGCTACCAAGACCACCACCGTGAGCAGGCTGCTCTCCGCGACGAACCCCATCGCGCTCACGCCGGTCGCCGCAGTGGCTCCGGCGGGCTTCAACGCGCCGGCGGCGCTGGGCGTGGCCGTGGCCGGCGGCACTGCGCCCTACACCTACGCGTGGGTCGCAGCGCCTGCCAACCCGACGGTGGTGACGCTGAGCAGCAGTACCGCTGCGGCGCCGACGTTCACCACGGGCTCACTCGCTGCCGTCATCGCCAGCAACAAGGTGATGGGGCTCGGGCAGGTGTCGAGCTTCGACTCGAACGACGTGCAGAGCTTCGTCGCGGATCCCCGGATCGGATTCCTCGGCGTCAGCGCGCAGCAGCTCTCGCAAATGACCTACAACTTCACCGTCACCGTCACCGACGCCGTGGGCTTCGTCAGGAGCGCGACGGTCGCGGTGCCACCGGCGACGCTGGCGCAGGGCAACGGCGTCGTTCCGCTCGGCGAGATCGTCATCGCCAACATCCCGGGCAACGCGACGGCCGCCACCCTGGCCGCTCCGAACGGCAGCGCCGCGGTGCTGAACGAGGCGGCCACCGCCAATCCGTGGTTCATTCCCGACGTGAACGGCAACTACTCGATCACCGCCGGCGCCAACGTCCTCCAGGTGAACGCCAGCGCCTTCACCGGCGCGACCCCGAGTTGTACGACCTGCCACCCCATCCTGCCCCAGTTCCTACAGACCAACGTGGCGGCCAAGTTCAGCGGCTGGGCCAACTCGGCGCACGGCAACCACTTCTTCAAGTACATGCACTATGACGGCGGCGGTAACCTGGTCTGGAACACGGACGCGAACGGCGTCCCGGTCCCGGCGCCCACCGGCAATCCGACCGTCAACTGGAGCTCGCCGGGCTCGATGACCACCTTGGAATTCGGCCTGGCTGGCGGCGAGGGCACGCACTACAGCGCCTCCTGCATCGCCTGCCACACCACCGGCTACAACTCGCTTGCCCACAACGGTGGCTTCGACGACGCGGCCACCCTTGCCAGCTGGACGTTCCCGAACCTCACTCAGATCCTCACCAGCCTGACCGGCGCGACCTCGGTCGAGACCGTGGTGAACGGCTCGATCGTCACCACCCAATACAACCAGGTCGCTGCCGCGCCGAACATGACCGCGTGGAACGCCATGCCTGCGAACGCGAAGATACTCGCCGGCATGCAGTGCGAGAGCTGCCACGGTCCGCTCGGCGGCCATACGACCGGCGCCACGAAGATCGACGGTACGACCATGGTGCAGCCGGTGCAGGAGTTCAGCGTCGCGGCCTGCGCCGTTTGCCACGACAAGCCGACGAGCCACGACCGCGTCCTCCTCTGGCGCCAGTCGAAGCACGCCAACCTGGCGGTCGCGCTCTCCGAAGGTGGCGGGAACGGGAAACCGTCCGCCAGCTGCAACCGCTGCCACTCGGCCCAGGGCTTCGTTCAGTATGTGAAGCAGCTCACCGGAACCCTGCAAACGCCTGGTGGAACCCCCATCGCCGGCAACTACCCGGGCAACCTGGTCGACCCGTCAACCTCTCCGCTGGTGGACGCCAGCTACGCCTACCTCCAGGGTCTCGGCATCACGGCCAACGGAGTGGAGCCGCAGACCTGCCAGACCTGCCACGATCCGCACACGACTCTCCTGCGGATCGCGGGTGACACCCCGATGCTTCCCGGCGGCTTCCAGGTACAAGGTGCCGGGCTGGGCGCGATCTGCTTCGTGTGCCACAACTCGCGCAACGGCGCCCGCAGCGACGAGCTCAACGGCGTCTACACCGATAACAGCAACCCGGGCACGCCCGTGTCGGTGAGCTCGATCGGCGCACCACACGAGGCCAACCAGGGTGACGTGGTCGCCGGCCGTAACGCCTTTTTCGTCGGCGCCTACTACCCGTCGCCTCACCTCTCGATCGAGGACACCTGCGTCGGCTGCCACATGAAGAACTTCCCCGCCGGCCTCACCGGCGCGGGCACCAACCACACGTGGAAGGTCGACTCGACGATCTGCGCGAGCTGTCACGGCGGCGCGAGCGATCCAGTCGATGGCGACGGGCTGCAGAGCCAGTTCGACTCCGCCCTGGCCGACCTCGAGGCGGCGCTCAGCGCCGTCGGCCAGGCCACGGTTCCGAACTTGTACTACAAGGGTAGCAAGTCGACCGTGCAGATTACGGGTGTCAGCTCGGCCGTGTTCGTCCCTGGCCGCAGTCCCGGCTTCGTCATCACCTTCGCGGCGCCGGTGATCGATCCGAACAACGGCTCCGGGACGATTCTGGTCCTCGGTAGTACGGGCAGTCCTGCCGGTCTTGGCAGCTTCTACGCAGACTCCGCTGGCACCAAACCGTCGTTCGACCTGCTCAAGGGTACTTTCGCGAAGGCCAACTGGAACTACGAGCTGCTCACACAGGACGGCTCGCGCGGCGTGCACAACCCAAGCTTCAGCTTTGACGTGCTGTCGGCGACCGTGGCCGCAATCAACAACGCTTCGCTCCCGAAGTAGCCCGCATCGAGCCTGCTCTCGCGGGGGCCCAAGCGGATGCGGTCGGGCCGGCTCCTCCCCGGAGCCGGCCCGGACCCGGAGCCCAGCCATCCGCCCCCCAGGCGGTACCTCGCCCGGCGCGGTCCACCCGGGCCCACCCGGAACCGACCACCGGCCTCCCCGACGTTTCCGTTCCGCCAGGCCGCGCCCGGCGGTGCGGTTTTGAGCCCCCCACCCGCCAGCTCACGTCCGGGGTTCTGGATAGCCGGTCTCCGTTAGTCAGGGCGAGGAAAGACTGCCGCCGCCGCAAGGCCTGCGGCGAGATACATGCGATCGCTCCGTGGCGATCGCCGCTCATGATCCCCAGGATCGACGAGGCGAATTCGCGGAGCTGGCCCTCTTCGAGTGCTCGGGGCCGTCCCGAACTGCTCTCGTGTCCACCCCTTCTGCTCGCCCTGCGCTCCGAAGAGCGAGTCGCGGCCTGGACGGCACTCGATAGGCGTCCGTCCGGGATGGGCCTCAGTGCGCCAGCCAGAGCAGCCCCGCGAGGATCCCGGCTACGACGAGTGCGATGAGCACGACGCGCGTGGCGAGACTGCCGCCGTTCCGTGGGAACCGTTCGACACCGGGGCTCGCCAATCGGGCGCGCCCCGTGTTCTCGACGTACCGCCGCCCAGTCTCGGGCAGCTCAGGCATCCGGTGCCTTCCCACCGCCGTGATTCTAGCCCAGGTGCGGGCGACGACACTCGCCGAAGGACCTACCGGGTGCCATTCCCACTTTCTTTGCGTTCTCGGTCCATGTAAGTCCTGAGAAATCGGTCGGGATGAAAGGCGGCCGGTCGAGAGGGCTCACCGGCCGAGGACTTCCCGTCGGTGCCGCCACCTCGGCTACCCGAGCCCCGGTCTCAGCCGGGAGAGGCAAGGCGGGTTCATGCCGGCGAGGGGGGACTGCGGCCCGGGTCGAGGGCTCGCGCGCTCTCCGCGCCTCCTCGTTGCCCGCGTCGTACCCTCTGGCCAGGTGAGCGCGAGGAGCTGACGTTCAGAATGTAGGTGGCGGTGGAATCCGGGTGCTCCCGCGCTCCCCATGCGGGTCGGCGACGGGTAGGCTGTTCACGAGCACCATCCGACCGCCCGAGGATTCGGGGGGAGGAGAAGGACCCGATGTCCATCGACGAGAACGTCATCGACTGCCCGGCTGAAGAGGGCGCACGACTCGTCAGTTTGGGCTGGCTCGGAGAGTGCGACGCGGCGGCGCGGCGGCTTGTCCAGGGGGAGGACGGCGAGGCGCTGCACGACTTCCGGGTCGGCTTGCGCCGCCTTCGCTCGACGGTGCGCGCCTTGGAGCCGTGGCTTTCTGCCGCCCACCCCGGAAAGGCTGCCCGGCGGCTCCGTCGCGTTGCCCGGGCCACGAACGAGGCCCGCGATGCCGAGGTCCAGCTCGAGTTCCTGGCGAAGGAACGCCAGCGCCTCGGCCGTCGCCGCCCCTGGGGTCTCGACCTTCTCTGCGCGCGGTACCGAGCGCGTCTCGGCGGCGAGGGTGAAAGGCAGGAGGTCCTCGAGCGCTACGCACGCCTGTCCTCCCGTCTCGCCCGTTGGCTGTCGGCCCCCAGGGACCGCGCGGCCTCGCCCGAGGCAGCGGTCCCCTTCGGGGCGGTGCTCGCGACCCTCCTCGCCGAGCACCTCGAGACCCTCGAGCGGCAGCTCGGAGAGGTGCGCGGTGCGGGCGACGAAGAGCAGGTGCACCGGGCGCGCATCGCTGCCAAGCGCCTGCGCTACCTGCTCGAGCCGCTGCGCGGTCATCGGCAAGTGGACGCCCAGGCGGCGGTGACGAAGCTGAAGGCGCTCCAGGACGTGCTCGGCGACCTCCACGATTGCCACATCCTCTCGCGCGAGATCGCGGCCGCGCTCGTCGAGTGCGCTGCAGAACGGGCTCGCGCGCAGTACGCGGTCATCTCCGGCTCGGGGCGAGCCAGGGCCGCGGGCGATTCGAAGAATCCGAGGGCCGGACTCTTGGCGCTGGCCGGGAGGGTCAGGGAACGACGGGACGCGCTCTTCGCCGAGCTGAAGCGAGATTGGCTCGGCGGGCGCCTCAGCGATCTCGAGGAAGAGGTGAAGAGGCTTCTCGCCCAGCTTGAGGCCCGGGCGGGTGGGAGGTTCGAGCGACGCAGACGCTACCTGCTCACCGACGTCCCGTCGCGGGCCGAGGCGGTTCGACCGCTCGTGGTGAGCGAGGGCCTCGTGCCTGGAGTGAAGGTGTGCGAGCGGGTCACGCGCGTTCGCAGTCCCGAGGGGGAGCGGTTCTGGCGAGGTCTCGAGCTCGGTGCTGGCGCTCTGGGACGCAAAGCCGAAGAGGAGACGACGAGGGAAGTCTTCGAGGCACTGTGGCCGCTCACACTCGGATGCCGCCTCGAGAAGGAACGCTTAAAGCTCGAGGAGGTGGACCTCGTGGTCGAGGTCGATCGGTATCTCGACCGCGATCTCGTGCTCGCCGAAGTGGCCTGGCCCGCCGAGGCAATGGACACGAAGCTGCCCGGATGGCTCGTTCCCTACGTGGTGCGCGAGGTGACCGAGGAGCCGAGCTACGCGAACGAGGCCGCCCTTGCGGCGAGGTGGCCCCCGTCGAAGGGAGCGGATGCGCCCCACCCGCACGCGGCGAGCGGCGAGGAGGCAGTCGGCGAGCAAGGCCCGAGAAGACCCACCCCGGCCAGCACGAGCTAAGGAAAAATGGCGAGGCTGTAGGCCCGGTGGCCGACTCGAGGGCAGACTCGGGGTGGCCTCGGGCGGAGGGTTCCCGATCATTGAGAGGATGACGAGTAAAGACGCGGCCGAAGGGGGAGGGCCGTCTCAGTCAGTGAATCGAAAGTAATCGACGTTGGCTTTTGACAGGAAACGCAAAGACCTGTAAGTGGGAGCCGTGTTTCCGGAAGAGCGACGCCGCGAGATCATGACCATCCTGCATCGCGAGGGGCGATGCCTCGTGGCCAAGCTTTCGAAGGCGCTCGAGGTTTCCGAGGTCACGATCCGCCAGGACCTCGATCAGCTCGAGCGCGAGGGCCTGCTGAGGCGCACGCACGGCGGTGCCATCCCGGTCGCACCCATCGGCCAGGAACGGCCCTTCCAGGTGGAGGAGAGTTCCCACCGCGAGGAGAAGGAGCGGATCGGTGAGGCGGCGGTGGCGCTCATCTCGAGCGGCGACACGGTGATCCTGGACGTGGGAACGACCGTCACCGAGGCGGCTCGCCGTCTCGTCGCGCAGAAGAAGACGAGTACCGTCTTCACGAACGGGCTCAACATCGCCGCCATTCTCGAGGCCGATCCCGAGATCACCACCATCCTGACCGGGGGGACCCTGCGGGCGAAGCAGCACTCGCTCGTGAATCCTTTCGCGCACTTCATCCTCGACCGGATCCACGCCGACATCGCCTTCATCGGCATCAGCGGGATCGAGGCCGATCACGGGATCACCAACGTGAACGTGGCTGAGGCGGAGATGAAAGCCCTCTTCGTCAAGAACGCCCACCGTCGGGTGGTCTTGGCAGACTCGACCAAGGTCGGGAAGGTCGCCCTGGCCAAGGTGGCCGACGTGGAGGAGGTGGACACCCTCATCACCGACCGCGGGGCGGACCGGGACGAGATTAGCCTTCTGCGCGAGAGGGGCCTGGAAGTGATCCTGGCGTGAGCCCTTGCGGAGGAGCGAGCCATGAGCGACCCCAAGCAGAGCGGGTTTGAGAAGCGGGTGATCGAGCTCCCCGACGGCCGCATCCTCATCTACTACGACTTCGAAGCGCCGGCGCCTGCCAGTTCGCCCTCCCCGGGGAGCGAGGGCGGGGACGACGAGGCCACGGGGGCCTAGGGCCGTGTCCGAGCTTCGCTGGCACCCCTTGCTCGAGCAGTGGGTCATCACCGCCACGCACCGGCAGGAGCGCACGTTCCTGCCACCGGAGGACTACTGTCCGCTCTGTCCCACGAAGCCGGGAGGCTTCCCGACCGAGGTCCCGAGCGACCATTACGACCTCGTCGTCTTCGAGAACAAGTTTCCCTCCCTACAGCGCGACCCCCCGAGTCCGGCGGTGACCGCCACCCGTCTCTCGCCGGTGCGCCCGGCCCAGGGCACCTGCGAGGTCGTGCTCTATTCGCCGCGGCACCACGACACCCTCGCCGGGATGCCGCTCGCCCGCATCCGCAACCTCACCGCGGTCTGGAAGGACCGGTATCTCGAGCTCGGTTCGAGGCCCGAGGTCCGCTACGTGCTCATCTTCGAGAACAAGGGTGAGGCGGTGGGGGTGACGCTGCACCATCCGCACGGCCAGATCTACGCCTTCCCCTTCATCCCTCCCATCGTCGAGCGTGAGCTCGCCGCCTCGCTGCGCTACCACCAGGCGCACGGGGGCTGCCTGTTCTGCGCGAGCCTCGGCGAGGAGATGTCGGACGCTCGGCGCATCATTCTCGAGGGCGAACGCTTCGTCGCCTACATCCCGTTCTTCGCCCGCTACCCCTTCGAGACCTACCTCGCCCCGAAGCGCCACCTCGCCTCCATGGCCGAATGGACGGACGAGGACGCGGACGACCTCGCGGCCGTGCTGAAGGGGCTGCTCGTCAAGTTTGACGCGCTCTTCCAGCTCTCCTTCCCCTACGTCATGGTGGTGCACCAGGCGCCCACCGATGGCCAGACGCATCCGGGTGCCCATCTTCACTTTGAGTTCTATCCACCGCTCCGCTCGGCCAAGAAGCTCAAGTACCTGGCCGGCTGCGAGGCGGGAGGCGGCAACTTCATCAACGACACTTTGGCCGAAGAGAGCGCGGCCGAGCTGCGCCGGGTCGGCCCGCCGGATCTCGAGGCGGTGCGGCAGGCCGAAGGCGCGGCGCTGCCCCACCCGCCCCGCGAGGAGGAGTCGAAGCCATGAAGATGAGCGAGGTCCTGGTCGAGGTCTTCGGGAAGGGCAGGCCCTCCGTGGCGAGCAGGGCCCCGGGGCGTGTCAATCTCATCGGGGAGCACACCGATTACAACGAGGGCTACGTGCTGCCCATGGCCATCGACTCGGGCATCGACCTCGCGGCCCGCCCGAACGCCCGCCGCGAGGTTCGCATCCACTCGGTCGACTACGGGCAGACGGTCGCCTTCTCCCTCGACGCGCCCATCGCCTATGACGGTGAGCACGCCTGGTCCAACTACGGACGCGGGGTGCTGTGGGCGCTCGCCCTCGAGGGCGTCAGGCTCGAGGGCCTCGACATCGCCTTTCGCGGCGACGTGCCGCAAGGGGCGGGTCTCAGCTCGTCGGCCGCCCTCGAGGTGGCGACCGCCGTCGCGGTGAAGGCGCTGCTCGGCTTCTCCATGGAGCCGGCCCGCCTGGCCCTCCTCTGCCAGAAGGCCGAGAACGAGTTCGTAGGCCTGAAATGCGGGATCATGGATCAGTTCGTCTCGCTCATGGGGCAGCGCGACCACGCCCTGTTTCTCGATTGCCGCTCGCTCGAGTACCGGCTCATCCCGCTCGCTCTGGGCGATCACCTCATCGCCATCTGCCACAGCGGCGTGAAGCACAGTCTCGTGGCCTCCGAGTACAACCGACGCCGCCAGCAGTGCGGCCTGGGGGTGGAGGCGCTGCGGGCGCGCTTCCCGAACGTGCATGCCCTGCGTGACGCGACCCTGCCGCAGCTCGAAGAGTGCCGCGAGGCCATGGCGCCGGAGGTCCACCGTCGCTGCCGTCACGTCATCTCCGAGTGTGACCGCGTGCTCGAGAGTGCGAGCGCCCTGCGCGAGGGCCAGCTCGCGCGCTTTGGCGCGCTCATGACCGCCTCGCACCGCTCCCAGCGCGACGATTACGAGGTGAGCTGTCCGGAGGTCGATCTCTTGGTGGAACTCGCCCTCGCCGTGCCGGGTGTGCTCGGCGCGCGCATCACCGGCGGCGGTTTCGGCGGGTGCACCGTGAACCTCGTGGCCCATGGCGCCCTGGAGGCCTTCGGGGAAAACGTGCTCGCGCAGTACCAGCGCCGCACCGGCATCACCCCCCGCCTCTTCGTCTCTCGGGCTGGGCCGGGCGCGCGGATGGTCGAGGGCGGATAGCGCCCTCGCGATTCCCCTAAAGATCCGAGGTCGATCCCGGGTGAAGCGCCGGCGCGGAACACCGCGTGTTCCACGTTGGCATCGCTCTAAGCCGAGCCGACTCGAGAGAGTCCCGGGCCTCGCCGGATGAGTTCCAGGGCGGTCTCGAGCGATGGCGTCGCTCTTTCGGCGAATCCGCAGCGAGGCCCGCGGGTCCTTGGCAAAGACGACGACAAGCTCGCCCGCGTCTGTCCCGCGCCGCGAGGGTGAGGTGTCACCTTGGCAGGAGGTCGGGAATAGGCTCGAGCGAAACCACGCCTCAGATTTCCGGACTCCCCAGGGGAGCGCGGACACGCCCCCTTCGAGCCAGGCCAGGTCGGGTTGTGCTCGAGGGAGCGGATTCTCTTAGAGGAGAAAGCGGCGGGCGATTTGAGACCGGACGGTGCACCGACATGGAAGGCGCCAGGGCGTCTCTCGACGAACGACGCCTCATAGAACTGTACAAGGAGTACGGTCCGTCAGTGTACCGGAGGTGCTTTCGCTTGCTCCGTGAACGCGAGGCCGCGCGGGATGCGACCCAGGAGGTCTTCGTGAAGCTCCTGCGAGACGTGGCGAAGTTCGACGATCGCGCGAGCGCGCTTCCCTGGATCTACCGGGTGGCCACCAACTACTGCCTGAACGTCCTGCGACAGGGCCGGCGCCACGGCGACCAGCTCTCGCCCGAGTTCCTCGAGCTCTCGAGCGAGGCGTCGGAGACCTTCCCCGAGCGCCAGCTCGCCCAGAAGATCCTGCTCCGCTTCGATACGGTGACCCAGGCCATCGCGGTGGGCGTCCTCGTCGACGGGATGGAGCACGAGGAACTGGCAGGGGTCCTCGGCATTTCGCGGCGGACCGTGCACCGCAAGCTCGCCCGATTCCTCGAGAAGGCGAGACTGTTTGTCGCCCGGAGCGAATCATGACGCGTTGCCCCTGCGAGCTCGAGCTCGAGGAGCACCTCCTCGGCGGAGGGCCTTCGGCCGTGGTCCGCCACCTCGATGGGTGTGAAAGGTGTCGGACCCGACTGAAGGAGATGCAACGCCTCGGAGAGGAGTTCAGACGGGAGGTGTTCCCGGCGACCCTGGAGGCGGTTTTGCGGTCCTCCCGTCGGCGTCGTCCACCCGGCTGGCTCGCTTCCCTCGTCCCGCTCTCGGCGCTGGCCGTGGCTGTGGTCCTCTTGGTGGTGAGGCCGTCCTCGCCCCACCTCGGCGTGAAGGGTGGGCTTCTAGGTTTCAGCGTCTTCGTGCAGGCTCCGAGCGGCGTCCGGGCGGCAACCGACGGCGAGGCCGTCCCGGCTGGGGCCGCTTTGCGCTTCGCGGTGCGCCCGACCCGTCCGTGTCGTCTGTGGGTGGTCTCGGTGGACGCGGCAGGCCAGGTCTCGCGCCTCTATCCCGCCTCGGGCGAGGAGGCGGGCCGGGTGGCGTCCGGGCCCCTGCCTGGAGGTGCGCTCCTCGACGGGCGGCCGGGCCCGGAGCGTATCTTCGCGGTATGCAGTGTCGAGCCGGTGTCCCTGGACGCGGTGGAGGAGGCGGTGAAGTCTGCGGCTCCGGGGGGTGAGGAAGCCGTCCGCGCCGCCCGGTCCTTGGCTGGGCTCCCGGCGAGCACGCTGCAGGAGACGCTGCTCCTCGAGAAGCAGCCGTGAGACGCATCTTCCTCGCCCTGGCCCTCCTCTGGCCCTTGTGGGCCGGGGCGGCGGCGCGCTTCGCGGTGGTGGTGGGCAACAACACCGGCGCTCCAGGACGTCCGCGGCTCTGGTTCGCCGAAAAGGACGCGGAGACATTTCGCGCCACGCTCGTCGAGCTCGGGGACTTCGAGGAGGACCGTACCGTCCTTTTGCGGGGGCCCTCGGCGGCCCGCGTCCGCGAGGCGATGGCGGCGAGCGAGGCCCAGATGGCCATGGCTCGACAAGAGGGGGAGCACCCGCTCTTCGTCTTCTATTTCTCGGGACACGCCGCCGCCGGCGGGATCGAGCTCGGCCCCGACCGCATCTCCTTCGACGAGCTCCGCTCACTCGTCATGAAGACCTCGGCCGAGGCCAAGATCGCCATCGTCGATGCCTGCGAGGCGGGCCTGCTCACCCAGGTGAAGGGAGCGAGCGCAGCTCCCGCCCTCGACTTTCCCCTGCCGCTCAGCGAGAGCGTGCGCGGGACGGCTTTCGTCGCCTCCACTGCCGTCGGCGAAGCGGCTCAGGAATCGGCGGCCATCGGCGGGAGTTTCTTCACCCATCATCTCGAGGTCGCGCTGCGCGGGGCGGGGGACGCCGACGGGGATGGGCTCGTCACGCTCGGCGAGGCCTTTCGGTACACCGCGGCCCAGACCCTGGCCGGCACGGTGACCACCCTCGCCGGCCCCCAGCACGCCACCTACGAATTCAAGATGTCGGGCCGCGGTGACGTCGTCCTCACCGATCTGAGGCGGGCCGACGCGCGGCTCACCTTGCCTCCCGATCCGGGCTCGAGCTACATCGTTCATGGCCCGCAAAGCATCCTCGCGGAAGTGGCCGGCGGAGAGAAGCCCATCGTGCTCGCCCTCCCGGCCGGGCGCTACGAGGTGGAGCGGCGCTCGGCGGAGGGCCGGGCCACGGCCGACCTCGAGCTCGGGCACGGGGCGGCCTCCGCCCTGCCGCCCCTCGCCCCTACCCGCTACGAGTTGGCCCGCGCCAAGGGCGGGCCCAAGCCCGGGCTCCTCTTCGCCGGAACCGGCCTGGCGACCTTCGGGCTGCCCGGCTTCGGGGTGGCACCCGACTTCAGGCTGGGCGTGCGCAAGGAGCTCGGTCCCCTGGGACTCAGGGTGAGGCTCGACTACCTGCAGAAGGGCGTCGACGACCTCGGAGTCCACTCCAATCTCACCTATCTCGGCGGAGCTCTCGCCGCATTCTATCCCCTCAACTCCTCCCGCATCCTCGTCGAGGCTGGTCCGGAGGTCGGCTACGGGCGTGCCTGGCAGGTGCTCACCGACCAGCGCAGCTTTAGCTCCGGGGTGGCCTACGCCGGCATCGCCGCGATGGCGACCGCGCCGTTCGGGCCGGTGCGCGTCGGCCTCGATGCGGGCCTGGGCGCGCAGGCCTTCTCGCTCGACTTTCGCAGGGTGGTGAGGCCCACCGGGTCGCTGTCCCTGCTCCTGCTGTGGGGCTTCTAGGAGGGACCATGCGTCGGTCCGCTGGCACAGCCACCCTGGCGACCTTCCTGTTCGGGATGGGCTGCGGGGGGTCCCTCGTCGATCACCAGGCGAGCCCGGAGCTCCTCTCCAACTGTTCCCCGACTCAGGCGTACTGCGGGGGCGTGTGCGTGCCCGAGAGCGCGACGCAGTGCGGTCTCAGCTGCACGAGCTGCCTGGAGGGCCCCCTCAGCGATCCCAACGAGGCGCCGGTCTGCAGCGCGGGCGCCTGCAGCTTTGCTTGCCAGCCCGGCTACCTGCGCTCGGGAGCCGAGTGTGAACGCACGATGGCGGTGACGGCCGGCTTCGCTCACACCTGTGCCCTCTTGTCGAACGGGAACGTGAAGTGCTGGGGGCTCAACGATCATGGTCAGCTGGGTGACGGTACCGGCCAGAACAGCGCCGTTCCGGTCGACGTGGTCCTCCCTGCGCCCGCGACCGCACTCGGGGCCGGATACGTCCACAGCTGCGCGGTGGCGGGAGGGCGAGTGTACTGCTGGGGCGACAACACCACCGGCGAACTCGGGAACGGCACCGAGGCGATGAGCAGCACGCCGGTCGCGGTGAGCGGACTCTCGGGCGCGACCGCCGTCACCGCGGGCGGCGGTGAGAATGCCGGGACCGTCCCGACCTACTACGGGCACAGCTGCGCACTCGCTAGCGGCGGCCTCTATTGCTGGGGGAGCAACGACTCGGGGCAGCTCGGGGACGGCACTTTCACGAATCGTGCGACGCCGGGTGCGGCGGTGGTCTTGCCGTCCGCCCCCACCGCCCTCGCCGCCGGGGACCGCCACACCTGCGTGGTTTCGGGGGGGGGCGTCTGGTGCTGGGGTGACAACGGGGCCGGGCAGATCGGAAACGGCAGCACCACCGCCGCGCCGACCCCTGAGCAGGCCGTCGCCAGCGGCGCCACCGCGGTGGCAGCCGGGGCGGCGCACAGCTGCGCAGTCATCGGGGGGGCCTCGGGCCCGGCCCTCGCGTGCTGGGGGCTCAACGCGGAAGGCCAGGTGAACGCAGGCAATACCTCGCCATCGAGCGTGCTTACGCCCATGGTGCTGCCGCTCTCCGGGGTGAGCCCCACCGCGGTCGCCGCCGGTCGGGCGCACACGTGCTTCTTGGCGCCGGGGGTGGCGAACGGGCTCACCTGCTTCGGCGCCAACGACGCGAGCCAGCTCACCGGCCTCGCGACCCCGAGGGGATTCGTGACGGTGAGCCTCGCGCCGGCCCAGGCCGTTGCCGCAGGCTACGAGCACACCTGCGCGCTGCTCTCCGACGGCGGGCTCGAATGCTTTGGCCTCGACGACAGCGGTCAGCTCGGCGAGGGAGCGGCGGGCACCCCTCAGACCACGCCGGCCTTCGTGTCAGGGCAATAGCCGCGCGCTTGGGCTCAGGTTTGCCGCCGAGGGGCCCCGAAACAGGGACTCGGGGAGTCAACTCCCCGAGGTCACGACCGCGAGCTCGCGCCGTCATCTTGAAGGGTGGAAACGAAGTTCGCCCCTCGAGCGTATGCGAGGGGCGTGAGCAGGCCGCGTGAGCCATGGGCGGTATCATCACAGGCAGAGACGTCCTCTTGCACGGGTTCACCATCCTCCGACTGTGGGGGCCGCGGGTGTACGTGCGCTGCCTGAAGGCGCTCATCCGAAACGATCGCACCACCTTCTTGGCGATCGCCTGCGGCTTGCGTCTGTCTCGAGCGGGGCGAGGCTGCTCACGGCCGTGAGGCGCGCAAGTGGTGGGGGGAGGGGACCCGCGAGCGCGGGCCGTCAGTGGCCGCGAATGCTGCAGGCGAGCGCTCGCCAGGCGTCTATCCTCGTCGGAGCAGTCCGGACGGCTTCCCGGGCGTGCTTGCGGGCCGTGGCCACGTTGCCGGCCGTGAGTGCGAGCCAGGCCCAGTCGAGCCGGTATTTGATGGCGGGGACCTCGCTCCCCGCCGAAACCTCCGGAGGGTGTCCGGAGAGTCCCCGCCTCCTCCAGGCATCCTCGAGGGCGCGCCGGGCCGCATCGCGTTCTTGAGCGCGACGGGTCACGCCGACCGATCGCAGATGCTGTCGATAGCGCAGGAGGACCTCGGGCAAATTGGCGAGCCGCCCCCGCTCCGAAAGGCGCAGGAAGAGATCGAGGTCCTCGGCACATTCGTACTCGATGCGGTATCCTGCCACCGCGTCGAGGTGCTGTTTGCGGAACATCACCGTGGGGTGGACGATGGTGCCTCCGCCCTCGCCGCTCAGCAGGCGCCGTTCGATGGCCTCATGGTCCACCAGCTGTACGAACCAGGGGCAGATGGGATCGCCGTCCGAGTCGACGAGCAGTGCGTGCGTACCTGTCGCCACCACCTCCGGATGCGCCCGCAGGAAGGCCAGTTGGCGCTCAAACCGCCGCGGCAAGGAGACGTCGTCGGCGTCCATGCGGGCCACGAACGATCCCCGCGCGCGCTCCAGGCCGGCATTGAGTGTTCGCACGATGCCGCTCTTCTCGCCCGGAACCACGCGTACCCGCGGGTCGGCCGCGGCGATGGCCTCGGAAATCTCGAGAGATCGATCGGTGGAGCCATCGTCGAGGACGAGGAGCTCCCAATGAGAATAGGACTGGTGAAGGATGCTCTCTATCGCGGCGGTGAGGAATAACTCGCCGTTGTGGACGGGCATTAACACCGTGATGAGCGGGTTCATGGCGAAAGTCCCCGGCCTGAAGCGCATGGGCGGGTTCGACCGCCGATCGCCCCCTTGGAACACAGCCAGCAGTGAGCAAGGTGTCCGACCGGTGCCACCCAGCATCTCCACAGCTAGTCAAGATGAGGTGGCGGCGCCCCCCGGTGCGCGGTAGCCCCCGGTTCTGTCTCGTACCCCTCAGGATGACCGGAGGGGGGGAGTCCTGAAGCTCGCGGCACTTCGGCGCGGGTCAAAGCGGGGGACATGCCCACCCCGAGGCGACAGGCTGCTCGCAACTCCCCTCGCAGGAGAGACGCGTGCACCGACGATCGTGGGCCCTCGCGGGGAATCCAAGGGCCCTTGGCCCTATCCCATTCAGTGTCACCCCACGTGCGCGCGGGAACGTTACATGAGCCGACGTGGGTCACGGATCGGCCTTTGAGAGCCGGGAGTGCTGACTCGCGAGAGGTGCGCGGGGGCCCAGCAGAGTCCCCCAATTGGCTCGCCGGTTGCTGGCCGGCCGGGGTGATCTTAACTTGCCAGCCAGGCGGGAAAGCCCTCAGTCAAAGGCCATGCGACCGACCGTGACCATACCGATCCGAGGGAGAACCGTTCGGCCGCTCGCTTCGTCCTCTGCTCCAGGTGAGATCGTTTGCATCCTCACGCAGACCGACGGGTTCGGTGGCACCGAGATTCACACGCTCGGGCTCATCGAGCTCCTGCACCGCCGGGGCCATCGGATCGAGCTCGTCGAATGCGGACATCTCCAATACGAGCGCGCCCTGGCGGCGGGCCAATTCGGCGATGGCGTGATGGCTCGCATCACCCCGCTGAGCGTCAAGGCCGATACCCAGGCCCTGCGCCGCTGGGGAGTCGAATTCACAAGGCTCCGCAGCCGCGTGCTCATTTTCCCCATGGGGGCCCATGACCTCGCCAGCGTCGGGTTCTTGCGCCTGTGCCGGCGAAGGTTCGACCGGATCTTTCTCATCGAGCACCTCGAGCCCCCTCCCGTTGATTCGAGCCGGGCTGGGAGCTTTACCTTCGCCCTGAGCAAGTGGCGGCGGCGCTGGGCAGAGCAGGCGCGAGCGGGCTGCGCAGACCGGATCATCACGGTGAGCACCTGCATACGGGACCGACTGCTCTCCGACTTTGGCCATCCTCGTGACAAGCTCGTGGTCATTCCCAATGGCGTGCGTGCGGAGGATTTTCGGCGCGACCCCGCCGCCGGCCGCGCGTTTCGAACAGGTCACAAGATCCCCGCCGAGGCGTTCGTGTTCGGAATGCTGACGCGTCTTCATCCCGTGAAGGGGATCGACCTCGCCCTCGAGGCCTTGCGTCACCTCCCCGCGAGCCTGCGCCGATCGGTACGGCTGCTCGTGGCGGGCGAAGGTCCTCTCCGCGCGTCCCTCGAGCGTCACGCGGAGGAACTCGCCGTTCGCGACCTCGTCGTCTTCAGCGGGTTCGTCGAGGCGCCCTTGGCGGCTCTGAGTGCCTCGGACATCATCGTCTTCAGCAGCCGGAGGGAGGGGCTACCCCTCGGCCTCCTCGAGGCGATGGCGGCCGGCTGTGTACCCATCGTCACGCGGGTGAGCGGCCTGCCGGAGGTCGTCGACCGGCCCGAAGTCGGCTGGGTCGTGGCACCCGAGAGTCCTGAGGAACTCGGGAGGGCGATGCAGAAGGCGCTCGAACTCGACCGGGCGACACTCCTCGCCATGCGGCGCGCCGCCGAGGGGCGGATCCGGAGGGATTTCGACCTCGACAGGAGCCAAGGGCGATTCCTCGAAGTCTGCGGTCTATGAGTCGGGCGCTCAGCTGAGGTTCGCCCCTCACTCCGCAGCCGCACCTCATCCGGACGAGGCTCCGGCCTGCCGCCCGCGCTCTTGGCCCAGCATCTCGGCGGGAGAAGGCAGCTGCGAAGCCTGCCAGCCTCCGCCCAGAGCCTCGATGAGCCCGACGCTGGCGGTCATCTGCTGCATGCGCAGGTTCGCCAGGGTCTGCTCGTTGCCGAGGAGCGCGGTCTGGGCGGTGATGACGTTGAGATAAGGATCGAGCCCCAGCTTGTAACGGTCGGTGGCGAGGGTGAGGTAGTGCTGGGAGGCCTTGACCGCGGTGTCCTGCTGACCGATCTGCTGGGAGAGGATCCGGAGCGTCGAGAGGTTGTCCTCGACCTGCTGAAAGGCGGTGAGCACCGTCTGCCGGTAGGTCGCCACCGCTTGCTCGTAGGACGCTTCGAACTGCTGGACGGTGGCCCTGCGCAGGCCAGCGTCGAAGAGGGTCTCCGCGAGCTCGGCCCCGACCGACCAGACCCGGCTCGGCCAGGTGAACAAGCTGGCGAGCGAGGTGCTCTCCACCCCCACCGAGCCGGTCAGGGTGAGGCTCGGGAAGTAGGCCGCGGTGGCAATGCCGATCTGGGCATTCGCCTGGGCCACGAGCCGCTCGCTCGCCGCGATGTCGGGGCGTCGCTCGAGCAGCTGCGAGGGGAGGCCGGCCGGGATGAGCGGAGGCTCGGCGGTCCAGGGTGCGGGGCTGAGGGAGAAGGAGGAGGCCGGTTCGCCGATGAGCAGAGCGATGGCGTGCTCGTACTGTGCGCGCAGGATGCCCACGTTGGTGGCGGAGGCTTCGGCCGTATCGAGCTGGGTCTCGGCCTGTGCCACCGCCTCCTCCGAGTCGATTCCGGTCTCGTAGAGGGCCTGGGTCAGTTTGAGGGACTCACGGTAGGCCGATACCGTCGAGTCGAGCACTTGCTTGAGTGCGTCCTGAGTGCGCAATTGATAGTAGTCGACGGCCACCTCCGCGTGCGCGGTCAGCCGCGCGTTCTCCAGATCCGCGGCGCTGGCCTGGGCAGCGGCGACATTGCCTCGCACCGTGTTTCGGATGCGCCCCCACAGGTCGGGAGCCCAGCTGGCATCGAAGGGGAAGGCGTAGTCGGTGACCGAACCGGACTGAGCCGGTACGCCGGGTACCACCGGAGTGTGGGAGACGGTGACGCCCGGGCTCGTCGTCACCGTCGGGAAGTACTGGGCTCGCGCCTGCTTGACGACGGCTCGCGCCTCGGCAAATGCGGCCATGGAGGCGGCGATGTTCTGGTTCGAGAGATCGACGCGCTCCTCGAGCCCGTTCAGCACCGGATCCTGGAACATCTCCCACCAGTGTCCCCGCAGCACGGCATCGCTCGGCTGCGCGGCGACCCATGTCGTGCCCGGGATCTCCCGAGACGACGCCTCCTTGTAGGCCGGGGGAGTCGAAACCGTGGGCTTCTCGTACTTGGGTCCCACCGCGCAGGCGAGGCCGAGGAGGAGCGCGCACCAACGCGGCACGCGACCCGACGAACCTCGCAAGGCGTGAAAAGTGGCCCCCCTGCGCTCTTGTCCTCCTCGGCTTGGCCACATACTTGCCTCCTCCGTCGGCCCGAAAGCAGGCTTCCCGACCCGACCCGGGTCGGCTCGAGCCGGCGAGGGCCGTGTCGCGAGCCAAGAGCGGGCGAAGGGAGCCGAAATGGTTTCGAACCCGCTTTCCATGGCCGCCGCCAATTGCCTCACGTTCCCCTCGCCCCTCGTCGCATCGACCGACGCCACAGCCGGATCCGGTCGAAGGTCAAATAGACGACCGGGGTGGTGTAGAGGGTGAGCAGCTGGCTCATGACGAGCCCGCCCACGATGGTGATGCCGAGGGGGCGGCGGAGCTCTGATCCGGTCCCGAGGCCCAGGGCCAGCGGCAGGGCCCCGAACAGGGCCGCCATGGTGGTCATCAAGATGGGACGGAAGCGCAGCAAGCAGGCCGCGGTGATGGCCTCGCGGGTGTTCTTCCCCTCCTGGCGCTCGGCCTGGAGCGCGAAGTCGATCATCATGATGGCGTTCTTCTTCACGATCCCCACCAAGAGCACGATCCCGATGATGGAGATGATGTTCAGGTCCTCCTTGAACAGCATGAGCGCCATCATGGCGCCCACGCTCGCCGGCGGCAGGCTCGAGATGATGGTGAGCGGGTGCACCAGGCTCTCGTAGAGGATACCGAGGACGATGAAGACGGCCAGCAAGGCAGCCAGCACGAGGAGCGGTTCGCTGCGCAGCGAGTCCTGATAGGCCTGGAGGGTGCCGGTGAAGAAGCTCCGGATGGTGGGCGGCGCATTGAGCCTTCTCTGCATCTGGGCGATGCGGAGGGTGGCATCACTCAAGGAGACGCCCGGGGAGAGGTTGAAGGAGAGGGTGACCGACGGGAAGAGGCCGGTGTGGTTCACCGCCAGGGGCGTGATGTTGGCCTTGCTCCGGGCCACGGCCGCGAGCGGGACCCGTCCTCCATCGGCGTTGTGCAGGTAGACCTGCCGCAAGGCGCCCGGACCGGCCGAGTACTGCGGGGCGACCTCGAGGACGACGTAGTACTGGTTGAGCTGGGTGTAGATGATGGACACCTCGGCCTGGCCGAAGGCGTCGTACAGGGCGGAGTCGAGCGACTGGGCGGTGAGCCCGAGCTTGGCCGCCGTCACCCGGTCGTAATCGAGGACCTCGTCGAGGCCCCCGTTCTGCTGGTCGGAGCTGACGTCCTGCAAGCCGGGCAAGGGCTTCATCGCCTCGAGGAGAACCGGGCCCCACCGGGCGAGCGCCTTCACGTTGTCGGCCTGCAGGGTGTACTGGTACATGGCATTGCTCAGGCGGCCCCCGATGCGCAGGTCCTGGGCCGCCTGAAGAAAGGCGGAGGCGCCGGTCAGTCGATTGAGCTGTGGTCGCAGGCGATTGATGATCTGGAAGGCGCTCGCCTTGCGGTCGGACAGCGGCCTCAGCGCGACGTAGATGAAGCCCGTATTGGTGGCGCCGCTGCCGCCGGTGAAGGCGACCACGTTCTCGACGCCGGGATCGGCCTGGACGACGCGCACCATCTGCTGGAGAGCCGCGTTCATGGCGGGGAAGGAAGCGTCCTCCGGGCCCCGGACACCCCCTACGATGGCTCCCGTGTCCTGGGGCGGGAAGAAGCCCTTCGGGATGACGAACACGAGCGCCACATTGAGTGCGATGGTGAAGAAAAGCGCGGTCAACGTGGAATAGGGATGCGCCAGCACCCACTCTAGGCTCCTCCGATACCAGGACAGAAGCCCCTGGAACGCCCGCTCGCTCGCCCGGTAGAGCCGGCCGTGCGGCCCGCTGCCCTCCTCCTTCAGGAAATGGGCGCACATCATGGGCGTCGTGGTGAGGGAGACCACCATCGAGACGACGATGGCGGTGGAAAGGGTCACGGCGAACTCGCGGAAGAGGCGGCCCACGATCCCGCCCATCAAGAGAAGCGGGATGAAGACCGCCACGAGCGAGACGCTGATCGAGATCACGGTGAACCCGATCTCACGGGCGCCCTTCAGGGCGGCGGCGAAGGCGGTCAGGCCCTGCTCACGGTGTCGGGCGATGTTCTCCATGACCACGATGGCATCGTCGACCACGAAACCGGTCGAGATGGTGAGGGCCATGAGGGACAGGTTGTCGATGCTGTAGCCGAACAAGTACATGACCGCGAAGGTACCGATGAGAGAGACCGGTACCGCCACCCCCGGGATGAGGGTGGCCCGGCCGTTGCGGAGGAAGACGAACACCACCACGATGACGAGCGCGATGGAGATGAGCAAGGTCGCCTCCACGTCGTCGACCGAGGCCCGGATGGTGGTGCTCCGGTCGAGCACCACGGTGAGGTTCATGCCGCGGGGCACGATGGCCCGGAGGAAGGGGAGCTGGCCCCGGATGGCGTCGATGGTGTCGATGATGTTGGCGCCGGGCTGCCGGAAGATGATGAGCGGGACCGCACGCTTGCCGTTGAGGTACCCGGCGACGCGGACGTTTTGCACCGAGTCGGTCACCTCGGCGACATCGCGCAGGCGCACCGCGGCGCCGTTCCTATAGCCCACCACCAGCGGCCGGTACTGCTCGGCGTGCGAGATCTGGTCGTTCGCCAGGATGTCGGCGCTCAGTCGACCGTCGGTGATCTGCCCCTTGGGCAGGTCGGCGTTCTGCAGGCTCAGCACGGACTGGAGGTTCGCCAGGGTGAGCCCGTAGCTCGCGAGGGCGGTCGGGTTCACCTCGACACGCACGGAGGGGAGCGCGCCGCCGCCCACGATGACCTGTCCGACGCCTTGCAGCTGCGACAGCTTCTGTTGAATGAGGGTGGTGGCCTCGTCGTACATCCGGGCCGGGCCGTAGTTGTCGGAGGTGAGGCCGAGGACCAGGATAGGGGCATCGGCCGGATTCACCTTCCGATAAATCGGGTTCGTGGGTAGGTTGGAGGGCAGGTAGGAGCGGGCCGCATTGATGGCGGCCTCCACGTCACGCGCCGCACCGTCGATGTCGCGACTCAAGTCGAACTGGATGGTGATGGTGGTGTTGCCGAGCGAGCTCGCCGAGGTCATCTCGGTCACGCCGGCGATGTGACCGAGTTGCCGCTCCAGCGGGGTGGCCACCGAGGAGGCCATGATGTCGGCGCTGGCGCCCGGCAGGTTGGCGGCGATGGCGATGGTGGGAAAGTCCACCTGCGGCAGCGGCGACACCGGCAACACCCGGAAGGCCACCGCTCCGGCGATGGCGATGGCCACCGTGATGAGGGTGGTCGCCACCGGGCGGCGGATGAAGGGGGCGGAAGCGTTCATGAGGCGCGGCTCAGCTCGAGGTAGGCTCGTTTGCCTCTGCCGTCTCGGGCGCGCGGCCAAGCCGGTGCGCCAGCTTGTCAAAGTAGATGTAGATGACGGGGGTGGTGTAGAGGGTGAGCGCCTGGCTGAGCAGCAGCCCGCCCACCATGGAAATGCCGAGCGGCCTTCGCAGCTCGGCCCCGATGCCGGTCCCCAGGGCGAGCGGAAGACCCGCGAGGAGCGCGGCCATGGTGGTCATCATGATGGGACGGAAGCGCAGCAGACAGGCCTCGAAGATGGCGTCGCGTGCGCTCATCTTTCGCGTGCGCTCCGCCTCGAGCGCGAAATCCACCATCATGATGCCGTTCTTCTTCACGATGCCGATGAGGAGGATGATGCCGATGAGGGCCACCACGTTCAGATCCTCGCGAAACAGAATGAGGGCGAGCAGGGCGCCCACCCCGGCCGAGGGAAGCGTCGACAGGATGGTGATGGGGTGCACGAAGCTCTCGTAGAGCACCCCCAGGACGATGTAGACGGCCACCAGGGCGGCCAGGATGAGCAAGGGCTCGTTCGCGAGTGAATGGGTGAAGGAGGCCGCTGTGCCCTCGAACTGCGCCTGGATGCTCGGGGGCATGTGCATGTCCCGCTCTACCCGGTCCACCGCCTCGATGGCTTCGCCCAGCGAGGCATCCCGCGCCAGGTTGAAGGAGATCGTGACCGCCGGGAACTGGCCCTGATGCGTGATGGAGAGCGGTTCGGTCGTCTCCTCGAAATGGGAGAAGGCGCTCAGGGGTACCGCATTGCTCATGGCGCCGGTGGCCGGGGTCCTGAGGGCGGGTGCGCTGGCGGTGAGGGCGGTCGCCGGGGGGGTGAGGGTGTTGGGCGAGGGGGTGTACACGACCGAACTGGTGAGTGTGTTGGAGCCGGCCGTGGCCGACCCCGAGGCGGAAAAGGAGCTGGAGGCGGCGGCGCCGCTCGCACCCGAGGAGGCGTTCGCCTGGATGTAGAGATGGTCGAGCGACCTGGGATCCTTCTGGAAGCGGGGGTCGCTCTCCAGGATGACATGGTACTGGTTCACCTGCGTGTACATCGTGTTGATCTGGCGCTGACCGAAGGCGTCGTACAGCGTGTTATCGACAGTGGCCGGCGCGATCCCGAGCCGCGACGCGCTGACCCGATCGATGACGAGCGCGACGGCCCGCCCACCGTTCTGCTGGTCGGTGGCGACGTCCTCCAGCTCCGGCAACTTCTTCAGCCGCTCCACGAGACGGTCGGACCAGCTGTTCAATTCGTCCACGTCGGGATCTTCGAGCGTGTACTGGAACTGGGTGCGACTCACCCGGTCATCCACGGTGATGTTCTGCACCGGTTCCATGAAGAGCCGGATCCCTTCCACCTTGGCCAGCCGAGGAGCGAGCCGACGGATGACGTCGGAAGCACTGAGGTGCCGCTCTCCGAGCGGCTTCAGGTTGATGGACATGCGACCGCTGTTCAGGGTGGTGTTGGTCCCGTCCGCTCCAATGAAGGAGGACAGGCTCGCCACGGCTGGATCGGAGAGGACTACCCGTGCGAGCTCGCGTTGCTTCTCCGCCATGGCCTGCGATCCGATGTCGGGGGAAGCCTGGGAGATGGCCTGGATGACCCCGGTGTCTTGGACGGGGAAGAAGCCTTTGGGAATGACGACGTAGAGGAAGACGGTCAGCACCAAGGTCGCCCCGGCCACGAAGAGGGTGGCGCGCCGGTACTCGAGGACGAAGCGCAGGGTGCGGCCGTAGAGCGCGATCACCTTCTGGAACACCCGCTCCGAGGCCTTCTGGAAACGCCCCTGCCCCTCCTCGGGCACGTGCCGCAAGACGCGGGCGCTCATCATGGGAGTGAGGGTCAGCGAGACCAGCGCCGAGAAGGTGATCGTCACCGCCAGGGTGACGGCGAACTCCCGGAACAGCCGACCCACGACGTCGCCCATGAAGAGGAGCGGGATGAGCACGGCGATGAGCGACACGGTCAGGGAGAGAATGGTGAAGCCGATCTGGCCGGCGCCCCTGAGCGCAGCCTTGAGAGGCGTCTCTCCCTGCTCGATGTACCGCGCGATGTTCTCGAGCATCACGATGGCGTCGTCCACCACGAACCCGGTTGCGATGGTGAGCGACATGAGCGAGAGGTTGTCCAGGCTGTACCCGAGCAAGTACATCACGGCCAGTGTGCCCACCAGCGAGAGGGGTACCGCCACGCTGGGGATGACCGTGGCGGAGAAGCTGCGAAGGAACAGGAAGATGACGAGGACGACCAGCACCACCGTCAAGAAGAGCTCGAACTCCACCTCGGCGACCGAGGCCTTGATCCCTGTGGTGAGGTCGGTCAGGGTGGACACCTCGATGCCACTCGGCAGGTTGACGAGCAGCTGAGGCATGAGCTCCTTCATGCGCTTCACCACGCTGATGGTGTTGGCGCCGGGCTGGCGCTGGACGTTCAGGATGACGGCCGGGCTGTCGTTCCTCCAGGCGGCCTGGTTGTTGTTCTCGACGCCGTCCACCACCGCGGCCACGTCGGTCAACATCACGGGGGCGCCGTTGCGATAGGCCACCACCACCTTGCGGTAATCCTGGCTTGTCACCAATTGATCGTTGGCGTCGATCTGGTAATCCTGGCGTGGCCCGTCGAAGTTGCCCTTGGCGGCATTCACGCTCGCCTGGGTGAGGGCGGTGCGCAGGTCTTCGAAGTTGATGCCGTAGGAGGAGAGGGCCTCGGGGTGGGCCTGGATGCGAACGGCCGGGACCTGCCCCCCGCTGATGGTGACGAGGCCGACGCCGGCCAGCTGCGAAAGCTTGGGTGCGAGGCGCGTGTTGACGAGGTCCTCCACCTGGCGCAGCGGCAGCGAGGTGGAGGTGAAGGCCAGCGTCAGGACGGGAGCGTCGGCCGGATTGGTCTTGCTGTAGACGGGCGGGGCGGGGAGGTTGGAGGGCAAGAGGCTCTGCGAGGCGTTGATGGCGGATTGGACCTCCTCCTCGGCGACGTCCAGGTTGAGGCTCAAGTTGAACTGCAGCACGATGACCGAGGTCCCGCCGGAGCTGGTGGAGGTCATCTGGCTCAGGCCCTGCAGCTGACCGAACTGGCGTTCCAACGGGGCCGTCACCGTGGTCGCCATCACGTCGGGGCTCGCGCCCGGGTAGAAGGTGAGGACCTGGATGGTGGGGTAGTCGACCTGGGGTAACGCCGACACCGGGAGCTGGGTGAAGCCGACGAGTCCGACGAGGAAGATGGCCGCCATGAGCAGGGAGGTGGCCACCGGCCGCAAGATGAATGGGCGGGACGGATTCATGGCGCGCGGCTCGCGCTCTTCTCGCCCGAGGGGGCCTCCGGGGTGAGGGCAACCTTGACCTGGTCCTGCAATCTCTCGAAGCTGCTGTCGGCCACCACCTCCCCCGGACTCACCCCCTCCACCTGCGTCATCCCCCCCTCGCTGACTCCCGTCTTCACGTTGCGCAGACGCGCCGTGCCGTTCTCGATCACGTAGACGAAGGAGGTCGGTCCGTTGCGCTGGATGGCGGAGGTCGGGACCAGGGTCACTCCACGCAGAGAATTCACCAACAGTCGAGTATTCACGAACTGGTTGGGAAAGAGGGCCTCTTCGGCGTTGTCGAAGAGAGCGCGCCCCTTGACGGTCCCGGTGGTGGTGTCGATCTGGTTGTCCAGGGCCAAGAGCTCGCCGCTTCCAAGCCTGGTCTGGCCCGAGCGGTCCAGCGCCTCGACGGCCAGCTTCGCCCCGCTGCGGAGCCGGGCCTCGACCTCGCCGAGGTCGTCCTCCGGTATGGTGAAGACCACGGTGATGGGCTTGAGCTGCGTGATGACGGCGAGGGTGGTCGCCGCGGACGACTGCACCACGTTGCCGGGATCGACGAGCCGTAAACCGACCCGGCCCGCAAGGGGCGAGGTGATGTGGCAATAGTCGACCTGGACCTCATCGTACTCGACGATCCCCCGATCGTTCTTGACCGTGCCCTCGTCCTGGAGCACCAGCTTTTCCTGGTCGGCCACGATCTGCTCCGCGGTCGCATGGCGCGCCAGGGCCGCGCGGTAGCGCTCGAGGTCCATCTTGGCCTGGGCGAGCAGGTTCTCGTCCCGTTCCAAGGCCCCCTGGGCTTGCAAGAGCGTGGCGCGGTAAGGCCGCGGGTCGATGTCGATGAGGGGGTCGCCCGGACGAACCAGTTGACCTTCCTGGTAGTGAACGGCGACGATGGCCCCGTTCACTTGGCTGGTGATGGAGTCGGTGTGGACCGGCGTCACCGTCCCGATGGCGTCGAGGTACACGCCGATGTCGCCCTTGTGGGCCGTGGCGGGAGTGACGGTGACGGGCGGGGGAGGACGGCGCAGAGCGGCCCGGGCCTTCTCGCGGGCCGCATGCGTGCGCAGCAAAAGTCCGCCGAGGAGGGCGGCGGCGAGGATGAGCCCCACCCCCGCGAAGCGCCACCGGCGTCGAGAGGAGCCGGCGGCCGGGGCGGCCTTCGCCGCTCGGGGTCCGGCCGCGATCGCGGGATCCTCATCCATCGCTCGCACCTCGAGATACGGCCGGCGGCTGCGTTCCAGCCGGCGAAGCGAAGTGGCCCCTGGCGGGTCGGGAACGGCGAAGCGTCCGAGTCTGCCTGCCCGCCGCGGGAACTCCTCCGCGGCCTAAAGATCCGAGAGCATCCTTCCACAGCCCGGCTATACCCTCGGTGGAAGGTCGAAGGGAGCGCTTCTCCGGCCACCGCTCAGCCGACATGGAGGACGCCCTGCGAGACCGTGCCGCACGGCCCGTGTACAGACTCGAAGGCCCCATGCTCACGCACGCCGGGACGGGGGCCGATCTCCTCCATGCAGGGTCGGACCCGTCGAACGCCCGGAGATTAAGGCCTCGGTGGGGGCAGGGGCGTTCGAGAGGGCTGACCACGCAAAATCTCTGATCGTGAGCCAGTACCCCGCGAAAGGCCCTGTACAGGGAATGACGCGAGAGCCTTGAGCCCCCAGGGCCGGCGGTGAACCCGACCGCCGCCAGGGAGCCCGTCGCCCGCCCGGTCACTACGCAAGAGTGGCCTGGAGAGCGAGGAATAGGCGAGAGAAACCTATGTACTCGCCTGCAGCGAGGCAAGGCGTCGAAGGCGAGCTCACCTCGGCGAGGATTCGTGGCCGGACCTCGTGGGCGAGGAAGGAAAGCGCACCCACCGTCATGCATCGGCCCGTTCGAGCGACTCAGGGCTGTCCTCGTCCACCCCTGGTTCAGAGGAAGGCGAAACGAGCCCTCGGCCGGGCCATCGCTTGATCGGCGGGACCCCGAACCCGTCGGCTCGCTCGCGACCGATGACCTTTCTTCGCCCCGACCTTCCCCCCAGGGACAGGGGAGGCGATGGCCTTGGGGGGCAAGGCCCCGGTCCCGGCGCAGGCCCGGGATTCGCTCCCGGTCATCGCGGCGCCAGCTCCGCCGGCCGTGGCGCCGGCGCCGCTGCGACGGAGGCGTACCGGGAGTCGGCGCACGAAAGTCGGGTGCCCGCAAACGATCGGGATGGCGTCGCCTCCTAAAGGATGAGAGGCGCCGTCCACTGGGGAGCGCAGCGGGTGCTCGGAGCGAGGGGGGAAGGCGGTTCCGGGCCGAGCGGACCGGCTCGGATCGGCGCTGGCGAGGGCTGTCACGGGCGCCAAAAAGCGCGTTCGAAGGCTAAAGCGCTGCAGGCGCGAAAGCAGGTGCGCGACGGGAGCGGGAGCAAGTAAGATGCGCCGGCCTTTTGACCAGACGCCCGCCGCGAGCGGAGGAAAATACATGATCAACTTCGGGAAGCGCATTCTCTTCGTGGGCTACGGCGCGGTGGCGCAGTGCACCCTGCCCATCCTGTTCAAGCACCTGCGTGTCCCGCCGAAGAACGTGACCGTCCTCGATTTCGAGGATAGGCGTGAGCTCCTCGGGCCCTGGCTCAAGCGCGGCGTCAAGTTCGTGCAAAAGAGGGTGACGCGAGCGAACCTGGCCACCCTCCTCGGCAAGCACGTGGGCGAGGGCGACCTCCTCGTCGATCTGGCCTGGAACATCGATGCCTGCGAGATCCTGCAGTGGTGCCATGATCGAGGGGTCTTGTACGTCAACACCTCGGTGGAGGTCTGGGACCCCTACGAGGGGGCGGAGGACAGGCACCCTACAGAGCGGACCCTCTACTGGCGGCACATGAACGTCCGGCGCATGGTGTCGCGCTACAGCCAACCGGGGCCGACTGCCGTGGTGGAGCACGGAGCCAACCCGGGCCTCATCTCCCACTTTACCAAGCAGGGCCTGCTCGACATCGCGAAGAGGCTCCTCGCGGACGAGAAGGTGGTGGGCGCCGAGGCCGAGAGGATCGAGCAGCTGGCGCGCGATCGCACCTTCAACGAGCTTGCGATGGCGCTCGGCGTGAAAGTGATCCACTGCAGCGAGCGCGATACGCAGATCACCGACGAGCCCAAAGAGGTGAACGAGTTCGTCAATACCTGGAGCGTGGAGGGGTTCCGCGAGGAAGGCACCACGACCTCCGAGCTCGGCTGGGGCACCCACGAGAAGGAGCTCCCGGCGCTCGCCTACGAGCATGCCGACGGCCCGCGCAACCAGATCTGCCTCGCTCGCATGGGAATCAACACCTGGGTGGTCTCCTGGGTGCCGAACTACCGCATCCACGGCATGGTGGTTCGGCACGGGGAGGCCTTCACCATCTCAGACCGGCTGACGGTCGTGAGAGACGGCAAGGCCGTCTACCGGCCCACCGTGCACTACGCTTACTGCCCGGCCGACGTGGCCATCGCCTCCCTGAACGAGCTGCGCGGGTACGACTACGAGCTTCAGAAGAAGCAGCGCATCATGAATGACGAGATCACGAGCGGCTCCGACATCCTGGGTGCGCTGCTCATGGGCCACGCCTACAACGCGTGGTGGATCGGGAGCGACCTCTCCATCGAGCAGTCACGCCGGCTCGTCCCGCACCAGAATGCCACCACCATGCAGGTGGCCATCTCGGTCGTGGCCGCGCTCGTGTGGATGGTCGAGAACCCGAACCGGGGCGTGCTGGTGCCAGACGACCTCCCCCACGACCAGGTTCTCAAGATCGCAAAACCGTACCTGGGGAAGTGGATCTCGAAGGCGGTCGATTTCACCCCGCTCAAGCACTACACGAATGCCTTCCAGGGCCACAACAATCCACAACTCGATTTCTCGGACCCCTGGCAGTTCAAGAACTTCCTCATCACCGACGGCGACTAAGGGAGCCCTCATGCTCGCCCGCAGCCTGCTCAAGAAGCTCGCCAGGGAACACGGCACGCCGCTCTTCGTGGTCGACCACGACGCCCTGCGCGCCAACTACGCCATCTTCAAAAAGTACCTGCCGCGCGTGCAGGCGTACTACGCCGTCAAGGCCAACTCCGATCCCGCCATCGTCCGGACGCTGTTCGGGGCCGGGGCGAGCTTCGATGTCGCTTCGCTGCCCGAGTTCATGATCGTCTACGCCTGCATCGAGGACATGCCTGACCGGGAGCGGCAGGATTTCATCTGGGACAAGATCATCTACGCGAACCCCATCAAGGCCAACGAGACGCTGCAGGCCCTCGATCCCTACAAGCCCCTCGTCACCTACGACAACCCGGAGGAGATCAAGAAGATCAAGAAGCAAGCTCCGCACGCCGGGGTGGTGCTCCGTCTCAAGGTGCCGAACACCGGGGCCATGGTCGAGCTCTCCTCCAAGTTCGGGGCCTCGCCGGGCGAGGCGGTCGACCTCATCCTGGCCGCCCAGGAGGAGGGGCTGGTGGTGGAGGGACTGAGCTTCCACGTGGGGAGCCAGACCACCAACTTCGAGAACTACGTCCAGGCCATCAACCTCGCCGCCAACGTCTTCAAGGAAGCCTCCGACCGCGGCTACACCAAGATGAACCTGCTCGACATCGGGGGCGGCTTCCCGGCCCCCTACGACGCGACGGTGAAGCCGTTCCGGGTGCTGGCCAAGATCCTGAACCGCGAACTCGACCGCCTCTTCCCCAAGAGCGTCCAGATCCTGGCCGAGCCGGGCCGCTTCCTCGTCGCAAGCGCCGGCACGGCCATCTCGAGCATCATCGGCAAGGCGGTCCGGGACGGCAAGCTCTGCTACTACATCAACGACGGCGTCTACCACACCTTCTCGGGCGTGGTCTTCGACCACTGCCATTACCACTTCAAGTCCTTCGGGAGAGGGCCGACCCAGGTGTGCTCGGTTTTCGGGCCGACCTGTGACGCACTGGACGTCGTGTCCATGACCGAGGAGCTCTCGCCGGATCTCAAGCTCGGGGACATGCTCTACAGCGAGAACATCGGTGCCTACAGCCACGCCTCGGCCACCAACTTCAATGGCTTCCCGCCAGCCAAGGTCGTCCACGTGAACCAGTGACGACGGGCTCGCCGGCGGGTTCGGGCGGCACGCGAAACGGCTCCGAGGTGGAGGGGCTCTTCCGCCTCACGGCTCGAGCTCGAAGTAGAAGCGCTTGTTGTCCCTCCCCTTGTTGTCGAACTTGACGAGGCGGGCGCTCCCCAGCTCCTGCGTCGAGTGCACGTGTGTGCCGCCGCAGGCCTGGACATCGTACCCCTCGATCTCGACGAGCCGCACCGTTCCCTCGCTCACCGGAGGGAGGACGTTGAGCGTCCGGACGAGCTCGGGCCTTCGCCGGAACTCCTCCTCACTGATGAGGGAGGAGCTGACCTTGAGACCGCGGGCGATGACCTCGTTCACCTTGCGCTCGAGCTCGGGGATCTGGTCGCGAGTGAAGCCAGGCAAGCGGAAGTCAATCCGCGAACGGAGGGGACCGAGCTGCACGCCGGTGATGACTCCGTCGAGCTCGTGGCGCACCACCGTGTTGACGATGTGCATGAGGCCGTGGTGGCGCATGAGGGCGTGGCGGTAGGGCCAGTCGATCGACCCCTTCACCGGGAGACCGGGCTCGAGATCGCGGCCCACCGTGTGCCAGATCCGCTCCTTGTCGTCCTCGTCGACTCGCGTGACCTCCAGCACCTCGCCCCGTGCCGAGAGGGTTCCGCGATCATGGGGCTGGCCGCCGCCACCTGGATAGAACGCGGTCGATGACAGCCTGCAGCGGCCCTCGCGAGACTCCACCACCTCGGCGTCGAACTCGCGGCAGTAGGGGTCGAGGAGGAAGAGCGCTCCATCCATGGGGTCATGTCCTCGTCAGGGTGACGAAGTATAGCCGTGCCGGCCTCGTCCGCGGTGGCTGTCGGCAGCACGCGTACGGGCCGGGGATGGGAGCCCTTAAGAGGTGCTCCGCGGGCTTGGCGCCGAGGCGCCGTCACGTTACACAAGGACAACCAACGGTTCACGGGACAGGCATGGGAACCGCGGGCATCGTGCTCGCCGCTGGCACCTCGACACGCATGGGTGAGAACAAGGTCTTGCTCCGGGTAGGGGGGGAGGCCCTCGTCCGCCGCGCGGTGCGGGCCGCCCTCGAGGGCGGGCTGGAACCTGTCGTCGTGGTGTTGGGACACGAGGCCTCGCGCGTGGGGGCGGAGCTCGCGGGCCTCCCTTGCCGCATCGTGTCGAACCCGGCCTACGCGAGCGGGATGAACACCTCGCTCGAGGCGGGCCTGGGCGCCCTGCCCGGTGAGACCACGAGCGCGGTGGTGCTGCTCGCCGATATGCCTTTCGTGGACGCGGCCATGGTGCGGTCCCTCCTCGTTCAGGGAGGGGAGTCGGATGCGCCGCTCGTCGTTTCTCGGTACGGGGGCGTGATGGCGCCGCCGACGCTCTACCGACGTTCGCTCTTCGCGGAGCTCCGCCACCGGGAGGGAGAAGGGCGCGGGCGCGAGGTGGTCCGTCTTCACGAGGCCGAGGCCGCCTTCGTGGACTTTCCGCCCCAGGCCCTCCTCGACGTGGACGTGGCCGAGGATTTCGAGCGGGCCAAGGCCCGCCTGGCGGGGAGAGAAGCCCGATGAGCGAAGCCGAGATCCTGTTGCAGCAGGCAGTGACGTGGCGCGAGAGCGGCTGCGGGGTCGCGCTCGCGACGGTGGTGAGCACCTGGGGTTCGGCCCCGCGCCCGGCGGGCAGCCATCTCGTCGTGAACGAGCGGGGTGAGTTCGTGGGCTCGGTCTCGGGAGGCTGCGTCGAGCCGGCGGTGATGAGGGAAGCGCTCGAGGCCATCCGCGACGGTCGTTCCCGCCTGCTCGAGTACGGTGTGAGCAACGACCGGGCCTGGGAAGTCGGCCTCGCCTGCGGGGGAACCATCCAGGTCTACGTGGAGCGGGTCGGATGAAGAACGAGATCCTGAGGGGACTGCTCGACGAGATTCGGGCCAAGCGCCCGGTGGTGCTCGCCACCCGCCTCGACTCCGGCGAAGGCTTTTTGTTCGACCCTTTTGCGGAGCGATCGAGCGTGGATCCGGCCGTGCAGGGCGCTGGGCGCGAGGCTGCTCTGGCCGATCGCTCGGGGCTCGTGGAGACGGCAGCGGGAAGGTTCTTTCTGCGTGTCTTCAACCCTCCGGTGAGCGTCGTCATCGTGGGAGCCGTGCACATCGCACAGGCGCTCGCCCCCATGGTGAAGTTGGCCGGCTACGACGTGCTACTCATCGACCCGCGCCGCGCCTTCGCCGCTCAGGAACGCTTTCCCGGTATTCCGCTCCTCTCTGAATGGCCGGACGAGGCCCTGGCCCGGGTGGGTCTCGGCCGGCGGTCGGCGGTCGTCACCATGACCCACGATCCCAAGATCGACGATCCGGCGCTGGTGGCCGCCCTGCGCTCCGAGGCGTTCTATATAGGAGCGCTCGGTTCCAAGAAGACCCAGGCCGCTCGACGGGAACGGCTCGCCGGCCTGGGGTTTGGCGAGCGCGATCTGGCTCGCCTCCACGGTCCCGTGGGGCTCCCCATCGGGGCGAGCTCGACGGGCGAGATCGCGGTATCCATCCTCTCGCAGCTCGTGGGCTGCCTGCGCCAGCCGGGCGGGGCGCGGGCGGGCGCGTGACCTCTCCTGAGATCTACCAGAGGGCGCTTCTCGAGCTGGCGCGTTCCAAGGCGGGTGTTGGCCAGCTTTCGAAGGCAGACGGCCGGGCCACGCTCGACAATCCTCTCTGCGGCGACGAGGTCACCTTCGAGGTCCTCTTGCGAGGAGATCGGATCGCCGAGCTGGGCCGGAAGGTGAGGGGCTGCGTCCTCTGCGAGGCTTCGGCGGCGCTCATCGGTCGCGCCGCCCTCGGTGCGAGCGCGAGCGAGCTCTCCCAGGCGCGAGAGCAGGCCCTGGCCGTGCTGCGAGCCGAGCCGGCCTCGCCCTCGGGAGGCTTCGCCGACCTGAAGCTCTTCAGTCCCGTGCACGAGGTCCCGAGCCGGTACCGCTGCGTCCTGCTGCCTTTCGACGCGCTGGAGGAGGCCCTGGCCAAGGCCGGGAGGTGAAGCATGGGGAGCCGGATCGAAGAGCGGTTCACGGTGAGGGCGCCTGCGGCGGAGGTGTGGTCATACCTCATCGATCCCCGTAAGGTCGTGACCTGCCTGCCCGGAGCGGAGCTGGCCGCGATCGTGGACGAACGCACCTTCGACGGGCTCGTGAAGGTGAGCGTGGGGCCGGTGGCGCTTCATTACCGGGGACGCGTACGGATTGTGGAGGCCGACGAGGCCGCCCGCCGGGTGCGCATGGAGGCGGAGGGACGAGAAGCCACCGGCGCCGGCTCGGCCAAGATGAAGATGCAGAGTCAACTCGTCGAGCGCTCGCCGGGCGAGACGGAGGTCACCGTCATCGCCGAGGTGGATGTAGCCGGAAAGCTGGTCCAGCTCGGGCGGGGCATGATCGAGCAGGTTTCGCACCTGGTCTTCGCTCAGTTCGCCGACTGCGTCCGCCACACGCTCCAGGCCCAGGCCCAGTCGCAGGCTCTCGCGGTAGCCGCCCGGCCCCGGGAGCTCAGGGCCATCCCGCTCTTCTTCACGGCGCTCGCGGCATGGTTCGGCGCGATCTTCCGGCGCTTGTTCCGGGCGCGGGCCCACTGAGCACCTCGGCGAGCTGCTCCAGGCTGGCAAGGTCGTGGACGGGCCGGAACTCGTCCACATGGGGAAGCATGGCTTTCACCCCGGCCGCCCTGGGCTCGAAGCCGGCGAAGCGCAGCAGCGGATTCAGCCAGATCAAGCGGCGGCAGGAACGGCGCAGGCGCTCGGTCTCCTCGGCGAGCGTGCCCGGGTCGTCGTGGTCGAGGCCGTCGGTGATGAGAAGCACCAGGGCTCCCTGGCCGAGGAGTCGGCGCCCCCACCGCAGGTTGAACTCGCGCAGGCAGCGGCCGATCCGGGTTCCCCCTTCCCAGTCGCCCACCGTCCGCCCGACGGCGAGAAGGGCCTCGTCCACGTCCCGACGTTGCATCAGGCGGGTGATGTTGCTGAGGCGCGTGGCGAAGGTGAAGGAGTGGACGTGCTCGCGGTCGCGGGCGAGGGCGTGAAAGAAGTGCAACACCATGCGCGAGTACCGCGACATCGAGCCGGAGATGTCGCACAGCCCGACGATGGCCGGTGGACGGGCGCTGGCCGAGCGCCAGCGAAGGGGGATGGCCGACCGCCCCGCGCGTGCGGCCGCACGCAGGGTCGCCCGCGGGTCGAGCCGCTCGCCTCGCGGATCGGGCCGCAGGCGCCGCGTCGGGACCTCGTGCAAAGACAGGCGCATGCGGGCGATGGCGGTTTCGGCTTCGCGCACCTCCTCCACCGACATCTGTTCGAAGTCCTTCCGGCGCAGGACCTCGCGGTCGGACCAGGCGAGGCGCGCCACCACCTTGGGGCTTCCCGGGGCCGGCGCTCTCGGTCCCGCGCTTCCGGGGGCGAGCGCCTCGGCGAGTCGCCTCGACAGGGTGGGGGCCGCGGGAGGGCGAGGTGCCTGGGGAAGGAGAGCGGCGAGGGCTCCGGGTAGGGCCTGAGGGTCCTGCCAGAAAAGGCGAAAGGCCTCGTCGAAGAGGGCACGATGCTCGGCGCGGCTCACCAGGGTCGCCATCAAGGCGAAGTAGAGGTCCTCGCGCCGGCCGAGGCCGACCTCGGCGGCAGCCAGGACCGCATCGAGGACCCGCCCCGGCCCGAGCGGCAGGCCTGCCGCCCGGAGCGCACGGGCGAACTGCACGACCTGAGCGGCCATGCCGCCCTGGCTCATGGCGCCTTGCGCTCCCTCAAGGCGGCGAGAATGGCCTCCGACTCCGCTCCCCTCACGCGAGCGATGTCGTCCTCGTACTTCAAGAGGACCCCGAGCGTGGCGTCGACCGTCCCGAGGTCGAGCTCACGCCGCTCCAGCACCAAAAGGGCCTGCATCCAGTCGAGGGTCTCGGCGACGCCCGGGAGCTTGAACAGATCCTTGGCGCGCAGCCTTTGCACGAAGCTCACCACCTCACGCGAGAGCTTCTCTGCGGCCGCCGGGACCTTGAGGCGGACGATGGCGAGTTCGCGCTCCGCATCGGGGTAGTCGATCCAGGCGTAGAAGCAGCGGCGCTTCAGGGCATCGTGGATCTCGCGGGTGCGGTTGGAGGTGATGACGACGATGGGGGGGTCGAGGGCTACGATGGGGCCCACCTCGGGGATCGAGATCTGGTAGTCGGAGAGGACCTCGAGCAGGAAGGCTTCGAACGGTTCGTCGGTGCGGTCGATCTCGTCGATGAGCAGGATGGGGGGGCCCTCGGGGTGAGATTCGAGGGCCGTGAGCAGGGGACGCTTCACGAGGAAGCGCTCGGAGAAGAGGTCGTGCTCGATGCGGGCGCGGTCGAGAGCGTGCGCGGCTTCCGCGATGCGGATCTCCAGCATCTGCCGCGAGTAGTTCCACTCGTAGGCAGCCGAGGCGAGGTCGAGACCCTCGTAGCACTGGAGCCTCAGCAAGCGGCGCCCGAGCGTCCGTGCCAGAACCTTCGCCACCTCCGTCTTGCCCACCCCGGCGTCGCCCTCGAGGAAGAGCGGCCGGCGCAACCGAAGGGACAGGAAGAGCGCGGTGGCCAGGTTCCGGTCCGCCACGTAGTCGCCGGCCGCCAGGAGATCGAGGACCTCGTCGACCGTGTTCGGAGGCGGGCGAGGCGGGTTCAGCGGCACGCGGCGACCGCGCGGCGCGCGAGAACCCCCACGAGGTGGGCCCGGTACTCGGCGCTGCCGAAGGGGTCGTTCGTGAGTCCCTGAGCGGGAACGCTCACGTTGGCGAGTGCTTCGGGGGCGAAACGCCCCGACAACGCCCGCTCCAGCTCCGTCGAGCGAAACACGCCTGGCCCGGCACCGGTCACCGCCACCCGCACTCCGCTCGGGCCCTTGGCCACGAAGACGCCCACCAGGGCGAAGAGGGAGGCGGGGTGGGGAAACTTCGCGTAGGCCGCCTTCTCGGGCAAGGGAAAGCGCACCGCCACGATGATCTCGTCCGGTTCGAGCGCCGTGGCGAACAAGCCGCGGAAATAGGAGTCGGCCGCGATCCGGCGTCGGTCCGTCTGCACGGTGGCGGCGAGCGCGAGGACCGCCGCTGGGTAATCCGCTGCAGGGTCGTTGTGGGCGAGGGAACCTCCCAGGGTGCCGCGGTTACGCACCTGTGGATCTCCGATGTGGCTCGCCAAATCCGCCAGGGCGGGGATGGCCCTCTTCACTTCCGCGGACTCGGCCACCTCGTCGTGGATGACGCCGGCTCCCACGACGAGTTCCCGCCCCTCGAGGCGGATTCCCTTGAGCTCGGCGAGCCCGGAGAGCGTGACGAGGTCGGAGGCCGAGGAGAGGCCGAGCTTCATGACCGGGATGAGGCTCTGGCCACCGGCCAGGTACTTCACCTCGCTCCCCTTCTTCTTGGCCGCGAGGGCGTCCTTCAGGTTCTGAGGGCGGTGGAACATGAAATCCTGCATGGCGGCACCTCACTTGGCCTTGGCGTCCCGGATGGCGCGCCAGACGCGCTCCGGGGTCGCGGGCATGTCGATGTGCTTCACACCGAGGTGGGCGAGGGCGTCGACCACGGCGTTGATGACGGCGGGCGGTGATCCGATGGAACCCACCTCACCGACGCCCTTCACGCCCAGCGGATTGTGGGTACAGGGGGTGACCTTGGTCCCAACCTGGTAGGAGGGGAGGTCCGCTGCGCGAGGCATGGTGTAGCTCAAGTAGGAGCCGGAGAGGAGCTGACCGTTCGACTCGTCGTAGAGGGCTCCTTCAAGGAGGGCCTGGCCGATCCCTTGGGTAAGGCCACCGTGGACCTGTCCCTCCACGATCATGGGGTTGATGACCTGGCCGACGTCGTCCACCGCCGTGAAGGCGACCACCTCGACGACCCCGGTGTCGGGATCGACCTCCACCTCGCAGACGTGGCAGCCGGCGGGGAAGGTGAAGTTCTTCGGGTCGTAGAACGACGTCTCCTCCAGGCCGGGTTCAAGGCCAGCCGGGTACTTGTGCGGCACGTAGGCGGCGAGAGCGATCTCGGCGAACGACTTGGCGCGATCGGTGCCCGCGACCACGAACTTGCCGTCGCGCAACTCGACGTCGCCTTCCGAGGCCTCGAGCAGGTGAGCGGCGATCTTCTTGCCCTTGGCGACCACCTTGCCGAGTGCCTGGGCCAGGGCCGAACCGCCCACCGCCAAGGAGCGCGAGCCGTAGGTTCCCATGCCGAAGGCGCTCTTGGCCGTGTCCCCGTGCACCACCTCGACCTGGTCAGCCGAGACGCCGAGCTGCTCCGCCACGATCTGGGCAAAGGTGGTCTCGTGTCCCTGACCGTGGCTGTGGGCGCCGGTGAACACCGTCACGCTGCCGGTGGGGTGTACGCGCACGCTGGCCGACTCGTACAACCCGGCGCGCGCGCCGAGCGCGCCTACCAGGGCCGAGGGTGCGATGCCGCACGCCTCCACGTAGGTGGAGACCCCGATGCCGCGGAGCTTCCCGCGCCGCCTCGCCTCGGCCCGGCGCTCCTCGAACCCCTGCCAGCGCGCCTTGTCGAGGGCGGCGTCGAGCGTCGCGTGGTAGTCACCGCTGTCGTACTGCAACGCGACCGGGGTCTGGTAGGGGAAGGTGTCGATGAAGTTCTTGCGTCGTATCTCGACGCGGTCCTGCCCGAGTGCTCTCGCGGCCAGGTCGGCGAGACGCTCGACGATGAAGGCGGCCTCGGGCCTCCCCGCACCCCGGTAGGCATCCACCGGAACCGTGTGGGTAAAGACTGCCCGCACCTCGGCATAGATGGCCGGGGTCTTGTAGCAGCCGGCGAGGAGCGTGGCGTAGAGATAGGTGGGGACGGCGGGCGCGAACGTCGAGAGATAGGCCCCCATGTTGGCAGCCGTGCTCACCCGCAACGCGAGGAAGCGGCCGTCCTCCGCCACCGCGAGCTCGGCCCGGGTGAGGTGGTCGCGCCCGTGGGCGTCGGACACGAACGACTCCGAGCGCTGAGCCGTCCACTTCACCGGGCGTCCGAGCTTCTTGGCCGCCCACACGACCAGGAATTCCTCCGGATAGTGGAAGATCTTGGAGCCAAACCCGCCACCCACGTCGGGGGCCACCACCCGCAGCTTGTGCTCCGGAATCCCGTAGCTGAAGGCGCCGAGGAGCAGGCGGGTGAGATGGGGGTTCTGGCTCGTGGTGTAGAGCGTGTGCTCGCCGGTGGCGCGATCGTACTCGCCGATGGCCGCTCGCGGCTCGATGGCATTGGGGATGAGGCGATTGTTGGAGAGCTCGAGCTCCACGACCTTGAACGCCTTCGCAAAGGCGGCGTCGGTCGCCGCCTTGTCGCCGAGGTGCCAGTCGAAGCAGAGGTTGCCGGGGGCGCTCTCCCAGACGAGGGGGGCGCCCGGGGCGAGCGCCTGGGACAGGCTTGCCACCGCGGGGAGCTCCTCGTAGTCGACTTCGACGAGCGCGGCCGCCTCGCGGGCCTGATCGCGCGTCTCCGCTACCACCAGGGCCACCCCGTCGCCCACGTGTCTCACCCGGTCGGCCACAAGCGCAGGGTGCGACGGCTCCACCATGGGCTTGCCGTCCTTGGAATGGATGAGCCAGCCGGTGGGGATGTTGCCGATCTTCTCGGCTGCGAGGTCGGCTCCGGTGAGGACCGCGAGCACCCCTGGCGCAGCCCGTGCCCCCTCGGTCTTCACGCCCCGGATCCGAGCGTGGGCGAGCGGCGAGCGGACGACGGCCGCGAACACCTGGCCCGGACGGGCGATGTCGTCGGTGTAGGTCCCGGCCCCGGTCACGAAGCGGAAGTCTTCCTTGCGCCTGAGAGCGGCGCCGATCCCATCCTTGCTCATGGTCACTTCCTTTCGGCCCGAGCCGCAGCCTGAACGGCCTTCACGATGTTGTGATAGCCAGTGCACCGGCAGAGGTTCCCTTCGAGCCAGGTGCGGATCTCCCGCTCGGTCGCGCCCGGACGGCGAGCCACGAGCTCGGTGGCGCTCATGATCATCCCTGGCGTGCAGAATCCGCACTGCAGGCCATGGTGCTCACGGAAGGCGGCTTGCATTGGATGGAGCGCACCGTCGGAGGCGAGGCCCTCGATGGTGGTCACGGCTCGCCCCTCCGCCTCCACCGCCAGCATGGTGCAGCTCTTCACTGAGCGGCCGTCGAGATGGACGGTGCAGGCTCCGCACTGGCTCGTGTCGCAGCCGACATGCGTTCCGCACAATCCGAGCCGGTCGCGCAGAAGCTCGACGAGCAGCGTGCGCGCCTCGACGTCGCAAGTCACCGGCCGGCCGTTCAGCTTGAGGGAAATTTTCATCGCAGCCCCTTCGCGTTCGGTGGGACTGCAGTCTGCTTGGGCCCGCGGCAGTCCGCACAGCCCGCGCGTGACCCACAGCTGCCGCGCCGCGGCATCGGCGACTGCGGGTCAACGCGGCCGGGTTCGGACGGTGGCCCCTCGGGGGATCGAGAGCGGGCCGCAGAGGAGCGCCGGCGTCACCGGCGGTCCCATTCGAATTCCATGGCGCCACTCACCGAGCCGCGCGGCAGATCCATGCGAGGTTCGAAGCCCGTTCGGGTCGGCGATAGTGGGCGATGGGGAGAGCGGGCTATAGAGCGGTCTATCTGTGCGCCGGCCTCGACTCAGCAGCAGCCGCGAAGGCGAGGCGGTCAGGCCACGGCGGCGCGCACCTGACCCACGGCATCCCGGGTGGAGCGCTACCGAAGAGAGGGAAACCCGAGCGTGAGGCGTTCGCTCGAGAGGAGGCCAACTGCGGCGAGGGCCTTTCGGGTCAGGCTTGCCACTCGAGCCCACAGCCGAAGGGGCGAAGGCGAAGGTAAAGCCGCATACCACGCTCGGGGCGAGCGAGCATTGCGACCACGGCGAAGAACCCGCGTCGCTCGACGTAGAGGAGGGTCCGGCGCAGCTCGGTCTCGCCTCCCAGGACCTCGGCCGTGATGGCTTCGGCGTCCTCGTGGATGACGCGCAGGCGCAGGTCCGGGTCTTCGCCCGGCGCAGGTGGCCCGGGCGCCGCTGCGGCGTGGCGCTCGCGCCGCCACGCCGCAGTGACTGGCTCAGAGGAGCTGGACGTTTTGGGCGTCACCTAGCCGGCCCGCGCCTGCACGAGCGAGATGAACGCGCTCGAGAGGATGGTGTGCATCACGCGGAACCGGTGGGCGAAGCCCGCGCGGCGGGGGTTTTCGGGGGTGGCGCTGGCCGGGGGCGGAACGCCGAGAGAGACATTTTTCAGGGCCTGAAGCTGGTCGGCCGTCAGGATCTGCCGGGCCTGCTGCCAGGTCGATTTGAGCTCGGCCCGCAGCGAGGCAAACGAGGGCCGGGCGGCGTTCACGGCCTGCGCGGTCGTGGCGGAGATGGTTCCCGTCGCCTGGAGGTCCGTGACGGCCTGGGTGAGGGCGGTGGCGAGCGCGGGCTCCGCTGCAGCGCGCTGCGCCTTGAAAGCTTGGATCTGCGTCTGCGCGTTCTGCAGAAGGGGAAGCAGGCTCTGAGCCTGCGGCTGGGTGAGGTTCAGCGCATGGTCGACCTGGAGGGCGGCCACCTGCTGGCGGAGTTGAGCGAGCTGGCTATTCGGGGCCGCCAGCGCGCCGAAAGGCACGATGATTGAGGCGACCATCCACACTTTACGAAACATGTCGACATCTCCCTTTTCGGCTCGAAGGCTCTTCTCGGAGCCGCTGCATGAGGACACGGGACGGCCGCCGACGTTAGCCGGCTACCCGGTTAAGGAAGACGGGCCGGATTTGGCGAATGTTCAGGATGATTTCGAGCCCGCGAGCGCCAGGTGACTTGACCGACGCCGAGGACGAAGCGCGCTGTGGGCTATCATTTGAGGAGGGCGAACCCGCAAGGTCGGGGTCGTGGCGTAGGCGGGGGACGGCGCCGACCGCCGAGAGGCCAACGGCTGCCGAAGCGGGACGAAACCCGTGCCTGCGGCGGACGGCCGCAGGAGGAAGCTCCCAGGGCCACGTCCATTCCTCCCGTCCGGCATGAGCGCCGGGGAAGCGAGCTCGTCACCTCATGGCTGCGGGCGCGCGTTCGAAGCGGCCTTCCAAGCCCGCCTCAGCGAAGGTGACGGCGCAGGCGAGATGTACCCCCACATCTCGCCTGCGCCGTCCTCGGCCTAGCAATCCCGCGGCACCTTGCTCAGAACTTCTTGTTCACACCCACCGAGAACCCCATGAGCCTGCCGCCCGCCCAGCAGTGCGGGTTGGAGTTGACGTCGCCGGAAGCCGGGAGCCCTCCGTCGTGGCAATCGGTCGTCACCGAGCGTCCGCCGGCGCCGAGGTCATAGTGAGCGTACTGTTGGTTGATGGTCCAGGCCCAGGTCGCATAGAGGGTGATGTCGTGGCCTACGCCGTGCTTCACGGCGACGGTGAACATATCCGCCTGGTTGTTGGCGTTGAGCCCTCCGGCGGTCAGGCCACTCCCGGGGTCGACGTTGATACTCGTGTTGTGCTGTCCGGGATCGCCCGGGGTCCTGTTGGCATGCGCCCAACCGAGGTGCAGGCTGTCCTGCGCAGTGAGGTTCTGACTGACCACAAACCAGAAGCCGGTGCGCTGCCGCTCGTTCTGGAAGGCCAGGTAGGCAGGGACGTAGCGGTGGAAGTCCTCGAAGATGCCGCCCACCGTGGTCTCGGTCGGGAAGGTGAACATTGCGCCCACCTTCCAGGCGTCCTCGGCCGCCACGTCGGCGCTGTCCCAGCCAACGTAGGGGGCCGGCAGAGGGAAGGCGCCGATGATCCCGTAGAGGTCGCTATTGCGATTGACCTTCTGGTGGCGTTCGTAGGCCCCGGTGACGTAGAGCGGCCCCCATGCTCCATTCAGGCTGAAGCTCATCGCGTCGCTGAAGCCACCGTCGTTGCAGGAGATGGGGAAGGGCGCCGCTCCGGTGCCTCCGCTGCCGGGAATGTTGCCGCCCGTACAATCGGCCTCGCCGGCCGGAAGGTCCCCGCTGTCGTCGGCCCGGTTCTGGCCCGGCGAGTACAGCGCGGCGAAGTTGACCCCGTACACCTGGGGCGACTCGTACCAGATGGAGTGGTCGAGCCGGGTGCCGAACTCGACCCGGTTGTCACCGCCGGTGTTCCCCATGACGACCTGGTAGTCACCGATCATGCCCGAGAACGGGTTGAAGCGGGCGGTCGAGGTCTTGTAAGGCGCGTCGGTCTTGCCCACCTTGATGGCGCCGAAGGGGGTGGAGAAGCCGAGGAAGGTATTGCGTGAGGTGAGCCCGCCCTTCACCACGTCGCTCTTGTTGCTGCTCGACTCCGAGAGCCCGGACGAGGCGGCAATGTCGATCTGGGTCTCGAGCTGGTAGAGGAACTGGAATCCACCGCCCAAGCGCTGAAACCCTCGAACACCGACGTAGGCCAGGTTGGTGGAGATGTCCGGCATCCAGCCCACGCTCCCCGCTGGAGTCACCTCGCCGGTACCGGGTGCGGTGAGGTTCGAGATGCCCTTCGTCATCACATCGAAGGAGATGTCGAGGTTGCCGTAGAGGGTGATCTCTCCTCCGGGAGTGAAGAAAGTGACCGGCTTCCCGGGCTTGGGCTCGAGGAACTTGTGCTGGGTCTGCTCCTCGCCTTCCTCTTGAGCGAAGGCGACGTTGCCCGTGACCATCACCGCCCCGGCGAGCGCGGGAACTGCGATGAGCGACAGCTTCATTGGGCCTCCTCCCTTTTTTCCGGGTAGGGATCTTATCCTGAGCAGGTCGGGGGTATTTCGCTGGCGGTCGGAAAGTTGAGCACGGGGCAGAGCCGTGCCATCGGAGGGTTGTCTGGACTCTCACGATGGAGGATGCCCCGTGGCGAT